>WNGB01023043.1_pt1 | contig 14815 bp, 12 predicted proteins | sample 5400681 | NCBI WGS metagenome assembly WNGB01 (sample SAMN13153367, study PRJNA577476) | soil metagenome | isolation source: 115 cm soil or saprolite under grassland replicate 2 | place: USA:California | collected 2016-06-15
CAGCACCACTCCGAGCGCGGTCGCGACGAGCGGGACGGCGAAGATGAAGAACATGACCTTCTCGGGCGTGATCATGGCTCCGTCCCTTCCCGCTAGTACTTCACCGCGCCGACCACCGCCTGCCTCGACGCCTGCTCGAGGCCCCAGCCGTGGTCGCCGTACGGGCAGCGCCGCTCCTCGACGTGGCGGACGAACTCGTCCCGGAACTTCTTCACGAACGACTGCACGGGCATCGCCGCCGCGTCGCCCAGCGCGCAGATGGTGTTGCCGCCGATGCTCCCGGCGATCTGGTCGAGCTTCTCCACGTCGCCGGCGGCGCCGTGGCCGTGCTCGATCTTCTCGACGATCCCCTCCATCCACGAGGTGCCCTCGCGGCAGGGGGTGCACTGGCCGCAGCTCTCCTCCGCGTAGAACTTGGAGATGCGCGCGAGCGCCCGGACCATGCAGGTGGAGTCGTCGAACACGATGATGCCGCCGGAGCCCGACATCGACCCGGCCGCCTTCACCGCGTCGACCTCGAGCGAGATGTCGATCTCGTCCCCGCGCAGCACCGGCGAGGAGGAGCCGCCCGGGATGACGGCCTTGATCTTCCGGCCGCCCACGATCCCCCCGCAGTCCTCCATGATGAGCTTCTTCAGATTGTACGCGGCGGGCTTCTCGTAGACGCCGGGCCGGTTCACGTGGCCGGAGACGCCGAAGAGCCGCGTCCCGCCGGTCTTGCCGGTGCCGAGCGCGGCGAACGCCTCGCCCCCGTTCGTGACGATCCAGGGGACGTTGGCGATGGTCTCGACGTTGTTGATGATGGTGGGCTTGCCCCACAGCCCGACCAGCGCCGGGAAGGGCGGCTTGAGGCGGGGATAGCCCTTCTTCCCCTCGAGCGACTCGAGCAGCGCCGACTCCTCGCCGCAGATGTACGCGCCCGCGCCCCGGTGGACGTGGATCTCGAGGTCGAAGTCCTTCTTGCCGAGGAGCTTCGCGCCGATGACGCCGGCCGCGCGCGCCTCCGCGATCGCCTCCTCGAGGATGCGCGCCTGCTTCGGGAACTCGCCGCGGATGTAGACGTAGGCGAGGTGGATATCGAGCGCGTAGCACGTGATCGCGATGCCCTCGATGAGCATGTGCGGGTCGTGCTCGATGATGTAGCGATCCTTGAACGTGCCGGGCTCGGACTCGTCCGCGTTGATGGTCAGGTACCGCGGCCGCACGTCCTTCGGGAGGAACGTCCACTTGAGGCCGGTCGCGAACCCGGCGCCGCCGCGGCCGCGCAGGTTCGACTTCTTCACCTGGTCGACGATGGCGGCGGGGTCCATCCCGAGCGCCTTGTCGAGCGCCGCATAGCCGCCGTCGGCGCGGTATCCGCCGAGCGCGGCGGAGTTGGGCGTTCCCCAGCGCTTCGTGAGGATGAGCGTCTCGCTCACTTGAGCCCCTCCAGGATCTGCTCGACCTTCTTCACGTCGAGCCGCTCGTGCATCTCGTTCTCGTCGATGAGCATCGCCGGCGCGGTGCCGCACGAGCCGAGGCACTCCACCTCGCGCAGCGTGTAGCGGCCGTCGGGCGTCGTGTCGCCGTTCTTCAGGCCGAGCTTCCGCTTCAGGTGCTCGAAGATCCGCTCACCGCCCGTGAGACAGCAGGAGACGTTCGTGCACACCTCGACGAGGTGCCGCCCGAGCGGATGCGTGTGGAACATCACGTAGAAGGTCGCGACCTCCTCGGCCCGCGACGGCGAGGTACCGAGCCGCTCGGCCGCCAGCCGCTGCACCGAGGGAGAGCAGTAGCCGAAGATCTCCTGCCCGAGCCGCAGGGCGGGGAGCATCGCGGCGACCTTCCGATCGGGCGGGTACCGCTTCACGATCTCGGCGAGCTCGCGATCGAAGCGCTCGACCTTCTCCCGAGGCAATTCTTCGACGGCACCGACCGGCGCTGGATTCGTCATAAGGGTCCGAGAAATCAGGGCGAAAGCCCGGGCAGGCTAGTGAGGGGGTGTACGATTGTCAAGGACGGCAGCGCACCACTTTGCACGATCGACGGCGCGCTATACTCCCGGTCGCTCCATGGCGCACGACGACGAGAAACGGCGCGATCCGCGCGTCCCGCTGGTGCTTCGGGTGGACTATCCCGGCACTCCGGATGCGGTCCGCGACGCGACCGAGAACCTCTCCGCGGGCGGACTCTTCATCCGCACCGATCGCGAGCTGTCGCAGGGGGAGCGCCTTCCGCTGCAGATCAGCTTCCCCGGCCTGCTCGACGGGATCGAGGTCGAGGTGGAGGTGGTGCGGCGGCGTCCCGCCACCTCCGAGGCGCCCGCCGGCGTCGCCGTGAAGATCCCGCTCGAGCGGATCGACGAGCGCCACAAGCTCGCCCGTCTCGCGGAGACCGCCCGCGCCGGCGCAGGCGCCCGTGCCGGCGGCGCGAAGCGCGCGTACCGAGTGCTCGTCGTCGAGGACAACCCGCACGTCGTCGAGATGTACGAGTACGCGCTGCGCAAGCTGGGCGGCGGCGAAGGCGTCACGGTCTCGGTCGAGTACGCGCTGAACGGGCACGCCGCGCTGAAGCGGCTCGCCGAGCCGCCCCGCCTCGACCTCGTCATGGCCGATCTCTACATGCCGGTCCTCGACGGCTTCTCGCTCATCGAACGGATCCGGTCCGAGCCGTCGCTCGTCGCGCTCCCCATCCTCGTCATCAGCGCGGGCGCGAGCGACGCGCGGGCGAGAGCGCTCGATCTCGGCGTCGACGTCTACCTTCAGAAGCCGGTGCAGTTCTCGGACATCCTCACCACCGTCCGCACGCTCCTCCGGATCAGATCGTAGCGCGCACACCATGAGAAAAACCCGCCGGCGGTCGCCGGCGGGCTCGTGTCCGCGCGGTGCGCGGGAAGCGCTACGCCTTCTTGCCCTTCTTGTTGAAGGTGTCCTTCATCGTCTTCGACGGCGTGATCTTCACGACCGTCTTGGCCGGGATCTTGATCTGCTCGCCCGTCGCGGGATTGCGGCCGATGCGCGCCTTGCGATCCACGAGCTTCACTGCCCCGAGACCGCCGAGGGGGATCTTGCCCTCGCCCTTCAGGCGCTTCATGACCACGTCCTCGACGGCCGCGAACACCGACCGGACCTGCACCTTGGACACCTGGGAGCTATCGGACACCGCCTGATAGAACTGAGCCTGCGTCATGTAGGGGATCCCTCCTGTCGACCGCCGCCCGGCGGAACGAACTGGCCGGGTGATATCGCCTTCGGATCGCCCCGTCAACTTTGCAGACGCACGATCGCCCTGATAAATGGGCCTCTCGTGAGGATCGACCCGCCGTCCGATCGCCGTCCGGTCACCGGAGCGCCGCCACGATCTCGATGACGATGAGGGCGATGATGGCGACCTCGAGGAGCTCCGACCGGCGCGTGTCGGCGGCGTCCCCGGTGAGGTCGTTCACGTCGGCGACGAGCTTCTGCTTGCGGAGCACCGTCTCCTGCCACGCCTGGAGGCGGAAGCGGCGGACCGCCGCCTGGTAGAGCCGGGCGAGGTAGAAGTCCCCCACGATTTTCACAGCATTTTCGAGCCTTTCGATCATCTCGGAGAGCTCGAGGAGCAGGGCGGCGGTGTCGCGCTGCAGCTTGCGGTAGCGGGGGGTGAAGATGTTCGCGACCGGACTCCCCCCCGCCTCGATCTCGTCGTAGATGCGGTGCAGCTCCCGGTCGAGGAGCGCGTCGTAGTAGCGCAGCTCGAGCAGGTGGGCGGTCGCGAACTCGAGCAGGTCCGGGATGTCCGCTACCCCCGAGGGCTCGACCACCAAGGCGCTGTTCCAGTGGAGGACGGCGAGGTCGTCCTCGAGGTAGGTGAAATGGTGCGTCAGGATCTCCTGGCGCTCCGCGGGGGAGAGGGGTACCGCGCTCGTCTCGCCGAGGAGCAGCTCGGGGATGGGGGCCCGGGCGAGGAGGTCGAGGGCGCGGACCGGCCCGTCCTCGAAGCGGCGCACGAAGAAGATCTGGTAGCTCTCGAGGCCCTCCCAGGCGTGGGGCCGCTCGAGGGCGGACCCGAGGGCGCGCGCCAGCTCGTCCGCCTCGCGCCGCGCTTCGACGTCGAGCGCGGGGGTCGGGTCGACGAAGAGCTCCTCTGCGAGCGGGACGAGATCCGCGATCGTGGTGCCGGGCGGGATGGGGAGCCTGTAGAGGATCGAGACGACGCCGTAGTCGTATACGTGCGCGCTCGCCTCGGCGGTGCGGCTCCCCGACGGGAGCGGCACCTCCCGCGCGCCGAGGTGGAGGTGGACCGGCGGCCGTGGGAACTCGAGCGCTGAGCCGGACTGCGCCCCCTCGAGCCGCAGGCGCGACTTGGGCGCGCCGGCGGCCGCCTCCGCCGCCGCGAGGTCGATTGCGTCCGCGACGTCGAACAGCCGGTACACGTGCACCGTGCCGTCCGCGATGCGCGTGCCGTCCGGGAGGCTCACGCGGCGAGCTTAGCCGAGGGCGCCCGCGGCGTTCGCGAAATCCAGAGGGCGCGGAGGCCCTTCGACTTCGGGGCGCTCCGCGCCCCTACGCTCAGGGCGAACGGGTGATCGAGGATCCGGCCGGAGGCTAGCTGCCGACCACTCGCAGCGGCGGCGGCGCGGCGCGGTGCGGGGACTGGATGAGGTACTCGCCGGAGAAGCACGCGTCGCAGAAGCCCTTCCGCTCCCCGCCGACCGCGGCGTACAGCCCGTCGAGCGAGAGGTACCCGAGCGAGTCCGCCGTGACGTAGTCCGCGATCTGCTCGATCGAGTGGCTCGAGGCGATGAGCTCCTGCCGCGTGGGCGTGTCGATCCCGTAGTAGCAGGGCCACGACGTCGGCGGCGAGCTGATGCGCACGTGGACCTCGGTCGCGCCGGCCGCGCGGATCATCTTCACGATCTTGCGGCTCGTGGTGCCGCGCACGATCGAGTCGTCGATGACGACGACGCGCTTGCCGGCGAGCACGCCGCGGAGCGCGTTCAGCTTGAGCTTCACGCCGAAGTGCCGGATCGACTGCTGCGGCTCGATGAACGTGCGGCCCACGTAGTGGGAGCGGACGAGCCCCATCGCGAACGGGATGCCGCTCTCCTCGGCATAGCCGATGGCGGCGGGCACGCCCGAGTCGGGCACCGGCAGGACGAGGTCGGCCTTCACCGGGTGCTCGACCGCGAGCCGGCGACCCATCGCGTGGCGCGCCTCGTACACCGACTTGCCGAACAGGACCGAGTCGGGACGGGCGAAGTAGATGTGCTCGAAGACGCAGCGCCCGAGCCGCTCGGGCGGCCGCGCGCCGGGGAAGAGCCGCTCGCTCCGCATCCCCGTCTGGTCGATGACGACCACCTCGCCCGGCTCGACCTCGCGCACGTACTCCGCCTCGATGAGATCGAGGGCGGTGGTCTCGGAGGCGAGCACCCAGCTCCCCTTCAGCCGCCCGAGCACGAGCGGCCGGAAGCCCATCGGGTCGCGCGCGCCGACGAGCGCGGTCGGGGTGAGGAAGAGGATGGAGTAGGCGCCGGCGACCTTCCCGAGCGCCTCGCGGATCGCGCCGAGGAGCTGCTCGCTCGAGCCCGGCGCGCCGAGCGCGCGCGCCCGGGCGATGAGGTGGACGATCACCTCGGTGTCGGTCGAGGCCTGGAAGATCGAGCCCTGGTTCTCGAGCTCGAAGCGGAGCTGCTCGGCGTTGACGAGGTTGCCGTTGTGGGCGACGGCGACCGCGCCCCCCGCGTACTGCACCGCGATGGGCTGCGCGTTCTTGAGCTGGGACGCGCCGGCCGTCGAGTAGCGGACGTGGCCGATGGCGGCGTGGCCCTTCAGCCGCGCGATGACGTCGGCGTTGAAGATGTCCGCGACGAGCCCCATCTCGCGGTGGACGTGGAGGGTCTCGCCGTCGGTCGAGACGATGCCGGCCGACTCCTGGCCGCGGTGCTGGAGCGCGTGCAGCCCGAGGTAGGCGTAGTTCGCCGCCTCCTCGGACGCCCAGATCCCGAAGACCCCACACTCTTCCTTGCGCTTGTCGAAGACGGCGTCGTACCCCATGAGCGCGCGGAGTATAACGATCCGCGTCTGAAATATCTCCCCGCCCGTCCGGCATCTCGAGCCGCCCTGCTCGCCGTCGCGATCCCCGCGATGTTGCTCGCCGTGGCGTCGCTTCGGTGGAGGGGCGAGCGGGCGCCGGTCCCGCCGCGGATCGTCGCCACCGCGCGCGGGGCGGGCGGCCTCTCGGCCGGTGCCGCCGAGGTGCGCTTCGCGCTGCCGGAGCGGGGTCCCATCGCGGGCTTCGCGCGGCTCTCCTATGCCAGCGAGGGGCCCCCCGGCCCGGTCGGCGCACGCGCGCTCGTCCTGTCGGCGCCCGGCTGCAAGGTCGCTCTCGCGTCGGCCGAGATCCTGCTCGTTCCCGAGGCGCTCGAGGCAGCGGTCCGGGCGCGCATCTCCGACCTCGGCCTCGCCGGGCTCGTGCTCGTCGCGACCCACACGCACGCCGGCCCGGGCGGCTACTACGAGCACCCGCTGTTCGAGCGGATCGCGACGGGCCCGTACGACGCGGCGGCGCGCGACGCCATCGCGGGCGGGATCGCGGCGGCGATCCGCCGCGCCGCGGGAGCGCTCGTTCCGGCGCGCGCCGCGTTCGCGCAGGGGAGAGCGGACGACCTCGCGCGGAGCCGCAGCGGCGGGCCGAAGGACGCGCCGCTGACGGTGCTCCGGGTGGAGCGGACCGACGGCGCGCCCCTCGCCGAGGTGACCGTCTTCGCGGCGCACGCGACCATCCTCGGCAAGCGGAACCGCACCATCGCGGGCGACTGGCCCGGCCGCTTCATCGCGGGCGGGGCGCACGGGCTGCGGCTGCTCGTCCCGGGCGCGATCGGCGATCAGAGCGTCGACGGGCCCGACACGGGGAGCGTCGACGCCTACGCCGCGGCGCTCTCTGCTCGCGTGGAGTCGCTTCGCTTCGACGCGCCTGACGCGGCGCCGCCGCTCGCGTTCGCGTCGGTCGAGGTGGTCCTGCCCGCGCTCGATCCGGGCGCGGCGCCGGCGCTCCTCCGCCGCGCCGCGCGCAACCTCGTCTTCGACGCGCTCCCCGCGACGGCGCGGATCGAGGCGGTGCGGATCGGTTCCGCGCTCCTCGTCGCGGTTCCGGCCGAGCCGGTCGCCGCGGTGGCGGCGCGCTGGCGCGCGGAGCTTCCCCAGGGAACCGCCGTGGTCTCGCTCGCGAACGGCTACCTCGGCTACGTCGAGGCGGCGGAGGTGATGGCTCGGCGCGGGGGCGAGACCGGCCGCACCTACTACGGCCGCGAGCTCGCCGCGCGCCTCGGCGAGGGCGTGCGTGCCGCCGCCGGCGCGATCGCGCGCGAGCGAGCCGCTACGGGCGCTCCGGCAGCGGCGGCAGCTCGATGAAGGCGTCGGCGCGCGGGACCGAGCGCATCACGGCCGCAACCGGCTCGGGGGGCGCGATGAGCCTGCGCGTGCGCATGTCGAGCCATCCGCCCGAGATCACAATGCGCGCCGCCGGCTTGCCGTTCGTCTTCGTGAAGTCGTGGGCGAGCTTGAAGCGCGCCGTCTCGGGGGAGAGCCCGAGCACCGTGTAGTCGGCCTCGAGCGACTCGCTGAGCCGCATCTCGCGCAAGTAGTCGATCTCCTCGCGGAGGACGACGAGCCCGACCCCCATCTCCACGAACCGCTCCCACGCGAACCCGTGGTCGGCGAAGTTCGCGAGCCGGACCTCGGTCGCGTACTCCGAGTAGGCGGTGTTGCGCATGTGGCCGTTCGCGTCGCAGTCGGCCCAGCGCACCGTGAAGGTCTTTAACGCTCCATCGCGCCCTCCGTGGGGCGCAGTTGTAGCGCGGCGCCGGGCGCGGCGCCGCGACCGGGATGGGCGCGTCGGTCGCGATCAGAAGCGGAGCGCGAGGGCGGGCTCGTGCGCGGCGGCGCGCGACTTCCAGCCGAGCACGCCCGCCGTCGCGGCGAACACGACGGCGGCGCCGCCCGATAGGTACGCGTTCCGCGACGACGACCGGTACCCGTCGCGCAGCTCCCGGTAGCGGGTCGAGTCGGAGCCGGGCGCGAGGACGCCGTCGGGCCCGACCATCTTCCGGGCGTCGGCGGAGTCCTGCCGCGCCGTGAGCCCCTGCTGGATGGCGAGCCCGGCGAAGATCCCGACGAGGAGCGCCGAGCCGTAGGCCGCCGGGCGCATCCAGGCGCGCGGCGCCTCGCCGGTCGGCGCCTCCGCGGGGTCCGCCTCGCGGATCGGCGGAGGCGCGAACTGGCGCGGCGCGACGGCGAGATCGGCGGGCGCGCGGGCGGGCTTCGCGATCGCGGCCGGCTGCTTCGCCGCCGGTTCGGCGCTGCGGACCGCCGCCGGGACGTCCCCCGCCGCCGCCGTCTTCTGCGCCGCGGGCGCGGCGGCCGGGGACGCGCGGGACGCAGCCTGCGCTGCGTCCGCGGCGGGCGGAGGCGCGCCCCGCGCGGCCTCGGTCCGATCCTTCACGTCGCGTGACGGCTGGCCGGAGAGCAGGAACGCGGCGAGCGCGCCGAGGTTCGCCGCGGGGACGCTGCCCGCGACCATCCGGACGGAGCCCTCGCGCAGGAGCGCGCCGTTCCGGACGTCGTAGATGGAGCCGAGGAGGAAGTGGGCGTCCCCCTCCGCCGCGCGGCTCACCGCGATGACCCGGTCGACCCCGAGCCACGCTCCCGCCCGGACGATCGCCTCGCCGCGGCGCGGCAGGCCGAGGGCGAGCCCCGGCCCGCCGTGGAGGCGCAGCGCCTCGGCGAGGGCGAAGTCGAGGAGGACGTTCCGATCCTCCGCCTGGAGATCCACCCCGAAGCTCGGGACGTGGAGCGAGCCCGACGCGCCGCCGATCCGGTACACGCCCGCGGGGAGCCAGAGCGCGAGCGGCGTCGTCCCCATGGGGCGGCCGTTCACGAAGACGGTCCCCTGGAATCCCTCCGCGCTCACCTGGAGCTTGCGGGCAGGCAGCGCGCGGATCTTCGCCTTCGCCGCCTCGAACTTGCGGCGGTAGGTGGGCGAGTACTGGTCGGCGTCGGGCTGGACCGCGGGGTCCGTCCGGGCCACCGCGGACATCGCCTCGTCCGCGTCCTTCTCGTGCCCGATGGTCAGGGCGGCGTGAGCGAGGCGGAGCTGGGCCCGGACCCACTGCGCGTACGCCTCGTCCGACTCGGGCAGGCTCTCGAGGTCCTCGACGATCGCCTTGAGCGTGCGGATCGCGCTCTCGAACTCTCCGTTCTGGTAGACGGCGAGCGCGCCGCCGTAGGCGCGGTCGAGCTCGGTGACGGTCGCGTTCGAGCGCTGGCCGAGGAGGCGCGCCCGCATCGTCGGGACGTCCTCGATGCCGCCGACCCGGTCGCGGCAGCCGGCCCGGAGCTGGTGCGCGAGCTCGGCGAGGTCGGCGTCGGGGCCGGCGGGCGGGTCGGCCACGGCGACGACGGCGAGCGTCTCGAATGCGGCGGCGGGCGCGGCGGCGAGGAGCGCCGCGGCGAGGAGGAGCGGACGGGTCATGGCTGCGCCCCCGCGCGATTCGAGTTCCGCGGATCGTGGAACGCCTTCGGCCAGGGGGCGTTTCCGTCGAGCTGGCCGTCGACGATCACGGCGTAGACCTTGCCGTTCGATGCCGTGAAGTAGGCGAGGCTGACCATCACGTCGGCAGGCTGCCCCGCGGGAGTGTAGATGCTCGGAGCCCGGAGCTCGGGTGCGCCCGCCAGCGCGACGGACCAGACCGTCGAGCCGTCGCTCCGGAGCGCGTGGATCTCGCCGCTCTTCGTCGGAACGAGCAGCGTCGCTGCCGTCCCCGCGAGAGCCATCGGCGAGAGCACGGGCGCTGCGAGGTTCGGCTCGGTCGGCCACACCTGGGTCCCGTCCGGCGCGAAGCGGTGCAGGATGCCGCTCTGGTCTCCGACCACGACGTCGCCTCCCTGGAGCACGACCGGCGAGTCGATGACCGAGCCTGGCAGCGTCGCGACCGTCGTGGTGGCACCCGCGGTCGTCGTCTTGTTCAGCTTCGCGTCCTGGGAGCCGGTCCAGACGTTCCCGGCCGCGTCGACGGCGAGCGGCGCCGAGACGTTCACGCCGACGGTGACGGCGAAGTCTGGTGAAAACGCTCCGGCATTGAAGGTGTAGCAACGAAGGGTGGCGGTGGCGGTGGCGGTGGCGGTGGCTGCACAAATCTTGCCATCGGCGCGCACGACCGGACCCACCGTGAATGCGTTCGTGGGCGCCGATCGACCGTAATCGTACGAATTCGTGCTCGCGGCAGCGACCTGTCCGTTGCCGGACGTTGCAAGACCCCACTCCTTGGTCGAGTCCGGAAGGACGGCGATCGATCCCTTCACCGGACCGTTCGCATTGACTCCGACGTTCGCGAGCAACGCGCTCCCGTCGAGGCTTGACGCATACAGGTTCGAGTCCTCGCTCCCCACCCAGATCGCCCGCTCACCGATCGCGGGCACGGCCGTGATCTGACCGGCGCCGACCGCAAGTGAGTTGATTCCCGTCCCGTCCCACGCCAAGAGGTAGAGCCTCCCGTTCGTCCCTGCTGCGACGACGGTTCCATCCGCCGTCACTGCCGGCGCGGTCAGGCTGAACACGCCCGCGTCGAGCACCTTCTCCCACGCGAGCCGCGTGACGACGACCGGCGCCGCCGCCGCGCTCCGCTCGTTCCGCGCGCCGTCCCGCGCGGTCACGGTCGCGACCACCTCCGCCTCGAACGCCTCGAACGCGAAGCGCGCGAGCGGCAGGCTCGCCGTCCAGGTCGCCCCACCCGCACGCGCGAGCGGGATCGCGGTGCTGCCGAGGAGCGACACGTCCGCGCCGAGCAGCTCGGCGTCGTCCGTGATGGTTGCCGTCACCCGGAGCACGTCGCTGCGCAGGCACGGGCCAGGGTGGTCGCAGGCGGCGCTCACGCCCGAGACGACCGGCGCGACCGCGTCCCGCCAGCACACGTCTCCGTCGCCGGTCCGCGCGCAGTACGAGCCCGCCGGGCAGTCCGCGCTCGCGGAGCACTCGCTTCTGTCGTGCACCGAGCCGCACGCGGCGGCGGCGGCGGCGAACAGGATGATGATCGCGCGCATCTTCCCTCCTAGAACGCGAAGCGCCAGGTGAGCCCGCCCGCCACCGCGGCGGCGCCGGCGCCGAGGAGCACGCCGCTCGCGACGCGGCGGTCCTTCCACTCGGCGCGGGCGCGGGTGTACGCCGCGGGGTCCGCCGCCGCGTTCGCCGCGTCGGCGGCGTCCCGCGCCCGGACCGCGAGCGCCACTCCCGCCGCGAGCGACGCGACGCCGACCCCGAACGTCGTCCACGCGGCGGCGTGGCGGCGCGCCGGAGCGGCCGGCGACGGCAGCGCGCGCAGGAGCTCGGCGAGGGCGCCACGGAGCGGCCCGGCGGCATCGGCGCCCGGCGCGACCTCGACCGCGCGGCGCGCGCGCTCCGCCTCGCTCGCCGCGTCGGCGAGGACGAGCAGGTACCGGCTGCCGTCGAGCCGCCCCTCCGCGGTCGCGGAGACCGCGCTCCCGAGGCCGACGCGGCGCGCCGCCCGCGCGCTCTCCGCCGCGTCGTCGCACGGCACGCCGTAGTCGAGGAAGCGTCCGCTCCCCTTCGCCGCGTCGAGCACGGCGTCGCCCCGGGCGAGCGCGGCGTCACCCGCCACCTTCGGCCGGCAGAGCAGGACGCGATCGCTCCCTGCCGCCGAGACGAGCGCGAGGACCAGGGTCAGCGCACCGGAGACGGCCATGTCGATCCTCGCCCTCTCTGATCGTGAAGCGGAGCAGGTACGTTCAGCACACCCGCGGTCACGGTGCAAGCGTCGCGCGAGCGCCGGCGAGGCGAGAACCGCCCGCGATCACCCGGCTTTCGCACTGTGCCTCCGGGCCGATCGGCGGACGCCCCGGCCGCGCGCGCGACCCCGGCCCGGAGCAGGCGCCGCCGAACCCCGCGTGATCGCGGGGCCGCCTTCCGGAACGCCGGTCGCACAGGGGCCAGGCGCGGCCATCCGCCGCACACAGGAGCCCATGATGCCGACCCCGTTCCGAGATGCGATCCCCTCCCTCCTCACCGCCCTCGCGCTCGCCGCCTGCTCTTCCGGCGCGGCGCCTGCGACGACATGCCGAACCGACGCCCAGTGTCCGGCCGCCTCGCGCTGCGGCGGCGGCGTGTGCGTCGCCGACGGCAGGCCGGTCGCCGCGATCCGGCCGCTCGCCACGGTCGAGGCCTACGCGCTCGTCCAGCTCGACGGCTCGGAGAGCCGGGATCCCGATCGCGGTGACGCGCTCGCCGAGCACCTCTGGACGGTCCGGGCGGTGACCGCCCGCTGCGCGCCCCCCGTCGTCGCGGGCGGCACGCCCATCGCCCTCGTCCGCTTCGGCTGCCCGGGGAGCTACGAGGTCTCGCTCACGGTGCGCGACGCGCTCAACATCGAGAGCGCGCCGGCCCAGGTCGCGGTGGACGTCGTCGCGTCGAGGCAGGCGCCCGTCGTGACGACCGGCCCCGACGTGTCGATGGACCACGCCTGCTCGGGCGAGCCGCTCGTGTGCCGGCCGGAGGAGCCGGTCGTCCTCTCCGCAGCGACCGCGCTCCCCGGCCTCGCGCTGAGCTGGTCGGTCGAGCCGCCGCTGGACCGCCCGCTCGAGGACGGCACGCGCCGCGTCGGGTTCCTCCCCGGGCCCGCCGTCGCGGCGCCCACCGTCTCGATCGAGACGGACGGCACCGCGATCTCCGGCGACTGGATCTTCCGGGTGGAGGCGAGCGACGCATACGGCGTCGTCGGGGCGGGCTACACGCGCGTGAGCGTCCGGAACCGCAACCCCGTGGTCGTCGCCGGAGCCCCCGCGCCATTCGCGCACGTGTTCGACGCCGCTGCCGCGCGCTTCACGTCGTCCGGCCAGCTCGCCTGGGCGGCGGCGGATCCCGACGGCGATCCCATCGAGGTGGCGGCGATCTGGCGCCATGTCGGGGACGGCGGCGCGTCGTTCGAGGGCGAGCTCGCCTCGAGCACCGTCACGTTCGCGGTCGAGGTGCCCTACGCCGCGCCGGCGGATGCGCTCTTCCTGCGCGGCGGCGCCGAGCTCGCGCGCACCATCGAGATCGTCGCCCGTGATCTGAACCGCGGCGAGGGACGCGCGAGCGTTCCCGTCGAGATCGGGAACGAGCCGCCCCGGCCCGCGGGCGGCGTCGTCGACCTCCGCGTCCCGCACCGCTTCGACGCGGCGCGGTCGCGCTACCTCGCGAACGTCCAGCTCGGCGCCTGGGTCGATCCGGACGGCGACCCGCTCTCCGCCGGCGCGGGGACCGCGCCGTGCGAGGCCGTCACGGTCGTGGACGGGGTCGCGCAGGCCGAGTGCTCGGTTCCGTTCGAGGGCGTGCCCGCGGTGGATCGGATCGCCGGGGTACGCGCCGTGACCGCGCCGGTCCGCGACCCGTGGTCGTTCGCGTCCGGGATCCCGGTGTACCGGATCGAGATCCTGAACTCGGCGCCCGTCGTCGCCGTCACCGCGAGCCCGGCCACCTTCTGCGTCTTGAAGCCCGTGAGCTACTTACCGCTCCAGTTCCCGGTGCCGGCCGCACGGTTCACGGTGATTCCGGTCGCGACGGATCCCGACGGCGATCCGCTGCTCCTCACCCCCGTGCCCGCGCCGGGCGGCAGCGCCTCTCCGCGGCAGGCGGTCTGCACGACTCCGGAGTGCCTTCCGTTCGAGCTCGTCCAGCCCGCGACGATCCTTGATGTTTCCCAGGTGTTCCAACCGCGCAACTGGCTCGACGCCTCGGACGGCGCCGCGGCGGTGGAGATCGCCATCCCCGTGACGCCGGTCGCTTGCTGAGCGCCGGCGCGCCTCGCCGCCGATCACGCGTTCGAGAGCGAGAAGTGCGCGGCATCCCGGCGGAGCACGCTCGGGATGCCGTCGCGCCAGGCCTTCGCGAGATCGGCCACCGGTACCGACAGCGCGCCCTGGATCTCGAGCCGGTCGCCGCCGACGGCGCCGAGCGGGATGACGGGCGCGCCGCACTGCTTCGCGAGCGCCTCGAGCCGCGCCACGTTCGCGCTCGGGAGCGAGACGACGATGCGGCTGGCGTCCTCGCCGAAGAGGACGAAGTCCTTGCGCGTGGGGAACGGGATGCGGACCGCCGCGCCGACGAACGGCGCCGGCGCGCCGGCGGGCGCGTCGTGCATCATGCAGCACTCGGCGAGCGCCACCGCGAGCCCGCCGTCGGAGCAGTCGTGCGCGGAGGAGAGGATCCCCTCCCGCACGGCGCGGCGCACCGTCTCCTGCACCGCCTGCTCGCGGGCGAGGTCGAGCGCGGGCGGCCGGCCCGCCTCCTTGCCGAACTCGCCGGCGAGGTACTCCGAGCCGCCCACCTCGCCCCGGATCGCACCGACGAGGACGATGACGTCCCCCGCGCTCCGGAACGGGCTCTCGCACGTCTTCTCGACCGGCTCGACGAGCCCCACCATCCCGATCGTCGGGGTCGGGAAGATCCCCTGCCCCTCCGTCTCGTTGTAGAGCGAGACGTTCCCCGAGACGACCGGCGTGCCGAGGGCGCGGCAGGCGTCGCCGATGCCGCGCACGCACTCCGCGAACTGCCACATGATCTCGGGCTTCTCGGGGTTGCCGAAGTTGAGGCAGTCGGTGACGGCGAGCGGCTCCCCGCCGACGCAGGCGATGTTCCGGGCGCACTCGGCGACCGCGTGCATCGCGCCGAGGTGCGGATCGAGGAAGCACCAGCGGCTGTTCGCGCCGACCGAGAGCGCGATCCCCTTGCGCGCGTGGCGGCCGTCGCCCACGGCGATGCGCACGACCGCCGCGTCGCCGCCGGGCCGGACCACCCCGACGAGCCG
>WNGB01008288.1_pt1 | contig 14812 bp, 14 predicted proteins | sample 5400681 | NCBI WGS metagenome assembly WNGB01 (sample SAMN13153367, study PRJNA577476) | soil metagenome | isolation source: 115 cm soil or saprolite under grassland replicate 2 | place: USA:California | collected 2016-06-15
CAAGTTTGAAATAGGGAGCATTCTTCGCCGCCTGAAACCACGATGATTCCCCGAAACGCAATATCCAGGACGGATAGAAGAGCCAAAGAACGGGGTATTTTAATCCTTCGTTCTGGCAGACATGCCGAATGACGCGATCATGCGTTACAAGCATGGCCACAAAGAGAGCTAGGGCGACAGGCAATACGACGAAGGCGAGTGTTTCGACCGGAATCTGCATTCTGGTACAATAGCTATTGAGCGATAGCCGTGAAAGGTGAATGGCATCAGTCTGTTGAAGGAGCTCCCGATGGCCCGCTACCTCAAGCGCGGAATGGATGCGAGCGCGATCAAGGCTGCCGACGCCAAGGTGCGCGCGACGGTGGAAGACATTCTCGGCCAGGTCGAGGCGCGGCGCGACGCGGCGGTGCGCGAGCTGTCGCAGAAATTCGACAACTGGTCGCCGCCGTCGTTCAAGCTGACGCCGCCGGAGATCGAGCGCGCCATCGGCCAGGTCGGCAAGCGCGACCTCGACGACATCAAGTTCGCGCAGGCGCAGGTGCGCAATTTCGCGCAGAAGCAGAAGGAGACGATGCGCGATCTCGAGGTCGAGACCCTGCCGGGCGTGATCCTCGGCCACCAGCACATCCCGGTAAATTCGATCGGCTGCTACGTGCCGGGCGGGCGTTATCCGATGGTCGCCTCGGCACATATGTCGATCGTGACCGCGCGGGTGGCCGGCGTGAAGCGCATCATCGCCTGCGCGCCGCCGTTCAAGGGCGGGCCGCATCCGGCCATCGTCGCCGCCATGCATTTCGGCGGCGCCGACGAGATCTACGTGCTCGGCGGCGTGCAGGCGGTCGCCGCCATGGCGCTCGGCACCGACACGATCGCGCCGGTCGACATGATCGTCGGACCCGGCAACGCCTATGTGGCGGAGGCCAAGCGCCAACTGTTCGGCCGCGTCGGCATCGACCTGCTCGCCGGCCCGACCGAGACGCTGATCATCGCCGACGAGACCGTCGACGGCGAGATGTGCGCGACCGATCTGCTCGGTCAGGCCGAGCACGGCCCCACTTCGCCGGCGATCCTGATCACCAATTCTGAGAAGCTCGCGCGCGCCACCATGGCGGAGGTCGAGCGCATTCTGAAAATCCTGCCGAGCGCCGATCTCGCCGGCAAGGCCTGGGAGGATTTCGGCGAGGTCATCGTCTGCGACGACGAGGACGAGATGGTGCGCGAGGCCGACCGCGTCGCCTCCGAGCACGTGCAGGTGATGACCCGCGATCCCGACTATTTCCTCCACAACATGAAGAACTACGGCTCGCTGTTCCTCGGCCCGCGCACCAACGTCGCCTATGGCGACAAGGTGATCGGCACCAATCACACGCTGCCGACCAGGAAGGCGGCGCGTTACACCGGCGGCTTGTGGGTGGGAAAATTCCTCAAGACTTGCACCTACCAGAAGGTGCTCACCGACGAAGCCTCCACGCTGGTCGGCGAATATTGCTCGCGGCTGTGCATCCTCGAGGGCTTCTACGCCCACGCCGAGCAGGCCAATGTGCGGGTGCGTCGTTATGGCGGCCGCAACGTCGCCTATGCGCAGGCGGCGGTGCACGGCCGGCCATGAGTGCGCCAACACCCGTTGAGCTCACCAGGACTGCATCCTTCCGTCTCGACGGCAAGCGCGCGCTCGTCACCGGCGGGGGGCGCGGCATCGGGCTCACGGCGGCGTCCGCGCTCGCCGAGGCCGGCGCGCATGTGACGCTTGCGGCGCGCACGGCGACCGAGATCGAAGCTGCAGCCGCGGCGATCCGCGCGCGCGGCCACAAGGCCGAGGCGCTCGCGCTCGACGTGACCGACATCGTGGCCGTGCGCGCGGCGGTCGAGAACGCCGAGCCGTTCAACGTCCTCGTCAACAATGCCGGCACCAACCGGCCGGCCTTTCTGATGGACGTGAAGGTCGAGGACTTCGACCTGGTCATGGGCCTCAACGTGCGCGCCGCGTTCTTCACGGCGCAGGCGGTGGCGCGGCGGCTGATCGAGGCGAAAGCGCCCGGCTCGATCATCAACATCTCCTCGCAGATGGGCCATGTCGGCGCCGCCCGCCGCACCGTCTACTGCGCCAGCAAGCACGCCATGGAGGGCTTCACCAAGGCGATGGCGATCGAGCTCGCGCCGCACAACATCCGCGTCAACAGCCTCGGGCCGACGTTCCTGGAGACGCCGATGACGCGCCCGTTTTTCGAGAACAAGGCGTTTCGCGACGAGGTGCTCGGGAAGATCAAGCTCGGCCGCCTCGGCCAGCTCGAGGAGTTGACCGGGGCGATCATCTTCCTCGCCTCGGATGCGTCGTCGCTGATGACCGGCTCGGCGCTCGTGCTCGACGGCGGCTGGACCGCGGAGTGACCCGACAATGCAACATCGATTCAATTCAAGCATAACGCGTCGTTCCGGGAGGAAAGCCATGCGGGCCTTGTTGCTTTGTCTGTTGTCGCTTGTCGTCGTTCCGGCCCACGCCGACGACAAGGACCTCCGGGAAAAGATCGTCGGCGTTTGGACGCTCGTTTCGGTCGTCTACGAGGACCAGGAGACCAACCAGCGCACCCCGGTGCTCGGCCAACACCCGAGGGGCCGGCAGATCGCGACCGCCGACGGCCGCTGGCTGGCGCTCGTCACCGCCGAAGGCCGGCCGATCCCCAAGACCGACGAGGAGCGCGCACAGGCGCTGCGCAGCATGATCGCCTATACCGGCCGCTACCGGGTCGAGGACGGCAAGGTGATCACCAAGGTCGAGGCCGCCTGGAACGAGGCCTGGGTCGGCGGCGAGCAGGTGCGCTTCATCCGCTTCGAGGGCGACCGGCTGTTCATCGAAAGCCCGCCGATGCCGCACCCGAACCAGAACAACCGGGTCGTGCGCGTGATCGTGATCTGGGACCGGGAGAAGTGAGCTTCACTATCGCAGATTGAGCTGCAGCCTCGGGTCCGCAACGATCCGGCGATAGAGCGCGAACTGATCGCGGTTGAATGCGTCGAGCTGTTGCGGCGTCGAGCCGACCGCCTCGGTTCCGGCCTCCTTCAGGCGACCCACGACCCCGGGATCCTGCATGGTCTTGGCGATCTCGGCCGCGAGCCTGTCGATGATCGGCTTCGGCGTCGCGGCCGGCGCGTAGATCGCGGTCCAGTACGGCACCTCGTAGTCGAGCCCCTGCTCCATCATGGTCGGCACGTTCGGCAGCGCCGGCGTTCGCGTCTTCGTCGTCACCGCGAGTGCCCGCACCGCGCCGGATTCGATATTCTTCACCTGCGGGGGGACGCCGTCGATCAGCATGGCGATCCGTCCGGCGAGAAGATCGGGCATGACGCCGGCATTTCCCCGATAGGGAACGTGCACGATGTCGACGCCGGCGGCCGCTTTGAACAGCTCGCTGGCGAGGTGGATCGCGGTGCCTGGGCCCGACGATCCGTAGCTGAATTTGCCCGGATTGGCCTTGGCCAGCGCGATGAATTCCTTCAGGTCCTTCGCCGGGAGCGAGGGATTGATGATCAGCACCGGGGCAAAGCGCGTGACCAGGGAAACCGGCGCGAGGTCCTTGAGCCAGTCATACGGCAGGTCCTTGCCGACCGCCGCGCTCACGACCCCCGTGACGGAGTGATAGAGCAGCGTATAGCCGTCGGGCGCGGCGCGCACGACCGCATTGACGCCGATGGTGCCGCCGGCGCCGCCCTGGTTTTCGACCACCACCTGCTGACCGAGCACCTCGGAGAGCTTCTGCACGGTCGTGCGCGCAGTGAAGTCGATGCCGCCACCGGCCGCCAGCGGAACCACGAGCTTGATCGGTTTCGACGGATAGGCGTCCTGCGCCACCGCCGAAAAGGCACACGACAGTCCTGCGGCCGCGCAACCGAGCGCGAACAAAATGACTCCGGCAGTTCGGTCCGCGATCATGGCGTCCTCCCGAGGGCGGCGATCGTCAAGGGCTCAGCCCATCTTGACCGGATAGACCGGCGGCTCGCCGCTGAGCACCCGCGCCACGTCGGTCGCGCATTTGGTCTGCAGCTCGTTGAGCGCCTCGACCGAATAGAACGCAGTATGCGGCGTGAGAATGACGTTGTCGCGGCCGAGCAGCTTCGAGTCCTTGGCGAGCGGCTCGGTCGTCACCACGTCGAGCGCGGCGCCGCCGAGGTGGCCGGAATCGAGCGCGGCGATCAGCGCGTCTTCGTCGACCAGCGGCCCGCGCGCGGTATTGATGAGCAGCGCCCCCTTTTTCATCTTGCGGAAGACCTCCGCGTTGAACAGCCCGCGGGTCGCCGGCAGCAATGGGGCATGAACCGAAACAAAATCGGACATGCCCAGAAGCTCGTCGAAGCCGACGCCTTCCACTCCCGCCTTGGCCAGCACCTCCGCCGGCGCATAAGGATCGTGCGTCACCACGCGCAGGCCGAACGCCTTCGCCTTCGGGGTGAGCGTGCGCGGGATGTTGCCGAAGCCAACCAGCCCGAGCACCCGCCCGCTCAGGCGGTGGATCGGCACCACCGGCGGCACTTCCCAGCGGCCCGACTGCACGAGTTTGTTGGAGAGCGGCACCTTGCGCACCAGCGACAGCAGCAGCGCCATCGCGTGGTCGGACACTTCCTGCATGCAATAGTCCGGCACATAGGTGACGGTGATGCCGAGCGCGGCCGCCGCCGGAATGTCGATATTGTCGACGCCGAGGCCGAAGCGGCCGATCACCTTGCAGCGCTTGAGCTCACGCAGCAGCTCGCCGGGCAGCTTGGCGTAGGTGACGAGGACGGCGTCGGCGTCGCGCGCCACCGCCAGGATGTCGGCGGCCGACGCGCTGTTGGCCATGCGCAGCTCCGGATCGACGCGCTTGAGCGCCGCCTTCGCTGGATCAAGCGAGGGAAACGGGCTGTCGGTGACGGCGATCAAGGGACGGGGCATGAGTCTACTCCGGACGCACGTATGGTCTTCGTGTCCCGGATGCGGTGCAGCGCGAGCGCAAAGCGCGAGTGATGCACCGCTGATCCGGGACCGCCACGGACTGGAACGGTCCCGGGTCTGCAGCGCACCACTCCGTTACGCTTCGCGCTACGCTGCGCCCGGGACACGCTCTAAATAGTACCCAACGCGCCAATCCCCTGCATCAACGTCCCAACACCTCCGGGTTGACGCAATTCGGCGGCGTCTTGCCGTCGAGCAGCGCGAGGATGTTGTCCACCACGATATTGGCCATCTGCTCGCGCACCTCCACCACGGCGCTGCCGAGGTGCGGGGTGGCGACCACGTTCGGCATCGCGAGCAACGCCGGGGAGACGTTCGGCTCGTGCTCGAACACGTCGAGGCCGGCGCCGGCGATCTGCCGCTTCTTGAGCGCGCGCGCAAGCGCCGCCTCGTCGATGATCGGCCCACGGGCGGTGTTGATCAGGAAGGCGGTCGGCTTCATCAGCGCGAGCTCGCGCGCCCCGATCTGGTGGCGCGTCTCGGCCTTGAGCGGCGAATGCAGCGAGACGAAATCGGATTCGCGAAGCAGCTGGTCGAGCAGCACGTAGTTGAGATGAAATTCGCGCTCGAGGCTCTCCGGCTTGCGCCGCGGCGTCCAGTAGAGGATGCGCATGCCGAAGCCGTGGGCGCGGCGTGCCACCGCGGTGCCGATGCGCCCGCCGCCGCCGACCAGACCGATGGTCTTGCCGTAGACCGCGGATCCCGCCAGATGGCCCGACTGCGAGCCGGGAAACTTGCCCTTGTGCACGAGGCGGTCGCCTTCGACCATGCGCCGCGCCGCCATCAGCATCAGGCCGAAATTGATGTCGGCGGTCGCCTCCGCGACGATCGGCGGCACCACCGTGACCGGGATCTTCCGCCTGGTCGCCTCGGCGACGTCGATATTGTCGGGCGTGATCGATTGCGACGTGATCGCGCGCAGTTTCGGGTTGGCGCCGATCACGTCGCGATCGATCTTGTCGTGCAGCAGCGAAAACAAAATGTCGCAGCGGCGCACGGCGGCGATCAGCGCCTTCTTGGCGATGATGCGGCTCGAATCCGGATTGACCTTGACGGCGGCGACCTTGCGCAAACGGTCGAGCGCGCTCTTGGCGACCGGCTGGGTGACGAAGATTCTCGGTCGAGAAAGATTTGGGCGCATCAGCTGATCCACCGCACGACGCCGGCGACGCCGTCGACCGCGACCTGCGAGCCGTCCGGGATGCGGCTGGTGGCGTCGAGTACGCCCAGCACCATCGGGATGCCGCGCTCGCGCGCCAGCGAGGCGAGATGCGAGGTCGAGCCGCCGAGCTCGGCGACCACGCCGGCGACGCGCGGCAGCACCTGGCTCAGCGCCGGCCCGGCGACGCGGGTGACGAGCACGTCGCCCGGCGCAACACGCGCCAGCTCGCATTCGCAGTTCACCACCACGGCGCGGCCGGCGCCCCAGCCGATGCCGGCGGGATGGCCATTGAGACCGGGATGCTGGAGCCAGATCGCGTCCGGCACCTTGATCGGCTCGACGTGCAGCGGCCGTGCCTGCAAGAGCTTGAAGCCTTGCTGGTCGAGCGCCCATTCGATCTCGACCGGGGAGCCCACCACCGCTTCCGCCTTGCGCAGCATGCGCCCGAGCGTGACCGCCTGTCCGACGTCGAGACACGGCGCGCCGACGAGCTCGCCCGGCACCGCCTGCGGCATGGCGCCGGCGCCGTGGCCGCAGGTCGCGCGGTGATCCTTGCGGCCGGCCTCGATCTTGCGCAGGAAGCCTTGGCGCGAGAGCACGATGCGGTCCGGCACCACCTCGCCCTGCGCGATCGCCGAGCCGAGCCCCCAGGTCGCGCTGATCAGCATCTGGCCCTCGGCGGTTTCGCTCAGGCCCCCGCCCGCGGCGCGCGCGTCGACCAGCGGCTGAATCAGCACCGCCATGGCGGTGTCGGCGGGCGAGAGCCCGTGGTTCTCCATGTAGCGGCGCGCGTTGGTGGTCCACAAAGCGGCCCAGCAGGCGCGCACCGCGGTCAGGAACGCCGCTTCGTCGTCGATGCCCAAGAAGCTCTCGAACTGGCCGGCGAAATTGGCACCCTTGCGGTCCTCGATCAGGGCCGAGGAGCGCACCGCGCTCGGCGTCGCGCTCTCGGCGCGCTGCGCCCGCCACGCCAGCAGCAGCGGATCGAGGATTCCGGACGCAATCTGTTGCTCGTAGAGGCCGAGCCGGATCTCGACCGAAACCCGGCGCTGCTCGACCATGTCGGCGACCGCGAAGCGGCGCACCATATCGTCGAGCCCGAGCGCCGCGATCTGCGCCCGGTAGGCATGCGCGCTCAGGCAAAAGCCGCCCGGCGTCGGCAGCCCGGCACGCCCGAGCGCCGCGAGGTTCGCCGCCTTCGGCCCGATGCGGTCGGCATCGGCCGCCGTCGCGGCGCTCAGCGGGATGACGAAATCGGTCATGGCCTGGCGACTGCTCACTCCACTCGCTCAGTTCGTCATGGCCGGGCTTGTCCCGGCCATCCACTCTGATAGAGCCAAGGCGTGGATCCCCGGGTCTCGCCGCTGCGCGGCGGCCCGGGGATGACGTTGACCTTCGGTCAACGTCACTTCACGTGATCGGCGTAACCCGGGATCGGATCGACCACGGTGATCTGCTTGACCGGGAAGTTGGAGATGATCTCGATCTCCTTCTTGTGCACGATCAGCATTTCCTCGATGCGCACGCCGTAGCGGAAGCGCTTGCCGTGCTGGGTCTCGAGCGCGAAGGTCATGCCTTCCTTGATCTCGACCGGATGGTCGAGCGACCAGATGCGCGAGATCACCGGCGGGTCGTATTGCGCCAAGCCGAGCCCGTGGCCCCAGAGGTTCGCCGCCGCCTGGTCCTCTTCCTTGTAGCCCCACGCCTCCTTGGCCGACGGCCACTTCTTGGCGATCTCGCGCGTGGTGGTGCCGACCTTCACCGCGTTGATCGAGTCGTAGAGCCACTCCAGCGCGGTCGCGTAGGTGTCCTTCTGCTCCTTGCTCGGCTCCTTGCCGACGCAATAGGTGCGGTAATAGCAGGACTTGTAGCCGTTCCAGGTCAGCGCAGCGAGATCCATGAACACGATGTCGCCGGGCTGGATGATGCGGTCGGAGAAATTGCGCCAGTTCGGCCAGGTGTTCGGGCCCGACGACACGATCACGTCCTCCACGTCCTCCATGCCGGGGATGGAGTAGAGGTATTTCATCAGGTGGGCGGTCACCTGGTTCTCGGTGATGCCGGGGCGCAGGAACTTCATGCACTCCCAGTGCGTGGCGTCGCCGATGGCGCCGACGATGCGCATGCATTCCTGCTCGTCCTGGCTCTTGACCGCGCGCGCCTCCATCATCGGCGTCATGCCGTCGACCCAATTGATCTTCTTCTCCTTGAAGATGTTGATCATGTTGATGTCGATGAAGTCGACGCCGAGCTTTTGGCCGGCGACGCCGTGGCGCTTCATCTCGTAGAGGATGGCGTCGGTGAACTTCTTCACCTGCTGGGTCGAGGCCGGGCCGGCGGCGCCCTTGATCCAGGCGTAGGAGTAGCGGACGTTCTCCTTCGGGATCCAGGGCGAATGACGCTCGATCTGGAAGCCGAGGTCGCCCTGCTCGAACAGCACCGGGGCACCGTCGCCGCAGAGCAGCGCGTAGCGCAGGCCCGGCTTGAGCCGGTTCCAGCCCGGCGTCAGCGTGCCAGTGAGGTAGCGCACGTTCTCGTCGTACATGCAGAGCACAGCGCCGAGCCCGTGCTTCTTCATCATCTCGCGCGCGCGCTCGGTCCGGTATTTCTTCATCCGGTCCCAGTTGATGCGCTGCTGCCAGTCCAACCCGGCGATGCCGAAATTTGCCGTGCCCATGGAGTTCCTCCCGACCTGCAGCCGCGCGGTCTAGCCGCGGCGCGTGCTGTTGGCGAAAATCCTAGCCGGGTGGCCCTCGCTGCCGAAATAATATATTCTGCGTTCAGGCATTAGTTTTCCTGATAGGTCGGCCACATGACCAACATTGCGCTTCGGCAAGTCCGCGCCGTCATCGCCGTGTGCGAGGAGGGCTCGTTCACCCGCGCCGCCGAGCGCGAGAACGCGACCCAATCCGGCATCTCGCAACATGTCGCGACCGTCGAGCGCGCGCTCGGCGTCAAGCTGTTCGAGCGCTCGGCCCGCGGCATCGTGCCGACGCCGGCGGGGTTGCGCTACTACAAGAGCTGCGTCGAGGCGGTCGGCCGGCTGGAAGACGCCAACGAGGAAGCCCGCGGGCTTGCCGGCCTGGTCACCGGCGATCTGCGCATCGGGCTGATGCCGACCTTCACCCGCGCGGTGCTGGCGCCCACCCTCGACGACTTCGTGCCGCGCTATCCGGACGTGCGCCTGCACGTATTCGAGGGCTACAGCGGCGTGCTCACCGACATGGTGCTGGCCGACGAGCTCGATTTCGCCGTGGTGCCGGCCTTCGAGGGCCGCGTCGGGCTGAAATCGCGCCTCCTCGTGCGCGACCGCGAGATGCTGCTGTCCGGCGGCAAGCGTGGCCTTAGGCCGCTGGCACCGGTACGGCTCGCCGATTGCGCGCCGCTCAAGATCGTGGTGCCCGGGCCGGACAATGTCCGCCGCCGCAACCTCGAAACCTACTTCCAGACCCACGGCGTCGAGATCGCCGCCATGCTGGAAATGGACGCCATGATCGGCACGCTCGAATTCGTCGCACGCTCCGACTGGGTCACCGTGCTGCCGAGCCTCATTTCGGTGAACGATATCGGCACGGGCGATCTCGTGGTCAATCCGATCATCGACCCGTCGCTGCACGCTGAATTCGTCCTGATCCAGCCGACGCGGCGCACCTTGAGCATGCCGGCGCGGCTGTTCCTCGAGCGGTTCGAAGCCGAGGTCGCCCACATCCACGCGATCTGGGACAAGGCATTGATGGCGCCGGCCGCGTCCAATGGGCGCAAGCGCCGCACCTTGTAGGGTGGGTCCATAAGCGCGGTTACGCCCGTCTTCGACACGCTATGGCGCCTGACGGGCATGAGGGATCGGACGCGATCTCTCGCGCCGCGACCCACCGATCGCTCCGCATCGTCGCCGGTGGGTCTCGGCGCTCACCGCCCCGGCACATCACTGACAGCGTGCCATGCGCCTTGACCCACCCTACTTGCCGGGATCGGCTTTCAGCCCCGCCGCCGCGATGCCGGCGATTGCGCAGGCTTCGTCCTTGTCGGAGGTGTCCCCGGAAATTCCGACCGCGCCGATGATATCGCCGCCGCCGTCCCTGATAAGGACCCCGCCCGGATTGGTCACGATCCGCCCGCCGCTCGCCGCCGCCAGCATGGTGAAGAATTGCGGCGTGTTGGCCGCCCGCTCGGCCAGCGTGCGCGAGCCGAAGCCCATGCCGAGCGCGCCCCAAGCCTTGCCGAAGGCGATGTCGAAGCGCAGCAGCCCCGATTTGTCCTCGCGCTTGAACGCGACCAGATGCCCGCCGGCATCGAGGACGGCGACGGTCAGCGGCGCGCAATTGGTCTCGCGGCCTTTCTTGAGCGCGGTGTCGACGATGGTCGAGGCTTGCGCAAGCGTGACGACGGACATGTTGGCTCCCACCTGGTTACGGTCGGTTACAGATCACGGCCTGGCGCGGTTCGCCCAGTAGACAGAGACGGCCGAGACTTCGGCTGCGCCCGAGACCTCGCGTTGCGCCTCCTCGTAGCAGGCGAGCGTCTTTTCGACGAGCGGCAGCTCGACGCCGCGGACCTTTCCCTCGGCCAGCATCGCGCGCAGATCCTTGATCGCGCCGGCGACGTCGAAGGTGACGGGCCCGCCGTCGCCGCCCTTGAGCATGGCGGCGATCCCGGGCCCGCGCACCTTGAGCACGTTGGGACCGCCCGAGGTCTCGCTCAGCATGTCCATCAGCCGCGCCGGATCGAGCTCGAGCGAACGGCAGAGCGCGAGCGCCTCGCCGAGCGCCTGCCAATAGATCATCAACGGCATATTGACGGTGAACTTGAGGATCGCGCCGGCGCCGACCGGCCCGCCATGCTCGAGCCGCCGGCAGAGCTGGTCGAGAATGGGCTTGGCGCGCGCCGCATCGGCGGGCTCGGCGCCCATCAGGCCGAGCAGCTTGCCCTGCCGCGCCGGGCCGGTCGAGCCGCCGACCGGGCACTCGACCAGGGCCGCGCCCTTGCCGCGCACTTTCTCGGCGAGCGCAACCGTGGTCGCCGGCTGCACCGTGCTCATCTCGATGAACAGCTTGCCGCGCACATCGCCGGACAGGAGGCCGGAGGCGCCGTTATAGACCGCGTCGATCGCGGCCGCATCGGTCAGGATGGTGATCACGGCTTCGGCGTTGTTGGCGAGCTCCGTCGGCGTGGCCGCGACCGCGGCGCCGGCATCCGCCAGCGGCTTGGTCTTGGCGGCGGACCGGTTCCAGGCCGTGACCTTGTGGCCGACCTCCATCAGCCGCTGCGCGATGGCGGCGCCCATCTTTCCGATGCCGGCAATTCCGATCTGCATGCAATTCTCTCCCCGCCGACCATCTCTCCGGTGTCATCGCCCGCGCAGGCGGGCGATCCATTAATCAATCACCGCCTGTCGACCAGAACCACCGCTCGAGCCAATGGCGCTTGCAGCATCTACTGGATGCCCCGCAGGCGCAGGGCATGACAAGCGGAAATATGGGCGTTCCTGCCGTTTGTGTGGGTCCAGAGTCGGCGGCGACGATACGGGATTATGCGGGCCCGAGAAAGACGGCCGCTTTGACGCGACAAATCGCGACATTGAACTTGAATGCCCCCGTGGCCGCCGTATAGCGTCCGCCGCTGCATCGCATCGGACAACGGAGATTGGGAATGGCGAAACGTAAAGGGGTCGTCGGTATCGTCGGCCTCGGCATCATGGGCGGCGCGTTCGCCAAGAACCTCGTTGCCGGCGGCTGGCGCGTGGTGGGCTACGATATCGATCCCGCCCGCCGCCGCGCCATGGCCAGAGCCGGGGTCGAGATCACCCCGGACGCGAAGAGCCTCGCCGCCGCGGTACCGACCATCATCACCAGTCTGCCCAAACCCTCCGCGCTCCGGCAAACGGTCGCCGCCGTCGTGGCGGCGCGGGTGCGCCCGCGCGTGCTCATCGAAGCCAGCACCTTCAAGATCGCCGACAAAGCCAAGGCGGAGCGCGCGCTGCGCGCGGCCGGCCACGTGATGCTGGACTGTCCGGTCAGCGGCACCGGCTCGCAGGCCAAGGTGAAGGACCTGGTCATCTATGCCAGCGGCGACAGCAAGGCGATCCGGAAGCTGCGCCCGCTGTTTGCCGGCTTCTCGCGGGCGGTCCACGACCTTGGCCCGTTCGGCAATGGCAGCCGCATGAAATACGTGGCCAACCTCCTGGTCGCCATCAACAACGTCGCCAGCGCCGAGGCGATGGTGCTCGGCCTCAAGTCCGGGCTCGATGCCAAGACGGTGCTCGAGATGGTGGCGTCGGGCGCCGGCAATTCGCGGGTGTTCGAGCTGCGCGCGCCGATGATGGTGAAAGACCGCTACGACCACGCCACCATGAAGGTCTCGGTCTGGCAGAAGGACATGGCGGTGATCGGCGAATTCGCGCGCCAGCTCGATTGCCCGACGCCGATGTTCGACGCCACCGTGCCGGTCTACAACAAGGCGATGCGGACCGGCCACGCCGAGCACGACACCGCGGCGGTCTGCGCGGTGCTCGCGAAGATGGCGGGCGTGCGGCGGAGGAAGGCGAAAGGACGCACAAAGCGCAAATAGCAGAAACCGTAGGGTGGGCAAACGCGCCTGACACAACGTTGGTTTAGACCACCGCGCTCGCGCGCGTTTGCCCACGCGTGACATTAGTCGAGAGCTCGGCATCCCGGGCAATTGCGACGCGTGGGCAAAATCGCTCACGTGCCGTGATAATACGGAAAGCACTCGTCAGGCGATTTTGCCCACCCTACAGCCCCCCGCGAACATCACGTGCGCAAGAAATCCAGCACTGCCGTCTCGGCCAATACCGCTTCGGGAATGCTGTGGCGCTGCGAGCGGGCGCGCTCCTCGGCGGTCTGCGTCGCCTGCAGATAGGCGCCGAGATGGCGGGCGCGCTCGATGATGCGCCGGCCGACCGGAAGCCGCGCGGCCTCGAAGCGCCTGAGCGCCGGCTCGACCCCTGCGGAATCCAGCGCCGTGGCCAAAGCGGCCGCGTCGTCCGCCGCCTTGGAGACCCCGGCCGCCACATGCGGTCGCGCCACGAAGGCCGCATCCCCGATGATCGCGACGCGGCCGAAGGCCATGCGCGGCGTTTCGAGATCGTAGATCGGCTGCAGGATCGGCTCGTCGATCAGCCGCACGATCGCGCGGAATTGCGGCGCCAGCAATCGCGACGCGGCCGCGCGCATCGCCGCGATCCCCTCGCGCCTGATCAGCGGCGGCGGGATCGAGATGGTGTGGGTGGTGCCGCTCGCGTCGGTGAGCAGATGCTGCAGCTCGGTGCTCTCGTCCGCCGGCCGGTACCAGACCACGTTGTAGCGGCGGTGGCCGGGTCGCAGGTCATTGTCCGGGCCGGCGATCGGGTAGCCCAGGCATTGCTCGCCCGGCGGCAGGCAGAAGGTCATATATTCGAACAGCTCGCGATGGATCGCCGGCGGCAACGCCGCCTCGGCGATGAGCGCGCGCCAAGCCACGTAGCCGACGTAGAGCGGCGCAAGCTCCGGCAGGCATTGCTGGCGGATGGTGGAGCGGAGGCCGTCGGCACCCACCAGAAGATCGCCGGCCGCCGTGCCGCCGTCGCTGAAATGCGCGACGACCGAGCTGCCCGTCTGCTCGAAACTCCTGAGCCCGCGGCCGCGGTGATAGCGCTCCGGCGGGAAGGCGTCCCGCAGGACTCGATAGACGCGCTCCCAGGCGGTGAGAACCTGCGGACAAGGGGTCTCGCCGGCCAGCCGGCCCGCCGCATCGAGGATTTTTCGGGTCGTGATTTGAACCCCGAGATCGGTCGGATCGATCCCGAGCCCGCGCAGCGTCTCGATCAGCTCGGGTTGCGCGACGATGCCGGCGCCGCGGCCGGAAAGCTCGCTCTCGACCCGCTCGAAGATATCCACGTCCCAGCCGTGCCGCCGCAGCAGCAGCCCGGCCAGCAAGCCGCTCATCGAGCCGCCGATGACCAGGGCGCGCCGGTTCGTCGTCTGACCCAAGAGCCTCGACCCCGCAGTTTCCTAGCGACCAAAGTTGCTATATATCCTGCGAAACCCTGGAGGAATGCCATGGCTATGACGATGATGGACAAGGCGGCGGAGCGTTCCGAGCGCTCGGCCTGGCCGGCGGACGTCGCCGCCGAATTCGAGCGGGAGAAGAAGATTCCCAATCCGTGCGTCGGCACCGAGCTTGTTTCCGAGAGCGAGCGCGTTCGCGTTTGGATGATCCGCCTGCAGCCGGGCGAGCGCATCGGCTTCCACCGCCACGTGCTCGATTATTTCTGGACCTCGGTCACCGGCGGCCGCGGCCGCCAGCACGTGCACGACGGCACCACCGTCGAATACACCTACGCGCCCGGCGAGACCCGGCACGAGCACTACGGCGCCGGCCAGTTCAAGGTCCACGACCTCGAAAATCTTGGCGACCGGGAGATGGTGTTCATGACCATCGAGTTCCTGCAGAGCGCCAACAAGCCGATGCCGCTGCCCGACACGGTGCGGCGCCAAGCCGCGGCGTAACGCCATAGTTTCCGCGGAGTGTAGGGGTAGAGTCGAGGAGAGGCGCGGTGACTGGGGGCCATGTGGCCATCGCTCCGTTTCCACTCCCCGCTCATCGAACCGGACGTGCGGATTTCCCGCATCCGGCTCTCCGACCGGCTTCATCTCAATGCCCACGGC
>WNGB01012800.1_pt1 | contig 14812 bp, 11 predicted proteins | sample 5400681 | NCBI WGS metagenome assembly WNGB01 (sample SAMN13153367, study PRJNA577476) | soil metagenome | isolation source: 115 cm soil or saprolite under grassland replicate 2 | place: USA:California | collected 2016-06-15
GGTCGGCGAACGCGATCCCCGCCTCCGGCCCGAGCACGAAGAGAGCGGTCGAAAGAGCGTCCGCGCGAATTCCAGTGTCGGCGACGACCGTGACGGAGCCGGAGAACGGCGCGGCCGCCCCCGTCCGGGGATCCACAATGTGGCCCGGATGCTCCGAGACGCCAGAGGTCGAGACCGAGCGATCGCCCGGCGAAAAGCGGCAGAGCTCGCGTCCGGACCCGGAGCGGGGCTCGGCGACCGAGACGTCTCCGAGGTCTTCGCGCCGGGCCGACGCGGTCGCGCTGCCCCAGAGTGAGATCTGCCCGCCGAAGTTCAACCGCGCGGTCTCGACTCCCCGACGGCGCAGCTCGACCAAAGCCCGGTCGAGCGCCTCTCCTTTCGCGAATCCGCCCGAGTCGATCGAGCCTCCGGCGGTCGCGAAGAGAAGCGTGCGTGTCCGGGCGTCGAGACGCACTTTCCGCCATCCCACGGCCTCCGGGCACGCCCGGAGCGCATCGGGCTCCCGGCCGGTCAGACCAAGAGCTTCCGTAATCGCGCCGACCGTCGGGTCGAAGGCGCCGCCGGTCTCGCGCGCGAGAGAGAGCGCGAGAGAGAGGCTGCGCCATGTCGCGGGCGACAAAGAAAACGGTCTGCTTGTCGCGTTTGCGAGAGAGAGCTTGTCGCGGGCGACAAAGAAAACGGTCTGCTTGTCGCGTTTGCGAGAGAGAGCTCCGAGTCCGCCCGCCAGTTCGAGAGGCGCGTTTCGACTTCATCCGCGGCTCGAAAGGCGGCCGTCACCGCGGCCTCGGTCGAGCCCCGGTCCGCTCCCAGAGCATCGATTTCGAGGATCGTGCCCATCGCGGAGCGTGCGCGGGTGATCCGGAACAGTGGGTGGTCGAACCGCGCTTCCGCCGTCGCGAGAAGCGTCGCGACGACGAGGGCGCCGATCAGACTGAGACTCAGTCTCAATGTCAAAGCCGGTCTGCCGAAGCAGCGCAGGCGAGCCATCTTCAGTGGACGAGGTGAGGACGGCGGGCGGCTTTGGCTGTTTCCGCCGAGGGCAAGCCCCCGGCGACCAGAGTCCGCGGCCGGCACTGCCGGCAGATGCCGCGCATCTGGTGGCTGTGAGAGAGCGGCAGGAATCCGTAGCGGTCGCAGACCTCGTCCTGCAGGCTCTCGATCCGAGGCTCGAAGAACTCGATCACCCGGCCGCACTCATTGCAGATCAGGTGATCGTGGTGCTCTCCGGCGCGAAGGCGTTCGTATCGGTAGCCGATCTCGCCGATCCGAACGCGTCCCACGATTCCCGAGTCCACCAGGAGCTCGAGCGTCCGATAGATCGTGGCCCTCGAGATCTTCTTTCCTTTCGCTCGCAGGCGCACGAGGATCTCGTCCGCCTCGAAGTGCTCGTGACGGGCGAACAGCTCGTCGAAAACGGCCTGCCGCTCGGTCGTGAGCTTCAAGCCACGCCGTTCCAGGTATTTGCGGAAAATGATGCGTTCGCGCGTTCTCATGCGATTGCGACTCAGTCTCAGTTGCAGTATTCTCCACCTCCCCCGGGCTTGTCAACCCCGCGGCAGGAGGGACGTCCAAAGTCATGTGGCAGGGATTCACCATCGCGCTGCGGGAGGGGATCGAGTCCTTCCTGATCGTCGCGCTCACGCTCTCGTACCTGAAACGGACGGGCCGCGCCGGGCTCGCGCGAGCCGTTTACCTGGGAATCGTCGTGTCGGTCGTCGCCTGCGCGGCGGCCGGGCTTCTCTTCTCTCAGGCGGGCAAGAAGCCTCTCTGGGAAGGAACCCTCGCGCTCACCGCGGCGGCCCTCGTCGGGAGCCTGCTCGTCTACATGAAGCGCGTCTCGTCGCGGATGAGGTCCGACATCGAGAGCCGGATCGAGAACCGGGCGCGGACGTCCTCCCTCTCCCGGGCATTCTGGGGGGTTTTCGCGTTCACGCTCCTGATGATCCTTCGGGAGGGAATGGAGACGGCGCTCCTGGTCACCACGGCGCTCTTCCAGATGCGGTCGGCCGCCGTCGGCGCGGGACTCGGTCTCGGGCTGGCCGCGGCCGTGGCGATCGCGTTCGCGTGGACCCGGCTGGGACGCGGAGTGGACCTGCGCGGCCTCTTGAACGTCTCGGCGATCTTCCTGGCGCTCTTCCTCGTCCAGCTCCTGCTCTACGGCGTGCACGAGCTCGCCGAGGCCGGGGTCCTCCCGAAGTCGCAGACGATCCACGACGCAACGGAAATCCTCGGACCCGACGGCCGCATCGGCCATCTCCTCGCTTACCTGCTCGCGATCGTGCCGACGGTGTGGCTCATCGGGCTGTGGTGGAAGCGCCGCGCGGCGCGGGCGCACGTCGGCGAAACTCGCAGCGCCGCCTAAGCAGAGACCCACGACCAAAGACCCAAGTGGGAGGGACCCTCGGGTCTCGGGTCTAGAAACTGAGGCGAGCGCCGACCTGGATCCGTCGAGGGTCCGACGTGCGGGTCGGCTTTCCAAAATCGGGATTCGGGTCGAGCTCCGAGCTGGCGTATCGAACGTTGTTCACTTCGAGAACGTTCTTCCGGTTGAAGAGGTTGAAGACCTCGACGACTCCCTCGATCTCCGCCCGGCGAACGCGAACCTTCCTCGCGACGCGGAGATCGACGTTGAAGAGGCTCGGGAGCGACCTGGTGTTCCGTCCGACGCCCTCCGGACGATCCGAGAAGGGATCTCCGTTTCCGTTCCGATCGAAGCCCGCGAGCTTGTTGTAGGGGAGACCGGCGGCAAGGTCGGCGATCGTCGCGAGTGTCCAGTCGCGCTCCCACCACGGTCCCGCGCGCCCGACCGTCGAGTAGATTGCCGAGAGGACAGCCTTGCGCCGGGGGACATGGAGCGTCGGCCCCCGTTCCGCGCGGACGTTCAACGGGTCCTGCGGCTGGCCCTCGGACCAGTCGATGTAATCGTCCTCCGCATCGGCGTAGCTGTAATAGGCGGCGATCTGGAATGGCTCGCCGATCCGGGTGCGAAGACCGACGGTCACGGCGTCGTACCAGCTGTTGCCCGCGGATTCGTAGAGAAAGACCTCTGAGAAATCGGGGTCGGGACGACGTCCGAGCGCGTCGATGACCGGGTTGATGTTGCGTTCGATCAGGATCTTTCGGCCACGCACGTGCAGATAGTCGAGGTTCAGGAGAAGAGCGTGCCCGATTTCCCTTTCGAAGCCGACGCTCGCCTGGTCCGAATAGACGCTCTCGAACCGCCCCGGGCGGAACACCGAGAGCGGTACGACCGACTCGCCGGCGTCCGATTCGTAGCGGAAGCGGTGCCCCGGCAGGCTCCACGGCTCGTCTGGCGGCGGTCCGCCGAGATTCGTTCGCACGATGGTCCGGGCGCGGATCCCGTTCTCGATTCCGACGGCGAACGCGGGCCCGATCGGGACGACCCCGTAGAATCGGCCAGCCCCTCCGCGGACTCGCCACGTGCCCCCTCCCGCCCACGAAAAAGACACGCGCGGAGACCAGTTGTCGTCGTCGCTCGGGAACGGAGCGATTGGGTCTTCTCTGTCGTAGCGCAGTCCGAGTCGCAGTAGGAACCGCTCGGCGAGATTCCACTCCCCCTGTGCGAAGGCGCCGAACTCGTTGGTCGAGCCCTCGCCCTTTGGATCTCCGAACCCCTGTGCGAAATCTGCCGGAAGGCCCGCCGCAAACGCGTCGAGGGATGAAAGCCTGGGCAGCGCGCTGAACTCGTAAAAGCCGGCGAAGTAGAGGGGCAGCCTGCCCTGGAGCTCGGTGTGAACGTAGTCGACGCCGATCTTGTACGAGCTCTTCTCACGGAAGAAGGAGAGCGCGTCGAAGAACTGTTCGATCCGGGTGTCGCGCGGCTGCGGAAGAAGGCGCTGGTTTCCGAACGTCGCCACTCCCAGGATCGTGACCGAGACGCTGCGCGCCGGATCGAGTGACTCCAAACGGTGCTCGCGTTCGGCGAAGAGCAGGCGCAGCTCGTTCGACAGGCTCGACGAGAAAATGGAAGCGCCTGTCAGCGCGAGGGCGGTGTCCTCGATTCTCCGCACGCCGCCGCCGCTCCTCGCGGTCAGGCCGCCCCAGGCCTGCTGGTTCTCGTCCGTTTCCCGGGAGTCCGTCCCGCGGATGGCAAACGTGTGGCTGGGCGCGGGAACCCAGTCGAGCTTCAGGAGATACGTGTTTCGGTCACGCCCGAATGGCACGACGCCGTTTTCCACGTCGAAGCCCGCCTGCCGGATGACCGAGACCGCTTCGTCCGAGATCGTGACGACGTTGGCATCTGAAACGTCGAGCCTCTCCGCCGCGCCGAAAAAGAAGAGCTTCTCGCGCACAATCGGGCCGCCGAGGCTGGCGCCGTACTGGTTCTGCCGGAAAGGGGTCTTCGTTTCGGTCAGGAAGTTGTTCCCGGCGAGGCTCTCGTCGCGGAAGAAGTCGAACGCGGAGCCGTGGAGGTCGTTCGAGCCGGAGCGCGTGACGATGTTGACGATCCCGCCGGCAGCTCTCCCGTACTCCGCCGCAAAGGGACTCTGGATGACCTGGTACTCCTCGACCGCTTCCTGAGAGAAGGTCGAACGCACGGACCCGACTGCCTGGTCGTTGTTGTCCAGGCCGTCCACGAGGACGTTGTTGTAGCGCGGGCTCTGTCCGTTGAACGACAGTCCGGAGGTCGACGCTGCTCCGGTCTGGGGACCCCGATCCGTAGTGACTCCCGGAGTGGTCAGAGCGAACTCGAGGAAGTTTCGCTGGTTGATCGGAAGGTTCCGGATCATCGTGTCGCCGATCGTCTTGGAAACGTCGGTCGAGGCCGGATCGATCAGGTCCGACCGCGCGGCGACGGTCACAGCTTCGGCGACCTCCGCGATCGTCAAGGCGAGATCGAGGTTCGTCGAGGAGCCGAGCACGACGCGGACCCGCGTTGCCTCGAGCGGCTCGAAGCCCTGGAGCGTTGCCGCAACCCGATAGAACGTGGGGGGAAGCAGGCGGATGGTGAAGCTCCCGTCACTCTGCGTCGTATCGGATCGCGCGAGTCCTGTCTCGACGTTCGTCGCAGTGACGAGGACGCCGGGGAGCACGCCGCCCGATTCATCCGTCACCTTTCCGCGCAGATCGCCCGTCGTCGTGCCCGTCGCCTGGGCGAAAAGGCCGGCGGAGACGAGACACAGACACGCCGTGATCTCGAGCCGGACGGTTCGGATCCGACTTGGGCTCTTCGGCCGCGTTCCGGACACGGCCACGGGATCCTCCAATACTTGCCGGGACCCTCGGTGCGTTCTCCGTCGGGCAAAGACCGAACCGGGGCCTACGACGGAAACTTCATGCGCCGGAGCAGGTCGACGAACCTCGGGTCCGAGCGCAGCGAATCGAAGGCGCGCTCGGCCTTCAAATAGACCAGCCGACAGGCCCTCTCCTCGTACGCGTTCTCCAGCCACTCGAAAGCCCGGTCTTTGTTTCCGAGCCCCACGTAGACCCATGCTATCGGGAAGGCCGAGACGTACCGATGCTTCGAAAGTGCCCCCAGTTCCCCCAGCGCCTTCTCCGCCTCCGTTCGGCGGCCCGCCACGCCGCTCGCGTATCCGCGCAACGCGATCGGATCCGGCTCGTCCGGGAGGAGCCGCCCGGCGATCTCGAACTCGCGAATCGCTTCCTCCGGAAGATTTTTTTGAAGATAAGCGAAGCCCAGGTAGAGGTGCGCCAGGAAAAAGTCGGGCTCGAGCTCGAGGGTCTTCCGCTGCTCCTCGATCGCCCGTTCGTACTGTCCGGAGTAGTAGTAAGTCGTGCCGAGGTCCGTGTTGATGACGAGGTTCAGAGGATCGAGCTTCTGCGCGCTCTGGATTTCCCTCAGGGCCTCCGGCGAGCGCCCGGACAGGGAGAGATAGTTGGCGTACCACTGATGGGCGGTCGGGTAGTTCGGGTTCAACTCGATGGCGCGCCGGAATTCCCTCTCGGCGCCCGGCCAGTCCCAGTCGAACAAGTAACGATAGTCCCCTAGCAGAGTGTGGGCTTCGGCCATTTCTTCGTCGATCTGGAGAGCGCGGATCGCTGCATCCCGGGCCTTCGGCATGAACTCCCGTGGCGCTCCGGTCCCGTAAAAAGCGAGTGCGACGTAGGAATCGGCGAGCCCCGCGTAAGCGTGCGCGTAGTTTGGATCCCGCCGGATTGCGCTCTGGAAGAACTGGATGCTCTTTGCGATCGACTCCCCGGTTCGCTTGTTCCAGTAGTACCGCCCCTTCAGGTAGAGGTCGTACGCCTCGGCGTTCTCCGTGTGACGCCGGGCGAGCCTCTTTTCCTGTTCGCCTGTCAGCTTCAGGCGCAACGACTGAGAGATCTCGCGCGCGATCCCCTCCTGCATTGCGAAGGCATCGGAGAAATTCTCCTGGAATCGCTTTCCCCACATCTGCGATCCGCGTCTGACGTCGGTGAGCTCCGCCTGGACGACGAGACTGTTGCCCTGCTGCAGGACGCGACCCGTGAGCACCGCTCGAACTCCGAGTTCCCGACCCGCCTTCAAAGGATCCTTTCCCTTGTAAACGAAGACCGTCGTCGGAGGAAGAACGCGCAGCTGCGGCAGCTGCGAGAAGCTGTCGATGAGACTCTCGGTGATGCCGTCGCTCAGATACTCCGCGTTCGGTTCCTTGCTGGCGTTGGCAAACGGCAGCACGGCCAGCGAAGTGATGGGCGCTCCTCGATGGACCCACGCCGACCTGCCGAAGATCAGGAGACCCGCGATCAGGACCAGGCCGGCGACGATCGAGATCGGCCAGGCGAGACGGCGTCTCTCCGGAACCGCAGCGGTTCGCGCGCGGGACGACTCCGTCGCCGCAACTTTCAGGGCGAAGGCCAGGTCCCGAGCCGATTCGAATCGGCTGTCCGGATACTTCGACAGGCAGCGGAGGATCACGAGCCTCAAGTGATCCGGAAGGTCCTGCACCAGATCCCCAGGATCCTTCGGCTCGTCGCGGAGAATCGCGGCCAGCGTCTCCGCCGGGTTCTCGCCGAAGAAAGCGCGGCGTCCCGTCGCCATCTCGTACAGGATGCAGCCGAGCGAGAAGATGTCGCTTCGCGGATCGGCATGACCGCCGCGCGCCTGCTCGGGCGACATGTATCCGACCGTACCCATCACGGTGCCTGTCCTCGTGGGGGTGGCGATCGTGGGCGAGGTCTCGGTCGATTTCTCCGGTGCGTGTCGCGCGAGGCCGAAATCCAGGATCTTCACGCGGCCGTCGAAGGTCAGGAAAACGTTTTCCGGCTTCAGATCCCGGTGGACGATGCCGTGGGCGTGCGCCGAGGCGAGCCCATCGGCGACGGATAGGCCGATCTCGACGGCCGTGCGCCACGGTAGAGGCGTCCCCGTCAGGCGCTGTCGGAGAGTTTCTCCTTCGAGAAGCTCCGTGACGAGAAAGAGGATCCCCGCTTCTTTGCCGAAGTCGTGAATGTCGAGGATGTTCGGATGCGCGAGAGCGGCGACCGCGCGCGCCTCCCGCTCGAACCGCTTCAGCGAGACGGGGTCGCGCGCCAGGTGGTCGGGCAGGACCTTGACGGCCACTTCGCGACCAAGCCGCACGTCGCGTGCACGGTAGACCTCCCCCATGCCTCCCGCGCCGAGCGGCGCGAGAATCTCGTAGGGCCCCAGGCGAGTACCCGCCGGCTGTGTCACGGGGTGCCGGGGGGATTCTAGGCCGGGAGCCTCCCGAGGGGGACCACGTACCGGCCGCGGGCGGGCAGCTCAGCCGTTCGTCATGCTCTGCGCGCTCAAAGGCGGAAGTCGTAGGAAATGGCCTCATTGGTTTCCAGAGTCGCCGTCCTCGGCTCCAACACCAGAGTTCCGGCGACGCCGCCCGCCTCGTCGTACGACGTAATCGTGAGTCCCGTCACCCGGTACGTGTTCGGAGACGAGGGTTGATCGACAATCTGAAACGAGAGGCGGTGACTGCCTCTCTCCCTGCCGAATCTCGTCCCGGAAACCATGACCTGCTCGACCGGCGCCGAGGGGGCCGACTCCTGGAGCGGTTGGCCATCCCACGTGACCCGCAGGCCGCCGATCGTCGCGATTCCATTCCCGTTCTCGAACGTCGCCGCGATCGTCACGCGTTCGTTGAAGTTCAGGCTGATGTCGGTGAGCCCGTCGAACGACTTTTTGCAGCCGGCGACGAACAATGTCACGGGAAGAAGAATCGCGAGAAGAGAAACGGGCTTCTTCATGGCTTTCCTCCACAGCGCGGAAGCGGGTCGGGAAAGGAGGTCTCGGAGGTGTTTCCCGCCCAGCAGTTGCCGGATCCCGACGTGTCCCAGACGAGGTCGGCCCCGGGAAGCGGTGCAATCTTCGGGTCCGGGCTGCCGCCGTTTTCGAGCGCCACGTTGTTTCGGATCTCGTTGTGGTCGGGGAAGGGACTGATGCGCGGATCCAATGCCGCCGCGTCGGGAGGCAGCTGCGCGATCAGGATCCCGGCGGTGTCGTTGCCGGTCACGATGTTGCCGGCGACCCTCAGCCCGTCGCCGCCGACATTCAACAATCCCACGCCGCTCGGCAGGAGCGACAGGATGTCGGAGGGATCGGTCACCGGGTTGGGCCGATTGTTGTCCAGGAGCAGGTTGTTGCGCACCGTGACGTCGTTAGTCACCGTCTCGTCGAGGCCGGGCAGGAGGTCCACGAGGATGCCCGCGGAGTTTCCGACGCAGCGGTTGGAGGAGACCGTGATGTCGACGCTGTTCTCGACCTCGATCCCGATTGTGCTGTCCTGCGCGACGTTGTCTCGGACAGTGATTTCGCGGGACTGGCCGATGTAGATGGCCGTGTCATTGCTGCCGGAGACGAAGTTCCCAACGATGCGGCCGTCCGCGCTGTGCAGCGCGAAGACGCCGTACTCGCCGTTGCCGACGTACGTTCCGCCGGTGACGGCGAAGTCCCGTCCGTTCTCGACCAACACGCCGTTGCCGGTGTAGTTCTGAATCTCGAGCCCGCGGAGACGGAATCCTTTTATCGCCGACGCGGGTGACGCCGGCGCGGCATGGATTCCCGTGTCGCCGGAGAGCCCCGCGCCGTCGAGCACCGCGCCCGGGCTCCCCTCGATCGTGATCCCGTTTCTCGTGACCAGGACATTTTCGCGGTAAGTGCCGACGGGGACCTTCACGGTATCGCCCGGCTGACTCGCGTCCACGGCGGCCTGAATGGTCGTCGAGACGACGATCGGGCGCGCTCCAGCCGGAGACGCGACGGCCACGAGCTGCAGGGCGAGCAGACCCGAAAACCGGAATACGCTCAGGACCGATCTCTTGGAATTCATGTCATCTCCTTCTTTCCGTCATTCGTTGCCTGATAATCACGATCGTCGTTTCCTCCCGGGGAGTCTTGGGAAACAGCTGGGTTTCTTCTGGTTTTCTTTGAGAGCCGCCATGCGAGTTCGCTTCGCCGACTGCACGTTCGACTCGGAAACCCGGGAGTTCCTTCGTGGCGAAGAGGCGGTTCACCTTCACCCGAAAGCCTTCCGTCTCCTCGAGATCCTGCTCGAAAACCGCCCCCGGGCCCTTTCCAAAGCGGAGCTGCATGAGAGTCTGTGGCCCGGGAGCTTCGTTTCCGAAGCCAACCTGGCAAGCCTGGCAGCCGAGATCCGGCGGGGTATCGGGGAAAGGGGGCGGGGGGCTCGCACGCTCCGCACCGTCCACGGATTCGGCTACGCGTTCTCCGGAGAAGTGCGTGAGGCGGGGAGCACGCCTGTCGGCGATCGGTTCAGCCTCGTCTGGGAGCAGCGCGAGGTCACACTGGCGTCGGGAGAGAACATCATCGGCCGCGACCGGAACGCGATCGTCCGGATCGACGACTCAACGATCTCGCGGCGTCACGCGCGCATCGTCGTTGCCGGGAAGAGGGTCACGATCGAGGATCTGGGCAGCAAGAACGGCACGTTCGTCGAGGGAAAGCGGATCGAGAATCCCCGCGTCCTCTCGGACGGAGAGAGAATCCAGGTGGGCTCGATCGTGTTGACGTTCCGCGCGTACTCGCCCGAAAAGTCCACCGATACCCGGCGGTGAGAGCGAGACGAAATGCGAAGAGTCTTCCGGCCTTGAGCGGGCGACTTACAGTTCGCTGACCGCGCGCTGGCTGAAGAAGAGGTTCGGGAAGGCCTGCCGGAAGTACTCCGTCGCCTCGCCGACCACCCGGTTCTCGCCGTTCTTCCAGCCCGGATCGCGGAACCGATGCTCCTCGCCGGTGTACGTGACGATTCCGAACTCGAGGCAGAGATTCTGACCCGGCCGCAACACGCAGGTGTTGAAGATCTCCTTGATGTTCTTCACGTAGAGCGAGAAGTTCGCTCCCGGATCGGACGGCTGGAACCAGGAGACGTTGTCGCCGTCGACGACCAGGCGCCCGACGCTCTTCGTCGACGTCCCAAACACTCCGAGAAAGCCGCGCGTGACGCGCGCGAGCCCGGCGAACTCCCCTTTCCGCGCGACGGGCGCTCCCGCGGTCGCAGAAGCCGGCTGGCCCGAGCGCAACATCGCCTGGAGGATGGTCTCAGACAGGCCGGCGGCGCGGAGCTCGAGGATCTCCGCCGTCGTCAACTGATAGTTGACGTTGTCGGTTCGGATCTTGTTCAGGATGAACTCGTCGGAGAGCCCGGCCTGTTTCAGCTTCAGGATGTCCTGGTGCGGCCTCACGGGAGGAGCGGGCGGCACCGCGAGGGCAACCGCGGGCTGATCGGGCACTGCGGCCGCCAGCGGCGCGGGCGGCGGCGGGATGTTGAGCGCGAGCGGCGTGGGCGGAGGCGGATTGGGCGGCGCCGGATTCGGATTGGGAGGCACCGGCGCACCGGTCCCCGGCGACGTCGGACCGGGAGCGGGCGGAGGCGGAGCCTGCCGGGAGCTCTGGCAGCTCGAGACTCCGATCGCCGCGGCGAGAAGCAGCATCAAAACACGTGTTTTCATGGCGTTTACCTCGCTCGATACCGGATTCTACCGCCGGGCCCGGAACTTGCTCCCTTCTTCACTCTGGGAGGACTGGAGGCGCGAACATGAAGTGGATGAATGCTTATTTGATCGGGTACTTCATCTTTCTGGCAGGCGTGGCTCTGGCGCTGTGGAAGTCCGGAATCCTGGCCTCGATCGGATCGACCTGGGCCCTGATCGGCCTCGTGATCGCCGTCGGCATCGGCATCATGATTTCGGTCACGAACAGCGGAGAAAAGAAGACGATCGAAGTCGATCGAAGCTAGTCCAAAACCCTCGAGCCCTCGAGCAGGTCGGCGAAGACGAAGCCGTCGCGCCGCACGACCTCGCCGAGCGCGACCGCGATTTCCTGTCGAAACATCGGTCCGCCGCGCGCAAAGGTATGGAACTCCCCCCGCTCGCCGCAGGGATCGACCCCCACCGGCAGCTCCGCGAGAAGCTCCCCGTCGAAATCGCGTCCGGCGAAAGAGGCCGGCACCTTCTCCGGGTCCACGCAGACCAGAACCGCGCGCAGGCCTCCCGCGAGCATTTCCCTCGCGAGCGCTCCGGTCTCCCGCCTCCACAGCGGAAAGACGCCGGCGAGACCCGCCCGTTCGAGCAGTTTCTCCCGATAGGCGCGCACGTCCTCGAGAAACAGGTCGCCGAAGACGATGTGTGTGATTCCTGCCTTTCTCGCACGCGCGAGCTCGGCAAGAAACGCCTCTTCGTAGAGATCGTTCGGACACGGGGAAGGGATCGAGACGATCCGGAGAGGAAGCCCGACCTCTTCGGCCTGCCGGACGAGAAGCTCCTCGCGAACGCCGTGCATCGAGACGCGCCTGTAGGCCGCCGTCACCGTCGTCAGAAGACCGACCGGTTCGATCTGCTTCGCGAGATTGAGCGTGTGGAGCGCCCAGGCACCGTCCTTGCCGCTGCTCCAGGAGACGAGGGCTCTCGGACGGCTCACGGCGCCGATTCAGTCGCAGGGAAGCGACGGCAGCCGCTCCCAGCCGCTGCCTTCGTCCGACCGCCTCCTTTCGGCTGAGCGCAACGACCAGACGCTCGGTACGCCGGCAGATCGTGCGGGCGAGGTGGAGCGCCGCGGCTCCCGAGGACCCTCCCGGCAGGATGAAGTTCTCGAGCGGCGCGAGAGATTCGGAAAACTGGTCCATCAGCCGCTCCAGCTCCTCGACGTGACGGGCCTCGATGCGCGGCGCGGGCACCCGCGCCTTGTCCTCCTCGAGGATGCAGAGGTCCGCACCGAGGTGGAAGAGGTCGTTCTGGATCCGGGCGAGCGGGCCGGCGATGTCGGGAACGAGCCCCTCGGCGAGCGCGACGCCGATCGCCGAATTGAGCTCGTCCACCGTCCCGTAGGCCTCGATGCGATCGGAGTCCTTGGGAACGCGGCGACCTCCGCCGAGCGCGGTCGTGCCGTCGTCGCCGGTGCGCGTGTAGACTTTCGTGATGCGCGGCATCAGAACGACACCTCCAGTCCACCGGCGATGCGCCGGCCGGGCGCGGGGAAGCCGTTGGCCTCCTCGTACCGACGGTCGTTCAGGTTCTCGGCGCGAAGGTAGGGCGCGAGAGGCCCGGTTCGGTACCGGACATGGAGGTCGAAGCGCCAGTAGGACGGCGCCTCGACGCGCTCGGTGGTCGACAACGCCTTGACGTCGCTTCGCCGTCCGACGAACACCGCTCGCGGAGAGACCTCGAGCCGCGAAACCGGCATCAGCGTCATGCCCAGAAAGCCGCTGTGGCGAGGGCGCCGGAGAAGCGCGAGCCCGGTGTCCCGATCTTCGGTTTCGAGGTAGGTGTAGCCGACGTCCATGAAAGTCGAGGTCGAGATCGTCTGCCGCCAGGTCAGCTCCGCGCCCCGGGACCGCGCGCGGCCGACGTTGAAGTTCAGCCCAACCGCGAAGTCGTAAACGATCAGGTCGCGAAATTCGGTCCAGAAGACCGATGCCCCCGCCCGCCCGCCCGCGACTTCGTACTCCGCACCCACTTCGTAGGAGGTCGAACGCTCGGGCTCGAGGTCCGGATTGCCGGAGAAGGGATAGAAGAGCTCCCCGATCGACGGCGCCCGAAAACCGGTTCCTCCCGATGCTCGCAGCTTCCAGCGCCCCGTCCGCCAGGAGATCGAGGCCCTCGGGCTCCAGACGTCGCCGAACCGAGAATGGTCGTCGTAGCGCAAGCCCGCCGTCACGAGCCATCCTCCCGTCAAGTCGATCGCGTCCTCGCCGCCGACGCTCCAGATCGTCGCGTGCTCTCCGTCGAGGTTCACTCCGAAGTTCGAGGAATCCTCGACCTTCCAGCGCTGCCACTCCGCGAAACCGGTCAAGCGGAGTAACGATTCCCCGGAGTCTCACCGCCTACCGGACCCGGCAGGCCGAGCTCGCCGTCCGCGATCGACCCCTCGAGGGCCACGCGAGCTCCCCCGAACCGGCCCTCCAGGCGCAGGGAGCCCGAGCGCTCCCGCCAATCGTCGTTGGCGCGATCGCCGTCGTCCCGACGATCCCGCGCGCTCGCCGAGATTCCGAAGAGCGGCGTACCCGCGGTCGCGAAGGCCGCGAGCTCCCGCTGATCGTCGTTCCCGACTTCTCCGACCAGGCGCCCCGAGAATTTACCGCCCGCCGGCCGCGTGAAGACGTGGACGACGCCGCCGATCGATTCCGATCCGTACAGCGCAGAGAAGGGACCCCGCACGATCTCGATCCGCTCGATGTTCTCGGTCGAGAGAAGCGCGAAGTCGTACCCCGGGAAGAAGGGCGAGTTCACGCGCACTCCGTCGACGAGCACGAGCGTGTGCGTCGAGTTCGCGCCGCGAAGAAAGACCGAAGTCTGTGCGCCCGGGCCGCCCGAGCGAGCGACGTCGGCGCCCGGTACCGAGCGCAGGACGTCCTGCACGGTTCGCCACCCGTTCCTTTCGATTTCTTGACGCGTGACGACGGTGACGGCCGCACCGACTTCGTCGATCTCTTCCGGCGCGGCGGTTGCGGTCACGACGACGTTCTCGGAAACCGGGGCGACTTGAGCGCGGGCGGGAGCGGCACCGGAGGCGAGAGCGATGATCAGCGCCGCGGCAACGTTGCGGATCGCCTGCCGCGCCGCCTCCCGACGAGCCAGCGCGTCCAACCCGAACAGCGCCGCCGTTCCGAGAAGCTCGGCCGCAAGGGTGTTCCAGAACCAGGGAATCGCCACAAAGTACGCCTCCGCGAGCCCCGCCGGCGTCGGCGGATAGGCCTTCATGGAGGTCCACGCGGCGAAATTCGTCGTCAGGAAGAAGAAGACGGCGCCGCCCGCGGAAAGCGCCGCGAGACGTCCCGCCCGCGCGTGGACGGCGAAGCGTCGTCCGGCGAAGACCATCAGAGCGAAAGATCCGTAGACGGCGATGCGCACGGGCGTGACCGCGCGGCGTCCCGTGCCCCAGTCGAGCACGAGGTCCGAGAAGAGCATCGCCGCGATCGGAACCGCCCACGCCCAACGGCGCGGGAGTCGGGCGCCGGCGTAGAGGCCGATGGCGCCCATGGCGACGAAGTTGGGAGGATGGGGAACGAGCCGGGAAAAGGCGCCGAGGAAAACGAGCAGGACAGCAGTCGTCGCGGTCGTCATTCGAACCTCCCGTTCGACGAGACGTGATCTCCGCGCGGCGGAGAAGGTGTCCCGCGCTTCGGGAAGTCGAGAGCGCGTCCCCTCTCCTTGCCCCGTCGGAGAAAAGCATTCCGTCCGGCAGGTTTCCTGACTTCCGGATCATTCGCCGTCGGGCTCCTTCCCGGGCGCGCGACCGTCATCGATCTCACGCGTCCAGTGGTTTCTCGCCCGGGGCGTCCCCGGTGACAGTGGCGGGGGCCGCGCGGGATTCACACCCGCTTCCCTCGACCGAACGGAGTCAAAGAACGAGCGGCGACGATAC
>WNGB01023215.1_pt1 | contig 14812 bp, 14 predicted proteins | sample 5400681 | NCBI WGS metagenome assembly WNGB01 (sample SAMN13153367, study PRJNA577476) | soil metagenome | isolation source: 115 cm soil or saprolite under grassland replicate 2 | place: USA:California | collected 2016-06-15
GGCCCGCGCATCTGGAACGAGCAGCTGGTCAGGTACGCCGGCTACCGGCAGCCGGACGGATCGGTGCGCGGGGAGCCCTGCAGCGCCGAGCTCACCGATCTGGCCCGGGGGCTCGGCTGGGACACCGACGGCCAGGGCCGGTTCGACGTCCTGCCGCTGATCATCTCCACGGCTGACGAGAGCCCCCGGGTGTTCAGCCTGCCGGCCGACGTGGTCACCGAGGTCCACCTCATCCATCCCCGCTTCCCGTGGTTCGGCCAGCTGGGGCTGCGCTGGTACGCGGTGCCGGTCATCTGCGACATGTGCCTGGAGATCGGCGGTATCTGCTACCCGGCCGCCCCGTTCAACGGCTGGTACATGGGCACCGAGATCGGCGCCCGGAACCTGGCGGATTCCGGTCGGTACAACCAGCTGCCCGAAATCGCGGCGCGGCTGGGCCTGGACACCACCCGGGACCGTTCGCTCTGGCGCGACCAGGCGCTCGTGGAGCTCAACCTCGCGGTGCTGCACTCGTTCGAGACGGCCGGCGTGACGATCACCGATCATCACACGGAGTCACGCCGTTTCCTGACTCACCTGGCCCGCGAGGAGCGGGCGGGCCGGATCTGCCCGGCCGACTGGACCTGGATAGTCCCGCCGATCTCCGGCGCGGCCACCGGGGTGTTCCACCGCTACTACGCCGACGCCGAACTACGGCCGGCTTACGCCCGGCATCACCGGAAACTCCCGTCCGCCCCGGTGCCGCCGGAGGGCGAAACCTGCTCGTAACATGTGGCACACGTCTTTCACTCCCCCGAAACACTCTGTGATGGCGGGCGAAACGCCTTTGGCGGAAGGTCGGCACAGGACAGGGTGCCCCGAGAAGGTGGTCGCATGAAGCTCATCACTGCCGTGATCAAACCGTTCAAGCTGGACGAGGTGAAGGCGGCGCTGCAGGCCTTTGGTGTCCACGGGATGACCGTGAGCGAGGCGAGCGGCTACGGCCGCCAGCGCGGTCACACCGAGGTCTACCGCGGCGCTGAGTACCAGGTTGACCTGGTGCCCAAGGTAAGACTGGAAGTGCTCTGTGACGACGAGGACGCCGACGACCTGATCGGGGTGATCGTCAAGGCAGCCCAGACTGGGCGTATTGGGGACGGCAAGGTCTGGGCCGTCCCAGTTGAAACCGTTGTGCGAGTCCGGACGGGTGAGCGCGGTTCAGGCGCTCTCTAGCCCCTACTAGCGATAGAGGTCTGATCGGAGTGCGCAGTACGGGTCGGGGGGTTGGGCAGTCGTGATGTCCGCACCCTCGGCCCGTCCGCAATCCGATGGGCCTCCCCTGACATCGTTCGCCGCCGACCGCGCCCGGCGGAGTGCGGAAACCGACCGCTGGCTGGCCTCCCTGCTGGGCGCGGAACCGGGGGTCGCCCTGGTCGCCGTGGGCGGCTACGGGCGGCGTGAGCTGCTGCCCGGCAGCGACCTCGATGTGCTCCTGCTGCACGACGGGCGGGACGGCATCGCCGCGATGGCGGACCGGATCTGGTACCCGATCTGGGACTCCGGCACCCGCCTCGACCACGCGGTGCGGACCACGGCGGAAGCCCGCCGGGTAGCGAGGAGCGACCTGAAGGTGGTCCTCGGGCTGCTGTACGCCCGGCACGTGGCGGGCGATCCCGATCTCACCAACGCGCTGCGCCTCGGCGCCCTGGAGGACTGGCGGGCCTCGGCCGGCACCCGGCTGGCCGAACTGCAGGCGCTGCACGTGGAACGCGCCCAGCGCAGCGGCGAGCTGGCCTTCCTGCTCGAGCCTGATCTCAAGGAAGCACGCGGCGGGCTGCGTGACGTGCACGCGATCCAGGCCATCGCGGCCGCGTGGGTGGCCCCCGGCCCCGGGCCGCGGGTGCGGGCCGCGTACGAGTCCATCATGGACGCGCGGCACGCGCTGCACGAGATCACCGGCCGCCCCACCGACCGGCTCGTCCTGCAGGAGCAGGACGAGGTGGCCCGGGTGCTCGGGCTGCTGGACGCGGACGCGCTCATGCGCCATCTGGCCGGGGCCGGCCGCGCCGTCGCCTACTCGGTGGACCAGGCGTTCCGCCAGGCCCAGCGCAGCCGTGGCGGCAGGCGGCGGAGCAAGGCCCAGCGCCGCCCGCTGGCGGACGGGCTGGTCGAGCAGGACGGTGAGGTGGTGCTGGCCCGGGCCGCGGACCCGGCCTCCGACCCGGCGCTCCCGCTGCGCGCCGCGGCTGCGGCCGCCCAGGCCGCGCTGGCGCTCGCGCCGCGCACGCTGACCCGGCTGGCCGAGTGCCCGCCGCTGCCGGTGCCCTGGCCGCCGGAAGCCCGGGATGCCCTGGTCGCGCTGCTTGGCGCGGGCCCGGCCGCCGTCCCGGTCTGGGAGGCACTGGACCAGGAAGGCCTGGTCGCGAGCCTGCTGCCGGACTGGGACCGGGTCCGCAACCGGCCCCAGCGCAACCCGCTGCACACCTACACGGTGGACCGGCACCTGGTGGAAACCGCCGCGCAGGCGGCCCTCCTCACCCGGGACGTGGCCCGGCCCGACCTGCTGCTGCTCTCCGCCCTGCTGCACGACATAGGCAAGGGATGGCCTGGTGACCACCGGGTCACCGGTGAGGTCGTGGCCCGGGACGTGGCCCGCCGCGTCGGGCTCGGGCCGTCCGACGCGGAACTGGTCGCCGGGGCCGTGCGGCACCACCTGCTGCTGCCGCAGACGGCGACGCGGCGCGATCTCGACGACCCGGTCACCGTGGCCCAGGTGGCTTCCGTGGTAGGCGGCCGGTCCCTGCTCGAGCTGCTGCACATGCTGGCCATCGCGGACGGCCAGGCGACGGGCCCGGCCGCGTGGAACGACTGGAAGGAAGGCCTGGTCGGTGACCTGGTCCGGCGGGTGGAGTCCCGGCTGGCCGGGGAGGTTCCCGCCGAGCCGCTGCCGCTGCGCCCGGATCAGGCCGCGCTCGCCGACGAAGGGGCACCCGCCGCCCGGCTGAAGGGCTCCGAGGTGACCATCGTCGCGCCGGACCGGCCCGGGCTGCTGTGGCAGGCGGCGGGCGTGCTCGCCTCGCACCGGCTGGCGGTGCGCTCCGCGAACGCCACCTCGCACGGGAACATGGCCGTGGCCGCGTTCACCGTCGCCCCGGAGTACGGCGACCCGCCGGATGCGGACCTGGTCACCAGCGACCTGCGCCGGGCCCTGGCAGGGCGGCTCGATGTGGCGGAACGGCTGGAACGCCGGATGCGTGCCTACCGGGAGTCGCCGGTGCCGGTGCCGGTGGCGCCGCCCAAGGTCACCCTGCTGGACGACGCCTCGCGGACGGCGACGGTGGTGGAAGTGCGCGCCCACGACGCCCCGGGGCTGCTCTGGCGGATCGGCCGCGCGCTCGGTGACTGTGGCCTGGATGTGAAAGCGGCCCGGGTGGAAACGCTCGGCGCCGAGGCCGTGGACGTGTTCTACGTGGTCGATGCGTCCGGCGGCCCGGTCGGCGGTTCCCGGATCCGGGGGAAGATTGCCGCCCAGGTCCTCGCCGCCCTCACTAACTAGCGCGGGCTGGCTAGCACGGGCGAGCTGACCCAGCCCGACCCGCCAGGAGCACTGACCCGGTGTCCATGACCGGATAGCCTGGGATGCGTGTTCGAGACACTCTCCGACCGGCTGACCCAAGTCTTCTCCACCCTGCGCGGGCGTGGGCGGCTGTCCGCGGCCGACATCGACGCGACGGCCCGCGAGATCCGCATCGCCTTGCTCGAGGCGGACGTGGCCCTCCCTGTGGTGCGGGAGTTCATCGCCCGCGTCAAGGAGCGCGCGTCGTCGGAAGAGGTCTCCTCGGCGCTCAACCCGGCCCAGCAGGTCATCAAGATCGTTCACGAGGAACTGATCACGATCCTCGGCGGCGAGGCGCGCAGGCTGCGGTTCGCCAAGGTCCCGCCGACCGTGATCATGCTCGCGGGCCTGCAGGGTTCCGGTAAGACCACGCTGGCCGGCAAGCTCGCCCTCTGGCTGCAGCATCAGGGCAACACGCCGATGCTGGTCGCCGCGGACCTGCAGCGCCCCAACGCGGTCCAGCAGCTCCAGGTGCTGGGTGAGCGGGCCGGGGTGCCGGTCTACGCTCCCCAGCCGGGCAACGGGGTGGGCGACCCGGTCGCGGTGGCCCGTGAGTCGATCGAGGAGGCCCGGCGCCGCCAGCACAACGTGGTCGTGATCGACACCGCGGGCCGGCTGGGCATCGACGAGGAGATGATGCGGCAGGCCGCATCCATCAGGGACGCCACCGACCCGGACGAGATCCTGTTCGTGGTGGACGCGATGATCGGCCAGGACGCGGTGGCCACCGCCCAGGCGTTCCTGGACGGCGTCGGCTACGACGGCGTCGTGCTGACCAAGCTGGACGGCGACGCCCGTGGAGGCGCGGCGCTGTCGATCGCCGAGCTCACCGGGCGCCCGGTGATGTTCGCGTCGTCCGGGGAGAAGCTCGAGGACTTCGACGTCTTCCATCCCGACCGGATGGCCTCGCGGATCCTCGACATGGGCGACATGCTCACGCTGATCGAGCAGGCGGAACGGGCCTTCGACGAGGACCAGGCCGCCTCCATGGCCAGCAAGCTGGCCTCCGGCGAGGGCTTCACGCTGGAGGACTTCGTCGAGCAGCTGGCCATGGTGCGCAAGCTCGGCCCCATCGGGAACCTGCTCGGCATGCTGCCGGGCGCGGGGCAGAACCGTGAGCTGCTCAGCCAGATCAGCGACAAGGACCTGGACCGCGCGGCGGCCATCGTCAACTCGATGACCCCCGCGGAACGGCGCAACCCGAAGATCCTCAACGGCAGCCGCCGGGCCCGGATCGCGGGCGGCTCCGGCGTCACCGTCGGTGAGGTGAACAACCTCGTCGTCCGGTTCCTCGAGGGCCAGAAGATGATGCGGCAGATGATGGGCGGCGGCGGGATGCCCGGCATGCCCGCCATCCCGGGCATGCGGCGGGCCGCGACGAAGAGCGCCAAGGGCAAGAAGAACAAGAAGAAGCCCAAGGGCGGGCGTCCCGGCGGCAACCCGGCGGCGGGGAAGGCCGCCGCCAAGGCGGCCGGTGCTCCCCACGCCGGCAACGGTGCGGGCCCGGCGCTTCCCGGTCCTGGCCTGGGCGGCGGCGCCGGTGCACTGGGCGGCATGCCTGGCTCACAGGAGGAACTGGCCGCGAGCCTGGAGGCGCTGACCTCCAACCCGGCCGCGCTGCGGGCGGCAGGCAAGGTCGCCAGCAAGATGCCGCCGGACTCGCTGACCGGGGGCACGTCCGGCCCGGCCAGCCTGCCCGCCGGCTTCGGCCTCCTCCGGCGCAATCGCCAGAAGAAGGACGACGAGAAATAGCCCCTGCATCCCTCCCGTGATCACGACGGACGACGATCTCTAACGGTCTTTCCGCCGCCGTCACGACGGGACCGCGCGAGGGGAACGGGGCCGCCGGGAAGAGCCCCGGCGGGAACGGGATTCGGTTCGATTACGCCCTGCCCCCGGGTCTCTGGCACAATGTGACGGTCACCCCGGGATCCGGCGACGCCCTCTCACGCTCGTCTGCCCCGGGACCGAGCAGGCCGACGCGGTGGTCCTCACCCGGCGCGAGCGGTGCCTGCAATCCGAGCTTTAACTGGGAGAGACCACACCCGTGGCTGTCAAGATCAAGCTGAAGCGCATGGGCAAGATCCATGCGCCGTTTTACCGGATCATCGTGGCCGACGCCCGCACCAAGCGGGATGGCCGCGCGATCGAGGAGATCGGCAAGTACCACCCGAAGAGTGAGCCCTCGTTCATCGAGGTCGACTCGGAGCGGGCTCAGCACTGGCTGTCCGTGGGCGCCCAGCCCACCGACCCGGTCCGCAAGATCCTGGAGATCACCGGCGACTGGCAGAAGTTCAAGGGGCTGCCGGGTGCTGAGGGAACGCTGAAGACCGCGGCGCCCAAGGCCGACAAGAAGGACGCGTACGCGGCCGCCGTGGCTGAGGCCGTCGGCGTCGGCGACGGCGCCAAGGGCAAGGGCCGCAAGCCCGGGGCCAAGGGCGACGGCGACCAGGCCGACGCGGACGCCAGCGGCGCGAAGGCCGGCTCTGGCCGGTCGCAGTCACGCTCCGGCGGCAAGCAGGCCACGGCGGCCAAGGGCGGCAAGCCCGAGACGGCTAAGGCCGATTCCGCGAAGGCTGATTCCGCGAAGGCTGATTCCGCGAAGGCTGATTCCGCGAAGGCCGACTCGGGCCAGGCGGACGCGGCCGGGGAGGAGAAGCCGGCCAAGGCCCACGCGGACGCAGACGAGGCCAGCACAGGCAAGGCCAGCACGGATGAGGCCAGCACGGATGAGGCCAGCACAGACCAGGCCAGCACAGATGAGGCCAGCACAGGTGAGGCCAGCACAGACCAGGCCAGCACAGACGACGCGGCCGCGACCGCTGAGGCCGAGCCGGTGGCCGCGGAGCAGGGCGACGGGGCCTGAGATGCTGGAAGAGGCGCTCGAGCACCTGGTGAAAGGCATCGTGGAGCACCCGGATGACGTCCGGGTGGACAGCCACGGTCTGCGCCGGGGCCGGGTCCTCGAGGTGCGGGTCCACCCCGAGGACCTCGGCAAGGTCATCGGCCGGGGCGGCCGGACCGCCAAGGCGCTGCGAACCGTGATCGGCTCGCTGGCCGGCGGCAAGTACGTCCGGGTCGATCTGCTGGACGTGGACGAGGTCCGTTAAGGCATGTCTCGTAGATCTTCAGCCTGCTGCGCGTCCACCGGACGGGCGCCTCGCGGCGTGGTCGTCGGCGCCCATAGCTCCGCTATGGGCGCCTCCTCCGCCTTGCGATGCCCCACCCACCTCCCCATCCCCCTTCATGCGGCCGCTCGCGACGGCCAAGATCCACGAGACATGCCTTAGCCCGCCATGCGACTGGTCGTCGGCCGGATCACGCGGCCGCACGGGGTCCGCGGCGAGGTGTCGGTGGAAGTGCGCACCGATGAGCCGGACCGCCGGTTCGCCGTGGGCCGCGTGCTGGCCACCGACCCGGCCGCGGCCGGCCCGCTCACGGTCGAATCGGCGCGCTGGCATTCTGGTCGGCTCCTGATCCGGTTCGCCGGGGTCGCCGACCGGAACCGGGCCGAGGACCTGCGCGGGATCTGGCTGACGATGGACTCCGCCGAGGCCGGGCCGACCGGCGACCCGGATGAGTTCCACGATCACGAGCTGATCGGTCTGTCCGTGGTCACGACCTCGGGCGAGCCGGTGGGGCGGGTCACGGACGTCCGCCACTTCGGGCAGGACCTGCTCGTCATCGAGCGCGGGCCTGCCACGTCATCTCCGGGAGCCCAGGATGGGGCAGCCCAGGCCGTGCGCGGCCCGGGAGGCCCCGCCCTGGCGCCCGGCGGGCCGACCCGGGGCACGCCGGACAACGAGTTGCTGGTCCCGTTCGTGGCCGCGATCGTGCCCGACGTGGACCTGGCCGCGGGCCGGCTCGTCATCGACCCTCCGCCCGGCCTGCTCGAGCTGGCGGCCGGGGAACCCGGCCAGGCCCGTGCGCCAGAAACCCGCGCGCCAGACACAGGTCCGGCGGAAACCCGTGCGGCAGGCACCGGTCCGGCAGGAAGCTGAGGTGAGCCGGGTGCGCATCGACATCATCACGATCTTCCCGGACTACTTCACCCCGCTAAGCGTCTCGCTACTGGGCAAGGCGGCCTCGCGCGGGGATATCCAGCTCCAGGTGCATGACCTGCGGACCTGGGCCCACGGGGTATGTCGCCGGAGCCCTGGGGCGAGGCGCTGGACACAGTGACCGGATCTGCGCCGGCGCCGCCCCGGCTGGTGGTTCCTACGCCCGCGGGGGTCCCGTTCACGCAGGCGATGGCGGCCGGATGGGCCCGTTGCGGATCATTGATTTTTGCTTGTGGCCGGTACGAGGGCATCGACGCACGCGTTGTGGACTACGCGCGGGAGCGGATGCCGGTCGATGAGGTATCCATCGGCGACTACGTGCTGTCCGGCGGCGAACCCGCGGTGCTGGTCATGGTGGACGCAGTCGGCCGGCTGCTGCCCGGTGTCCTCGGCAACGCGGATTCGGCGGCCGACGACTCGTTCGGGGCCGGTGAGGGCCCCATGGCCGGCCTGCTCGAAGGGCCGGCGTACACCCGCCCCCGGATCTGGCGCGGGCGCGAGGTCCCGCCGGTCCTGCTGTCCGGGGATCACGCGGCCATCGCCCGCTGGCGGCGGGACCAGGCGCTGCGCCGGACCGCCGCGCTGCGCCCGGATCTGGCTGCCCGCCTGGCCGCGGGCCAGGCCGGAGCACCGCTCGACGCGCGGGACCGGCAGGTGCTCATCGACGCCGGCTTCCCGATCAGTGCGGAAGATATGGCACACTGAAGTCTGCCACCCACACCAGGCCGACCCTGCGGGTGCGCGTCCTGGTGCCCTCAGCGCCCAGGAAGAATAACTGACACCGACGAGACGATGCCACGCGTTCGCTGGCCTGTGCGCGCGTGAGGACAACTGAGGAACCGCAGCCATGCACACCGCCATCGCCGAGCTGGAGCAGGCCCAGATCCGCTCTGACATCCCCGAATTCCGGCCCGGGGACACGTTGAAAGTCCATGTGCGGGTCACAGAAGGCACCCGGTCCCGGATCCAGGTTTTCCAGGGTGTGGTGATCCGCCGCCAGGGTGGCGGGGCGCGGGAGACGTTCACCGTCCGCAAGATCAGCTATGGCGTCGGGGTCGAGCGGACGTTCCCGGTGCACACCCCCTCGATCGAGAAGATCGAGCTCGTGACCCGGGGCCGGGTGCGCCGGGCGAAGCTCTACTACCTCCGCTCGCTGCGTGGCAAGGCGGCCCGCATCAAGGAGCGGCGCGAGCCCGCGCGCTGACCGCGCCTGTCCTCCGGTGGCCGGGAAGGATCTCGGTTACCGGGCACGGCACCGGCCGCGCGCCCGCGCGCTCGCACGCGCCGGGCACGGTTCTGGCGCGAATTAGCGTTCCTGCTCCTGCTGGCCGCCGGGCTCACGGTCGGCATCAAGGCCTGGGCGGTGGAGGCGTTTCGGATCCCGTCCGGGTCCATGGAGGACACGCTCCACGTCGGCGACCGCGTGCTGGTGAACAAGCTCGTGTACCGGGTCCGCGGCATCGACCGCGGTGACGTGATCGTGTTCAGCGGCCAGGGGTCCTGGGATCCGCCGCCGGCGGCGCCCTCCGGGCCGGTGCCCACGGCCGTCCGCGCCGCGGCGAGGCTGACCGGGATGACGTCCGGCGGGACCGACTACGTGAAACGGGTCATCGGCCTGCCCGGCGACCGCGTCTCCTGCTGTGACCCGGGCGGCCGGATCACGGTCAACGGCGTCCCGCTCAACGAGGGGTCCTACCTCTACCCGGGGAACCGGCCGTCGGCCCGGCGGTTCAGCGTGCGGGTCCCGCCCGGCAGGCTCTGGGTGATGGGAGACCACCGGCTGAATTCCTCCGATTCCCGCTACCACGCCGGCGATCCCGGGGACGGGACAATCCCGGAGAGCGCCGTGATCGGCCGGGCGTTCCTGGTGGTGTGGCCGCCGGCGCAGTTCAGCGACATCCCGATTCCCGCCACGTTCGCGCAGCGCGCGCTGGCGGCCCCGCCGCGCCGCCGCGCCGGGCCGCTGCCGATGGCGGTGAGACTGGCCGGGATGCTGCCGCTGGCGTGGGCGTGCCGCCGGCAGAGCGCACACGTGGTCGCGGACCAGCGTTAGGCTCGGACACAATGAACGACGACCGGGGTACGGGCGAGCCTGCGATGACAGGCTCTCCAGGCGTTGAACTGCCTGGCCACGACGGTGACAGGGCAGCGAGCGCAGAGCCGGAGATGCCAGGGGGCACCGGGACGATGACTCCTCCGCCGCGCCGTGACGCCACGGCCCAGTCCGGCGACACCAGCGGCCCTGGGGGTGCCGACGGTGCTGGGGGTGCCGACGGTGCTGGGGGTGCCGACGGTGCTGGGGGTGCCGGCGGTGCTGGGGGCGCCGACGGTGCTGGGGGTGCCGACGGTGCTGGGGGCGCCGACGGTGCTGGGGGCGCCGCGGGCGCTGGGGGCGCCGCAGGCACTGGGGGCGCCGCGGGAACGGGTGGCCCTGGCGGCGCCGGCCGTGCCCAGGCCGGGACGGCCACGGCGGGAGCCGCCCGGTCCCGCAAGCGACGCCGCATCTCCTGGTGGGCGGAGCTGCTCCTGCTGTTCGTGCTCGCGCTGTCGATCATGCTGGTGATTAAGACCTACGTCGTCCAGGCGTTCTACATCCCGTCCTCGTCGATGGAGAACACCCTCGACATCGGGGACAAGGTCCTGGTCAACAAGCTCATCTACCACTTCCGCTCGGTCGAGCGCGGCGACGTGATCGTGTTCAACGGCGAGGGCTCGTGGGATCCGCCGAGCCCGGCGGCGTCCAGCGATCCGGTCGTCCGGCTGGCCAGCAGGTTCGGGCACGCTGTCGTCGGGCTGTTCGGCATCTCCCCAGGCGTGCACGACTACATCAAGCGGGTCATCGGGCTGCCCGGTGACCATGTCGCCTGCTGCGACGCGCAGGGCCGCGTCACGGTCAACAGCGTCCCGCTCAACGAGAAGTCCTACCTATACCCGGGCAATGTGCCATCCGCGAACAAGTTCCACATCACCGTGCCCGCCGGCGACCTGTGGGTGATGGGTGACCACCGGAACGTCTCCTACGACTCCCGCGGCCACATCGGCGACCCGGGCGGCGGCGCGATCCCGGAGAGCCAGGTGGTCGGCCGGGCGTTCCTGATCCTGTGGCCGCCCAGCCGGTTCCGGGTGCTGCCCATCCCGGCCACGTTCAACAAGCTGAACGCCGGCCAGGCCCTCGGCGCCCGGGCGATCGGTGAACTCGCCACGCCCGCCGCCCCGTTCGTCCTGGCCGGGTCGGTCGCTGTGCCCCTGACCTGGCTGGACCGGCGCCGGCGCGCCGGGTCGAAGCTGGCGGGGCCGCCGCCTGCGGCGCGGTCCGCGGGCGGCCGGTGGCCGGGCCACCGGGGGAAGCGCCGGTAACGAGGTGGCGATGCCTTGGTGGCGGCATCCCGGCTATACCCCCCGGCGTGCGGCAGGACTGACGGGATACGAACGCGTCCTGGTCCGGGCGGGCCTGTCGCCGGTGGCCGGGATCGACGAGGCGGGCCGCGGGGCCTGCGCCGGCCCGCTGGTAGTCGCCGCGGTGGTCCTGGATCCCCGCAAGCTCTCCGGGCTCAGCGGCGTCGCGGACTCCAAGACGCTGACGGCCGCGGCCCGTGAAGAGGCGTACGGCGAGGTGATGCGGACCGCGCTCAGCTGGCACCGGGTCATCATCCCGGCCGCCGAGATCGACGCGCGCGGCCTGCATGTCTGCAACATCGCCGGGATGCGGCGGGCGCTGGCCGGGCTGTCCTGCCAGCCGGGCTACGCGCTCACCGACGGCTTCGCGGTCCGCGGCCTGGGGGTGCCCGCGCTCGCCATGTGGAAGGGCGACGAGGTCGCGGCCTGCGTGGCGGCCGCCTCGATCGTGGCCAAGGTCACCAGGGACCGCATCATGACCGGGCTGGCCGAGCAGTACCCGGAGTACGGATTCGCCCGGCACAAGGGGTATTCCACCCGGAGCCACATGCGGGCGCTGGCCCGGCACGGGCCGTGCCCCGAGCACCGGGCATCGTTCGCTAACGTCAATGGACTGGTCCGCGACCTCCCTGTGGTGGACCAGGAACTCGGCGAGGAGGAGGCAGCCGGCCCGGAGGTGGCCGGCCCCGGGGTGGGCAGCCCGGAGACGGGCGGCCAGGCAGGGACACAGGCGGAGGCGGGCCCGGAGGCTGAGGGCCAGATACGGTCCGGAGAATTGCTCGGCGGAGAATTGGCCTATCGTTGATGCCATCCGGACCGGACCTCCCGACGCAGGATCATCGGAGGGGGAGGACATGAGCGCAGAAGATCTCGAGAAGTACGAGACCGAGATGGAGCTGCAGCTCTACCGCGAGTACCGGGACGTCGTGGGGCTGTTCACCCACGTGGTCGAGACCGAGCGGCGGTTCTACCTCACCAACGACGTGGAACTGAACGTCCACACCTCCGACAACGGTGAGGTCTACTTCGAGGTCATCATGCAGGACGCCTGGGTCTGGGACATGTACCGCCCCGCGCGTTTTGTGAAGAATGTCCGGGTTGTGACGTTCAAGGACGTCAACGTCGAGGAGCTGGCGCGCGCCGAGCTCGAGGTTCCCGAAGACACCAAGTGATCCGCCCGGGCAGGGCCGGGAACCGGCGGCCGCCTGCGTGAGCCAGCGCTGACGCGGGGCAGCCCGGCAGGATTCAAGCACGCGGCAGCGACAAAACGGCCCTCCCCGTCCACAGAACCCCGTTCCGTGCCCCGCCGTCCACAGCGCAGCAGCTGCCCCGGCGCCGCGCTCCCCGCTCCGGCACCGTCGACACCGGAGGTGGTGCCGGGTGAAGGACAAGGACGAGCTGGGCCGCCGGGGCGAGCAGCTGGCGGCGGAGTACCTGGAGCGGGCCGGGCTGCGGATCCTGGACCGCAACTGGCGGTGCGAGACCGGCGAGCTCGACATCGTGGCGCTGGATCAGCGGGTCCTCGTGGTCTGCGAGGTCAAGACCCGCTCGGGAGTCAGGTACGGCAGCCCCCTCGAGGCCGTCAGCCACAGTAAGCGGGCCCGGCTGCGCCGGCTGGCGGCCGCGTGGCTGGCCGCTCACGGGCTGCGGTTCGACGACGTGCGGATCGACGTCATCGGGCTCGTCCGGGACGGGTCGGGGGAGTTCACCCTCGAGCACGTGCGGGGGGTGGGCTGAATGCCCGTGGCCCGCACCCACTCGATCGCCCTGGTCGGGGTGGAGGGTCACCCGGTCGAAATCGAGGCCGACATCCAGAACGGGCTCCCGGGACTCCTCCTGGTCGGCCTGCCCGATACGGCGCTGCGCGAGGCGCGGGACCGGATCCGGGCCGCGATCGTGAACAGCCGCGAGCAGTGGCCGCAGCGGCGGATCACGGTCGGCCTGTCCCCGGCCAGCCTGCCCAAGCGGGGCAGCGGGTTCGACGTGGGCATCGCCGTGGCCATCCTCGGTGCCGCGGGCTCGGTTCCGGCGGCGGCCATCGACGGAATGGCGTTCCTCGGCGAGCTGGGGCTCGACGGCCAGCTGCGCCCGGTCCGTGGCGTGCTGCCCGCGGCCGCGGCCGCGGCGGCCGCCGGGTTCCGGCGGGTCGCGGTGCCGAGCGCCAGCGAGGCCGAGGCAGCCCTGGTCCCCGGCCTCCGGGTGCTGAGCGCCGCGACCCTGCCGGGGCTGCTCGGCTGGCTGCGTGGCGGTCATCCGGCGGGCCCCGCTGGTCCGGGGGACCTGGCGGTCTCGGACGGTCCGGCCGGGGCTGGGGATCCGGCCGGCCTGGTCCGGGTCTTGGATGGTGGTGTGCTGCCGGTCACCGGGATGCCCGGCGGTGTGCCGTCCGGTCTGGTCCAGGGCGCCAGGGCGCTGGCGGCCGGGGGGACGTCCGGCCCGCCGACGGGCACCGGGCCCGACCTGGCCGATGTGCTGGGCCAGCCGACGGCCCGCCGGGCCGCGGAGATCTGCGCCGCGGGCGGCCATCACCTCTGCCTGCTTGGCCCGCCGGGGGCGGGCAAGACGATGCTGGCCGAGCGGATTCCCACCGTGCTGCCCCGCCTCGACCCCGCCGCGGCCCTGGAGGTCACCGCGATCCACTCGGTCGCGGGGGTGCTGCCGGACGGGAGCCCGCTGCTGACCGCGCCACCGTTCTGCGCCCCGCATCACACGGCGACCAAGGCGGCGATCGTCGGCGGCGGCAGCGGGGTGATCTGCCCCGGGGCCGCCTCTCTGGCGCATCGCGGCTGCCTGTTCCTGGACGAGGCACCCGAGTTCGGCCGGGACGTGCTCGACGCGCTCCGCCAGCCGCTGGAGTCGGGAGAGGTCGTGGTGGCCCGGTTGGGGGTGACCGCGCGCTTCCCGGCTCGCTTCACGCTGGTGCTGGCCGCGAACCCGTGCCCGTGCGCCAGGGGACCCGGGCGGCAGGCGGGCTGTACCTGCACGCCCACGGCCCGCCACCGGTACCTGGCCAGGCTGTCCGGGCCGCTGCTCGACCGAGTCGACGTGAAGGTAGAGTTCCTGCCGGTCAGCCGGGGCGAACTGCTGAGCGACCGGACGTTCGCGGAGTCCAGCGCGACCGTTGCGGCCCGGGTCGAGGCGGCCCGGGGCCGAGCGGCCGAGCGGTTGCGGGATACGCCCTGGCGGCTCAACGCCGAGGTCCCGGGAAGTGAGCTGCGTCGTAGCTACGCGCCCGCGCCCGGCGCGCTCGCGCCCTTGGAGCGGGCTATGGACCTCGGGCAGATCAGCGCGCGGGGGGTGCACAGGGTGATCAGGGTCGCCTGGACCCTGGCCGACCTGGCCGGAGTGCCGCGCCCGACCGGCGACCAGACCAGCGCCGCCCTCGGCCTGTGGCTGGGGGTGCCGCGATGAGCCATGAGCAGGACGGGCAGCACCAGGACCGGCTGGCCCGGGCCGTGCTGACCTGGATCGCCGGGCCGGGTGACGCGCAGCTGGGGGCCGTGCTGCGGCAGCGTTCCCCGGCAGCGGTCGTGGCCGCGCTGGCCACGGGGAGAGCTCTCGGGGCCTCGGCCGCCATCCCGGGCCTGGACCGGGCCCGGCTGCGCTGGCTGGCCCGGCTCGGCGACGCCCCCACCGGGGCCACGGTGGAGGCGTGGCAGCGGGACGGGATCCGCCTGGTCTGCCCGGGCGATCCGGAGTGGCCCACCCAGCTGGACACGCTGGGCGAGGGTCGGCCGTGGGGGCTGTGGGTACGTGGCCA
>WNGB01008291.1_pt1 | contig 14809 bp, 10 predicted proteins | sample 5400681 | NCBI WGS metagenome assembly WNGB01 (sample SAMN13153367, study PRJNA577476) | soil metagenome | isolation source: 115 cm soil or saprolite under grassland replicate 2 | place: USA:California | collected 2016-06-15
CGAGGCCTTCGGCCCGCCTGCGGTCGTGTTACTCGGCGAGGCCTTCGGCCCGCCTGCGGTCGTGTTACTCGGCGAGGCCTTCGGCCCGCCTGCGGTCGTGTTACTCGGCGAGGCCTTCGGCCCGCCTGCGGTCGTGTTACTCGGCGAGGCCTTCGGCCCGCCTGCGGGAGCAGCTCCCCTTCCCTGGATTGGGCTAATTGCGGTGGAGGCGCCGGGTCGCGTCGCGGTCGTCGGGATCGAGCTCGAGCGCGCGCCGCCAATGTTCTTCGGCGCTCTCTTTACTGCCGAGTGCCGCTCGCACGTCGCCCATCGTCACCTGAACCTTGGGATCATCTTGCTTCAAGAGCAACGCACGGCTCGCCCACTTTTCCGCAGCGCGCGAATCGCCGAGCTTGAGGAGTGTCGCGGCAAGACCCGCGTTCGTACGAGCGTCATCGGGCTTGAACGAAACGGCGCGTCGGAAGAAACGTTCGGCTCTGGCAGAGTCGCCCTTGCGCAACGCCCTCCGCGCCTCCAGCACGTCCTTCAAAGCCAAGGCATCGATGGCGACCGCGTCGCTTTCGGAGATGCCTTCCGCTGCGAGCCAGGCTGCACGTGCCTCGTCCGGCTTGCCGAGGCGCACCAGAGCATCGCCGAGCAGTCCTTGCGCTCGTACGTTGGTGGGATTGACCTCGATGGCCCGGTGCGCCCACTCGGCAGCTGCTGTTCCATCGCGTCGAATGAGCAAGACCTGCGTCAACTCGAGCAGGTTGTGGATGTTACTATGTTGCGAGAGCGAAACCTTGCAGAGCGCCGTTTGCGACGCCTCCACGTTGCCCTGCACGAGATTGCGGTGTGCAATGCGCATTTCCTGGACGGCACGTGCAGCAGGGAGCTGCAGCGGCCCGCTCTTGCCCAACAGCTCATCACATGTCGGTGCCTTCCCTCCCGACCCGTCGAGCCATGGCACGTCGGAAGGATTTGCGCTGGTCGGATCGGCGCGCTTGCTCTCCGCGGCCGCTTTCGGCGGCTCCGCGGCTGCGGTTGCTTCGACGGCGGGCATCGGCAGAGGGCGCGGTTCGGCTTGCACGGCGATGCCGCCGGCACGAACTGCCTTCGGTTTCGAGAAGATCGACCTCGAAAGGACGAACGAACCACCGAGAATGCAGAGCAAGCCTCCGAGAGCAAGCGCCACCTTGCGATTCCGGCGGGCGCGCGCGCTCACATCCACCGGGAGTTTCTCGTCGTCGCGCGCGGGTGATGTTTCGGTTTCCATCCGCTCGACGGAGGTGAGGGAATTGCGGTCGGACTCGCCCGCAGACGGTGCAACCTGCTGCGAAGCGGAAAGCGGTGGCGCAGGGATGGTTTCTGCAGAAAGCGAGATCGTGTCTTCGTCCGCACTGACGTTGGCCGCGGCGAGGCTTGGTTTCACGAAAATGGGTTCCGAGCGTCGTTCGTCCCCTGCGGTCGCGGTACTGTCGGCGGGTACCGGCGGAACGACGTCGTCACGTCGTTGGGGCGCCTCAGGTGCGTTCGTGGTGGCCGATGTCGTGATGGGCAGGGGCGGCGGTCTGCGTGCGGGGGGAGTAACTACCCGCTCGACGGGAAGGGGCGGAGGGGGAAGGGGGGGCGGCTTGCTAGCGGCAGGAGTGAGGAGCTTCTCGATTGGCAGCGGCGGAGGACCTTTCAGGACCGGCGGCGACAAGCCATTCAACGTTGCGTAGACTCTCGGCGGTGGGGTACGCGCCGTCGGACTCCCCTTCGGCACCGCGTGCTTGCCGGTAATGGGCCGACCGGTGTCATCCGGGGTACGCGTCTGCGGTAGAGGCGGCCGGCTCCCAACCGGCACCGGGAGGCCAATCATCGTAGGCTTGCGGCTGAGCGCCTTGTTCCGAGTGGAGGGCAGCTTGCTTTTCATCGACGCCTCCAGAAAACGGCCGAAACGTGGCCGATCTAAAGGAGAGCTGACCGAAGCCGCGGGTCGGTACGATAGGTCACAACGTACCCACGACACCTAGCATCGCTCCGTGCGGAAGCGGCTGCAAGCTGACGCGCGGTGCGGTGCTCCGAGCGGACTCGGATCGGATCGATCGCCCGGGGTTCGTCGGCTGCGCAGCGTACAGGTAGAGGGCCAGACCCACCGTGAGGGCGGCGGCTCCAGCCGAGAGATCGGCGATCAGGAACTTCGTTTTGACGTCGCTGATTTGGTCACTGGAACAATGCGGCTGGCAAGTCGCCGTCAACGCATTCTTGTCGCTCATGCCTCCCAATCCCCAATAGACGGCATTCGCTGCGAGAAGAAGTCCCGCGCCTCCGAGAACGTAGCTCGTCGTCGGGACGCCCGACGATGCACTCGAGGAGGACGACGCGTCGCCCGCAGCGCCGAGCGCTTTCGAGCTGGCGGGATCGGCACCAAAATCGACGGTCAAAAGCCGCCCCTTTACCCCAGCGGCAAGCAGAATTTTCTGCTCGATCGGCGGCCAGGGGGCCCGGTCGAAACGAAACTGATGCACGCCGGGATCGAGGTCGAGGGGTTTGCCGTCTAGCTGAGCGGCCACGGTCTGGCCGTCGACGGTCACCTTGATGTTGACTTCGTCACCGGTTGCGGAACGACCTTGGATGACGACACTGGGGGTCATCGCGATCGTTTCGTTGTACCAGTCGGCACAATCACTTCGCACGAAGGCTGGGCAATAGGATTGAGAGCACTGCGTGAGATACCGCCGGGCATCGAGTAGCTTCCCCTCGCGCCGCGCCACCTGCCCATTCTCATAACCGAATTGGCACGCGCGTCGGATGTCGCCGGCCACCGGCATGGCTGGCACGCTAGGCGCTGACGCCGCGGTGCCCGACGGCTGCGGCGCCTTCGCCGGCGGCTGCTGCGCCAAAAGAGGCCCCCCTGCGAACAACAGCGTCACCAACGGGGCGGCACACTGGAGGACTCGATAAATGCTCTCGAACTTCTGCATTTTGAACTCGCGGCGGCTCATGGCGCGTAACGGTGCTTTGTCTATCGTTTCGTGAACGTCTCCACAATGCGCGACAGGTCTGCCGGGGGCTCCTCGAGCGCAACGCCCAGCTTATGGGTCCACAACCGAGATTCCCCGGGGACCAGTTTCTCGCAACGGACCACCGACGCGCCGAGCGTGCGCATCGCCGTCTCTCCGGGGACGAGAAGACGGAGCACGACCTTGGTGCCCGGCTTCAGGTTGACCCGCGTGAGCAACAGGAATCCAGTGCTGCTCGCGTCGCGCGACAAACCGCAGCCGAGCCCCTTGCCATCGACTTCGATCTCTGCTGCGAAATGAGCAGGTTTCCTCGGGGTCGAACGTCGCTCGGCTGGCTTACTCATGGCACTACTTGGCACTATTCAGGCATTCCGCTCGGAGTCGGCGAATGCCGTTCTCGTCGATGCTATAGGGCGGGTTGCAGTTCGGTTCCGACTTGGCGGCGGGTTCCGAGGCACTGCCCTTCGGCACCACCGCGGGGGCGGCCGAAGTCGGAAGCGAGCCGGACGCGCGGCCTGCAGCCTGCGCGCGGCCGCTGGCTTTGAGGGGGTAGAGCTTCAAGCTGACGTCCAGGTCTTTGTCGAACGTCACCAGTTTCTGGTCGATCGTGTAGCCGACCATTTCCGCCCGAATGGCATGCGGCGTGGAGCCCGCCGGAACGCTGATCGAATATGGGTTCACCGGAAGCGGCTGTTCGTCCAGATAGAGCTTGGCCTTGGGCGGCGACGCCGCGACTCTGATCGAAACGCGCGCGGGGGCCGCTGCAGCTGGTTCCGGCTCGCGTGACCGCACCGGAACGGGGGGAACGGCGCTCGGGGTGGGGAGCGATTCCTCGCGAGGGGGTGCGTTCTCCGCCGTCGGACGATCCCACGTGCTCCGTCCGAGGAACAGACCGACGGCAACGAATAGAAGAATGAGCCCGGATATCACGAGCCATCGCCGCCGTGCAAGCCCACGAAGGGGCTCGAGCTCCGGCTGAGAACTGCTCCCCGTATTCGGAAAGCCGGACTGCGTCAGGCTTGGAATCCGGAAGCCGCTCGGCCCATAGAGCGTCCCTGGGTACAGCGGTTCCGGGGTGAGATGGGCCAACTGACTTTCGATGACCTCCCGCGTTTTGGCGCGAGTGTCTCCGAAGAGCGCGCTCACGAAATGGCCAATCGTTCGAGTGCTGACGGTATGGCCCGCCAACCATTCTTCGAGGTCCAACTGTAGCTCGGCCGCAGTTGCATAACGGTTCTCTTTGGCCGCGGCGAGCGCCTTCATGCAAATGAGCTCGAGCGCCTCGGGAATATCCGCGCGCGCGGTGCGCGGCGATGGGATCTGTCCATTGACGATATTGTGCAGGATGGTCGCGTCGGCGAGGCCCTTCCACATCCTCTCTCGCGCGATCGCTTCCCACAGCACGACGCCGACTGCGAAGATATCGGTGCGGCGGTCGACGGGCTCACCGAGAACTTGCTCGGGCGGCATGTACCGCAGCTTGCCTTTCACGACGCCGGCCTGCGTTTCGGCCAGCGAGCCGCTGAGTTTCGCAATCCCGAAATCGAGCAACGAGATCTTGCCGTCGAAGGAGACGAAGATGTTCTGCGGCGTCATGTCGCGGTGCACGACGCCGAGCGGCGTACCGTCATAGTCCCTGAGCTCGTGCGCATAGTGCAAGCCGCTCAACGCTTCGCAGATGATGCGCAGATGCATCGCCAGCGGCATGGGCTGTGTCCGCTGGCGCGATCGCGAGACGACGCGCGAGAGCGTCGCGCCCTCGAGATACTCCATCACGATGATGGGCCGGCCGTCCTCCTCGAAAACTTCGTTCGTCTGGACGACGTTCGGATGGTTGAGGCGCGCGGCCAAGCGGGCCTCGTTCAGAAACATGTTGCGGAATTCCGGCTCGCCCGCGAGCTCGTCTTTCAGGAGCTTCAGTACGACGAGTTTGTTGAAACCGCGCGGGCCCCGCGCAACGGCCAAGTAGACGTTGGAGGTGCCGCCCTGTCCCAGTTCGGCCAAAAGGCGGTATTTGCCCTGGATCCCATTATTTCCGCCAGGGGAGCTGACCATATGCGATGTCGCGCGATGGTATCGCAGGGGGCGGGGCCCGGCAATTGGCTTGACCAGCGTCGATGCACTCTTTGTTAGACTCGGCGCGACGTTCGGGTTTCCCGACCCCGGCAGGTCGTACAAAAATCTGCTTGGGCGAGAGATTCGTGTCGCGCCCATCGCGTGACGCACTGCGACGCCGCCAAGCAGCACGGATGGCTTTTGCCTTCCGCTGCGGCGAATTCGAGCCGACAGGGCTCGGATCACTCCGACTTTTCTCCCGTTTTGAACGTCCGATCGCTTGAGGGGGGTCTCCATGGTAAGCAGGATTGGCCCTGGGTGGGGGCTATCCGAGTCGTCTGTACGCTGAGCGCCGGCTTGCCGCCTGAATCTAGGCCGATGGGCAAACCCCGAAAGCATCATGTCCCAGCCAAGCGAAGCTGAGCCTGAAGCGGAATCCCGAATCGTGGCGCGCGAGCGGGTCTCCCCCGCGCAAGGAATTCGGATCCGGGTGTTGGTGCCCCTCTGCGTGGCGATGGTTCTTCTGTTGGGCGCCTTCGCAGTGACGTTCGTTCGTGACGCGCGCCAACGTCGGGCGGAGAGCATTGCGCGCGCGGCGGCCCAGGTCGAAGACCTGATGAAGTCGGACCTGAACGACAGCATCGAGGTGATGACCGCCATCTCGCGCTGGGTCATGGGCGACGAGAAGATCGCGGACGCTCTGCGCAACGGCGATCGCGGCGAGCTTCTCGCCATCTGCCAGCCGATCCTCGATGAGCTCCGGCGCCGAAACCGCGTTACCCATTTCTATTTTCATCGGTCGGACCGGACGAACCTCCTGCGCGTCCATCATCCGGAGGAATTCGGCGATAAGATCGACCGGCTGACGCTGATCCAGGCCCAACGCACCGGCCAAAGATCGGCGGGCAACGAACAAGGGCCGTTCGGCGCCCTCACGTTGCGCGTGGTGCACCCGTGGTTCTCGAAGGGTGAGCTCATCGGCTACCTCGAACTCGGTGTCGAGTTCGAAGACGTGATGCAACGCGTTCACGACCTCCTTCACGTCGATGTGTTCGTCGCCGTCGAGAAGAAGTTCCTGGATCGCGCGAAGTGGGACCGTGCTCAGGTGCGCAGTGGCCGCAACGTCAGCTGGGCCGAGTTTCCGTCGGTCGTCGTGCTCAGCCGAACCGGCCCCATTCCCGACTCGCTCACGCCCTACCTCGCCTCGCTCGGTTCGAGCCACGGCCGGCGCGCCTTCGATTTCGAGTCGCGTGGAAACGTACATCAGACGATTACCGTTCCTTTCTCCGACGTTGCCGGACGCGAGCTCGGTGATGTGATCACGGTGCTCGACATCTCCACGGCTGCGGCGGACGCGCGCCACACGATCGTGCTGGTCGTGGAGCTCTGCGCAACGATTGGTGGGACGCTGCTCGTGCTCTTCTACATGTTGCTCGGTCGCCTGCAGCGGGACGTGGCCGAGCGAACGGCACGCCTCGCAGAGACGCAGCTTACCTTGGCCGAAGAGCAAGGCGAGCGGCACCGCGTCGAGCGCGAACGAGACCTCCACCAGGAACGCATCATCCTCTTGGAGACCCAGGGCCGCATGGCCCACGAACTCGCCATAGCCAAAGAGGCAGCGGAAGCTGCCAGCCGTGCGAAGAGCGTGTTTCTCGCCAACATGAGCCACGAGCTTCGCTCGCCGCTCAATACCGTCTTGGGATTTGCCCGATCCATTGCGCGCCAGCACGGCATTAGCCCGAGTGCGCGCAGCGATCTGCAGGTGATTGCCCGCAGCGCCGAACACCTGCGTACCCTCATCAATCAGGTCCTCGATCTCTCGAAAATCGAGGCTGGTCGCTCCACGCTGGTTCAGTCGAGCTTCGATCTTCACCTGCTTTTGGACGACGTCGAAGACATGTTCGCCCTCTCGGCCCAAGACAAGCGTTTGCAGCTCGTCTTGGAGCGCGGAGCGGATGTGCCGCAATACGTCATCGGCGACCAGGTGAGGCTTCGTCAGGTGCTCATCAATCTCCTGAGCAATGCGCTCAAGTTCACGAGTGAGGGCACGGTGGCGCTTCGCGTCGTGCGGCTCGCGAATGCGACGAGCGACTGGGATTGCCGGCTGCGGTTTACGGTGAGCGATACCGGACCCGGCATTGCGGAAGACGAGCTCGACACCCTTTTTGGTCTGTTCGTGCAGGCCAAAGCCGGTCGTCAGTCGAAGGAGGGAACGGGGCTCGGTCTCGCGATCAGCCGTAGCTTCGTCGAGCTGATGCACGGCCGGATCCGAATCGAAAGTCGCGTCGGAGAGGGAACGACCGTCATTTTCGAGATTCCGCTGCGGATCGGCCGCGCCGCACCGGTCATCGTGAGCGAGGAGATGCTGCGCCCACTGTCTTCGCTGGCACCTGGCCAGGCGCGTTATCGCATTCTGGTAGTGGACGACCGCTGGGCGGCGCGACAAGTTCTCGTCCGCTTGCTCATCCCGCTCGGCTTCGATCTGCGCGAAGCCGGCAATGGCCGCGAGGCCATCGAAATCTGGGAATCGTGGTTGCCACACCTCATCCTGATGGACCAACGGATGCCGGTCATGGGAGGAAACGAGGCGGCGCGACTCATCAAATCGAAGCCGCGCGGACGCGATACGATCATCGTTGCGCTGACCGCAGGCGCGATCGAAGACGACCAGGATCATCTGCTTGCCGGAGACTGCGACGACGTTTTGCGCAAGCCCTACGACGAAGCCGAGCTGTTCGAGCTACTTCAAAAGCACCTCGGCGTTCGCTACGTCTCCGGCCACGAAGGCGCGCCTGCCGCAGCCGCTAAAGCATGAGCCCGCCGATGGCCCCAGCGGCACGGGGGTGCCGGCGGGTCGCGGTCGAGATTACACTAGACGCATGCGGCATGGCAGCCAGTGGAAGGGCGTCGCGGGCGCAGCGGCGCTCGTCTGCCTCGGCCTTGGGCTCCACCTGGCGTCGGTGGGGCATCCCCGCTCGTACGGCGACGCCGCCGCCTTCGCCGAATCCGCGCCCCCCCGTCCGGTCGCTTCGGCGCCCCCGCTCGACCGCGCGGTGGCCGCTTCGCTCGACCAAATGGTTTCCGAGCAGATCGAGAAGCGTGGCGTCAAAGATGAGCTCGTTCTTGCAGCGCTGCGGCGCGTGCCACGCGAACGCTTCGTGCCGGAGCGGCTGCGGGCACTCGCCTACTCCGATGGACCGCTGCCGATCGGTTTCGGCCAGACGATCAGTCAGCCTTACATCGTAGCGATGATGACCGAGCTCGCCCAGCTGCGGGGGGGCGAGCGAGTCTTGGAGATCGGCACTGGATCTGCCTACCAGGCGGCCGTGCTGGCCAAGATCGCGAAGGAGGTCTACACGATCGAGATCGTGCCCGCACTGGCCGAATCCGCGGAGCAACGTCTGCGCGAGCTTGGCTTCGCCAACGTCCATACCAAGAATGGAGACGGATTTTTCGGCTGGCCGGAGGCAGCACCCTTCGACGTCATTCTCATCACCGCGGCGGCGAGCTACGTCCCGCCTCCGTTGGTTCAACAGCTCAAGGAGGGTGGGCGGTTGATCTTGCCCCTCGGCGATCCGCATTTCAGCCACACCTTGACCACCATCAGGAAAATCGAGGGGCGGCTACGTTCGACCGCTCACGCCTCGGTGCGCTTCGTTCCCATGACCGGTCACATCGAGCGCGCGCAGCAATAGCGCGGCGGCGACGTACAGCGCGCTCGCCAAAACGAGCGTGGCAGAAAGTCCGAGCCACAGGCCGATCAGGTTTGCCAGAATGGGAGCCACGACCGACGCCGCTCCATTCGCCGCCCACGCCCAAGCCACCGTTTCGGCGCCCCGCGTGCCGGCGAACCGCATTCCGGCCGGAAGAGCGGCCCCCATGAACCAAGCTGGAGCCGCCGCGAGAAGCGCACCGACCAAGAACGGCGCGGGCGCGCGAAGCAGAAGTGCGCGAACGATCGGCAACGCGAGCGCCAAGACAAGCGCGAGGATCGCCGCCCCGGCCACCCCCCAGTGCACCTTGTGCCACTTGTGCAATGCGCCGACTCCTGCGGCAAACAGCATCGAGCCGAGCACGACTCCGAAAGCATGTGCGCCGGTGCGAGCTGCCACGAGCAGGGCCTGCGCGAGCGGGATTTCGACGAACACGAAAGCGAAGCCGATCGTCACCATATAAACGAGAAGCGGTCCGGTGCCCGGCGCAGGTCGTGCGCGACGCACGAAAGGAGGCAACAAGAGGAAAAGCGCGAATACGATCGACATGACGAAGGCGGCGCCGAGCAGAAATCCGCCGTCGAACAGGGGCTCCCACCGAATGCCCGCCCGCAGCAGCTCGAAAAAACGGGTCGGGCGAAGATAGACCCAAGGAAAGGGACGATCGTCGGTGGCGGGACGCACATCGAAGACATAACGATCGACGAAGGCGGACGGATCGGTCATGGCTTCGGCGAGAGCCTGCGCGTCGGCTTCGTTCGGCGCACCGAGGTGAAACGCCGGCGCGCAGAAAGCGCCGGCCAGGTGAATCACGTCGTAACCACGTTCTTCTGCCGCTCGCAACAGCCGCTCGGCGCGTTCACCTTCCAGCGGATCGGGGCTGAAAAGCACGGTGAACGTGAGCGCGGAACGCAAGACGGCCACGTGACGCGGTCCCAGCGCGTCGCGCGCGGTGAGTGACAGACGCAACGAGTCGCGGGGCGGAAAACCGGTCGGGCGGGTGATGATACCCACACCGCCGGGCGCGAGGGCGCGCGCCATCGCCCGAAAAGCCTCGACGGTAAAGAGGTACCCCTCGCCTGGCTGCGCGAGGGCCCCCGTCGCTTCCGCCGCTCCCGAGCGGAGCGCGACCTCGATGATCGCATACGAGCCGGGCGCCGCTTCGGCCAAGGCGCGACGCGGGGCCGCTTCGACGAACTCGGGTGGAAGGCCGAGCTCCTTCGGCGGTTCGACGGACGTGATGACCGTCGCCGCGCGGCGATAGGCACGAGCGCGCAGCCACTCCAAATTTCCGGCGGCATCCAAAATTAATGCCCGCCCGTCCGGCGCGAGCTCGTGCGCGACGGCGGCCGGAAATGCGCGGAGGAACTCCGGCGGTACCCCTTCGGGCAACCACACACCCGGGCCGGCTCCATCCTCCAGCAGTACCCGCCCGGCGGGAACCATGCCCACGTAGTCGAGACTCAAACCTGGGCTGTCACGGAACGTCGGAGCTTCGAGCAGCGCGATGTGATGCGCACTCTGCCACCGCATCGCAATGACCCTCGTTGCCGGCATCTCCAGCAATCTCGAAAGCGGTTTGTAGGGAGACACGGGAAGTGATGGCGGGACCATCACCGCGAGGACGAGAATGGGGGCGCAGAAAAACAACGCCCGCAGGCGGCGCTGGCTCCACAAAATGGCGGCGACAAACCCGAGGCCGGCGGCCAACGCACCGGCGGCAGGTGCGACGAACGACCAACCCACGAGCGCCCCGAGCGTTCCCGCGGCGGCCCCCACCAGATCCGCCGCGTAGATGGGGCCGGCACGCTCGGGCATGTGCACGAAGAGCGCCGCGGTCCCGAGCGCGGCGAAGAAAAAAGGCACGCCGAATGCGGCGCCCCACCCGACGAGAGCCAGGATCTCTCGCAAACCGAACGAAACCCAAAACGGCTCGAAGCGCAGCGATCCGGCGAGGTGAAGACCGGCCCAAGCCGTGATGCCGAACCCGATCGCCGCCCCGGCGGCCAAACGTTCGGGCCCCAGATCGCGAATCCGCGAAACGAGTGCGAGCACCACACCGGACGCTCCGACGCCGAAAAGCGCCAGCGACACGACGAGCGATCCGAAATGGTACCAGTGCGCCAGGGTGAAAAATCGGATCGCCGTGATCTCATGAAAAAGAAACGCGCCCGACAGAATCGCGAGCGCGGCGAGAGAGGCCGGACGGCTCGTCACCACGGCATCCTAACCGACCCCGGGGCGCGCACCTACACTGACGGCTACACCGATCAACGCGGCGCGAAGAGCGCTTTCCCGGGAGGGGTGCCGGCGGGACGCTGGTTCGGATTCAAAGCGGTCATCCGAAACTTCAACAACGACAGCGCCGTGCACATGGAAAGCTGGCTCGATCGCAATGCCGACGGCAACTGGACGAAGAGCACCGACGTCAACGACACGGGCGGCTGGAGTGGCGGTTCGAATCCCGACGGCTGCGGAGCCGCGCCGTTTTTCTACAGGGGCGACCAGCTGATCACGTGGGCGGGCCCGCACGTCGTTCTGCGTTTCGACAATCTCGCGAGCGACTTCAAATGGATGAGCGCCCGAGAGATCGACCCGCTCCCTTGAACATCGCTCGCCTTGACGCAGTGACGCCTGCTGGTCGAACATGGACCTCTTACAAAGGGGATTCCATGCGAATGAACGTTCACTGGTGGTTCATGGTTGTCGGTTTGGTGGGTGTATCGGCGTCGACCTTCGATTGTGGCGGATCGGAGAGACCTTATTCGGGAGGGTCGTCAGGGAGCACGAGTAGCGCAGGCGGGGGTGGCTGCGCGGGAAGCGCAGCAGGGGCGGCGGGCGACGTAAGCGCCGGCGGGAGCTCCTCCGGTTCTGGCGGCATGGCTGGGGGAAGCGTGGATGCCGGCGGCGCGGAGTGTCCAGGCTTGATCGGCTACTGGCCCGGCGATGATGACGCCAAGGATCATGCAGGAACGAACGACGGGATCGTCGACGGCGTGACCTACGCGAGAGGCAAGAAGGGCGATGCGTTCGAGTTCAACGGCACGAGCTCGCTGGTCTCGACGACGGCACCCGCTCTCTCGCCGACCGGCAGCTTTACGTACGCGCTCTGGGTCAACATCGCGTCTTACGTGACCGATGCGGGCGGTACGATCGGCGACGGCGCAGGGTCGTACATCATCGACCGCAGCAGCGCCACCAATCCGCTGGTAGGGCTGAAAGTCGTGGGAGGCAAGTTCGGCTTCCAGGTGCGCTACGATGACAACACCGGGCTCGGAGGCGCCGTGGGTGGAACGGTCGAACTCAACGCGTGGACTCACGTCGCCATGGTCCGTGACGCAGGGAAGCACTTTTATCTCTATGTCAACGGCCAGAATGTTGCCAACGCGCCCGACGTGAGGGAGGCAGGCAGCCCCGCGCTCACGCCGCCGGCGTTCAAGCTCGGACGCCACTTCAGTCTGTCCGGCTTCAGTGGCCTCATCGACGAGTTCAAGATTTATAACAATGCCCTAACGGAGACACAGATTCAGTCGCTCGCGGGCCTGCGATCCTGCCAGTAGGCCGAGCCCGCGAGCGAAAGGGGGAAGCGTTTTCATGGGCCGCCGGACGCGGCTCGGACGACTCTCTCGACAATGAGAACGGAAAAAGTGCGTCTCGCGGCGCTGGTGCTCCTGCTGGTTGCCGAGGGCTGCAGCAGCGGAACGCCGGCGGCCCCTGACCTCGCCGCGGGTTCGTCCGGCGACGGCGGCGGTGCTTCGTCGAGCGGCGCGGGGGGCGTTACCGCGTCCGGCGGCAATGGCGGCACGATCGTCGGCAGCACCGGAACTGGCGGCAGCGAGATGGGGGGCTTGGATGCTTCCGGCGGGACGGGGCCCGCCGACAGCGGATTCGGCGGTGGCGGCACGGGTGACGGTGGGCCAAGCGGCCCGTCGCCGATGCTCGCCATTCTCGGTCAGTTCACCGCTTCCGATGTTCCGGCCAAAGGGCCCGGTGAAGCCGACCCGATCCCGCGCAGCTGGACCGCGCCGGCCACCCCGCCCGATCTTCCCGGCGAAGGCATCGCGCAGCACCCCATGCTGTACGCGGGAGAAGGTTACAACACCCTTTTCCTCGTCAACCAGGGCAAGGTTATCTGGACCTATTCGGCCGGCAGCGGCGGAGAGATCGACGACGTCTGGATGATGACCAACGCGCACGTGCTTTTCACGGTGATGAGCCGCGTTCTCGAGGTGACGCCGAAGAAAGAGATCGTCTGGCGCTACACGCCGCCGGCGGGCACCGAAGTCCACAGTTGCCAGCCCATCGGTCTCGACAAAGTGATGATGATCCAAAATGGCCAGCCGGCCAAAGTGCTCATCATCAACAAGTCGAACAACGCCGTCGAAGTCGAACACGCACTTCCGGACGCCGGGGCGACGACGCATCCGCAGTTTCGCCGCTTTCGCATGACCGCTGCTGGCACGTACCTGGCGCCCTATTTGGAAGTGGGCAAAGTGGTCGAGTACGACAAGAACTTCAATGTCATCTGGAGCTACCAGATCGTCAGTCCATGGGCGGCGATCCGTCTTCACAACGGCAACACCCTCATTCAGAGCGAAAAGCTACGCAGCGCGCGCGAGGTGAACTCCAAGGGCGAGACGGTGTGGGAATTCACCCAGAGTGAGCTGCCGGCGGGCATCGTCCAGAGAAACACGCAGACGTCGGACCGTCTCTCGACCGGCAACACCGTGATTTTCAGCTCAATGAGGGACCCCAGCGTGATTCAAGCCGTGGAGGTGACTCCCGACAAGAAGGTCGTTTGGGTCCTCCAGGATTGGAAGAATCTCGGGCCGGCCACGACGGCGCAGTTTCTCGACGAACCAGGTATTCCCGAAAAGCCGGGTGACCTGCAGCACTGAACGACGGCCAAGATCCTCCGTTAGAGGAAAAACCGCTAGCAAACTCCGCGACCAGGGGCGAGTGCTGCAGCCAGAGGTGCGCTGTCGATCCCGACGGGGGGCTCAAGCAGTGCATCGAGCGGCGAACGAGATTGTACGCGGGCCGAAGGGCGCGCCGAGTAACTCAATGGACGTGAGCGAGGCTGACCTGGATCGGCGAGATCCAGTGACCCCTTTTTCGCCCTCGGCAAATCGCGCGATTGTAGCGCCGCATGGAAAAAGAACGTGCGGGGCACATTTCGTGCAGCCTGCGGACGGGAATCGATGCGCGTCGCCGTCAGTCTTTCGCTGCTTGCTGTCGTGTTGACGGCCGCCGCATTCGTTTCGTGCGCCCACGGCATTGAGGAGGACGTTCCCAGCCTCGCTCATCCGGGTAGCGGTGGGGCGAGTCCCACGGCAGCTGGCGGAGCGGGAACGGTGATGGTCGGTGTGACATCGAGCACCGGCATTGGCGGCTCGGTCGATACGACCGGAGGAGTCTCGGGAAGCGCAGGGAGCGGCGGTCCAGGAGGAGCGGCGACGACGACCGGTGGCATGTCGGGAGCGGGCACGAGCGGCGGGTCAGGCGGGATGCCACCCGACGCCGGACAGCCCCCGATGGATAGCTGCATCAAGGAATCGGACACAGCGTTGTGCGGGCGCCTCGGGAAAAGCTGCGGCAGCGTGACCGCTGCTGACAACTGCGGCGCATCGCGCACGGTGGTGAGCTGCGGCACATGCACGATGCCGCAAACCTGTGGCGGCGGCGGCGTCGCCAACGTGTGCGGCCCCAACTGCATGCCCGAATCGAACACGGCGTTCTGCACACGCGTCGGCAAGACCTGCGGAAGCGTGACGGCCGCCGACAACTGCGGCGCGTCGCGGACGGTGTCGAGCTGCGGCACGTGCACGGCGCCGCAGAGCTGCGGCGGAGGGGGCACCGCCAACGTGTGCGGCTGCGCGGCCGAGTCCAATAGCGCATTCTGCACGCGACTCGGCAAGACTTGCGGAAGCGTGACGGCCGCCGACAACTGCGGCGCGTCGCGGACGGTGTCGAGCTGCGGCACGTGCACGGCGCCGCAGAGCTGCGGCGGAGGGGGCACCGCCAACGTGTGCGGCTGCGCAGCCGAGTCCAATA
>WNGB01008292.1_pt1 | contig 14809 bp, 12 predicted proteins | sample 5400681 | NCBI WGS metagenome assembly WNGB01 (sample SAMN13153367, study PRJNA577476) | soil metagenome | isolation source: 115 cm soil or saprolite under grassland replicate 2 | place: USA:California | collected 2016-06-15
CCAGTTGCCAGTTACAGTTACCAGCTGAAGCCGGAATGTATTTCGTTAGGCTGTCGCGAACACCAGCTCGAACGCTCATCATTTTGTACGCGACGCGATGAACTTACTGGCGCCGGCCGCTCTCTGGGGGTTCTGGATCCTGCTCGCCGCCGGCTGGATGTCTGGCGAATTGCAATGGAGAGGAACGACGGTTTTCCTGCTGCTCTGGCTCGCAGGCTTCGTGGGATCCAGATTCGTGTTTTACGGCACGCTGTTCACTCCTTACGTGGCAGTGCTGGACATCGCCTTGGTATTCATCATTTTCAAGGGCGATGTCCGACTCAATTAGCTCGCAACTACTTCACTGTTTCGATCAACCCTGTAAGCATCCTGCGCACCTCAGACACTTCGTTCCCGAGCCGAGCATGGAGTTCGCCGGGGATGAACTTCAAGTCGTAGCCCAGAAGAAGCTGCGATTCGAGTTCGTTGCACGATCCCATCGAATTCCAGAGAAAACGACTGAAGTCAGGGTTCGTGCCCCGCCCCGCGCCTTCTGCAATGTTCGACGGGATGGAGATCGCTGCGCGCAGCAGCTGATCGCGCAACGGCCACGCCTCCGGCTTCAATAGGTACGGAGGAAGAGCGTACGTATCAATCGCGAGCTGATGACCCTTCTGCCATACGAACAGCTTTCGATAGTCCTGCATCGGCGCTCCTTGGATGGATGTACCGGACTGCAAGGTTCGTGCGATAGGCGGGATTGTGATTTGAGTGGGATTTTTGCGCTTCCGGGTTGCGCCTCACGATGGTTGCAGGGAAGCGGCTACTTGTGATTGCCGCACCCGCGAAAAAACAACCGTGAACTTACGAACGTCCGAAGGGAAACGCCTACCGCTGCTGGGAACACTCTACCTGTCGATGCCACCCGCTTCTGATAACCGCCTCCCAGCACCGGCACTCAGCTACTGGCAACTGGCAACTGGGAACTGGGAACTGGAAACTGGAAACTGGAAACTGGAAACTGGGAACTGGGAACTGGGAACTGGGAACTGGGAACTGGGAACTGGGAACTGGCAACTGGCTATTCGTATCGCAAGGCTTCGATCGGATCCAGCCTCGATGCTTTAAACGCGGGGAAGAGCCCGAAGAAGATTCCGACGCTGGCGGAGAAGCCGATCCCGAGCGCGAAGGACCACCAGGGCAGAGAGATGGGGAAGTTCGTCAGCCAGTGGACGACGAGTCCGATCGAGCTGCCGAAGAAGATGCCGAGCAGTCCGCCGGCGGATGTCAGGAACGCCGCCTCGATGAGAAACTGCCACAGGATCTCGCGGCGGCGGGCGCCGAGCGCCTTGCGGACGCCGATCTCGCGCGTCCGTTCGGTCACCGAGATCATCATGATCGCCATCACGCCGATGCCGCCGACCATCAGCGCGATCGACGAGATGACGACGAGCGCGAGGAACGTCGCCTGGCTGAACTTCTCCCACACCTTCAGCACGGCGTCCTGCGTCGCGAGGTCGAAGTCATTCGGCTGATCGAGCTTGAGATTGTGGCGGATCCGGATGACCGCCTCGACCTCGCGCATCGCGGCATCCCGCTGCCCTTCGCGCGGCACGACCGCGATCATCGCGGTCCGGAACACCGCCGGATTGAAGCTGTTGGCGCTGACGCGCGCGGATCCCCTCAGCACTTTTCCGAACAGCTTCTCGTGTGTGCCGTAGGGAATCAGCGCGAAATCGTCGACGCCGCCGAAGGTGCCGGGGGCCGGACGCGGGCCGAGCACACCGATCACCGTAAACTCGGTCGATCCGATGCGGACTTGCTTGCCGATCGGATCGACGTTCGGGAACAGCGCCTTCCACGGGCTGTTGCCGAGGATCACGACCGGCCGGCGATGCTCGTTCTCCGCGCCGATGAAGACGCGTCCCGCCTCAATCTTGGCGAAGTTCACCGCGGACCAGTTCTCGGTCGCGCCGATGATTCCGACACGCCGGGTCCGCTCGTGCTTGTAGTAAATACGTGACTGGCTCTGGCCCTGTGCGCCGAGCCACACGTCCACCAGCGCGACCGATGGGCACTCGCGCTCGATCGCCCGCGCGTCCTCCATCGTCAGGTTCGGGCGGCGAGCGACTTCGAGGAAGCTCTTGCCCGAGGCGAAGCTGAGCGCGCCGAACTTCTGCACGATGATCGTGTTCGGCCCGAGCTGCGAGATCGCGTCGCGGAACGACTTGTCGAAACCGCGAATCAGCGACGTCATCCCGACGATCGAGGTGATGCCGATGACCACGCCGAGCACCGTCAGCGCCGAGCGCATCTTGCTCGTGCGCAGCGTGTCGAACGACATCACGAAGATTTCGGACAGCAGTCCGGTGCGTACGCCGGCCATTTATTCGCGCCTCATTTGCTACTCGGCGCCGCTACTCGCGGCGCAGGGCCTCGATCGGATCGAGCTTCGCCGCGCGCATCGCCGGGTAGAGGCCGAAGAACAGGCCGACCAGGGCCGTGATGCCGATGCCGATCGCGACCGACCACGCCTGCACCGCCGCGGGCAGCGGCGTCACCTTGCTGATCCCCAGCGCGAGCAGGAAGCCGAAGAAGGTGCCGATGAGCCCGCCGAACGTCGACAGCGTCACGGACTCCGTAAGGATCTGCCAGACGATGTCGCGCCGGCGCGCGCCGAGCGCTTTACGCAGACCGATCTCGCGCGTCCGCTCGCTGACCACCATCAGCATGATGTTCATGATGACGATGCCGCCGACCACGAGCGACAGCGCCACGACGCCGATCAGCACCGCGAAGATGCCTCGTGTCGCCGTCTCATAAATCCCGAGCAGCGTGTCGGACGTGAACATGCCGAAGTTGTCGGGATCCTTCGGCCGCAGCCGCCGCTCGACACGCAGCGCGATCGTGGCGTCATCCATCGCCGCCTTGATCAGCTCCGGGCTCTTCGGCTTCACGATCAGCTGCATGCCGAACATCCGCGAGCCGAACATTTTCTGGAAATTGCCGAGCGAGATGATCGCGAAGTTGTCCTGCGAGTTGCCGAAGGCGGATCCCTTCTTCTTGTGGATGCCGACGACGCGGAAGTGCACGCGCGCGATGGTGATGACCTTGTCGAGCGGGTCGACCGGGCCGAACAGCTTGTCGGCGACGTCCCAGCCGATGATCGTCACCGGCCGGTTGGTGTTGATCTCGATCGGGCTGATCAGCCGGCCGCGTTCGACGTCATAGGTGGAGAAGTTGACGTAGTCGGCGGACACGCCCTGGACCTGCGCGCCGTCGACCGACTCGTTGCGGTACGACATCGTCGCGGCCGAGCCCGCCTCGGCCGAGAGCGCGCCGATGTTGTCGCTGAACCGCCGGATCGCCGACGCTTCGCGCAGGGTGAGGCGCGGGTTGCCGCGCATGCGATCTTCATCCGCCTGCGTACGGATCACCGGCATCCGCTGGATGGTGAAGTTGTCGGCGCCGACGTCCGCCACGATCGTGTTCGTGACGTACTCGTTCATCCCCTGGACCAGCGACACCACGGCGATGATGGACGTGACCGCCACGATGTTCCCAAGGACGGTCAGGAACGATCGCAGCTTGTTCGCCCAGATCGCGCCGAGCGCGATGAACGCGGACTCCAGGAACTGATTCACGCTACGTCTTGGCCGCTGCCGTGCCCTTCGCCGGCTCGATCTTCACTGCGGCAGCGTCTTTCAGCTCGCGCACGGAACTGAACGGCCCGACGATGACCTGATCGCCCGGCTTCACGCCCGAGAGCACTTCGAAGTATTTCTCGCCGGCGATGCCGGTCTTCACCGGGCTGAAGATCGCCTTGTTGTCGCGGACGACGAACACCCCCTCGAGCTCCTTGCGCTCCTGTCCGGGCTTCAGCTCCGCCGCCTGCACCGCGCTGCCGCGCCCCTTCGCCGGACCTTTGCTCTCGTCGCGGACGATGTTGCCGTCCTTGTCGACGATCATCTCGCGCACGGTCGTCGCCTGGATCGGGATGCCGACCGCGTCCTTGCGCGTCGCGGTCGTGATCTCCGCGGTGCACGTGAACCCCGGACGGACTTCCGGGATCTCGCCGTCGATGGTGACCTTCACCTTGAAGTTCGTCGCCTGTGACGCCGACGTCGATCCTGCCGCCTGGATGGGACTGTTGCCGATTTCGGTCACCTTGCCGGTGAAGTTTTTTCCGGGCATTGCATCGATCGTGACCTTCGCCTTCTGTCCGAGCTGCACTGTCGGGATGTCGGTCTCGTCGACTTCGACCTCCGCCTCGATGACCGACATGTCGGCGACCGTCAGGAGCACGGTGCCGGCATTGTTCATCGTGCCGATCACGACCGTTTCACCTTCCTCGATGTTGCGGCGGGTGATGATGCCCGTGATCGGCGATTCGATCCGCACCTTGCTGAGATTCAGCTTTGCGTTCTCGACCGACGCCTGCTCCTGCGTCATCCGCAGCCGCTGAGTCTCGATCTGGCGCTCCTGCGAGTTGACATCGGCCTGGCGCATCCGCACGGTGTTGTCGGCGTTCTCGAGCGCCTCTTTGGTCGTCAGCCCCTGCTTCCACAACTGCTGCTGGCGCGTGAGGTTGTCCTGCGCCTGCTTGAGCGATGTCTTCGTGCTCTCGATCGAGACGCGCAGCTGCTCCATGGTGGAGCGCGACGCCGCCAGCGACGCCGCGGTCTGGTTGTACGCCGTGGTCAGGTTGCGCGGATCGATCTGCAGGAGGAAGTCCCCCTTCTTCACGCGCTGCCCTTCCTCGACGCGCAGGTCCGTCACGCGCCCCATCGTGTCGGCGCTGATGTTCACCAGCCGCTGCGGCTGGATCTTGCCCGACGCCGAGACGATCGCCTGCAGGTCGCGCTTCTGCACCGCTTCCACGTTGACGGCAACACCGTCCTGCCTCTTGAACTTCACGTTGGCGAACGCGATCGCGCCCAGCACGACCACGACGCCGACACCGATGAGAATCTTCTTGTTACGACTCATGCGCCTCCAGCCCGGCTCTTCACAACGGCGATGACGATGGCAATGACCGCATACACGCCCATCAGCGCGATCGCAATCGGCTGCGTCCGCCGGCGGTACAGGACGGCGAGCCCCATCGCGAGTACGACGATGTACCAGATCAGGAAAACGTCGATGGCGCCGAGAAGGTTCGCGACGAACGACTTCTCGGGCAGCATCGGCAGCAGCGCCCCGAGGTTCGCGACGCTTCCCATCGCTCCACGGAAGTAGTTGATCGTGCCGGAGAAAATGGCGGACAGCGCCGAGACCGCGCCGGCGTGTGCCAGCACCGTGAACACCTGCTTGAACGAGGCCTCACCGCCGAGGGCGGCGTTGAAGATCGCGAACAGGATCCCCGCGATGATGACCGCGAAGATCGGCGTGACGACGAGGATGCTGATCCCCGTCGTGTACGGCATCATCTTCGAGCGGTTCTCCATCTGCTGGTACATCTGGTCGCTCACGGTGACGCCGAACGACTGCATCTGCTGCACCTGCGTATCGATGGCCGCCTGGCGGCCCGCTTCCGTCGTGAGCGGCAGCGCCGTGAACAGCGCGACGATGACGGTGGTCAGCGCGAGAATCCCCAGCCACTTCGGGACCGGGACGATACTGGCGAACGTGTCTTTCGGAGCCGTGATGATGCCGACAAAGCGCGCGAGGAGACCCTTCGGGGCAGGCGCCGCGCCGGCCGCTGTAGCGGTGCTGTTCATAGGGGTAGCCTTGAAAAAAGTAATCGACCGGTCCAGCTGTTCAGGAACGGCGATTGTACCACGCCTAATACGATCCGGACGTCCCGAAAGTTTCGCAATCGAGCGTCCCAACTCTCACGTGGAGTGAGACTTAGACAAAGGTTCGGGTAAGCTGCACCCATGCGCGCACCGCTCGTCTTCTGTGGTTCGTCCCTGTTGCTCTGCATCCTCGCCGCGACGGCTGCGGATGCCCAGGAGAGCCCTTCCCCCGGCGTGCGCGCCGCCGGCATGGGGGGCGCCTTCACTGCCGTCGCCGACGACGCGTCGGCGGTGTTCTGGAACCCCGCCGGGCTTGCCGGGGGATCGTTTTTCAGCCTGGTTCTCGACCGCAACTCCCATGACGATGGCTCCGCTACGCTCATCGGGTTGGGGACCCCTCCTCTCGGCTTGTCCTACTACCGGACCGCTACAGCGGATCGGGCGAACGGCCGAAACTCGCTCGTAGCGCACCATGTCGGCGTGACGCTTCTGCAGTCGCTCGCCGACCGGCTCGCCGTCGGGGCGACGGTGAAGGTGGTCCGCGGCGTCGTGACATCGGGGCCGGGCACCGCGGTTTCCACCAACAAGTTCGACGCCGATCTGGGGATTATGGCCATGGGATCGCTCGGCCAGCTGGGACTCACGGTGCACAACGTGATGCAGCCGGAGTTCGCGGGGACGCTCGGCGCCGTGCAGCTGAAGCGGCGCGTGCGTGCTGGTATCTCTTTGAAAGTGGGGACGATAACCACGATCGCCGCCGACGCCGACCTGGCGGGAGAACGGCGCCAGGCGGCGCTGGGAGCCGAAACACACCCGCTCAGGAGCGCCTGGCTCCGGGGCGGCGTTCACTGGAACACCGCGGGGGACACATCCGCGCCGATCGGGAGCGTTGGGGGGAGTTACGCGCTATACGGTTCGACCGTCGCGGACGCGCAGGTCAGCTTCGGATCCAAGAAGGGGAACCGCAGCTGGGGAGTCGGTCTCCGCTTTCTGTTTTGAGCCGCGGGCTGCCCGGATTACGGTGAATTTTCTTGACAAAAAATGTCAGGCGTATACGATAACTGTCTCCCCCAGCGCAATTTATAACTAGATGCCAGTCCGCATAGGCGAGCTGCTGCTGAAAGAGAAGCGCATCACTCCTGCGCAATTACAGGAGGCGCTCAACTATCAGAAAACCAGCGGCGGCAAGCTCGGATACAACCTCGTCAAGCTCGGCTTCGTCAAGGACGAGGAGATCACCGCTCTGCTGTCGAAGCAGTACGGCGTTCCCTCGATCAACCTGGCGCAGTTCGAGATCGATCCGGCAATCGTCAAGCTGATCCCCTCGGAGACGGCCCAGAAATATCAGATCGTCCCGCTCAGCCGCGCGGGCGCGACGCTGACGATCGCGATGACGGATCCGACGAACGTGTTCGCCATGGACGACATCAAGTTCATGACGGGCTATAACGTCGAGCCGGTCGTCGCGTCCGAAACGGCCGTCACGGACGCGATCACCCGCTACTATCCGGCGAATGCCCCCGCCGCGCGGGTTACCGCGGAGCTCAAGAAGAAGAAAGAACCGAAGATCGAGCAGGCGGCAAACCTGACCAACGCCGCGACGCTCGAGATGGTCACCCGCGCGCTCGAGGAGACCGCAGGCGACATCTCCGATGATGATGTCGAAATGCTCGATGAAATCGAGCAGATCGACGTCAGCACTCTCGAGAAGCAGGGTGGCGAGGCGCCCGTCATCCGCCTCGTGAACCTGATGCTGATGTCGGCCATCCAGAAGGGGGCGAGCGACATCCACGTCGAGCCATACGAAAAGGAATTCCGCGTGCGGTTCCGCATCGACGGCATCCTCTACAACGTCATGGCGCCGCCGATGAAGTTCCGCGATGCGATCACGTCGCGCATCAAGATCATGGCGAAGCTCGATATCGCCGAAAAGCGCCTGCCGCAGGACGGCCGCATCAAGATTCGGTTCGGCGACGGCGAGGGGGGGACGAAGGAAATCGACTTCCGCGTCTCGATTCTCCCCACACTCTTCGGCGAAAAGATCGTCATGCGCTTGCTCGACAAGGACAAGCTCATGCTCGACATGACGAAGCTCGGGTTCGAGTCGGACTCGCTGCGCAAGCTCGAGACGGCAATCGGCAAGCCGTGGGGGATGGTGCTCGTCACGGGACCGACGGGCAGCGGCAAGACGAACACGCTCTATTCGTCGATCGCGAAGATCAACACGCCCGAGACGAACATCATGACCGCGGAAGACCCGGTCGAGTTCAACCTCGTTGGCGTGAACCAGGTGCAGGTGAAGGAAAACATCGGCCTGAACTTCGCGGCCGCGCTGCGTTCCTTCCTCCGCCAGGACCCCAACATCATCCTCGTCGGCGAAATCCGTGACTTCGAGACGGCGGAAATTGCCGTCAAGGCGTCGCTGACAGGCCACCTCGTGCTCTCGACGCTGCACACCAACGACGCGCCCAGCACGATCAGCCGTCTGATGAACATGGGCATCGAGCCGTTCCTCGTAGCGAGCTCGGTCAACCTGATTTGCGCGCAGCGCCTCGTCCGGCGCCTGTGCACCGAGTGCGCGACCGATCATCCGCACGATCCCAAGGCGCTCGTCGAGGCGGGATTCACGCCGGAAGAATCGCAGCGCGTCATCCCGAAGAAGGGATCGGGCTGCGAGCGCTGCAACAACACGGGCTACAAGGGACGCGTCGGCCTCTACGAAGTGATGGAGATCACCGACGAACTGCGCGAGCTGATCCTCGTCGGCGCGTCCGCGCTCGAGCTGAAGCGGAAGGCCGTCGACGAAGGGATGATCACGCTGCGCCGCAGCGGACTGACCAAGGTGATGGAAGGCGTCACGACAATCGAGGAAGTGGCGCGGGAAACGGTCAAGTAGACAGACATTATGGCGACACTACCCGAGCTCTTGCAGACGCTGGTTGAAAACAACGGTTCCGACCTCCACATCACCACAGATACGCCGCCGCAGATCCGCGTGCACGGCCATATGAAGCCGCTCGATCTGCCGCCGCTCGGTCCGGCCGAGACGAAGGCGCTGGCCTACAGCGTCCTCACCGATCAGCAGAAGAAGCGGTTCGAGGAAGCGCTGGAGCTGGACTTCTCGTTCGGCATCCGCGGCATCGCGCGGTTCCGCTGCAACGTGTTCAATCAGCGCGGCGCCGTGGCCGCCGTCTACCGCGTGATTCCGGAGATCATCAAGGGCTTCCACGAGCTCGGGCTCCCGCCGGTCCTCGCGACCCTCGCGGAGCGGCCGCGCGGACTCGTGCTCGTCACGGGACCAACCGGATCCGGCAAGTCGACGACGCTCGCCGCGATGATCGACAAGATCAATACCGAGCGCCACGAGCACATCCTGACGATCGAGGATCCGATCGAGTTCGTCCACCAGCACAAAGGCTGTCTCGTGAACCAGCGCGAGGTGCACCAGGACACGCAGGGCTTCGCGAACGCGCTGCGCGCCGCGCTCCGCGAAGATCCCGACATCGTCCTGATCGGCGAGTTGCGCGACCTCGAGACAATCGAATCCGCCTTGCGCATCGCCGAGACGGGGCATTTGACGTTCGCGACGCTGCACACGAACTCCGCGGCGCAGACGATCAACCGCATCATCGATGTGTTCCCGGCGCACCAGCAGGGGCAGATCCGCACGCAGCTCTCGCTCGTGCTCGAAGGGATCGTCTGTCAGGCGCTGCTGCCGCGCGCGGACGGCAAGGGACGCGTCGTGTCGCTCGAAGTGCTCGTGCCGAACCCGGCGATCCGCAACCTCATTCGCGACGACAAGGTCCACCAGATCTACTCGTCGATGCAGACCGGCCAGGAGAAGCTCGGGATGCAGACGATGAACCAGTCGCTGGCGACGCTCTACCAGAAGCGGCTCATCACGCTCGAAGCGGCGATGAACGCGTCGTCGCTGAAGGACGAGCTCGAACAGATGATCTCGCGGGGAGCCGGCGTCGTCGCCGGCGCGGGACTCAACCAGCGGCCAGGCGCGGGCCTGCCGAACCGGCCGCCGGTGGGCCGGTAATTCATTGCTGAACAAAGGTACTGAGAGATATGCCCACATTTGCCTATAGCGGACGGACGCGCGCCGGACAGACGGTGACCGGCGAGCGAGTGGCGGACACGGTCGATGCGGCGATCACGGCGCTGCGACGCGAGCAGATCCAGGTCACGCGAATCGATCCGACGAGGGCCGCTGCCAAAGCCGAGGCCAAGCCGAAGGCGAAGAAGGGGGCCGCGGCCCCATCGAAGAATCTCGCCATCTTCACGCGGCAGTTCTCCGTCATGATCGACGCCGGCCTGCCGCTCGTGCAGTGCCTCGACATCCTCGGCAAGCAGGAGCCCGACAAAGGCTTTTCCGGCGTCATCCTGCAGGTGCGGTCCGACGTCGAGTCGGGCGCCGCGCTCGCGGACGCGATGAAGAAGCATCCGCGCGCGTTCGACGCGCTGTACTCGAACATGATTGCCGCCGGCGAAGCGGGCGGTATTCTCGACACGATTCTGAAGCGGCTCGCGCTCTACATCGAAAAGAGCGTCAAGCTGAAGGGGCAGGTCAAGTCGGCGATGATCTATCCGATCGCCGTCATCTGCATCGCGACGATCGTTGTCGCGGCAATTCTCTGGAAGGTCATCCCGACGTTCGCGCAGCTGTTCGCCGGCCTCGGCGCGCAGCTGCCCTTCCCGACGCGGGTCGTCATCGCGGCGAGCAACAACCTCGTGTCCTACGGCCCGTTCATCTTCATCGGCCTCGGCGCGATCGGTTACATGCTGAAGCGCTATTACGACACGACGGCGGGGCGCTATCAGATCGACGCGCTCGTCCTCAAGATGCCGATCCTCGGCATGATCATGCGCAAGATCGCCGTCGCCCGTTTCTGCCGCACGCTCTCGACGCTGCTGTCGTCGGGCGTCCCGATTCTCGACGGCCTCGACATCACGGCGCGGACGGCCGGCAACGCCGTCATCGAAGAGGCGATCCAGAAGACACGCACCAGCATCGAGCGCGGCGAGACCGTATCGGCGCCGCTGCGCGAGACCAACGTGTTCCCGTCGATGGTCGTCCAGATGATCAACGTCGGTGAAACGACGGGCGCGCTCGACGCGATGCTCGGCAAGATCGCCGACTTCTACGAAGAGGAAGTCGACACCGCGGTGGCAGGACTCCTGACGCTGATGGAACCGATCATGATCGCGGTCCTCGGCGGCGTCGTCGGCGGCATCGTCATTGCGATGTACATGCCGATCTTCGATCTGATCAGCAAGCTGACCTAGGCGTCATGTCCAACACGGGTACTTCATGAATTCGCACGCGCCGCTCCGCCGCAAGCTGCTGTGGCTGATCGCGGGCCGCGCGGCGGCGATCACGATCCTGCTCGGATCGGCGATCCTCGTGGAGTACCGGGCGCTTGGGTTGTTCCCGATCGATCCGTTCTTCGGGTTGATCGGCCTGACCTACGCCCTGACGATCGTCTGGACGCTGACGCTGCGCTTCGTCGATCGCCATCCCTGGGTGATCGACGTGCAGGTGGCGTGCGACGCGTTGATCGTCTCGGCGATCGTGTACCTCACCGGCGGCGTTGCGAGCTACTTTTCGTCGCTTTACACCCTGCCGATCATCGCCGCGAGCACCGTGCAGTCCTGGCGTGGTGGCCTGATGGTCAGCCTGCTGAGTTCGGTGATCTATTCCGGGCTCGTGATCGCACAGTACCAGCACCTCACGCTGCCGCTCGCAACGCAGGTCGATTCCCTGCCCGCGGTGAGGATTGCGCTCTACACGGTGGGCCTCAATTTGTTCGGGTTCATGGCGGTGGCCGCGCTAAGCGGGTATCTCGCCGAAGGATTGCGGCGAACGGGCGCACAGCTGGCGGAGACCTCTACTCAGCTCGCGGACCTGCAGGCATTCAACCAGCACGTCATCGACAGCCTCACCAGCGGCCTCGCCACGTGCGACATGGGTGGGCGGCTGCTCACTTTCAATCACGCTGCCGAGAGCATCACCGGGATGCCCGCGACGGACGCGGTAGGCCGGACGGCGACGGACGTTCTGCAGCTGCCGGATGCGTTCCAGCGCCTGTTCGATCCGGCCGCGCCGCGCCGCGCGCTGCAACGCCGCGAATACGGCTACCACCGCGCAGATGGACGGCAGATCGAAGTGGGCGTCATGAGCGCGCCGCTGATGACGCCGCGCGGCGAAGCGGGTTTTCTCTTCACGTTCCAGGACGTCACCGAGTTGAAGAAACAGGACCGCGAAGCGCGCGTGCAGCAGCGTCTCGCGGCCGTCGGCGAAATGGCCGCGGGCATCGCGCACGAAATCCGCAATCCGCTGGCGTCAATGGCGGGATCGATCCAGATTCTGCGTGACGAGCTGCCGCTCACCTCCGACCAGTCGCAGCTGATGGACATCGTCCTGCGCGAATCCGATCGCCTCAATGAAACGATCCGCAACTTCCTGGTCTTCGCGAAGCCGCAGCGGACCGCGATGGTGGACATCGATCTTCGCGGCATCCTCACGGACGCGGCGCGGCTGCTCGAGAACCACACTGATGTGACGGATCGCCACGCGGTGGTCGTCGAGGTTCCGCCCGAGGCGGTGATCTACCGCGCGGACGAAGCGCAAATCCGCCAGATCGTTTGGAATCTCGCGACGAATGGATTGCGCGCCATGCCCTCCGGCGGGCGCCTGCGGCTGACGACACGGACCAGCCCGCGTCCCGGTGAGGCGTTCCCCGCAGCCGTCATCGCCGTGGACGACGAGGGAATCGGGATCGCCCCGGAAGACATGGACGGAATCTTCCAGCCGTTCCGCGGCGGATTCAGCCGCGGCACCGGGCTTGGTCTCTCGATCGTCCACCGCATCGCGACCGAGTACGGCGGAGAAGTGCGCGTGACCTCCGCGAAGGGCAAAGGCACGACCGTCGAAGTCGTCCTCCCCGTTGGCAAAGCGACAGCAATCGAATGGGCAATGGCCGACGGCCGGGAGCGTGCCTGATGGTTTCGAGTGCAACGCCGGAACGCGCCGCCGTCGTCGAGTCCGCGCGCATCCTCGTCGTGGACGACGAGCGATCGATGCGGGAGATGCTCGCGATCCTGCTGAAAAGAGAAGGGCACGAGGTGTCGGTCGCCGAAAACGGACGCGGCGCCATCGAGCTGCTGAATCAGCGGCCATTCGATCTCGTCGTCTCCGACGCGCGCATGCCGGATCTCGATGGACTGGAGGTCCTGCGGCACGCGCGCAGCATCAATCCGTCCGTGATCGCGATCATGGTCACCGCGTACGGATCGCCCGATCTGCTACGCGGCGTCGCGCAGCTCGGCGTCAATGATTACGTCGAGAAGCCGTTCAACACCGAGGTGCTGCGCTTCCGCATCCGCAAGGAGCTGGATCGACGGCGGCTGCAGCAGGAAAACGTGCTGCTGAAGCGCGCGATGCACTCGGCAAACACTTTCGAGAACATCATCGGCAACAGCAGCGCGATGCTCGAGGTGTTCGAGCTCGTCGAGACGATCGCGCCGACCGGCAGCACCGTCCTCATCACCGGTGAATCCGGCACGGGGAAGGAGCTCGTTGCGCGCGCGATTCACGTGCGCTCGCCGCGGAGCGACCGTCCTTTCGTGGCCGTGAACTGCGGCGCGCTGACTGAAACGCTGCTCGATTCGGAGCTGTTCGGCCACATGCGCGGCGCGTTTACCGGCGCCGACGGCAACCGCAAGGGTCTGATCGAGGTCGCCGAGAAGGGCACCATCTTTCTCGACGAAATCGGCGAGATGAGCCCGATGCTGCAGGTGAAGATCCTGCGCGTGCTGCAAGAGCGCAAGTTCCGGCGCGTCGGTGGCACGGAAGAAGTGGACGCCGACATCCGGATCATCGCGGCGACCAATCGCGACCTGGGGCGGATGGTCTCGGAAGGGCAGTTCCGCGAAGACCTCTATTACCGCATCAACGTCATCCCGATCCGGCTGCCGTCGCTGCGCGAGCGTGTCGAGGACATCGCGCTGCTGGCGGAACACTTCGTCGCGAAGTTCGCCGCGCAGATGAAGAAGCCGATCGCTGGCATCTCCGGCGCGACCCTCGAAAGCCTGAAGGCGCATTCCTGGCCGGGTAACGTGCGCGAGCTGGAGAATGCGATCGAGCGGGCGGTGGCGCTCGAGCGCACGCCGTCGATCCTTACTGAGAGCCTTCCGGAGGTCGTTCGGGGCGTGCAGCGCTCCGTCACGGGACCGGTGGCGCCGCTCGACCCTGTCTCGACGGCGCCTCGCGTGCTGCCGGAAAAGGGGTTCGATCTCGAGAAGCACGTCCAGCATCTCGAACGCGAGTACCTCGCCGACGCGCTGCGCCAGTCGGGGGGTGTGAAAGTGAGAGCGGCGGAGCTGCTCGGTATGAGCTTCCGATCCTTCCGGTACTATATGAAGAAGTACAACTTGAAATAGGTGATATGCCAGAATGGGACAGGAGTGACAAAACTTCGTCACTCCAAGGGTCTCATGCCACCGGTCATTTTTCCACCGTATCTTCTTGATTTCGTTACAGTTGTGAGTTTTTGGCCGTTGATGCGCGCACGGCATTCGACTTGCTCAGTCGGACGGCACATCAAATTCCTGCGGCTTCCGTTCGATAACTATTTTGGAGATTGAGGTTCAGAACATGCGTAATCAGAAAGGTTTCACGCTCATCGAGCTGCTGATCGTCGTGGCGATCATCGGCATCATCGCCGCGATTGCGGTCCCCGGCCTGCTCCGCGCCCGCATCTCGGGCAACGAGGCGTCGGCGATCGGATCGCTCCGCGCCGTCAGCAGCGCGCAGTCCACGTTCGCGGCCAGCTGCGCCAACGGGCTCTACGCGCAGAGTCTGGCGACGCTCGGCACCGGTCCCTCGGGCGGTTCGGCCTTCATCAGCCCGGACCTCGGCTCGTCGGCCACCGTGTCGAAGAGCGGCTACAGCGTTTCGATGACCGGAACGTCGGTGGCTGGTTCGACCGCCTGCAACGGCGCAACGAACCTGTCCTCGGGTTACCATGCGTGGGCGGACCCGCTCTCGTCGTCCACGGGCACGCGCTACTTCTTCACCAACACGA
>WNGB01008293.1_pt1 | contig 14807 bp, 11 predicted proteins | sample 5400681 | NCBI WGS metagenome assembly WNGB01 (sample SAMN13153367, study PRJNA577476) | soil metagenome | isolation source: 115 cm soil or saprolite under grassland replicate 2 | place: USA:California | collected 2016-06-15
GTCGTTGGTCGTTGGTCGTTGGTCATCTCCTCAGCGCCGGCAGGAAGTTCTGAAGCGGATTAGCTATCAGCGCTGCCGTCAGATCCTTTGGTGCACCGCCATGAGTCACCGTAGCAGTGTTGGCGATCAGGCCGGTGGTGGCGCGCTCGACAGTGACAGTATAGGTGATCTGGACGATCAGCGCATCCGCCGGCGACCCGTTCCAGGCGATGGTATGCGTAGCGCTGATGTAGCTGGCCGCCGACACGCTGGCGGGCGTGGTCGTCGGGCCGGATGCCAGCGACAGATCGGCCGGCAGCGTATCGCTCAGGCTCGCCGCCGCGCCATCGCCGACGATCTGGATGGTATAGGTGGCCTGCTGGCCCTGGTCGGCGCTGCCCGGAGCGACGCGCTTACTATCCTCCACAAGCTGCTTGGCCTGGCCCGAATCCGGGCTGATCTGTAGCGAGCTTTCGTCGACTGCCTCGAAATTGGAGCCGCGCAGCTGCTTGAGCGTATTCAGCGCATCGTCGTCCCAACTGGTGTCATTGGCTCCCGAAACATACCAGTTCGAGCCGTTGTCGGCCAGGATCATGCCATACTTCTTCAGCGCTCTGAGGATCACCTGCGCGTAGGCTGGGTAGCCCGATATGTCGAAGCTTGATTTGAGCCGGAAGCGCTGGCCCATCGGCGGCACATTCATGTCGGTGATATCGCTGGCTTCGTGGCGCGCCGGCCAGATATACGTGCCGCGCGTGCGCTGGGCGGTAAACCGCAGCGCGTGGTTGATCTCGCCCGCCAGCACCTCATCGCGCCGCGCCAGCCCTGGCAGGATCGGCAGGCCGGCCGCGTCGGCCGAGGTCCATGTATCCGTGCGCAGCGCGTTCGAGCTCAGATCGAAGATTGCGCCCGATCCCGCGTGCCAGCCGTCGGTCTGCTGTCTGGCCGCGAACAGCTCGTAGAGCTTGCATGTGCCTTGTTGTACAAGCAGAATATGACGATCGCTTCCGGCCTCGATCGGTGGTGGTGAAGGGATCGGGTAAGGCGCGTGATCGCTCTGGTCGTCGTAATCGAATATCACGTTGACGCCCGCTTGGCCTTCGGGAACGACCTTGTATGGTATCCCATAGCTCGGGTCGGCGCCAAAATCTGGATGAAACGCGGCGTTGGCGCCAATGCTGCCGACATACGCAGCCGAGCGCGAATCGACCGGCAATGTGTCGATCGGCGTGTTCCAGACATTGTTGGCGGGGAAGATCGGGCAGCCGCCGATCAGCGGCGATTGCGCCAGCGTAGCGGCCGGCTGGCCACAGGATATGCCGACTGCAAGAACCAGCGCGGCGATTGCAGCGCTGCGGGTGAGATGTTTCATGGCATGCTCCCAAAAAGCCAAAATCCGTGCGCTTGCGTAAATCCTAAGATCGAGTATAGCACAGCCGGCCTGCGGCGGCGATCGGCGAGCGTTACGCATGTATCACATGTCCATGTCCAGCTCGAAGCGCTTGCACAATCAACTTTATGCTATAATGGAAACTCACTTTGCAATCGAAGCGTGACTGTCCGTATCTGAGAGCAACCCATGCGCCGTCCGTCTTTGCGGTGGCTACCTTCGCCGCGCCAACCCGATGACGACACCGAGAGTGGCGCCGGCACGAGCATTGCCAGGCGCCTGCGTTGGACGTTGCTGCTATCTTCCGTCGTGCCGCTGCTGATCGTCGGCGCGCTGCTGATCGCGCTCAACGCAGGCTTCCAGCAGCGCAGCGTCTACAATGATCAGATCGACCTGGCGACCCGCGTCGAGCGTGATATATCGCGTTATATCGACGATCTGCACACGCAGCTCGAACGCTTCGCGCTGAAGGTGCGCCCGACCACCAGCCATGATCAGCTGACCAGCCTGGCCAAGGATCTGGTCGATCGTAACTATCCCAATATCATCCAATTTTCGGTTCTGGACGACGCCGGCCAGGAGCGGCTGCGCATGATCAAGCTGCTGACGACGGCGGACAGCGAGCTGGTCAATCGTGGCGGCGAAAGCGGCGTGTTGTCAGCGCTGCGTGAGGGTAAGAGCAGCTACACCCCGATCCGCCGCAACGCCGACGGCGTGCGCTCCTTCATCCTGACCATACCGCTCCGTAATGATGGCAACACGGTGGTAGGGGTGCTGCGCGCCGAGATGAACGCCGAGCCAATCGCCCAGGAGCTGCTGATAGCGATCGCCAACTCGAAGAGTTATCCCTACCTGATCGATGCCACTCGTGGCGTGGTGCTGCTCGATGATGGGAAAACCGGCTTCACGCCGCCGCGCGAGCTGCGGCGGCTCCTGATCGCGCCGAACGGCGCCGAGCAATATGCCGGCGCGCGCGGCCAGTATGTAATCGGTGCGCTGACGCCAGTGGTGCTGAATAATGGTCAGGATGTCACCGGCTGGGCGGTGGTGGTCGAGCAGCCCTCGGCCCAGGCCTTCACCAGCGTGCGGAATAGCGCACTGCTGCTGGGAATGCTGGTCATTCTGGTCGGCGCGCTTGCGCTACTGATCGCGTTCCGCCAGGCACAGCAGTTTCTGCGGCCACTCAAGGCGCTGCGCACCGGCGCGCTGGCGCTGGGCAACGGGCAGCTCTCCTACCGGATCGAGCCATTGGGCGACGACGAGATGGGCGATCTGGCGCAGACCTTCAATGGCATGGCCGAACACCTCCAGGTGTCGCTAGACGCGATCGAGCAGCGCAACGAGCGACTGCGCCGCGCGATGGCGCTGGCGCGCGATATTCAGATCGGCCTGCTTCCCGATCGGCCACCATGGAACGGCGAAGAGATCGCGGTCTACGCGCGCTCGATCCCGGCCTATGAGGTCGGCGGCGATTTCTATTCGTACCTGGCCATGTCGGAAGGGCGCGCGGCGATCGCGATCGGCGACATTTCGGGCAAGGGTGTTGGGGCGGCGCTGCTGATGGCGCTGACATCCAGCGCGGTCGAGTCACAGGGCCGCCAGGTCGAGCACCCGGCCCAGGTGCTGACGGCGCTGAATAACTTGCTTGCGCCGCGCCTGCGCGCCAACCATATGAACGCCGCGCTGCTGTTCGTGGTGATCGATCCGCGCGCGCACACCCTGCGGGTAGCTAACGCCGGTATGATCTCGCCCATGCTGGTAACCGCGCGCGGCAGTCGCTTCATCGAAGTCGGCGGTCTGCCGCTCGGCTCGTTCGTCGGCGCGCTCTACCGCGAAGAGGTGGTATCCTACGAGCCGGGCGACTCATTGCTGCTGGTCAGCGATGGCGTTGTCGAGGCGCACGACTCAGGCAGCGAGCTGTTCGGCTTCGAGCGCCTAGAGGAGACGATCGCCCAGGCGCGCCCAGGTGACGTGCGCGAGCTGGTTGAGCTGGTGCTGGAGCGAGTTCAGGAGCATATGGGCGAGGCGGAGCAGCACGACGATATTACGATCGTCGCCGTGCGTCCGGCGATCACATCCGATATCGCGCGGTTAGACGAGGAGCAAGCAATCACTTATGCAACTCTATGATACCCTGCGGGGCCAGAAGGCGACGCTTCAGATCCCGCAGGATCGCCCGCTGACGCTGTATGTCTGCGGGGTGACACCATATGACACCACCCATGTCGGCCATGCCCACACCTACATCATCTTCGACGCACTGATTCGCTATATTCGCTCGCAGGGCGGCGCTGTGCGCTACTGCCAGAACGTCACCGATGTCGACACGCCGCTGTTCGAGCGCGCGACGCGCGATGGCGTGGCCTGGGATGCCTTGGCCTGTCGCGAGACCGCGCAATTCGTATCCGACTGCGCGGCGCTGAATATGATCACACCAGACTTTTTCCCAAAGGCATCCAAAGAGATCGATGCCATGATCCCGATCATCGAGCGACTGATCGAGCTTGGCCACGCCTATGCGCGCGGCGGCAGCGTCTACTTCAGCGTCAAGAGCGACCCCGGCTATGGCGCGATGACGCGTATGGGCTACGATGAGATGCTAGCGACCGCTAACGAGCGTGGCAACGACCCTGCCGATCCGAACAAGCGTGATCCGCTGGATTTCGTGCTGTGGCAATCTCAGGGGCCGGGTGAGCCGGCCTGGGAAAGCCCATGGGGGCCGGGCCGGCCGGGCTGGCATATCGAATGTACGACGATGGCCACGCGCTACCTCGGCCCGCAGCTGGATATCCACGGCGGCGGGCGCGACCTGATCTTTCCGCACCACCCATCCGAGATCGCCCAGACCGAGCCGGTGACCGGCCAACGGCCATTCGTGCGCTTCTGGGTTCACGGCGGAATGGCGTTTCTGGATGGCGAGAAGATGAGCAAGTCGCTCGGCAATATGGTATTCATCCGCGACGCGCTGAACGAGCATAGCGCCGACGCGCTGCGCTGGTACCTCCTATCCTTCCCGTATCGCGATGATTTTCATTACGAGCGCAAGGGCGTGGTCGCGGCCGAGGGCAACGTGGTCAAGCTACGCGATGCGTTGGCCGCACACGGCGGCGCCGGCCCAGCGGCGATCGACCATTCAGAGGTGCGCGCGGCCTTCTTCGTCGCGCTCGACGACGATTTGCAAACGCCACTAGCGCTGGCGCTGCTCAATGGCCTATCCAGCGATATTCTGGCGGCGGCGGCGCGCGGCCAGGATGTGCGCCCGGCCCAGGTGGCGCTGCGCGAGATCGCCGGCGTGATCGGGTTTTGGGCTGCTGAGGGGAGCCTTTAACCCGGAGACGAAGGCGAAGGCCGTTGTTGCCCTCTGTTACTCGTTTTTCGCTCTACGAGCGAAAAACGAGTAACAGAAAAAGAGGAAAGTACCTTGCTGCCGTACATCCTGAGCCTGTCGAAGGGCAGGCTGATGGATATTTGCCGCAACAACTTGCGGCAAGGCGTGCCCTTCTGCTATAATACGCGCAGCGATACATAACGGCACCCAACGCGCCGCTCACACATGGGCGGCGCTTTTTATGGATAGGAGTACGATTATGGCGACGACACAGGATCTGCGGACGAACATCATCATCCGCTACAATGGTGTGCTGCATCGGGTGGTGGAATTTCATCACCACGCCCCCGGCAACTGGCGCGCGATGGTGATACTGAAGCTCAAGAATGTGCAGACCGGCAAGGTGATCGAGGATCGTGTGCGCGCCGGCGCGGATATCGAGATCGTCCGCGTCGACAAGCGGCCGATGCAGTATCTCTACCGCGATGGCGACAGCTACCACTTCATGGACAATGAGACCTTCGAGCAGATCGAGATCCCCGGCGACACAATCGGCGACCCGGCGAAGTACATGAAAGAGAGCGAGATCGCCGACGTGCTATTCTACGACGACAACCAGATCCTGGGTGTTGATGTGCAAATGTTCGCCACGCTGAAGGTGACTGAGGCCAGCACGGCCTTGCGCGGCGACACCGCAACGAATGTTACGAAGCCGGTGACGCTTGAGACCGGCGCGGTGGTGCAGGTGCCGGCATTCGTGGCCGAGGGCGATACGATCCGCGTCGATACGCGGACGGGCGAATACATCGAGCGCGTGAAGTAGCGCTTTCGCCTCTTTGCGTTCAGCAACGACGGCTCACCCGATCTGTTGTTCGCAGCAGTACTTTCTTTCTATGTTGTACATCTTTTTGGTTTCGCCCCGCCGGGCGAAACCAAAAAGATGTACAGAGAATCGTGAAGTACCATGCTGCCGTACATCCTGAGCTTGCCCGCCCTGAGCGTGTCGAAGGGTCGAAGGGCAAGCAATATATGCTTTTGTGTGCAGATGCGAATGAAAGATAGGTTTTGAACCCTATATACGTTCCAGAACATAGACACTGGCCGATTGACCTAATACCTGCACCGGGTACGTTTGACGGCGCGCGAGATATTTCGTGCGCCGTAGCGATTCGACCAAGCTGCGCCCATCGGCGGTGAGCGCCACCAGCCGCCCGCCGGGGCGCAGCACGCGCGCGATCTCGCGCAAGAACGCCGGATAGAGCGCGCGGTTTTCCTCGGGCGTGCCGATCTGCTTGCCAAACGGCAGGTTGACCGCCACCGCGCTGGCTGATCCGGCATCGATCGGCAGGTCGCGCGCGTCCCACTGGCGCAGCTCAATTGGCTTGTAGCGCGGGCCGACATTGGCGCGCGCCACTGCCAGCGCCTCCTCGCGCCGGTCGCCGCCCAGCAGCAGCTTGTAGCGCCCCATGTTGGCGCGTTCGATCAGGATCGTGCCCGCGCCGCACATGGGGTCGAGAAACACATCGTCGTCGGCGGGCTGCGTCAGCCAGGCCAGCGCGGCGGCGGCGGTTGGCCGCAGCGAGGCCGGCATGTGCTCGAGCTTGTACTCGCGATGGCGCATGCGCTCGTCGCTCAGGCGCAGCGCCAATATGGCCTCGCTTTGGCTGCGCCCGGCTTGTCGTGAGGCTCCCCCTGAGCGTGTCGAAGGGCCTGCCGAACGGGCGGCCGGGTTGGGCAGCAGCGTCAGCCAAAACTCGATCGCGTTATCGTCGGCCAGCTGCCAGCGGTGATCGCCACGCGTCGCAATCCCGCGCTCGATCGCGCGCTGCGCATCCACGCGCCGGTAGGCCGTCGTGCCGACCTGGCGTGATATCACCCGAAAGCGCAGCTTGCCGCGGCCGCCGCTCCCCGGCTGAACCTGGCGCGCCAACGTCAGCGCCGGCTCGATAGTGGTGGCGCGGTTGGCGGCCTGCTCCAGCGCGCGCAGGGCGTCGCGTGTGGGCGGCAGATCGGGCAGCGTGGCAAGCACCACAAACAGATCTTCGATCGTCCGCAGCTCCATCAGATCGCGCGCTTCGCCGTTGTAGTCGAACAGCAGCATGCTGTTTTTATCGGCGACCGAGCGCGTCCCATGCACGATTGCGCCATCGAGCGCCTGTGCGATCTCGTCGGCGGCGATCGCCTCGAAGCCGGGCTGGGTCTGGGCCAGATAGGTTAGTCGGGTGCGTTTCATAGGGCCATTCTATGTGATTTGGAAACATAACGACGGGCGACCGACCCTTCGACGCCGCTCAGGGCAGGCGACGGACGGCGCGCCGGTATCGTCCATCGTCCATGGTCTGTCATCAGAACGCCTGGTATCTGACGGGGGATCGCCATGTTAGGTCAGGCTCGGCAGTGTGGCGATCTGCCCCGACAGCTCGTTCAGCTCGGCCTGACCGATCGGCTGGGCCAGGCAATTGGCCGCCCGCTGGAGCGCGGCGAGCTGGCCGGCGCTTGGCGGGGCGGGCAGCAGCGCCAGAGCGGCGCGCAGCAGGCCAGCGTAGGCCGCGATCAGGTCGCCGGCGTCGCGTGGTGCGGCAGCGATCGGTATCAAGTCGGCCTCGATCCGCGCGCGTGCGGCGGACCAATCGATCACACCAGGCATCTGCGCCGCGATCTGGAGCAGCTGTGCGATTCGTCCAGCTGCATCCGCGCGCTCAGGGGCGGGAGGCTGGAGGCTGGAGACTGGAGGCTGGGGGTTGGATGCTCGATTTTCGTCGGTCGTCGGTCGTTGGTCGCCTGCCCTGCCCTTCGACACGCTCAGGAACCGCGGCGTCGAAGGGTCGGTCGTCGGCATCAGCTCGACGATCCGCGGCAGCGCGGCCTGCAGCATGCTCTCGATCTCGCGGGCGTAGGTCATCCAGGCGCCGATCTGCATCCTAAAGGGATCGGGGATATCACGCGCGCGGCCGGCCAACTCGCCCAGGCTATAGGTGCGCGCCGCCGCGGCCGGGAAGCGCGCGCGAATCACCAGCGCCGTGCCGCGGTCGATCGTAATGATCAGGGCGGCGCGCGCGGCCAGGTCGTCGTCGAGCGAGCGGGCACGATGCTCGGCGATATCCAGGCCCATATGCACCATCGTATCGCGGGCCTCGACCTCGGCCACCGCGCCATCGTGGCCAAGCACGCCGCACGATTCGACCGCCCAATCGTCTGAGCGCGCGTCGAGCAGCCGCCGCAGCAGCGCCGCCGCCATGGGCGCGCGCCCGGTATCCGCCGCGCCGCCCAGTAGAATGATTGCCATGCCCTGCCCCTTTGCTGTTCCCGCTATCGATTGCACGACGATTATAGCACGGCCATACCTTCGGCATACTGCCGGGCTAGTACCGTGCCTATTATTGGCAAGGACCTTTGACGGATGGTCAGTTGCGGCGGCTGGGCGTATAGTATTGGCAACTCCTTTCCCTCACCCTCCTTCACCTGGAGGCCTCGGTCACCTAGAAAGAAACTTTCTAGAGGGCCGGGGCCTTCTGGTGTCTGGAAGCAGTATTTCTATTCTATTCAGCGCCGCCCGCTCACTCGATGCTTCTCATCTCTCACGGTCTGTTGTAGAATGATTTCCATGGAAAATATGAACAAAGTGATCGTCATCATCGGCGCATCGCGTGGGATCGGCCGCGCGACCGCGCTGGCATTTGCCGCACCCGGCACGCACCTGGTGCTGGCGGCGCGCGATGGCGCGGCGCTCGAAGTGCTGGCCGACGAGGCGCGCGCGGCCGGCGCCGATGCCAGCGCCGTACCCTGCGATGTGACCGCCGAGCCGCATGTGCGCCGCCTGATCGAGACAGCCGCCGGTATCACCGGCCGGATCGATATCCTGATCAACAGCGCCGGCGGTGCTGTCGTCGCGCCGTTCGAGCAGCTGGCGCTGGGCGACTGGGAGCGCACGCTGCGGGTTGGGCTGACGGGCGTGTTCCTGGCCTGCAAGCACGCCGCCGCGCACATGCCCGATGGCGGGCTGATAGTCAATGTCGCCTCGGTCGCCGCGCGCCAGGTGTTCCCCGGCTGGTCGGCCTACATCGCCGCCAAACACGGCCTGCTCGGCTTCTCGGGCGCGATCCGCGAGGAGCTGCGCGGGCGCGGCGTGCGCGTGACGGTGGTGCTGCCGGCGGCCACCGACACCGCGCTATGGGATGATCTGCCCGGCGAATGGAACCGCGCCAACATGCTCCAGCCCACCGATGTCGCCCGCGCGATCGCGCAGTTGGCCGCCCAGCCGGCGTATGTAACGACCGAGGAGCTGGTGATCGGGCACGTGGCCGGGAGGTTGTAGTCAGTGGTCAGTGGTCAGTTGCCCGCGTGCGACTGACCACTGACCACTGACCACTGACAATTCATGTCCAAAGAAACAACAAAGGTCGCCTCACGCGCCGACATCCCGCTCGGCGCCATGCGCTACGTCGATGTCGACGGCCTGCCGATCGCACTGGCCAATGTCGGCGGCACGATCTACGCCTTTGGCGACACCTGCCGCCACGAGGGCGGGCCGCTCTCGGCCGGCCTGCTGATCGACGACACCGTGACCTGCCCCTGGCACGGCTGGACCTACAGCGTCCGCAGCGGCAAGGCGATCGTCCCCCCAGTGGGGATTCGCGTGCCCACGTACGCGGTGCGCGTCGAGGGCGACGACGTGTATGTGACGATCGATTGGCCGGAAGATACCAGTTAAGAGTTGAGAGTTGAATTGAGTATAACTTTGAACTCTTAACTTTGAATTCTTAACTCACAGAGCGCTGTATAATACCCCCATCACACCCACGCCAAATCAAGGAGGCACATATGACTGCACATGCTTCCGCACTTCAACCACAGCGCACAATCGATGAGCTGAAGGAGCTGCGCGCGCTCACCGGCGATGCCGAGGGCGCGCAGCGCGTTGCCTTCACCGACACCTGGGCCACGGCGCGCGCCTGGATGCGTGCTAAGCTGGAGCAGCTGCCGGTTGAGATCACGGTCGACCAGGCCGGCAACCAGTGGGCCACGCTGCGCGGCGATACCGAGCGCGAGCTGCTGATCGGCGGGCACATCGACTCGGTGCCGAATGGCGGCTGGCTCGATGGCTGCCTGAACCTGGTGGCCGGCCTGGAGGTGCTGCGCCGGATCGCCGCCGCGGGCAGGCCACCGATCACGGTGCGCCTGGTGGATTGGGCCGACGAGGAGGGCGCGCGCTTCGGCCGCAGCCTGTTCGGATCCAGCTCTGTGGCCGGCACGATGGATCCCGAGGATCTGGAAGGCTTGAAAGATCGCGACGGGATCGGGCTGCCGGCTGCGCTGGCGCGCTTCAACATCGATCTGCTCAAGGCGCGTGAGGCCGGCGAGCAGCTGAAAAACGCCGCCGCCTACCTGGAGCTGCATATCGAGCAAGGGCCGGTGCTGGAGAGCATGAATCTTCCTTTGGGCGTGGTGCTGGGCACCTACGGCGTCGAGCGCCACCGGATCACCTGGCGCGGCCAGGCCGCCCACGCCGGCTCGACGCCGATGGACAAGCGCCGCGATGCGCTGGCCGGCGCGGCCAAGCTGGCGCTGGAGATCCGCAACATCGCCCGCAACGTCGGCGATGGCGCGGTCTGCACCAGCGGCGGGGTTGTCTGCAAGCCTGGGATTGTGACCTCGGTGGTCGAGACGGCCGAGCAGCTGCTGGATCAGCGCCATCTGAGCGCCGAGAAGCTGGCCGCGCTGCTCGACCAGGCCAGGCAGGCCAGCCAGCGCTTCGCCGAGGAGGAAAAGATTGATGTCCAGTGGGAGCGGATCTGGAAGATCGAGCCGATCCTGTTCCACCCCGAGCTGATCGATCTCTGCGACGCCGCGATCGCCGAGGTCTGCGGCGTGTCGCACCGGCTGCCCAGCGGCCCGCTGCACGACGCGGCCGAGATATCGCGCGCGGGCGTGCCGACGGTGATGCTGTTCGTGCAGAGCCTGCGCGGACTCTCGCATACCAAGCTCGAAGACACCAAGGAGGAGCACCTGGCGCTGTGTGTGCAGGCGCTCGACCGTCTGGCCAGCAAGACGATCGAGTGGATCGTGGCGCAGGGGAAGTCATAAGGAGGAACGCAATGCCACCACTTCCAACCTTCCGCAACTCGGCGGTCTCGCTCTGGCAATCGGCGATCGACGAAGTGCTGGCGCAGCAGCGCGCCAACCAGCCGCAGGTGCTGGGCGACGAGCCGCCGGTTCCAAGCTCGCAGGAGCCGATTATGCTCCAGACGGTCGCGGCCGCCGAGGCCATCCTCAAAGGCGAGCCGGTGCCGCCATCGGTGCTGGGCATACCGGTGGAGGATTGCGCCAAGCTCTACCTTCAGCTGATTCTGGCCCAGGCGCAGGGCGATGATCAGCAGGTGGCCCAGCTCAAAGACGAGATCGAGTTTTCGACCTGCGACCCGCTGTGGGCCAAGTGCTTTCTGGAATATGAGAAATTCCGACTATTCAGCACTGGCCCGATCCCTTACCGGCGCTACCAATCGCTCGACGACTACATCCTGCCATTGACCGGGCGCGACCCGGCGGCGATCAAGATCGCGCTGATCGCCGATTGGGGCACCGGCGAGGGGCCGGCGCGGCATCTGCTGGCCGAGGTCGGCCGCCAGGCGCCCGATATGCTGATCCATCTCGGCGATATCTACTACTCCGGCACCTCGCGCGAAGTGCAAGAGCGCTTTCTGACGGTCTGCCAGCAGACGGCCGGCCTCAATATTCCGATCTACACGCTTTCGGGCAATCACGATATGTACTCGGGCGGGCAGGGCTACTACTGGCTGCTCGACCAGCTCGGCCAGCCGGCCAGCTACTTCTGCCTGCGCAACGACGATTGGCAGCTGCTGGCGATGGACACCGGCCTGCACGATGCCGACCCCGGCACGGTTATCTCGAACCTGACCTACCTCGACGAGCAGGAGCTGGCCTGGCAGCGCGATAAGATCGCCAATGCCGGCGGGCGCAAGACCATCCTGCTCTCGCATCACCAGCTGTTCTGCGCCTCCGGCGGCGTGGGCAATACGCCCGATGGCAAGCCGCTGGCGCTTAACCCACGGCTCTACGATGCGTTCGCGGATGTGCTGGATCAGGTGGCGCTGTGGATGTGGGGCCATGAGCACAACCTGATCGTTTACGACGAGTACGCCGGGTTGAAACGCGGGCGTTGCAATGGTTCGGCCGCCGTCCCCACGCTGCTGGCCCAGAATCCCTACACACCCGACCCGACCATGGTGCTGCCGGCTGGGCAGAGCAGCCCGCCGATCATGAGCGCGAGCTGCCGCCTGGGCGATAATGGCGAGTTCTACCACCACGCTTACGCCATGCTCGCGCTCAAAGGCAAAGTGGCGGATATTTCGTACTACCAGATCCCGGGCGAGAATGCGCCGCGCGAGCTGATCTTCGTGGAGCGAATCGCCGCAGGTTGATGGCTCGACCCATTGCATGGGCGTGGGGGGCCGCCCAGGTGCACCCGGCTTTGCCACAGCTCTGGGGAGAAATAACTCCCCCGGTCGAAAACTACTAATCTATGCTATAATTTTGGCGCAAAGAAGGGCCAAAGCTATGACACAAACGCGCCTAAAAGAACAGAAAGGCGAGCGCGGCGTTGCGTTTGCCCCCGCCTCAGCTATTCCACGCAACCCTGGCTGCCCGCTCGATCTCGGCTGGGTCGAGGATGCGCGCGTGAACCGCAGCGCGGTCGAGCGACGCGCCGCCTCGCTGGCGGGCCGCCGCAGCGTCAAGCAGGATTGGCAGGCGGCCTGGCTACTGCGCGCGATTGCGTGCATCGACCTGACCACGCTCTCGGGCGACGATACGCCCGGCACCGTGCGCCGGCTGTGCGGCAAAGCGCGCCAGCCTGTGCGCGCCGATCTGCTCGAAGCCATGGGCGTGCCCCCGATTCATGTCGGCGCGGTGTGTGTCTACCACGCCTTCGTCGCCACGGCGGTGGATGCGCTGCATGGCTCGGGCATCCCGGTCGCGGCGGTCTCGACCGGCTTCCCAGCCGGGCTCAACCCGTTCGAGCTGAAGATCCGCGAGATCGAAGCATCGGTGGCCGACGGCGCGCATGAGATCGACATTGTTATCTCGCGCCAGCATGCGCTGAATGGCGACTGGCGCGCGCTCTACGACGAGGTCAAATCCTTCCGTGCCGCCTGTGGCGATGCACATATGAAGACCATCCTGGCCACCGGCGAGCTGGGCACGCTGCGCAATGTGATGCGGGCCAGCCTGGTGTGCATGATGGCTGGCGCCGACTTCATCAAAACCTCAACCGGCAAGGAGCCGGTCAACGCCACCCTGCCGGTCAGCCTGGTGATGGTGCGCGCCATCCGCGAATATTACGAGCGCACCGGCTATAAGGTCGGCTTCAAACCGGCCGGCGGCATCAAAATGGCCAAACAATCGCTGGATTGGCTGGTGCTGATCAAGGAAGAGCTGGGCGACGATTGGCTCACGCCCGAGCTGTTCCGCCTGGGCGCCAGCTCGCTGCTGGGCGATATCGAGCGCCAGCTGGAGCACCACGTCACCGGCCAATACTCGGCCGCGTTCCGCCACCCGATGGCGTAACAGACGAAGGACGAACGACGAACGACGAACCCAGAACTTTCGTCGTTCGTCGTTCGTCGTTCGTCATCACGCGAAGGAGCAAGCGATGCCAACTCGCGTCGCCGAAATTCTGAAAACAATGGAGTACGGCCCGGCTCCCGAGAGCGCCGCGCCGGCCACCGCCTGGCTCGACGCGCACGCGCGCCGCTTCGGCATGTTCATTGATGGCGAGTGGACTGCGCCAGGCGACGATCGACTGTTCGATAGCGTCAACCCTGCGAATGGCCAGCCGTTCGCCAAGCTGACACAGGCGACCGCGACCGAGCTGGATGCCGCCGTCGCCGCCGCTCGCCGCGCCTTCGCCGGCTGGTCGCAGGCACCCGGCCACACCCGCGCGCGCTACATGTACGCGCTGGCGCGCCAGGTGCAAAAGCACGCGCGCCGGCTGGCCGTACTGGAGACGATCGACAACGGCAAGCCCATCCGCGAGACCCGCGATATCGATATCCCGCTGGTGGCGCGGCACTTCTACCACCACGCCGGCTGGGCCCAGCTGATGGAGACCGAGCTGGATGGCTACACGCCGCTCGGCGTGGTCGGCCAGATCATTCCCTGGAACTTCCCGCTGCTGATGCTGGCCTGGAAGATCGCGCCGGCGCTGGCGATGGGCAACACTGTGGTGCTCAAGCCGGCCGAGTGGACATCGCTGACCGCGCTGGCCTTCGCAGAGATCTGCCAGGAGATCGGCCTGCCGCCAGGCGTCGTCAATATCGTCACCGGCGATGGCGCGGTCGGCGAGCTGATCGTCAGGCACCCCGGCATCGACAAGATCGCGTTTACCGGCTCGACCGAGGTCGGCCGGATCATTCGTAAGACCACCGCCGGCAGCGGCAAGAAGCTTTCGTTGGAGCTGGGCGGCAAGTCGCCGTTCGTAGTCTTCGACGACGCCGACCTGGATAGCGTGGTCGAAGGCGTGGTCGATGCAATCTGGTTCAACCAGGGCCAGGTCTGCTGCGCCGGCTCGCGGCTGCTGGTGCAGGAGGGCATCGCGCTGCGGCTGATCGAGAAGCTGCGCGCGCGTATGGAGAAGCTGCGCGTCGGCGACCCGCTCGACAAGGCGATCGACATTGGCGCGATCGTCGCCCCAGCTCAGCTGCAGAAGATCCAGCGGCTGGTCGAGCAGGGCCGTGCCGAGGGCGCAACCATGTGGCAGCCATCCTGGGCCTGCCCAACCGAGGGCTACTTCTTTCCGCCCACGCTGTTCACCGATGTCGCGCCCGCCGCTACGATCGCCCAGGTCGAGATCTTCGGGCCCGTGCTGGTCGCATCCACCTTCCGCACGCCGGCCGAGGCGGTGGCGCTGGCGAACAATACCCGCTTCGGCCTGGCCGCTAGCGTCTGGAGCGAGGATATCAACCTGGCGCTCGATATCGCGCGCAAGATCAAGGCTGGCGTAGTCTGGATCAACTCGACCAACATGTTCGATGCGGCGGCCGGCTTTGGCGGCTACCGCGAGAGCGGCTTTGGGCGTGAGGGCGGCAAGGAAGG
>WNGB01037718.1_pt1 | contig 14806 bp, 14 predicted proteins | sample 5400681 | NCBI WGS metagenome assembly WNGB01 (sample SAMN13153367, study PRJNA577476) | soil metagenome | isolation source: 115 cm soil or saprolite under grassland replicate 2 | place: USA:California | collected 2016-06-15
CGGTGTGGGCCATCTCGCGGCCGCGGAACATGATGGTGACCTTGACCTTGTGGCCCTGCTTGAGGAAGCGCTCGACGTGGCCCTTCTTGGTCTGGTAGTCGTGCGGGTCGATCTTGGGCCGCATCTTCATCTCTTTGAGCGCCACCAGGTTCTGCTTGCGCCTGGCCTCCTTGGCCTTGATGGCCTGCTCGTACTTGAACTTCGAGTAGTCCATCAGCTTGCAGACCGGCGGGCGGGCCATCGGGGCGACCTCGACGAGGTCGAGGTCGAGCTGGCTGGCCATCCGCATCGCTGCCTGGGTGTCCATCACCCCGAGCTGCTCGCCGTCGGCCCCGACCACCCGGACCTGGGGGGCCCGGATACGGTCGTTGATCCTGGGTTCAACGCTGATGCAACATCCCTCCCTCGGGCATGTGCCCAAAACGAAAATACGGCCACAAGGGCCGCCCCACCTGGTTGCGCGGTGGTCATTGGAAGACCCCCTGGGCGCGAGGCCCGGAGGTGAGAAGCCCTCGCTCCTACTTCGCTCGATATGCAGTTGACGGGCCCGAAACCCTCGGACCCGACCGAATCAACGCTACTGTAGCAGGCGTTTCTTCCCGGTGTCGACGTTGCGAGGAGACCCCGATGTCGGACTCGGAGCAGCAGCAGGGGCGCGACCCGCTCGAGGAGATGCGCGAGCAGCTCGCCTCGGTCTCGGCCGAGGACGTGATCGCCGAGGCCAGCCTGTCGCTGGTGGCGCTCGCCTATGTCCGTCTCGGCGTGCCGCCCGAGGAGCACGAGCGCTACCGCGACCTGGAGGCGGCCCGCCTGCTGATCGACGCGCTCGGCGGCATGCTGGCGGCGGTCGAGGGCCGCGTCGGCGCGGCCGAGCCGGGCCTGCGCGACGCCCTGGCCCGCCTGCGCATGACCTACGTGGACGTCGCCAACCACGTCCAGGCCGGCGACGCCCCGGCGCAAGCTCCCCCGCCAGAGGGCCCCGGCGTCTACCGCCCTTCGGGCCTCTGGGTCCCCGGCCGCGACTGACCCGGACAGCGCGGGGACGCGACGGGCCCCGCCCTCGGGGGGCGGGGCCCTGCGAACCTTGCGTGACGCCGGAAGTCTTAACGAACCGAAGGCCCGTCCTGCTCCTGCTCCTTACGCAAGCGGCCGCACGTTCGAGGCCTGGGGGCCCTTGGGCCCGTCGGTGATCTCGAACTCGACGGCCTGGCCCTCGTTGAGGGTCTTGTAGCGCTGAACCACTTGACGGTGCCTTCTGGCAACGTGCTTCCCTCCTGTCGATCCCGGCCGCCCCGACACCGGTTGCTGAGGCTGTCGGCCGGGCCGCGCGGACTGTACCGCGCCGCAAACATGGGCACAAGCGCGGGGCGAACCGGTCGAACGGCCTGGTCAGGCTACGATCTTCGAGATCGGCAGCTCGAGGATGTCGAAGGCGCCGGCGCCCTTGAGGGTGGGGATCAGCCGGTTGACGCCCGCCTTGTCCACCACCGCCTCGACCGCGTGGAAACCGGAGTCGGCCAGCTCGGTCACGGTCGGCGCCTTCATCGACGGCAGCACCTCGAGGACCCTCGGCAGGTCGGCGTCGGCGACGTTCAGCTTGATGAGCACCTTGGACCGGGCCGTGGCCGCCCCGACCAGCAGGGTGACCAGGTCGTCCATGGCCTGGCGGCGCCGCGGGTCGGCGGCGGAGTCGGGGTTGGCGACCACCTCGGTGAACGAGGTGAGCAGCGTGGCGATCACCACCATGCCGTGGCTGCGCAGCGTCGAGCCGGTCTCGGTGAGGTCCACCACCGCGTCGACGATCTCGGGCACCTTGGCCTCGGTCGCCCCGTAGGAGGGGAAGATGCGGACCGGCAGCCCCAGCTCGGCGAAGAAGCGCCTGGTGAGGTTGGGGAGCTCGGTCGACACCCTGAGCCCCGGCTGCAGCTCCTCCGGCCGCGTGACGCCGAGGTCGCGGTGCACGGCCAGCACGACCCGCACCGGGTTGGAGGTCTGCTTGGAGTAGGGCAGCTCGGCGAGGCTCACCACCTTGCCGCCGGTCTCCTCGATCCAGTCCCTGCCGGTGATGCCGAGGTCGAAGAAGCCCTCCTCGACGTAGCGGGGGATCTCCTGGGGACGCAGCAGCGACACCCGCTCCACCCGCGGGTCGTCGATGGTGCCGTGGTAGTCGCGCTCGCTGCCCCGCTTGACGGGCAGGTCGGCGGCGTCGAACAGGGCCAGCGTGGCCCGCTCCAGGCTCCCCTTCGGCAGCACCAGCTTGAGCACGGACGGGCTCCTCTCAGTCCTTGTCGATCGCCTCGAGCAGGCCGGCCATCTCCAGCACCGTGAGGGCCGCCTCGGCGCCTTTGTTGCCGGCCTTGCCGCCGGCCCGGTCCAGCGCCTGCTCCATGGTGTCGCAGGTGAGCACGCCGAACGCCACCGGCACGCCGGTCGCGCGGCTGGCGGCGGCCAGCCCGGCGGCGGCCTGGCCGGCGACGTGGTCGAAGTGGGGGGTGGCCCCGCGGACCACCGCGCCCAGCGCCACCACCCCGGCGTAGCGGCCGGTCGCGGCCAGCTTCTCGGCGGCGAGCGGCAGCTCGAACGCCCCGGGCACCCAGGCGACGTCGACGTCGGCGTCCGCCACCCCGTGGCGCCGCAGCGCCTCGGTCGCCCCGGCCACCAGCAGGTCGGTGATCAGCCGGTTGAAGCGGCTGGCGGCGATCGCCACCCGCCGCCCGGCGCCGTCCAGCCCGCCCTCCAAGGTCCGCCCCATGCCCGTCTCCTCCTAGCTCGTGGTGCCCGCGTCGTCGGGAAGCTCCAGCAGGTGGCCCATCCGCTCCCGCTTGGTGCGCAGGTAGCGCAGGTTCTCGGGGTTCGGCTGGCTCTGCAACGGCACCCGCTCGACGATCTGCAGGCCGAAGCCGTCCAGCCCGCCGTACTTGGCGGGGTTGTTGGTGAGCAGCCGCATGGTGGTCACCCCGAGGTCGACCAGGATCTGCGAGCCCATCCCGTAGTCGCGGCCGTCCACCGGCAGGCCGAGGTCCAGGTTGGCGTCGACGGTGTCGCGGCCCTGCTCCTGCAGGTTGTAGGCGCGCAGCTTGTGGCTGAGCCCGATGCCGCGGCCCTCGTGGCCGCGCAGGTAGACGACCACCCCGAGGCCCGCGTCGGCGATCAGCCGCAGCGCGTCCTCGAGCTGCGGCCCGCAGTCGCAGCGAAGGCTGCCGAGCGCGTCGCCGGTGAGGCACTCGGAGTGGACCCGGACGAGCACGTTCTCCTCGCCCTGGACGGCTCCCTTGACCATCGCCAAGTGCTGCTCGCCGTCGAGCAGCGACTCGTAGGCGTAGGCGGTGAACTCCCCCCAGCGCGTCGGGATACGCGCCTCGGCGACCCGCTTGACCAGCTTCTCGCGCTGGCGCCGGTAGCGGATCAGCCCGGCGATGGAGATCAGCGGCAGGCCGTGCCGCTCGGCGAACCGCTCCAGCTCCGGCAGGCGGGCCATGCCGCCGTCCTCGTCGACCAGCTCGCAGAGGACCGCCGCCGGGTAGCACCCGGCCATCCGGGCCAGGTCGACGGCGGCCTCGGTGTGGCCGGCCCGCATGAGCACCCCGCCGTCGCGGTAGCGCAGCGGGAAGATGTGCCCCGGCCGGACCAGGTCGCCGGGCCGGGTCCCCGGCCCGATCAGCGCCCTGATGGTGGTGGCCCGGTCGGCGGCCGAGATGCCGGTGGTGGTGCCCCTGCCGGCGTCGACCGAGATGGTGAACGCCGTCCGGTAGGGCGCGGTGTTGGTCGCGACCATCAGGGGCAGGTCCAGCTCGTCGAGGCGCTCGCCGAGCATCGGCGTGCAGATCACCCCGGAGGTGTGGCGGACGAAGAAGGCGATCGTCTCCGGCGTGGCGGCCTCGGCGGCCATGATCAGGTCGCCCTCGTTCTCGCGGTCGGCGTCGTCGACGACGACCACCATGCGGCCGGCCGCGATCGCGGCGACCGCGTCGGGGACGCCGGCGAACCCGGTCATCCGGCGGCTCCCTGACCGCTCCACGGCCGCACGAGCCGTTCCACGTACTTGGCGACCACGTCGACCTCCAGGTGGACCGGGTCGCCAGGGGCGCGGTCGCCGAGGGCGACCGCGATCGACCCCTTCTCGACCACGTACCTGGCCAGCTCCTCCGGCAGCTCCACCCGCACCTCGCGGCCGGCTTGATCCACCGGGGGGGCGGGTCGCGGGTCCAGCACGCGGCCGACGCCGTCGACGTGGCCCTGGACGAGGTGGCCGCCGAGGCGGCCGCCGAGCGCCAGCGGCCGCTCCAGGTTGACCCTGGCGCCGGCGGTGAGCCTGCCGAGGGCGGTGCGGCGCAGGGTCTCGGCGACCACGTCGGCCGCGAACCGGGTCGACCCGCTGGCCACGACGGTCAGGCAGCAGCCGTCGACCGCCACCGAGTCGCCGACGGCGAGCTCGCCGGCCAGCCACGGCGCGTCGACCTCCAGGCGCGCGGCGCCGCCGTCGGCTCGGGGGCGGACCGGCGTGACGACCGTCCCGGTGCCTTCGACGATCCCGGTGAACATCACGATCCCTCCTGTGCGGGCGAGGTCGCCGCGGGCCCCGGTCCGGGGGGGTCCGGCCGGGGGGGTCCGGGGTACCCAGAGAGGGCCCCCCGATCGGTCGGGGCGCTTGCCGCCCCCCCGGTTGGTCGGGGGTAGGCGACCACGCGGAGGTCGGCGCCGAGGCGCTCGACCGAGGCGATCCGCAGGGCCCTGGCCGCCGCCAGGGTGGGGGCGCCGCCGCCGCGGAGCAGGCCGGGCGCGCCGTCGCCGCCGATCACCAGCGGCGCCAGGTACCAGACCAGCCGGTCGGCCAGCCCGGCGGCCCAGAAGCTGGCATGCAGCCGCGGGCCGCCCTCCACCAGCAGCTCGAGCACCCCCCGCCGCCCGAGCGCGGCGGCCAGCTCGGCCAGGTCGACACCGCGGCCGCCGTTCCCCCAGGGCGCTTCGGGGCAGACCAGCACCTCGGCGCCGGCCCGCTTCCAGGCGTCGACGGCGGTGGCGGGGGCGGCGGTGGTGGTGGCGACCAGGGTGGCGGCGCCCGCGTCGAACAGGTGCCCGTCGGCGCCGACCCGCCCGGCGGCGTCGACCAGCACCCGGAGGGGCTGGCGGCCGACGTGGCCGGAAGGGTCCGGGAAACCCCGAAGGGGTGCCCCGGTGGGACGGGGCAGGCGCGCGGTCAGCCGGGGGTCGTCGGCCCGGGCGGTGCCGGCGCCGACGGCGACCGCGTCGGCCTCCGCCCGCAGCCGGTGGGCGTCGGCCCTGGCCGCCGGCCCGGTGATCCACTGCGAGCTGCCGTCGGGGGCGGCGACCTTGCCGTCGAGGCTGGCGGCGGCCTTGAGGGTGACCCGGGGCCGGCCGAGCCGGCGGTGGGTCAGGTAGGCGGCGTTCTGCTCGGCGGCGGCCTCCGCGCCGACCCCGACCGTGACCGTCACCCCAGCCGCCCGCAGCCGGGCCAGCCCGGCCCCGTCGACCCGCCGGTCGGGGTCGGCCAGGGCGGCGACGACCCTGGCCACCCCGGCCTGGAGCAGCGCGTCCACGCACGGCGGGGTGCGGCCGTGATGGGCGCACGGCTCCAGGGTCACGTAGCAGGTGGCGCCGGCGGCCAGCGGCCCGGCGGCGGCCAGCGCGGCCACCTCGGCGTGGGGCTCGCCGGCGGCCCGGTGGAACCCCTCGCCCACGACCCGGCCTTGCCCGCGCCCATCGGGCGCGGGACGCACCAGCACCGCCCCGACCATCGGGTTGGGGCTGGCCGCTCCCCTGCCACCCTCGGCGAGCGCGACCGCCCGGGCCATCCAGCCCGCGTCGCCGTCGACCGTCACCGCCACCACCTCCACGCCGGCGCTTCCCGCGGGGCGTGGTGGCAACGCGCCAGCACGTGCCGGCGCGACCGCCGCCTCCTCTCATCCGGACTGTCACCGTCGGCCCCTGAGTTCCACAGGGTCAACCCTGGCCGGTGCCGCTGCCAGGGGTCGCGGGCTCTCACCGCCGGTGGGGAGTTGCACCCCGCCCCGGAGACGCGCGTGCTACGTCCCGTCGAGCGTACCTGAGAACGAGTCGGCGCGGCGATCCAGGGCGTAGCTGGAACGCGGGTCCCGCTTGGCGACGCTCTTCAGCTCGGTGGCGGTGGCGACCAGCCCGCGGTGGTCGGTGAAGCTGCGCCGGGCGCTGGAGGCGATCCCGAGCGAGACCGAGACGATCGGGAAGCGGCGCATCTGGCCCTGGCGGTCCTCGATCTCGATCGAGCCGGCGACGGCGTCCTCCGGGTCGTACAGGCTGGGGATGCGGGCGTCGAAGTCGGCGATGAGCCGGGTGGCGAACCGCTCGGCGGCCTCCGGGGGCATCAGGGCCACGAAGTCGTCGCCGCCGATGTGGCCGACGAACCCCTCGGGGCCCGCCGCCTCCAGGGCGGCGCGGCGCAGCACCTGCGCGAACAGCGAGATCACCTCGTCGCCGCGGAGGAACCCGTAGCGGTCGTTGTAGGACTTGAAGTTGTCCAGGTCGGCGTAGGCGACCGCCACCGGCATGCCCAGCTCCATGCGGTGGGAGATCTCGTGCTCGATGCGGTTGTTGCCCGGCAGGCCGGTGAGCGGCGACAGCGAGCGCATCTCGCTGGCCCGGCGCAGGGTGGTCTTGACCCGCGCGATCAGCTCCATCGGGTCGAACGGCTTGATGATGTAGTCGTCGGCGCCGGCGGTCAGGCCGAGCACCTTGTCGGCCGAGAGCGACTTGGCGGTGAGCATGATCACCGGGATGTGGGCGCTGCGGCCGTCGTCCCGCAGCTTGGTGCAGACCTCGAAGCCGTCCATCAGCGGCATCATCACGTCGAGCAGGATGAGGTTGGGCTGCAGCTCCAGCGCCTTGGCCAGGGCGTCCTCGCCGTCGTGGGCGGTGATCACCTCGAAGCCCTCCAAGCGGAGGTTGACCTCGACGAAGCGGACGATGTCGCGGTCGTCGTCGGCGATCAGAACCATGTCGTCCACCGCTACCGGTCCTCTCGGTCCAGCAGCGCCCGGAACGCCTTGGCGGCGGCGGCCGGGTCGTCGGCGCCGAAGATCGCGGTGCCGACCACGAACACGTCGGCGCCGGCGTCGAGGCATCGCGGCAGGGTGGCGGCGTTGACGCCGCCGTCGACCTGGAGCGCGACCGGCCGGCTGGCGCGCCCGATGGCGTCGCGCGCGGCGGCGATCTTGGGCAGCACGCCGTCCTCGAACGCCTGGCCCCCGAAGCCGGGCTCCACGGTCATGGGCAGCACCAGGTCGACCGCGTCCAGGTGCGGCAGGACCGCCCGCAGCGGCGTGCCCGGCCGCAGCGCCAGCCCGGGGGCCATGCCGAGGTCGGCGGCGGCCCGCACGGCGCGGCCCGGGTCGTCGAGCGCCTCGACGTGCATGGTGACCCCGCCGGCGCCGGCCTCGGCGAGGGCGGGCAGCAGCGCCTCGGGGTTGGCGACCATCAGGTGGCAGTCGAGGTAGTGGGCGGTGTGGGGGCGCAGCGCGGCCACCACCGGCGGGCCGAAGCTGAGGTTTGGCACGAAATGGCCGTCCATCAGGTCCAGATGGATCCAGTCGGCGGCCTCCTCGACCAGCCGGACCTGGTCGGCGAGCTGGGCCAGGTCGGCGTTGAGCACCGATGGTGCCAGGCGTCGGATCACTGCACTCCTCGTGCTCGGAGCAGTCCTGCTCATGGTATCGGCCGTTTGGGGGTCAGCGTGAGCCGTGCGGCTGGGCAGTCTTGACGAGCCGGGCCAGGTACACGCCGTCGGCGTCGTCGCGGTGGGGCCACAGTTGCCGGCGGCCGCCAGACCCGGTGGGATTGGCGGCGAGGTCGGGGCGGCGGCGCAGCAGCTCGTCGACGACCCCGTCGGTCTCCGCCCGGGTCCAGGTGCAGACCGAGTAGACCACGGTGCCGCCCGGCCGGATAGCGTCGGCGGCCGCCAGCAGCAGGTCGAGCTGGAGTGCGACCAGCTCGGCGACCTCCTCCGGCCGGTGCCGCCAGCGGGCCTCCGGACGGCGGCGCAGGCTGCCGAGGTTGGAGCAGGGCGCGTCGACCAGCGCGGCGTCGGCGCCGCCGGCGCGCAGCGGCGGGCAGCGTCCGTCCCCGACGACGGTGTGCAGCCGGCCGGCCACGCCGAGGCGCCTGGCGGTCTCGCGCACCATCCTGGCCCGGCCGGGGTGGCGTTCCACGGCCAGCACCCTCGCGCCGAGGGCGGCCAGGTGGCCGGCCTTGCCGCCCGGCCCGGCGGCGAGGTCCACCACCAGGTCCCCGGGGGCGGCGCCGACGGCGGGGGCGACCAGCGCCGAGGCGGCGTCCTGGACCACCGCGCGGCCGTCGCGGACGGCGGCCAGCCCGGCCGGGTCGCCGCGCTCCAGCACCAGACAGTCGGCGCCGAGGGAATGCGGGCGGGCGGGGACGCCGGCGGCGGCGAGCTCGGCGAGGAGCCCGTCACGGGTTGCCCGGCCCGGGGTGGCCCGCAGGGTGACCCGCGGCCGGGCGTTGTCGGCCTCCACCAGGGCGACCAGCCCGTCGGGCCCGAGGCGGGCGAGCGCCTCCTCGACGACCCAGGCCGGATGGGAGCCGCGGGTGGTCGCCCAGCCGACGGGGTCGGCGGTGGGGTCGGGCCAGTCGGGCGGGGTCGTCGCCAGCCGGCGCAGGACGGCGTTGACGTAGCCGGCCTGTCCGCGCCGGCCGGCCCTGGTGACGGCCGCGACCGTCTCGGCGACGGCGGCGTGCGCGGCGGTGCCGCCGAACAGCAGCTCGTAGGCGCCGAGACGGAGCCCGCGCAGGACCAGCGGCTCGAGCTGCTCCAGAGGCTGGCGGGACAGCGGGCGCAGCGCGTGGTCGAGCGCGCCACGCAGCCGCAGCGAGCCGTAGACCAGGTCGGTGACGGCCGCCCGGTCGGCGACGCCCAGCCCGGAGCGGCCCAGCAGCGCCGGCAGCGCGAGGTTGGCGTAGGCGCCGTCGTCGACCCGCCCGAGCGCGGCCAGGGCGACGTCCCGCGCGCCCCCGTACGTCGCCGTCATCGGCCCAGCCACTCCTCCGGGCCGAGGCGGGCGCCGCGGGCGAACTCGGCACCGGACATCGCCCGGCGTCCCTCCGGGCGGACCTCGACCAGCTCGAGGGGCCGGTCGGCGGCGCCGACCAGCAGCCGGCCGCCCGGCCCCACGGCGAGCCGCCCCGGGGCGAGCCCCCCGGACCCCGCCGGTGTGGCCCTGGTGACCTTGAGCCGCCGGCCCCGGTGGGTGGTCCAGGCGCCAGGGGACGGCGTGAACGCCCGGACCGCGTTGGCCAGCTCGCCGGCCGGGCGGGTGAAGTCCAGGCGCGCGTCCAGGCGCGCCTCCTCCGGCCGCACCTTGGGGGCGAGGCTGACGCCCGCCAGCGGCTGCGGGCGGGGCTGGACCTGGCCGGACTCCAGCGCGTCGAAGGTCTCGACCGCGAGCCTGCCGGCGACCTCGGCGAGCCGCGCGGTGAGGGCGCCGGCGTCCTCGTCGGGGTGGACGGGGACCTCGGCGGCGAGCAGCAGCGGCCCGGTGTCCATGCCGGCGTCGATCACGAAGCTGGTGACGCCGGTGACGGCGACCCCGTCGAGCAGGGCCCGCTGCACCGGCGCCGCTCCCCGGTAGGCGGGCAGCAGCGAGAAGTGGAGGTTGACGATCCCGTTGGGGAGGGAGGCGAGCACCTCGGGCGGCAGCAGGTAGCCGAAGGCGCAGGCGCAGCCGATGTCGGCGGCCAGCCCCTGGAGCCGAGCGGGCAGCTCCGGGTCGCGGCCGCTGCGCGGCTCCAGCACCGGCAGGCCGGCGGCGACGGCGGCCTGCTTGACCGGCGAGGGCGCCGGCGCCCCCCGCTGGTGGTCGCGCGGCCGGTCCGGGCGGGTGACCACGGCGACGACCCGATGGCTGGAGGCGAGCAACGCCGCAAGCGGGGGCACCGCGGCCGCCGGCGTGCCGAGGTAGACGACGCGCACCAGGCGGCCCTAGAGGGTGGTGCCCGGCCTGGAGATCTCCGACCGGTGCAGGTGGGGCGCGGCGCCGCGCAGCTCGAGGTCCAGCTCGCGCTCGCGCCACTGCTTGAGGGCCCGCTTGCGGTCGCCCCTGGCGAGCCGGTCGATGAACAGCACCCCGTCCAGGTGGTCGATCTCGTGCTGGAAGCAGCGGGCCAGCAGCCCCTCGCCGTCCAGCTCCAGGCGCTGGCCGCGGACGTCGTTGGCGGCCACGGTCACGGCCATGGCCCTGGTGCACTCGTAGTACAGGCCGGGGAAGGACAGGCAGCCCTCGTCGCCGGTCTGCTCGCCCTCCCTGCGGGTGATCACCGGGTTGACCAGCACCCCGAAGGGGTGCTCGCCGGTCTCCTCGTCGGCGGGGATGTCGTAGGCGAACATCCGCTTGAGCACCCCCACCTGCGGCGCGGCAAGGCCGGCGCCGTGGGCGGCGCGCAGGGTCTCCAGCAGGTCGCCGCCGAAGCGGGCCAGCTCGGCGTCGAACCGCGTCACCGGGGCCGAGACCTCCGTCAGCACCGGGTCGCCGTAGAGCCGGATGTCGAGCAGTGCCACGGGTGCGGTCTCCTTCAGGTGGTCTGGCGCGGCGCGGCGAGGACCTCCAGCGGCTCCACGTCCACCGACATCCGTGGGCCGCCGATCCGCGAGGCCTCGGCCAGCACCGGGCGGAGCGCGCGGGCCGCCCACTCGGCGTCCTCGACCTTGGCGATGATACGCCAGCCCCGTCCCATGGCCGCCGGGCCGAGCAGCTCCGCCTTTGGTCCCAGGACGTCGGCCAGGGCCGCCCTGGCGGCCGCCGCCTCCTCGGGGACCGGGCCTTCCGCCAGGACCAGGCGCCGGGCCGGTGGGAAGCGCAGCTCGACGCGGCGGGGCAGCTCGTGACGCCAGAAGAACTCGGGGTCCCAGCGGACCAGCGCCTGGACGGCGTGGTGGCCGCCGTGGCGGGTCTGGAGGACCAGGCGGCCGGCGCTCGCCCGGCCGGGGCCGCACCAGGCGGCGGCGCGGCTCCAGGTCCGGTAGGCGTCCTCGGCGGCGCGGACCTCGGCCTGGCCGAGGGCGGTGTCGGCGCCGACCACGACCACGGTGCGGCAGCCGGTCAGCGGCGGGTGGTCCTTGACGCCGGCGACGGTGCCGACGATCACCCCTGGCCGCTGCCCCGCCCACGGTGGCATCGCGCCGGGGTCGACGACCTCGCGGTCCAGCCGCCAGACCGGCGCCCCCGGCAGGATGCGGGCCAGCTCGGCGGCGACCTGCCCGGCGGTGCGGGCGCCCGGCTCGGCCGGGTCGGCGGCCCCACGCCGCGGCACCAGCACGTAGGCGCTCTCGCCCCGGTGCAGGGCCGCGCGGACGGCCGCGAGGGCGCGGGGGTGCAGGCGGGCGGCGGTCGGGCCCTCGTCGTCGGGGTCGACGACCTCCACCAGCGGCCGGGCGTGGCGCTCGGCGGCGCGGTCGGGCCGCAGCAGCCGGCACTGGCCGGCCTGCATGGCGGCCAGCGCCTCCGGCGACGGCACCGTGCCGGTGAGCACGCACAGGGCCTGGCCGCGCGCGGCCCGGCGCAGGGCCACCTCGCGGGCGTGGAAGCGGGGGGTGCGCTGCTCCTTGTGGGCGAAGTTGGCCTCGTCGTCGATGACGACGAGGCCGAGGGCCGGTAGCGGGGCGAGCACCGCCGAGCGGCCGCCGACGACCACCAGGCGCCGGCCGCGGCGCAGCTCCGCCCACGCGCGGTAGCGGCGCCGGTCCGACAGGTCGCTGGCCAGGTCGGCGGCGTCGGGGAACGCCTTGCGGACCGCGTCGCCGACCGCCGAGCCGGCCGCCACCTCCGGGGTCACCACGATCGCGCCCCGGCCCGCCGCCACCGCGGCCTCGACCAGGGCGGTGACCCGCGCCCCGCGGTCCTCGCCCGGCAGCGGCCGCCAGTAGACCGCGCCGCCCCGCCCGGCGGCGGCCAGCTCGACCAGCGGGTCGCGTCCGGTCCCCGCCACGGCGGGCCCCGGCGGCGCGGCCGCGTCGGTGCCGGCCGGTGGCGCCGTTCCGCTCCGGCGAGCCGGCGCCGCGCTCGCGGCCTCGGCGCTGTCGCCGGTGACGGCGGCGTCCACGGCGGCGACCCGGGGCGGGACGGCCAGGCGCAGGGCGTCGACCACGGTGCCGGCGTAGCGGTCGGCGACCCAGCGGAGCAGCTCCAGCTCGCCCGGGCCGAACGCCGGCAGCGGCGACACGACCCGGAGCAGGTCGCGGGCGTCGGCGGGCAGCTCGTCGGCCCTGCCGACCACCCAGCCGTCGACGCGGCGGCGGCCCCCGAACGGCACCTTGACGCGGCTGCCGAGGTGGACGGCGTCCCGCAGCGCTTCGGGCACCCGGTAGGTGAACGGCCGGTCCAGGTGGAACAACGGCACGTCCACGAGCACCTGGACGCCCTCGACGCTCACGTCCGGTCCGGACCCGCCTCCCTGTTGTCGCCTCCGCCGCGCGCCGCGGTCAGAGGGAGCGCGCCGCCCGGGCGAGCTCCTCGGCCCGGTGGGTCGACTCCCAGGTGAACTCGGGCTCGCTGCGGCCGAAGTGGCCGTAGGCGGCGGTCTTGCGGAAGATCGGCCGGCGCAGGTCCAGGTCGCGGAGGATCGCCGCCGGCCGCAGGTCGAAGAACTCCGGCAGCAGCTTGCCGAGCTTCTCCGGGTCGACCTGCTCGGTGCCGAAGGTGTCCACGAACACGCTGACCGGGTGGGCGACGCCGATGGCGTAGGCGACCTGCACCTCGCAGCGCTCGGCCAGGCCGGCCGCGACCACGTTCTTGGCGAGCCAGCGGACCGCGTACGCGGCCGAGCGGTCGACCTTGGTGGGGTCCTTGCCGGAGAACGCGCCGCCGCCGTGGCGGGCCATGCCGCCGTAGGTGTCGACGATGATCTTGCGGCCGGTCAGGCCGGTGTCGGCCGACGGCCCGCCCAGCTCGAACCGGCCGGTCGGGTTGACGAACACCCGCATGCCCTCGGCGGCCAGGTCCTCGGGGAGGCAGGCGTCGATCACGTGCTCGCGGATGTCGGGGGCGAGCAGCGTTTCCAGGTCCACGTCGGGGCCGTGCTGGGTGGAGACCACCACCGTGTCCAGCCGCACCGGCCGGTGGCCGTCGTACTCGACGGTGACCTGGGTCTTGCCGTCGGGGCGCAGGTAGGGGACGAGGCCGCTGCGGCGCACCTCGGCCAGCCGCCGCGCCAGCCGGTGGGCCAGCGCGATCGGCAGCGGCATCAGCTCCGGCGTCTCGGTGCAGGCGTAGCCGACCATCATGCCCTGGTCGCCGGCGCCCTGGACGTCCAGCGGGTCGGTGTCGCCGGCGCGCTCCTCGAAGGCGTGGTCGACGCCCTGGGCGATGTCGGGCGACTGCTCGTCGATGGCCACCGTCACGCCGCAGGTGGTGCCGTCGAAGCCGTACTTGGCGCGGTCGTAGCCGATCTCGCGGATGGTGCGGCGCACGACGCTGGGGATGTCGACGTAGGTGGTGGTGGAGATCTCCCCGGCGACCACCACCAGACCGGTGGTGATGAGCGTCTCGCAGGCTACGCGGCCGGTCGGGTCCTCACGCAGGATCTCGTCCAGGATCGCGTCCGAGATCTGGTCGGCGATCTTGTCCGGGTGTCCTTCGGTCACCGACTCGGACGTGAACAGCTTCCGGTTTCCCACGTATGCCTCCAAGGAGATTCGCGCCGCCGACCGGCGGCGCGCTGGCCTCGCCGAAGGGTAGCCGCGTCGCCGACCGCGAGGCAAACGGCCTCCCCCGTCGCGCGGGAGCGCCCGCGGCTCAGCCGGGGGGACGGCGCAGCGCCTCGACGCGGTCGAGCAGGCGGGCGGCGATGGCGGCCTTGGAGGCGCCGCCGAGCTGCTCCACGCCGGTCGCGTCGACCAGGTAGGCGTCGGCGGCGTCGGACCCGAAGGCGGAGCGGGCGCCCTCGACGTGGTTCAGCACCACCAGGTCCAGGCGCTTGCGCTCCAGCTTGCGGCGGGCGGCGGCCAGATGGTCGTCGGTCTCGGCGGCGAAGCCGACCAGCACCTGGCCGGGCCGGCGCCGGCGGCCCAGCTCGGCGAGCGTGTCGGGGGTGGGTTCCAGGACGACCTCGGGGATGCCCTGGTCCTTCTTGAGCTTGCTCTCCGAGGTCCGCTTGGGCCGGAAGTCGGCGACCGCGGCGGCCATCACGACCACGTCCTGGTCGGCAGCCTCGGCCAGCACCGCGTCGTACAGCTCCTGGGCGGTCTCGACCCGGACCCGCCTGGCGGCGGCGGGCGGGTCGACGGTGGTCGCCGCCGTCACGGCGGTGACCGTGGCGCCGCGGCGCAGCGCCTCGGCGACGATCGCGGCGCCCATCCGCCCCGAGGAGCGGTTGCCGAGGTAGCGGACCGGGTCCAGCGGCTCACGGGTGCCGCCGAGGCTGACCAGCACCCGTGTCCCGGCCAGCGCCCGCGTGCCGGCGAGCGCGGCCGTCACGCCGGCGACCAGGTCGTCCAGCTCGGCCAGCCGCCCGGGCCCGACGTCGCCGGAGGTGAGCGCGCCGGTGGCGGGCGGCACGACCAGCACGCCGCGGCGCTCCAGCAGCTCCAGGTTGGCCCGGGTGGCCGGGTGCTGCCACATCTCGGTGTGCATCGCCGGGGCGACCACCACCGGCCCGGCGAAGGCGAGCGCGACGCTGGTGAGCAGGTCGTCGGCCAGGCCGGCGGCCATCCGGGCCAGCGTGTGGGCGGTGGCCGGCGCGACCACCAGCACCTGGCCCCAGCGGGCGAGGGCGACGTGCTCGACCGCCGCCGGGTCCTCCCACA
>WNGB01008716.1_pt1 | contig 14805 bp, 12 predicted proteins | sample 5400681 | NCBI WGS metagenome assembly WNGB01 (sample SAMN13153367, study PRJNA577476) | soil metagenome | isolation source: 115 cm soil or saprolite under grassland replicate 2 | place: USA:California | collected 2016-06-15
ATCGCCGGCGAAAGCCTCGAGCTCGGCCAGCCGATCCAGGTCGGTCAGCCACCGCTGGTCTCCCAGCCGGGCCGTGATCAGGCCGGACAGGCGCGGGTTAGCCAGGAGCAGGAACCGGCGGGGGCTGACGCCGTTGGTCACGTTCCGGAACTTCTCCGGCCACAGCTCCGCGAAGTCCCGCAACGTGGTCTGGGTGAGCAGCCGCGATTGCAGCTCAGCCACGCCGTTGACCGCGAAGCTGCCCACGGCAGCCAGGTTGGCCATCCGCACCCGGCGCTCGGGGCCCTCCTGGACCAGCGACATCCGGGCGATGCGCTCATCCTCCCCCGGGCAACGGGCCCGCACCTCCCGCAGGAGGGACTTATTGAGGGTGTGGATGATCTCCATGTGGCGCGGCAGCAACCGCTCGAACATGGTGACTGGCCAGGTTTCCAGAGCCTCGGGCAGCAGGGTATGGCAGGTGTAGGCGAAGGTCTGGCGGGTGATCGACCAGGCCTGCTCCCAGCTCACCTCGTTCTCGTCCACGAGCAGGCGCATCAGCTCGGGGATGGCCAGCACCGGATGGGTGTCGTTGAGCTGGATGGCGACCTTGTCCGGGAAAGCTTCCCAGTCGCTGTTGCGGAACCGGAACCGGCGGATGATGTCCCGCAGCGAGCACGAGACCAGGAAGTACTGCTGCTTGAGCCGGAGTTCCTGGCCGGCAGGCGTGCTGTCACTGGGGTACAGCACCTTGGTGAGGTGCTCCGAGCGCATCCGCGCCTCGACGGCTTCCGCGTAGTGGCCGGCGTTGAACAGGGCCAGGTCGAAAGACTCCCGTCCGGCCCGGGCCTGCCACAGCCGGATGATGTTGACCGTCCCGGTGCCGTAGCCGGGAACCAGCATATGGCTGGGCTCGCCGAGCACCGTCTCGCCCGGCACCCAGCGCCGCCTCGGCCCGCCCGGGTCGCCCTGGACCGGCTCGGTACGCCCGTAGAAGCCCACGACCTGGCGATCATCAGGAGCAGGGAACTCCCATGGGTTGCCGTAGAAGGTCCAGTCATCGGGATGCTCGACCTGATAGCCATGCTCGATGACCTGCTTGAAGATCCCGAACTCATACCGGATGCCATAACCCACCGCCGGTATGTCGAGGGTGGCCAGCGAGTCCAGCAGGCAGGCGGCCAGCCGGCCCAGGCCCCCCGTGCCCAGTCCCGGTTCCACATCCAGGGCTTCCATGTCAGCGGCGGACCAGCCGATACCCGCCAGCGCCTGGCGGGCAAGATCAGCGGTCCCGCTGTACACCGTGTTCTGGGAGAGCTGGCGTCCCAGCATGTACTCCGCCGACAGGTAGTAGACGAACTTGGGATTGGCCTCATAATGCGCCTCGGTTGTCCTGGCCCGGCGGTCCGCCAGCCGATCACGCACGGTTACTGCAAGCGTCCAGTACGTGTCCAGGGCGCTAGCTGAGACGGCGGTCGTGCCCCGCTCGTAGCACAAGTTATCAGCAAGATCACGCTCGAACTCGGCTAGCGAATTACCAACCCACCGGGCACGCGGACCATGGCTGAAAGACATGAGCCGAATGTAAACCCCATGTCCCGGTAGGGACAGGTCCGAAAGTCCCCCGCCGGGCCGGCCCGGTTCCCTGGCCGCGGGAAGATGGACAGGACATGACCGCTGCATGTCCAGCTGTGGAACAGGCCCGCAGCCAGTGACCCTGGTCTGGCCCCGGTCTCGTTACCGGCGCCCGGAATGTGCTCTGCTTAGTGACGTGACTGGTCAACTCACTCCTCAGTTCAACGCGCTGCCAGAGGACTGGGCGTCCGACCCGGCGCTGGTCGCGGGGCTCACAGTTGAGGACGATGACGAACACGACGATCCCGTACTGCGCTGGCCGGATGGCCGGCTCGTCGACACCTGGCGCGAGGATTACCCGTACCCCGAGAAGATGACGCGGGACAAATACGAGTACCTCAAGCGCCCGCTGCAAATCGAGTTGGTGAAGCTGCAGAACTGGGTCAAATCCACCGGCGAGCGCATCGTGATCCTGTTCGAGGGCCGCGACGCGGCCGGCAAGGGCGGCACGATCAAGCGGTTCACGGAGCACCTGAACCCGCGTGGTGCCACGGTGGTCGCGCTGGCCAAGCCGAGTGAGCGAGAGCGGACTCAGTGGTATTTCCAGCGTTACGTACCGCATCTGCCTGCAGCCGGCGAGATCGTCATGTTCGACCGCTCCTGGTACAACCGGGCCGGTGTGGAGCGCGTGATGGGCTTTTGCACCGACGCGGAGTACACGGAGTTCATGCGGGAGGCACCGGAGTTCGAGCGGATGCTGGTCCGCTCCCGGCTGCACTTGACGAAGTTCTGGTTCTCGGTGACTCCCTCCGAGCAGCGCACGCGGTTCATCATCCGCCGGGTCGACCCGGTCCGGCAGTGGAAGCTGAGCCCGATGGACCTGGAGTCGCTGGACAAGTGGGACGCCTATACGGACGCCAAGGAGGCGATGTTCCACTACACCGACAGTGGGCACGCGCCGTGGACGGTGGTCAAGAGCAACGATAAGAAGCGGGGCAGGCTCGAGGCGATCAAGCATGTGCTGAGGAATTTCGACTACGACGGCAAGGATGAAAAGGCGATCGGGGAACCGGACCAAGCCCTGATCGGGCCGCCGTCTGTGCTGTCCGAGCACAATCCTGGCCTTTCCTTCCCCGGCCTGTGACCTCAGGGGGGAAAGCTCGTCTCCCATGAACGGTGAGCGGCAACGCCCATCGGTCCCCTGCGCAGCGGGCGCTAACGGGATGATCACCGGCAGCGCGCACGCGCTGGAGATCCTGGTTGTCGTCAGCATCGCCTGGCTCGGGACGGCGCCCGTCTGGCACGTGCTCACGATCGGATCGGGGCAATGAGCCGTCGTGCAGCCCGGCTGGGCAGGTGCGCACTAGCGGTGGACGAGCTGACCTGGATGCCGGGCGGCAGCCCTGGCAGCTTCCGTGCATACAGTGGCTGTAGTTCCCGTGCCTGCGATTGAAGGGACGTACACGCCCGTGGGTCATGCGGCTGCGCAGCAGACAGGTTCCGGCGGCCTGACAGCGACCGAGTACCGCCTGGATAATGGTCTGCGTCTCGTGCTCTCTGAGGACCACCTGACTCCGGTCGCGGCGGTGTGCCTCTGGTACGACGTCGGCTCCCGGCAGGAGGTCGAGGGCCGTACGGGCCTGGCCCACCTTTTCGAGCACCTCATGTTCCAGGGTTCGGCGCAGGTCAGAGGCAACGGCCACTTCGAGCTGGTCCAGGGTGCAGGCGGTTCCCTCAACGGTTCGACGAGCTTCGAGCGCACCAACTACTTCGAGACCATGCCCGCGCACCAGCTGGAGCTGGCGCTCTGGCTGGAGGCGGACCGGATGGGCTCGCTGCTGGCTGCGCTCGACGAGGAGTCGCTGGCGAACCAGCGGGATGTGGTCAAGAACGAGCGCCGGCAGCGCTACGACAACGTGCCCTACGGCACCGCATACGAGCGGATGATCGCGCTGGCCTACCCCGAGGGCCACCCATACCACCACACCCCCATTGGCTCGATGGCCGATCTGGACGCGGTGACGCTGGACGACGCGCGGGCCTTCTTCCGCGCGAACTACGCGCCGAACAACGCGGTCCTGGCGGTCGTCGGCGACATCGACCCGGAGCAGACGCGCCGGTGGGTCGAGGAGTACTTCGGCTCCATCCCGTCCCACGACGGCAAGGTGCCGCCCCGTGACGGCACGCTCCCCGACATCATCGGCGGGGGGCTCCGCGCGCGGGTCCAGGAGGAGGTGCCGGCGCGCGCGCTGATGGCCGCCTACCGGATGCCGCGCGACGGCACGCGTGAGTGCGACGCCGCCGAGGTCGCGCTCACCGTGCTCGGCGACGGGATGGCGTCCCGGCTCTACAACCGGCTGGTGCGGCGCGACCGCACCGCCATCACCGCAGGCTTCGGGCTGCTGCGGTTCGCCGGAGCCCCCTCGCTGGGCTGGCTGGACGTGAAGGCCTCCGGGGACGCCGCAATCCCGCAGATCGAGGCCGCCGTCGACGAGGAGCTGGCGCGGCTCGGCGCGCAGGCGCCGACGGCCGCAGAGATGGAGCGGGCGCAGGCCCTGCTGGAACGAGGATGGCTGGACCGGCTGAGCACGGCCGCGAGCCGGGCGGACGCGCTGTGCCGGTACACGGTGCTGTTCGGCGACCCGCAGCTCGCGTTCACCGCCATCGACCGGATCCTGGACGTCACCGCCGAGGAGGTCCAGGCGATTGCCGCAGCCCGGCTTCGCCCCGATAATCGTGCCGTCCTGGTATACGACCAGGTGACCTCCGAGGACACGCCTGATACCGCGGCCGGCCAGGCCGGCGCGGCCGGGGAGAAGGACAAGCCGGAAGGAGGCGGGCAGTGACGGGCGCACCCGTGTCCATGGACTTCCACCCGCAGCCGGCCTCGGGGCAGCCGAAGCCCTGGGCGTTCCCCGCGCCCGAGCGCGGCGGCCTCGGCAACGGGCTGACCGTGCTGCGCTGCCACCGGCCCGGGCAGCAGGTGGTGGCGGTGGAAATCTGCCTGGACATGCCGCTCGACGTCGAGCCCGACGGGCTCGACGGGATCGCCACGATCATGGTGGACGCGCTGTCCCAGGGGACCAGCCAGCACACCGCTGAGGAGTTCGCCGCCGAGCTGGAAAGCTGCGGCGCGACACTCGACGCAGACGCCGACTACCTGGGCGCGCGCGTGTCGCTGGAGGTTCCCGTCTCCCGACTGGCCAAGGCGCTCGGGCTGCTCGCGGAGGCGCTGCACGCACCCGCGTTCACCGGCAGCGAGGTCGAGCGGCTGGTGCGCAACCGTCTCGACGAGATCCCGCTCGAGCTGGCCAACCCCGGCCGGCGCGCAGCCAGGCAGCTATCCGCGGAGCTGTTCCCCGCGCCCGCGCGGGTATCCCGGCCGCGCAAGGGCACCGAGGACACCGTCGCGCGGATCGACGCGGCGGGGGTGCGCGCGCTTTACCAGGCTCACGTGCGGCCCGCCACGGCGACCGCGGTCATCGTGGGCGACCTGACCGGTGTCGACTTTGACGCGGTGCTCGCCGGGACACTCGGCGGGTGGACCGGCGATGCCGCCGAGCCGCTGCCCACGCCGCCGGTGACCGCCGACGACACGGGCCGCGTGGTGATCGTGGACCGGCCTGGTGCCGTCCAGACGCAGCTGCTCATCGGGCGGATCGGCCCGGACCGGCACGACCGGGCCTGGCCGGCCCTGGTGCTCGGCACGTACTGCCTGGGCGGCACGCTCACCTCCCGGCTGGACCGGGTCCTGCGCGAGGAGAAGGGCTACACCTACGGGGTACGGGCCTCCGCGCAGGTGCTGCGGTCGCCGGCGCCGCACGCCGCGAACGGCGCGACGGGCGCGTCGGTGCTCGCCATCAGCGGTTCCGTGGACACGGCGTCCACCGGTCCCGCGCTGGATGACCTGCGGACGGTGCTGCGCACGGTCGCCGCGGAAGGCCTGACCGAGCCGGAGCGCGATACCGCGGTGCAGAACCTGGTGGGTGTCGCGCCGCTCAGGTACGAGAGGGCCGCGTCGGTCGCGGGCACGCTGGCGGATCAGGTGGAACAGCACCTGCCGGACGACTACCAGGCGCAGCTGTACGCGCGCCTGGCCGAAACGGGGACCGCCGAGGCCACAGCCGCGGTCATCGCGGCGTTCCCGGAGGACCGCCTCGTCACGATCCTGGTCGGCGACGCATCCCAGATCAAGGCCCCCGTGAAGGCCCTCGGAATCGGCGATGTCGAGGTAGTCGCGTCATGAGAACCAGTGGAACACGGGCGGGTGCGCCCAGCCGGCCGCGGCCGGGCTGCCGGAAGCGCGGAGCCCTCGCACCGGCCCGGCATGGCCGCTGAGCGGTGGGGCACCCACCAGCCGGTCTTCGTGGAAGACGTGGAGGGGTCGGCCCGCCCCGCGGCGTATTACCTGGCCGAGTCACGTGATGGCCTGTACGTGCCCTATGTGGTGCGCACCCCCTCCGGCGAGGGGCGGTTCCCCTTCGTGTTCCTGGCCTACGGCCGCGGCTGACAGCCGGCCGTGCGGAACGCCCCGGACCCTGGCGCCGCGGCAGATTTCGGCCTCCGGCGCCTGCCCGTTTCCCGGATGCCTGGCACACCCGTGGTAGGACAGTTATACCGATACTAAGAGAAACGGTATGAAATTCCCGGGTACGGTGGCCCGGGAGCGGCTGCTCGCGGCTGGCCACGGCTGTCACTGGGGGGTGACTCCAGAGGTGCCCGAGGTTGGGGCCCGGAGATGGAAGATGGCTGAAAAGCGGATCTTGAGCCTCGTTCTCGCAGGTGGAGCGGGTAGGCGCCTCGCGCCCCTGACCGCTGACCGTGCTAAATCAGCCGTTCCCTTCGGCGGCCTCTACCGGCTGGTGGATTTCACGCTGTCCAACCTCGTCAACGCCGGATGCCAGCGCATCTGCGTCCTGACCCAGTACAAGAGCCACAGCCTGGACCGGCATCTCACCACCACCTGGCGGCTGAACAGCCTGCTGGGTAACTACGTGACGCCGGTCCCGGCGCAGCAGCGGCTCGGCCCGTGGTGGCAAACCGGCTCGGCAGATGCGATCTACCAGTCGCTGAACCTCATCTATGACGACCGGCCGGACCTCGTGATGGTCTTCGGGGCCGATCATGTGTACCGGATGGACCCGAGGCAGATGATCGACCAGCATGTGGCCTGGGGCGCCGGGGCGACGGTCGCGGCGGTCCCCGTCCCGAGGATGGCGGCGAGGGACTTCGGCGTGGTGCAGGCCGCGCCGGACGGCCATAGCATCCAGGCGTTCCTGGAAAAGCCGGCCGACCCGCCGGGACGCCCCGGCCAGCCGGACGAGGCGTTCGCGGCCATGGGCAACTACGTGTTCGACAGCGATGTACTGGTGGAAGCGCTCCGGAAGGACGCGACAGACGACAGCAGCCAGCACGCCCTTGGCGGCGACATCATGCCGATGCTGGTACGGGAGAACGTCGCGCACGTCTATGACTTCCGGGACAACAAAGTTCCCGGCGCTGATACCCGGGACCTGGGTTACTGGCGGGACGCGGGGACGCTCGATTCCTATTTCGACGCGCACATGGACCTGTGCGCGGTGCATCCGCGGTTCAACCTGTACAACGACCAGTGGCCGATCCTGACCCTGGTGCCCTCGCAGCCGCCAGCCAAGTTCGTGCATAACGACGGCGACCGGGTAGGCCGCGCGATCAACAGCACGGTCAGCAACGGTGTCATCGTCTCCGGCGGGCTCGTGAGCAACTCAGTCCTCTCGCCGGGAGCACGGGTCGACAGCTGGGCCAGCGTCGAGCGGTCAGTGCTGCTGCATAACACCCGCGTCAACCGGCATGCCGTCGTCGAGAACGCCATCCTGGATAAGAACGTCGTCGTGCAGCGGGGCGCCTCCGTCGGGGTGGACAAGGAGCATGACCGGGCCCGCGGTTTCGTCGTGTCCGCAGGCGGCGTCACCGTGGTCGGCAAGGGGCAACTGGTGCGTCCGTTATCGCCGGGGGGCCGCGCTCCTGCCGGTCGTCGCGGGGTCCTGGCCGCCTGGCTGATGGCGGCGCGGGTTCGCGCTGGTGGCGCCGGGCCGGGCTGCCGCCGGGTCCGGGGGAGCAGGATGCCCGCCGCGCCCGGCGGCCGCCAGGCCTTGGATCACCTAAGGCGGGTGATGTGAAGCCAGCCGGCCAGTGCGACGGTACGGGCCTGGGTTGTCCCAACGCATGAATAGAGATGGCCGTATGGGTGTAAGTCAGGCGGCCGGAGCGGGCCGCGCCGCCCAGCCGGCCACCGCGGCGGCGGGAATTGTCCTGCTGACGCTCGCCTCGGCGCAGTTCCTGATGACGCTGGACAGCTCGGTCATGAACGTGTCGATCGCCACCGTCGCCAAGGACGTCGGCACGTCAGTGACCGGGATCCAGACCGCGATCACCTTCTACACGCTGGTGATGGCCTCGCTCATGATCACCGGCGGCAAGGTCGGCCAGATCCTCGGCCGCAAGCGTGCCTTCGCCATCGGGTGCGTCATCTACGGGTGCGGGTCGCTGACCACCGCACTCGCAGGCAATCTCGTCGTGCTGATGGCGGGATGGTCAGTCCTGGAAGGCGTCGGGGCCGCGCTGATCATGCCGGCGATCGTCGCGCTGGTCGCCTCGAACTTCGGCCGTGATCAGCGCCCGCGCGCGTACGGGCTGGTCGCCTCGGCCGGCGCTATCGCGGTGGCGGCCGGGCCGCTGATCGGCGGCCTGCTGACCACCTATGCCTCCTGGCGGTGGGTGTTCGTCGGTGAGGTCGTCGTGGTGCTGATCATTTTGGTGCTCACCCGCCGCATCGCCGACACCCCGGCCGAGGAGGGTGCACGGCTCGATGTCGTGGGTACCGTGCTGTCCGCGCTCGGCCTCGGCCTGATCGTGTACGGAATCCTGCGCTCCGGGACGTGGGGTTTCATCCAGCCCAAGAGCGGGGCCCCCGAGTGGCTGGGGCTGTCGCCGGTGATCTGGCTGATCCTGGGCGGCGGGATCGTGCTGCGGATCTTCTTGTGGTGGGAGAACCACCGTCTGGCGCGCCGCGCCTCCGCGCTCGTCGACCCGGCGATGCTGCGGAACCCGCTCCTGCGGGGCGGCCTCACGTCGTTCTTCTTCCAGTACCTCCTGCAGTCCGGCCTGTTCTTCGCCGTGCCGTTGTTCCTGTCGGTGGCGCTCGGGCTGTCCGCGATCGCGACGGGCGTCCGACTGCTGCCGCTGTCCATCACGCTGCTGCTGGCCGCCGTGGGTGTGCCCAAGGTCTTCCCGCACGCGTCACCGCGCCGCGTGGTCCGGATCGGGTTCCTCGCGTTGTTCGCTGCCATCGTGATCATGGTGGCCGCGCTCGAGGTGGGTGCCGGGCCGGAGATCGTGACCTGGCCGATGCTGCTGGCAGGCCTGGGCATCGGCGCGCTGGCCTCCCAGCTGGGCAGCGTGACCGTCTCGTCGGTGCCCGACGAGCAAAGCGGTGAAGTTGGCGGAGTCCAGAACACAGTCACCAACCTGGGTGCGTCCATCGGCACCGCGCTGGCCGGCGCCGTACTCATCTCGGCGCTGACCAGCTCCTTCCTCAGCGGCATCCAGAACAACCCCGCCGTCCCCAAAGAAGTCGCGTCCCAGGCGCAGACGGAACTGGCCGCAGGTATCCCGTTCATCTCCGACAAGGACCTGAAAACCCAGCTCGACAAGGCCGGCGTGCCCCCGCAAACTGCCGACGCCATCGTCAAGGAGAACGAGAAAGCCCGCATCGCCGGATTGCGCGCATCCTTGTCCCTGCTCGCCCTCATCGCGCTGATCGCGCTGTTCGCCAGCCGCCGGATTCCGGCCCGGCAACCCTCCGCGGCGCCCGCCAGCGAGCCCGCAGCCTGAGCCGGGCCTGGTGGTCAGGTGATCAAACGCCGGGTGGCCCGCGCCCGCTTTCCTGCCTTCCCGCGGCTGGCTGGGAATGGCCACGGCGCAACGCGGCGCCCGCCCGGCACCGGGCTCATGATTGCCATTCCGGTCCATTAGCGGGCGGCCGCCCGGCGCGCCTGCGTGGCGTGCAAGCGGAATGCAATGAAACCATGCGGTCCGGCCCCGGACGCTGGGAGGCGGGCGGGAGGTCCCTGCCCAGGCCAGCCCGAAGGAGCCACCGTGACCGCCACCATCGCCGGCCACCCGCCAGTCCTCCGCTTCGATTCCCAGCCGGACGGTGGCCCGCCACCCATCCTTTACGCCGGCGGCCACGACTATGCCGTCCGTCCCGCTGGCGGCCCGCCCATGCTTATCCTCCGGCGGCGCCCCGACGTCATCCGCGCCCTGTGCGATTCCAGGAATTTCGGCATGGCCGCCGTCACCAGGACCGGGGGGCTGGCCGGCTGCCCGCTCACCGGCGCGGAAATGCAATCCCCGGACGGCGGGCTGCTCAACATGAACATGCCGCGGCTGCGCTCCTACCGGCGCCGGATCGCCGGGCTGTTCACGCGCCGCGCCGCGGACACGACCCGCCCGCCGGTCCGGGCGCTCGCCCGCAGCCTCGCCGGCGCGCTGCACGGCCGCGCCACCGCGGACGCCATCACCGGGTTCGCTGAGCCGTTCACCGCCACCGTGATCAGCGCGGCCATGGGGACACCCGCGGCGGACTGGGACCGGATCCTCGAAGCCTCCCGCATCGCGTTCGCCGTCGTCCCCGGCCCGGACGCCATCGATGAGGTGGCCGCGGCGTGGGATGACCTCTACGGCTACTACACCCGCGCCGCGGCCCGGCCCGGCGGGGGATTAACCGCCCAGCTCGCCGGGGCGCTGGCCGGGCACACGACCGCCCAGGTCGCGCACGTCACCGGCACCGTCTCCAACGGGTTCGGCGCGATGCTCCCCGTCATCGCCGTGGCCATCGCCGAGCTCGCCCAGCAGCCGCACGTCATCGCCGCGTGCACCCGGGGGGAGCGCAGCTGGGCGTCCGTCGCACGGGAACTGCTGAGCACGCGCACGATGTTTCCCATCGCCCTCCCGCGCGTCGCCCTGGCCGACACCTGGCTCGGCGGACGGCCCATCCCCACGGGCACGACCGTGCTGCCGTCCCTGATCGCCGCGGCGCACGACGGGCCGGCCTCACCCGGCATCCCGTTCGGGGCAGGCCCGCACTTCTGCCCCGGGGCCGCGCTCGCCCGCGTCTGGCTCTCCGCCAGCCTCGAGGCCTTCTTCGGGACGTTCCCCCGTGCGCGGCTGGCGGGTGACCTGGACTGGCAGGCGGGCACGCTGTCGGTCCCCCGCGAGATAACGCTGGCCCTGCGCTGATCCCGGCCCGACCAGGACCTCTGTCTCAAACTGTTCGCGCTGGCCCGCGGGAGCGGGCCGCGGCACTGGGCCGGCCCGCCACCGCGCCCCAGGCGCCCAGCCCGGTGCCCGGGAGCGGCCCGGTGCCCGGGAGCGGCCCGGTGCCCGGGAGCGGCCCGGTGCCCGGGAGCGGCCCAGGACGTAGGGCCCGCCGGGCTGGGACTCATGGGCCTGGGCGCAGGCCAGCCCCGGTGATTGCGTTATATCCAGAGGTGTCTCTTATGTCCGCCGAGATCTATCCCGTGGACCGCTCGCGAAGGGGACTGGATGGTCGTGGTGATGAACCGCGACGGGGCACCCGGCCTGACCGTGCGAGCCGACGCGGGCGTCACGGTCCCGGCCCTGCCGTGGATCGCGGCCGGCCTGCTGGCCGGCGGCGTGCTGTTCGCCGCGGGCGGCGTGCTGCTGATCGTGCTGCCGGCGCGCCGGGCGTCAGCACGCCCGGGACACGCCTGAGCGCATCGGGCCGGCCAGTGCCGGCCCGGCGAGCGGAGGTCAAGGATGCCTGGTAAGCGCATGGGCACGGGATTGGCGATCCTGGGTGCGGCGGGGGTGGTGTATGCCCGTTTCCTGCGCCCCTGGCATCTGCACTGGGGCGCGACCGTCCAGGAGGCCGGTGGCGAGGTGGCCGGTGACGACCTGATGCCTGACCCGGACGTCGTGGCCACGCGGGTGGTCGAGATCGACGCGCCGCCGTCGGCGATCTGGCCGTGGCTGGTGCAGATGGGACCAGGACGCGGCGGCGCCTACACCTACGACTGGATCGAGCGCCGGCTTGGCATCGATATCCGCAACACCGACCAGGTCATCCCCGAACTGCAGCATCTCAAGGTCGGTGATGAGATCCCGATGGCCGGCTACACGATGCGGGTCGAGCGGCTCGACCCGCAGCAGGCGCTGGTCATCCGGTCCAGTAACCACGCATGGGTGTGGTCGTTCGAGCTGCGGCCAGCCGGCGGGCACACCAGGCTGATCAGCCGCAACCGCTTCGATACGTCCGCCTTGCCGCTCAGGGACAAGCTCGCGTACCCGCTCATCGAGCCCGGGTCGTGGGTGATGGAACGGAAGATGCTCCGCACCATCAGGCAGCGGGCCGAGCACCTCGCCCGCAGCGTGCCATGAGCGCGCGCAACGTGCCGTATGCCATCCACGCCAGCACATCGGTCGGCAGCCTCCAGGTCGGCGTCACCCGCAGCGCGGCGTCGCCGCATGCCATCACGGCCAGGGTCACGACCGGCTCGGTCATCATCGAGCCAGCGCCCTGACCGGCGTCCTCCAGGACCGCCGCCGCTACCACCTGCGCCCTGTACGGCCAGCAAGCCACGACCACGGCCAGCCTCGGCGCCACCTACCCCGCCGCCGGGGTCTCTGCACCCCGCGTCCTGGCCGCCGAAGCCGCCGTCACCCTCTACGACCGATACCTCCGCCCCGCCCACACGCCTGGCTAGCGCCGCCGGCGGTCCGGCGTTTGGATGGCCTGGCCGGCCCGGCCGTGGCCGTGGGGAGCGGCCCCGCGGATGGCGCGGCGCTCATCTTCGGTGGTTCCTCCCCAGACGCCGAGGATGCCCTGGCCGAGGGCCCACGCCAGGCACGGCTCCCGGACCGGGCAGGCCTGGCAGATCGCCTTGGCCTCGGCGACCTGGCGGAGCGCGGGTCCAGTCGTGCCCACCGGGAAGAACAGGTCCGGATCGGCGTCCAGGCAGGCGGCGCGATCCCGCCAGGTGCCTTGTGAGGTGCCCAGGGCGACGTCAGGAGATGGTGCGGTGGCCGGGCCACCCGGGCCAGCCGCCCGGGGCCCCGCATCACCCGTCCGGGTGCTGGTCATCGCTGACTCCTCCGGGTCTGGCTGGCCGGGAGTGACACAAGCATGGCGCCTCCTTCGGGACCCCGGTTGCCCGGGGCCGCGCCCTGGTACGCCTCCGAGTATTCCGGAGCAATGGTCGTTACCGGGGTCCCGGCTGTGGTCATGCTGGCCACGCGGGGTGGCGCTGCCGCTCGGGGGACAGTCCACCACGGACCTGCTGTCGGTGTCCCTCACCCCGGCAGGGTGATGCGCGCGCCGCGACGCCGGTGCGCATGCTGAACGTGACCGGGAAGACCCGCGGGAGCGAGGGGACGACATGGCGAAGCCGGACGCGGTATTCATCTTCATCGGCACCTACCCGGACGAGGCGGCGGCCCGGGCCGACTACGACGTGGTCAAGGACCTGCACGCGGCGGGCGCGGTCGGTACCTACGATGCCTCCGTGGTCACCAAGGACAGCTCGGGCAAGGTGCACGTCAACAAGGACGAGATGTCCACCAGGCACGGTGCCTGGGGAGGCGCGGCCGTGGGCGCACTCGTCGGCATCCTGTTCCCGCCCGCGATCATCGGCAGCGCCGCAGTGGGGGCAGCCGTGGGCGGCGTGGGCGGGCATCTCTGGCGTGGCATGTCACGGTCCGACGTCAAGGAGTTCGGGGAACTCATCGACTCCGGGCAGGCGGCCCTGGTCATCGTGGGCGAGAGCAAGCTGGAGCAGGCCCTGGACAAGGCCGCGCTAAGAGCCGAGAAGCGGGTCGCCAAGGAACTCAACGTGAGCCCCAAGGACGTCGACCGGGCCGTCCAGGAAGCCGCCGCAGACGTCAGCTGACGTGGTACACCGCTCGCCGGGGCCCGCGGGCATCACCCAGCACGGGGGGTGCCTGGTAACTCCTGGGTCATACGGGACAGTCAGTGCTCGTGAACTCTGTCATTTCCGGGCTGCGGCGTAGCCCAGGGCGGCGGCGAGCCCGAGGGCGCTGCGGGGGGCGTACGCGATGCGCCACAGGCCGCCATGCGCGGCGGCGTGCGCCTCGTCCTGCCAGGGATGCGCGTGCGCCGGGCCGCCGCCGGTATGCAGATCGTGCACGAGCAGCGCGGCCATCAGCACCGTGCAGGTGGCAGGCTCGAAAACTTCGACGCCGAACCGGTGCGCGCCGGCGTACGCCGCCGCCAGCACTCGGTTCTTCAGCACCGACCTGGTCCGGGTCGGCGGGGCGACGTTCAGCGACACGGTCGCGCCGGCGTCGCGGGCGAGTGTGGCGCGCCACCGGTGCACCCGTTTGGCCAGCGCATAGTTGGGGCCCTGCTGGGTGACCAGGCTGTCGTTGATGCCGGGGTCGGCCCCGGGCGGGTAGGCGCGGCGGAGCAGGCGCCCGCCGGACAGCGTCCGCAGGGGCCGGCCGGCCAGCTTCGCCGCCCGCGACCGGGTCGCGTACGCGCGGGCGGACTGCGCGACGGCCTCGGCCGGGACCGCGAACACGTCGGTCGGCGTGGCGAGAAACGCGAGCGCGGTGTCGCCGCGGACGGCCTGCAGGCGCACGGTCAGCGCGTCAACCGCGGTGGACAGCCGCACGTTGGCCGCGCCGTCCGCGTAGACGTAGTTGCCCAGCACCAGCGGCCCGTCCATGGCGGCGAGCCAGTCGGCGACATCGGGGATGTCGCTGGCCAGGTCGAGGCCGGCCCGCTGCGCGATGGCCTCGCTCCCGCCCCCGGCCCCGCGCAGGCCGGCCTGGTGCGCGGCGACGGGGACCAGCAGCGTCCCCCCGCTGCGCCGTGCGGTGTCCAGGATGCGCTCCCAGATAGCGGGGCGGGGCAGGTCCACGGCGATCACCCGGGCTCCCCAGCCGAGCAGCGGGGCCAGCGGGCCCACTTCGGCGCCCGCCCCGAGCATCGCGATCGTGCGGCCGGGCAGCGGGAGCCACTGCGGGTGCGCCGCGACCGTCCGGACCGCATCCGCGCACGACGGCTCGATCACGCCGTCGCCCGCCCACACGTCCAGCCGGCGCAGCAGCGCGTCGCCGCGCAGCTCGCCGCCCCGGTAGGGCAGCGCCAGGCCGTCGCCGGCCTGCCCGGTACCCGGGACCGTGACCGTGGTGACACGCCGGTGCCCAGGCGCCGACAGCAGCGTGCCG
>WNGB01008300.1_pt1 | contig 14799 bp, 16 predicted proteins | sample 5400681 | NCBI WGS metagenome assembly WNGB01 (sample SAMN13153367, study PRJNA577476) | soil metagenome | isolation source: 115 cm soil or saprolite under grassland replicate 2 | place: USA:California | collected 2016-06-15
AACGGTAGTACGGCTTGGTCGTCAGTACCGGGTCGAAGCCCTTGGGGACGCCGACGATCAGATCGCACAGCCCCGCCCGGATCGTGTTCCGGACGAAGCCGCGGCGGTTCGGCCACCACACGTTGACCAGCGAATCGCCAAGGTCGTTGGCGACGAGCTGCGCGATCTTGTTCTCGAAGCCCTCCTGCCGCTCGTTTGAGAAGGGGAGGTCGTCCGGGTCAGCACAGACGCGAAGCACGCGCTGCTGCGGCATCCCGGCGCTCACCACGACCGCGATCGACATCGCGAGGAGGAGGAATCCGGCAACCTTCGCACGTGGGCCGACCATCGTGCTCCCTGGCGCGCGGCGCCGGCGTATGGCGAATGACGGTGACCAGCAGAGTACACCCGGTGCCGGACGCTGTTCGCTCCGACACCGGGTGACCTTCCGTGCTGCATGCGACAGACTGCTGTCGTGCGCTCCAGCGTTAGGGCAGTGCGAACACCGTCAGCACGCCACCCTGCGTGCTAAAGCTCGACACGTCGCCGAACGCGCCGAGCGCGCCCAGCCCCGCGGTGGGATCTTCCGGCCCGATCCCGGCCGCGACACCAATGCCCGCCCAGCCGCCGATCCCGGAGAGGATGGCGACGTACTGCTTGCCGTCCGGCCCCGTGTACGTCATCGGGTTGCCGATGATGCCCGACGGCGTCTTGAACCTCCAGAGTTCCGCGCCGGTCCTGGCATCAACCGCCTTGAGCCAGCCTTCCATCGTACCATAGAAGACCACGCCGCCCGCCGTCGCCAGCGCACCGCCGTAGGCCGCGAGGTTTTCCTTGATCTCCCACTTCACCGTGCCGGTCGTCGGGTCCCAGGCGATGAAACGACCGCGGTTGCCGCCGGGGCCCGGGAACATCCGCACGATCGCGCCGACGTACGGCTGACCGGCCGAGTACTTCACCTCGACGCCCTCGTAGTCCATGCAGATGTGATTCGCCGGGACGTAGAAGAAGCCGGTTTGCGGCGAGTAGGCAGCCGGCTGCTGGTCCTTGAAGCCGATCGCGGCCGGGCAGATCCCTGCGGTGTTGTGCGCGGCCGTCGTCCCGTATTTCGGATTCCTGACCGGCACGCCCGTCGTCAGGTCGATGCTGGTGGCCCAATTGACCGGGCCAAACGGCTGAGCGACGAGCACCTTGCCGGTGACGCGGTCCAGCGTGTAGCCGAAGCCGTTACGGTCGAAGTGTGCCAGCGCCTTGACCGGCCTGCCGCCGATCGTAGCGTTGAAGAGCACCATTTCGTTGACGCCGTCGTAGTCCCATTCGTCATGCGGCGTCATCTGGTAGACCCACTTCACCTGACCGTTATCCGGGTTACGAGCCCAGATGCTCATCGACCACTTGTTGTCGCCGGGACGCTGATCGGGGTTCCAGGTCCCCGGGTTGCCCGAGCCGTAATAGAAGAGGTTGAGCTCGGGATCGTAGGAGTACCAGCCCCAGGTGGTCCCGCCGCCGCGCCTCCACTCATCGCCCTGCCAGGTCGAGACGCCGAGGTCTCTGCCCCGGTGGGACGCATAGTTGGGGTTGGCGTCACCGCTGATCAACACTTCGTTGTCCGGCCCCGTGCTGTAGCCCCGCCAAAGCTCCCGCCCGGTGTTCACGTCGTAGGCCGTCACGCGGCCGCGGACTCCGAACTCACCGCCCGAGATGCCCGCGATCACGATGTCCTTGATCACGATCGGGGCGTTGGTCATGGTCGAGCCCTGACGGTAATCGGCGTTCGGAACGCGCCACAGCTGCTGGCCGGTCCGCGCATCGAGCGCGAGCAGGTCGCCCGCGAGCAGCTCGATGAACAGCTTGCCGCTCGGATGGTAGGCCAGGCCGCGGTTCACGAGATCGCAGCAGGCGATCGGAATGGCTTCCGCGGGCTGGGCGGGCGTGTGCTGCCAGATGATCGGTGCGCCCGGCTTGGTCAAATCGAGTGCGTAGACTTTGTTGGGGAAGGACGAATGGACGTACATCACATTGTTGATGACCAGCGGATTGCCTTCATGCCCACGGAGCGTGCCGGTCGAGAACGACCAGGCCACCTTCAGGTTCCGCACATTCGCCGTGGTGATCTGAGCGAGCGGACTGTAACGCTGCAGGTCGTACGTCCGACCGGCCATGGTCCATTCGCCGCTCGGCCTCTGGGCGCCGGCTGACCCTGCCACGAGCATCAGAAGACTCGCAGCGAGCCCACCGGTCGAGAGTTTAAAGCGGTTCATAGCTGACCTCGAGTTGCAGATGAATGGTTCACACCTTCGTCTGTCCGCGTTAGCGACCCCGTCGTTCACATTCCAGGGGTGAGAGGGGGGGGAGGGGGAGGGGGAGGGGGGGGACGCGCCAGCCAACAGGTCTCGGTCATAGTCCCACCTGGGTTCCCTCTCGGAGTGCGGTCCAGAGGTTGGTAATACAGCTCGTTCCCGGCGCTGTCAATCAGGTCGAAACAGGTGGTTGAACGACCTCGGCTTCGAGGGGCGCCGGAGGGGGTGGAGCACCCCGTGTGATCCGGGCGCCTGCCACGGAGAACCCGCCTTCGAATACGCCGCCCCCGGGTCCAAGAGTGGACCGCACCCGGGCGGCCAGCTCGCGCGCCGCGCCTGCGTCCGGGGCCAGGCCGTAAACGGCGGGGCCCCAAGAGCTTTGTCCCACCCCCGCGGCGCCCCATTCGTGCAGCCGCCGCACCAGCTCGGCGCTTTCGCCCGGCGCAAACGGGCCGCCCTGGACCGCCGCAAACCAGCGACCGGTGACGCGCTGCACCTCTGCCAGGGCGGCACCAAAGGATGGCAGGTTGGCTTCGGCGAGCGCGGGCAGCAGCTGCATCAGGACGAGATGCGCCACGCGTTCCACCTCTCCACGCTCGGGCGGCGGCAGGCGCGCGAAGGCCGCCGTCTCCTCCTCGCCGGACAGCCCGCGCACGCCCCGCGGCACGGCGATCACACAGCGCCAGGCGGCAGGCATGGGGAGGTGCGCGAGGAGGGGTGCGAGGTCATCACCATCGTCCCGGCGGCCGCCTTCGACCACGAAGCCACCGAGCGCGAACGTCCAGGTGCCGATGGCGGAGCGGCGGCCGCGGCCGACGGCACGCGCGAGCGCCGTCACGTCCGTCGGCAGGGAGTGCAGTTCTGCCAGCGCGCGGGCCACCGCCAGCCCAAGCTGCGTCCCGGAGCCCAGCCCGGCGTGGGGCGGAATGGCGCGGTGGAGCCGCACGTGGGCGCCTCCCGCGAGGGCGTGATGCGCCAGGAAGCGCCGCGCAAACTCGAGCGCCCGCTCGCCGTCGGGGCCCTCCGCCCGCAGCGTCGGGGCGCGGGCGGCCTCCAGCAGCAGCGACGGCGCCGGCACCGCGGCGCCGATCCCGCCGAAGCGTCGCCCGAGGTCCCCTCGCAGGTCGAGCACGCCGAAGTGGAGACGCGCTGGCGCCTCGACGAAGACCGCCGTCATGGCGTCGCGGGGCCGGGCGCGGTGCGCACGTATTCGGTGAGGAGGGCCATCGCCTCGAGCTCCCGGGGACCGGCGGTCTTGTCCACGATCACCTGGAGCCGCCCGAATTCCTTGCGGATCTCGTCGGCCGGGATCAAGTGCGTGCGCGTGGCGAGGATCGCCGCCTCGAGCACCGCGTGGCGCGCGCGATTGAAGCCGATGAACTCGCGACGCGTGCCGCGATGCACCACCGCGGTGACGATGCGCGAGCGGGGTGGGGTCGCGTCGACCGAGCGCACCTCGACTTCGCGCCACGAGCAGGCCGCGTCGAGCACCACGCCGCGCACCACCGCGGCCGGTCCGGCGGGAAACTGCACATCCGAGATCGCGCCGCGCGCGAAGAGCATCGCGTCGTCAGTGAGGTTCACGACGGCCACCCCCGTCGCGCGCAGGTTGCGAAACGTCGAGGTCTCGAGGAACGGCTTGATGACGATGGTCTCCTCGCCCCATTCGACCCCCATGGGGGCGACGTGCGCCGTGCCGCGCTCATCCAGCGTCGTGAGGATCGACTCGATGATCATGCGCCGCTCAGCGTACAACGTCCACCGGGGGAGGTACGAACGGTGCGCCGCTGGCGGCCTGCGTGGGCGTCGCCCACTTATTGTCGGCGCGGTCCGGCAGCACCTCGACGCGCGCCGCCGCCCCGTGGAGAAAGCGGTCGAGCATCCAGTAGCCGTGCTCGGTGAGCACCGACTCCGGGTGAAACTGCAGGCCGACGACCGGGTGGCGGGCGTGCTGGACCGCCATGATCTCGCCGTCCTCCGCGGTAGCGGTGACGCGGAGGTCCGGCGGCAGCGAAGCCGGGGCGATCACGAGCGAATGGTACCGCGCGGCGACGAACGGATTCGGCATCCCCGCGAAGAGGCCGTGGTCGTCGTGGTGGATGCGCGAGGCCTTGCCGTGCATCGGTCGCCGCGCCCGAACGATCTCGGCGCCGTAGGCCGCGCCCACGCACTGGTGTCCCAGACACACGCCGAGAATCGGCGTCGTGTCGCCCAGCCGCCGCACGACCTCGGTGGAGATCCCGGCTTCGGCGGGGGAACAGGGGCCGGGGGACAGGATGATGTGAGTCGGCCGCAGCGCGGCGATTTCCTCGACCGTGATCGCGTCGTGGCGGTAGACCACCGGCGTCTCGCCGAGCTCGCGCACGTAGCGCGCGATGGTATAGACGAAGGAATCGTAGTTGTCGATGAGGAGGATCACGACGTCCCGTCCTTGGTCGCGCCGGCGATCGCGGCCACCAGTCCCCGCGCCTTGTGGAACGTCTCGCGGTATTCCTGCTCGGGATCCGAGTCGGCGACAATCCCGCCGCCGACCTGAAAATACACCGCGTGGCCGAGCACGACATAGGTGCGGATCACGATGCTGGTGTCGAGCGCGCCGGTCACGCTGAGGTAGCCGATCGAGCCGCAATAGACGCCGCGCTGCGTGGGCTCGAGCTCGGCGATGATCTGCATCGCCCGAACTTTGGGGGCCCCGGTGATCGAGCCGCCCGGGAACGCGGCGCGCAAGAGATCCACGGCGTCGTGCTCCGGCGCCAGTTCGCCCACCACGGTGGAGACCAGGTGGTGCACCGTCGCGTAGTGCTCGAGCGCGAAGAGCTCGGGCACGCGCACGGTGCCGGGGCGGCACACGCGCGAGAGATCGTTGCGCAGCAGGTCGACGATCATCACGTTTTCGGCGCGATCCTTCTCGCTCTCCGTGAGGGCCAAGCCCAGGGCCGCGTCGTGCTCGGGGCTTACCCCCCGGGGCCGCGTGCCCTTGATCGGGCGCGCCTCGACGCCGCGGCCCTCGTGCACCCGGAGGAAGCGTTCCGGGGACGAGCTCGCCACGATCAAGCCGCCGCAGTCAAAATACGCAGCGAAGGGTGCGGGGTTAAGCCGTCGCAGCCGGCGATAGAGCGCGAGCGGCGGCTCGGCGAGCCTGACCTCGAGACGTTGCGAAAGGTTCGCCTGGAAGAGGTCGCCCGCATGGATGTACTCCACCACGCGTGCCACGGCACGGAGGTACCCGTCGCGCGTGAAGTTCGAGTGCAGGCCGATCTCCGCCGCCGCCGGCGTGTCGGTCACGGGATAGGAGGGCGCCCGCTGCCGGGCGGCCCGGCCCGACGGTCCAACCGTGCGACCCGGCGGCGCGCCTCCTCGCCCCTTCAGCCGCTCCCTCACCCACTCGAGCCGGGCCGCGGCGCGGCGCGCGCCGTCCCGGTCCGGCAGCCCCGTGGAGATGATCCACGCGCACTCCGCCTGGTGGTCCCACGCGATGACCCAGTCGTACAGCCCGAGCATTACGTCCGGCACGGCGAGATCGTCGTAACGCGGCCGCGGAATCCGCTCCAGGCGGGCGCCCCAGTCGTAGCCGATGTATCCCGCCGCGCCGCCCTGGAACGGCGGCAGGCCGGGCACGGGAGCGGCGGCGTGGGGCGCGAGCAGCTCGCGCACGGCGTCGACCGGGTCGGCCGCGACGGGCGACCAGCGCCCGCCGGTACTCCGGTCCGCGCGCCCGGTCCGCCCATTCTTGCTCCGCACGACCACCGCGGGATCGGCCGCGAGGAACGAATACCGGCCAAGCCGCTCCGGGCTCGCGGCGCTGTCGAGCAAGAGAACGTAGGGGAGGTCGGCGAAACGGACGCAGGTGTCGAGCGGGTCGGGGACTGCCGTGAGCGCCTCGACAAGCGGGGCCTGCTCGCTCACCGCCCGCCCTTCGCGCGTGAGGGCCGTCGCTTGGAGCGCTGTGTCAGCGTCACGTGCCGGGACGGCTGCTCGGGCGGCGTCAGATACCCCCACTGCAGCTGCCCCTCCTGGCGGTAGGTCTTGCCCAGCGTGATCGCGATCTGGGCCTTCATCAGCTCGCGCCCCAGGTAGAAGCCGTGTGTCGCTTCGTCCACGCCGAGCCGGGCGAACAGCTCGTTGATGTCGGTGCCGCGGGCGAAGAGCGTGTTGTTGAAGATCGTGATGGTGCCGCCGTCGGCGAAGATGCGGAAGTTCGGGTCCGTCACGGCTCGCTGCAGGGTGCGGAGCTCTGCTTCGCTGTAGGCCAGGACCTCCGGATCCTTCAGCGTGACGAGCCGGTCGTCCACGCTCTTGGGGAGCGTCCGGTGCGTCACGGCGTAATGCATCAGACGCCGGGCGATGTCCACCTCCCGCACCGCGCCACGCGCCCACGGGATGACCTCCGTGGTGAGCACAGCGCGCACGCCCAGCTCCTGGCAGATGGCCAGGAGCAGCGCGTTCACGCCGGTCGAATCGGCGGCGGTGAGTTCGGTGATGTTCCCGATGCCCATGAGCAGCGGCGCCGCCGGATAGCGCCGGCGCGCATCGGCGAACCGCTCCAGCGACGCCATGAACCCGAAGCCAATCGGCTCGATGACCGGATCGATGAGGTACGGAACGCCCCAGCGCTCGAGCGCGTCGAGCGTCGGCTCGAGCGTCTCGAGCCCCGTCCCGAAATCGGGGATCGCGACGGCCCGGGCCTTCGTTCCCGCGAGGTCGCGCGCGGCGTCGCGGTTCGAGCCGTTCACGCTGAGCACGAGCTCCGCGCCGGCCCCAACCGCCGCGCGGATTTCTCCGGGATCGAACGAATCAACGCTCACGCGCATCCCCGCCCCCACGAGCTCGCGCACCACGCCGCCGAGGTCAGGGAAGTCGCGTCCCGGGGTACACCCGATGTCAATCACGTCGGCGCCGGTCGCGTGGTAATAGTCCGCTTCGCGGCGGATCGCCTCGCGCGGGAGCCGCGGCGCGTTGTTGATCTCGGCGATGATCTCGATGTCGAAGGCGCCGTAGTCGCTCGCCGCCGGGGGGCGGCCGAAGTAGCCCGGGATCTGCCGCAGGTCCTTGGGGCCCTTCTCGACCCGCACCCCGACCTTCTGGGCGATCACCGCGGGGTCGCCCTCGCACAGGCCCGGGATAAGCACGAGGTCCGTGTCGGCGGGCACCTCGAGGAACCGCGCGATCCACGGCGTCGTCATCAAGGCCGCCACCGTGATCTTCAGGACGGCTACGTCGCAGGCGAAGGCCGGCGCCATCGCGGCGAGTGTCCGCCGCAGGGCGGGCTCGGCGAGCCGCCCCGTGACGAACAGCACGCGTCGCAGCGTGGGGGGTGGGGCGGGGGAACCCGCAGTCACCGAGGATCGCCGGAGCGCACGAATTTGTTCGGTGTGCCCACGAGCGCCCCGCCCTGCGGCCGCCACAGCACGCTGGCTTCAATCTGCCGCGCGAGCTCGAAGTCCTTGTCGGTGATCCCCCCCGCCGCATGGTTCTTGAGCTTCACGATTACTCGCCCCCAGGTGACCGCCAGGTCGGGGTGGTGGTAGGCGGCTTCGGCCAGGTAGCCGATCGCGCCCACCAGCATCAGCGTGGTCGGCCACCCGTCGGTCTTGTAGTTGCGCCGGATCCACCCGTCCTCGTACCACCACCCGGGGAAGTCCTTGAGCTTGTCCTGGATCTGCGCTTCGTCGTAGGTCGGCTCCTTCTTCGTCGTCATGACGCTCCTCGCTTGCGGGGGCTACATCACCCCACCGCCGTTGATCATCAGCATCTGCCCAGTGATGTACGCGGCCGCGTCCGAGGCGAGAAACACCGCGGCGTGCGCCACGTCTTCCGGCCTGCCCCACCGCTGCAGCGGCACGGACTCAGCGATGCGCGTTTTCCGCTTCGGGTCGACGCCCGCGCCGTACGCGGTCTCAATCCACCCGGGCCCGAGCACGTTGACGCGGATCTCGGGGGCCACCGTGCGCGCCAGCGCGCGCGAGAAGCTGTACACGCCGCCCTTCGCGGCGCAAAAGAGCTGCGCGTATTCGCCCTTCATGCCGCCCGCGACGACGTGGTCCCAGGACATGTTGATGATGACCCCCCCCCCGTCCCCGCCCCCGCCCTGCGTGCGCATCAGCTCCACGGCGGCCCAGGAGGCGAGCACAGTGCCGCGCAGGTCCACGGCCAACAGCAGATCGAGCTTCCGGATGGGGGAGAGGTGGCGGGCCTCGCCGGTGAGGATGTCGGCGCCGGCGCTGTTCACCCAGACATCCACCCGGCCGAGGGCGTCTCGCGCGCCGGGGCCCAGCGTCGCCACATCTTCGGGGCGGCTGATATCGGCGCGCATGAGATGCGCGCGCCGGCCGAGCGCGCGGACCGCCGCCGCCACGTCTTCGGCCTGCCGCGCGTTCGACCGGTAGGTCAGCGCGACGTCCGCTCCTGCCTGGGCGCACGCGAGCGTGATGGCGCGGCCGATGCCCCGCGACGCGCCGGTGACGAGAACGGTTTTTCCCTCGAGCGACAGGAGCGTGGCGCGAGTGGTGGACAAGCGTCTTTCTCCCGCCGCGGCGTTTTGACATCCCCAACCCCGATCCGTAACCTATCAGCAGTCTCCTGAGGACGACAAGGGAGGATGGCGAGATGCGCCTCTTGGTGAGCGTACGCGACGTGCGCGACGCGGATGCCGCAGTCCGGGGCGGCGCGGAGATCGTGGATGCGAAGGACCCGCGCCGCGGCGCGCTCGGACCAGTCACCCCGCGCACCCTGGCCCGCATCCGCGCCGCCGTCCCGCCCGGCATCCCCGTGAGCGCGGCGCTGGGCGACGCCGTCGCCGAGCGCGTGGTGGCACGGGCAGCGCGCCTGGCGGCGCGCGGGGCGGCCTACGTGAAAGTGGGGTTGCGGGACGTGACAGGCGCGGGGCACGCGCAGGCACTGGCCCACCGGGCCGCCCAGGGAGCGGCCGAAGCCGGCGCGGAGCTCGTGCTCGTCGCCTACGCCGACGCCTCCCGGGCCGGGAGCCTGCCGCCGCTCGCGGTCCCGGATATCGCCGCTGCCGCCGGCGCGCGCGGTGTCCTGCTCGATACGGCGTTCAAGGACCGGGGCAGCCTGTTCGACCTCCTCGACGTCTCGGGTGTCGCGCAGTGGCTCGCCGCGGCGCGCGCGACCGGGGGGGGGCTGTTCACCGCGCTGGCGGGCAGCCTGGGCGAACCGGGCCTGCGCACCGCGCTCGCGCTGGGTGCGGATATCGTCGGCGTGCGCGGTGCCGCCTGCGACGGCGGCCGCACGGGACGCGTGTCGGTCGCGCGCGTGGCGGCGCTCTCAGCCCTCGTGGCTGCTGCCGTCGCCTAGCGCACGGTCGAGCGCCCCCAGGTCATCCGGGGCGACGACCTGACACTCCACGCCGGGCGGCAGCGCGCGCGGGAAATAGGGATCCGCGAGTTTCACCGGATCGCCCGCGACGGGCTTCAAGAGGATCAGGCGCGCGGCGCCCAGGGCGCCGGCGAGCCACGCCGCAATGCTGTCGCTCGTCACGTCCCAGGAATGCGGCAGCGGGTCGGCAGCCCGCAGCCAGTGGTAGGGGGCGAGGACCGGGATCCGGCCCGCGGCCAGCGCCACCGGGATGTCCCGTTCCCGCTCCACCAGCGCCGCGCGCCTGATGCGGCACGTGATGACGTGCGCATATTGATCCATGCTGAGGATCGCCATCCAGTGCGCGGTGTCGGCGTCGATCTGGAGGTGACGACACCGTTCGCGCACGACCTCGGCGAACGGCCCTCCCCCGGGCACGACGAGAAACGGCCGGCCGGCACCGACGGCCGCGAGCGCTGCCGTGCTCCGCTCGAAGGCGCCGTCCTGGCCCAGCAGCCCGCCGCCAAGCTTCACCACCGCGTAGACCGCGCCCGGGCGGTTCGTCACACCGGGGACAGCTCCGCGGAGGCGCAGAGCAACGCGACGGCGGCGGCCGGCGCGTGCCGCGCCGCCGGCCCCAGCAGGCCCGCCAGGGAGGCGACCCCGAGCCCGGCGCGGCGCGCGGCGCGGACCGCGATGAACTCGCCGAGTCCGGTGACCACGGCCAGCCGGAGGGCAGGGTGAAGGCGGCGCACCGCGTCAAGAGCGGCGCCGACGCGGTGGGCCTGCGTGTCCGCGACCCGAGCCGCGATTGCGTCGATCGCGGCGTCGTCCAGCATGTCCCGGTCGGCGCAGACGACGCGCGCGAGCCGCTCCGCCGCGTACGCGCGTGTCGCGGGCCGGCCGTCCGGCGTGGGACAGGTGTAGTCCTCCGCAGCGATCGCCCCGAGCCACAGATGCACGTCCGCCGCGATCGCGAATCCCTCGGCCGAGACGCCCGTGGGGCGGCCGTCGAGCTCGACCACCGGCGTGATCGCCTCGACCGGCGTGCGCAGCGCGCCGGTGTAGATGAGCTCACCCTCCCGCAGCCGCTCGGGGTCCGTGCGGCCCCGCGCGACCACCTCGCCGCCCACAATGGGAATGACGTCCGTGGTCGTGGAGCCGATGTCCACGAGCACGCAGTCGGGGTGCGTGCGGGCCACGAGCTGCGCCGTCGCCGCCCAGTTCGCCGCGGCCACGGCGAGCGGCTCGCGACGCGCGACGTCGCTGGAGACAAAGCGCCCGTCCACGGTATAGACCCGGACGCAGGCGCCTGGGAACGCGATGTCCACGGCGTCGAGCAGGAACGCCACCCCGTCACGCTTGGTGCGAAACACCTGCGAGAGCTCGGCCGTCATCGTAACGGCGTGAACGTCGGCGGGCTGGGCATCCGCGGCGCGGGCGAGCTCGCGGAGCAGGGGCGCGAGCGCGCCGCGGTCGCGCTCGATGGCGAGCGGGCGCACGCCGCTGGCGACCACGTCGGTACCCACGACGCGCGCTACCTTCGTGTTCACCCCACCGATGTCCCACCCGACGATCGATCTCATCGCAGCGCCGTCCGAGCGGTGCCGTGCGTGTGACGCCCGTGCTGGATCTGATGGCGGGACGCGCCGTGGCGGCGGGCCGGGGCGAGCGCGCCAGCTACGCGCCGGTGCGCTCGGTGCTGGCGTCCGGCGAGGGCGACGCGCTCGCCCTCGCGCGCGCCTTTCGCGACGTGCTGGGGTGCGTGGAGTGGTACGTGGCGGACTTGGATGCGATTCGCGGTGGCGCACCGCAGTGGCCGCTCGTCCGCGCGCTCGCGGATCTGGGGGGGGGGCGCCTGCTGCTCGACGTCGCGACGACCAGCGGGGAGCGCGCCGAGGCGGCCCTCGCCGCCGGGGCCGACCGCGTGGTGGTGGGGCTCGAGACGCTCGACGACTTCGCGCAGCTCGAAGCGATCGTCCGTCGGGTCGGGAGCGCGCGCGTCGTGTTCAGTCTCGACCTGCGTGGCGGCACCCCGCTGGTGCGTCCCGGGGCGCCGCACGGGGGACTGGGGGGCTCGCCGCTCGAGCTGGCCCGCCGCGCCGTGGGCGCCGGCGCGGGCGGGCTGCTCGTCCTCGATCTCGCGCGCGTGGGCACCGGCGCGGGCGTCGACCTGGAGCTGGTGCGCCGGTTGAGACGCGCCTTGCGGGACGTCGAGCTGCTCGCGGGTGGCGGGGTGGCGGGGCCAGCCGATCTCGCGCGGCTGGCCGCGGCGGGGTGTGATGCGGTGCTGGTCGCCTCGGCGCTGCACGAGGGGCGGCTGACGGCCAGCGATCTCCGGGTTCACCCGAACGACGCGCGGTAGGTGGCGGACTGCCCGAACGTCTCCTCGATCTCTACCTCGATCGCGCTCAACCGTACGGCGCCCGTGGCCACGAGCTCCTCCCGCACGCGCCCCGCCAGGTACTGCGCCAGCATCTCGACGGTCGTGTTGGGCATGGGGAGCAGGGCGCAGTCGATCTTCGGAAACCGATAGCGTGGCCGGCCCTCGTAGTCTACCGTCACGGCGTCGTCTTGCTCGGTGACCTGCAGCTTCGGGTTCTGGAGCGGCAGCAGGACCTTGTGGTCGATCTCATCCGTCAGCCGTTTCATCAAGCGCTTGAGCTCGACGAAGTCGAACACGAAATGGGCCTCGGGATCGAGCCCGCCCTCGATCACGACCCGCGTGCGGTAGTTGTGCCCGTGCAGCGTCTCGCAGCGGTGACCAGGGAACGTGATGAAATGGGCGGAGGCGAAGATGATATTGTCCTTCGTCACCGACACCCTGAACTCGCTACGGCCGCTCATGCGTGGCCATCCCCCGTCGCGCGCCGGCGCCAGCCATCCTCGAGCAGTGCGGCGAAGAGCGCTGCGGCCGTGAGATCCGCGGTGGTGCCGGGATTCCTCATGTTTCGGGCGTCGCGCAGGTCGCCGTCCAGCGCGGCGATGGCGTCCCGCCCGGCGGGTGTGCGCACCCCGCCTCGCTCCAGCACGGTGCGCGCACGGCCCTGCACATCGGCGGCCGCTTCGGCGCCGAGCTTACGCGCGACGTGCGAGTCGGGCGCAGCGGCGAGCAGCGTCAGATAGGTCTCGAGCGTCGCATCGCTCCAGCTCAGGCCGGCGGCCAGCGCCTGCCGCAGCGCCGGATGGCCGACCTCGAAGGTCGTCGCGAAGTCCGTAACGTACTCGCGCGCGATCGCGTCCCGCTCGGCTGCGAGCGTCATGGCCTCACGCAACGTGACCGTGGGCTCACAGGCGACGTCCTGCTCCGCGGCCCGGCCCAATCCCCCGGGCGACGCGAGCCGGATGGCGGCGTACGCCTCACGCGCGTCGAGCACCGTGGTGGTGGCGAGCACGACCGCGAGACGGGCGCGGAGCGGCTCCGCCCCGAGCAGGAGCGCGGCGCGGGCGAGGGGGGCGAGGAGCAGCACGATCCCGAGATTCGTGTTGCTCGGCACCCAACGGCTCGTCGCCGCCACGGCCGCTCGGATGGTGGCGCCAAGCGGCTGCGCCCCAGCGGCGGCGATGGCAGGGCCGATCGCAATGGCGCTGGCGAGGTAGTCCTCGTACCGTGTGTCGTGGAAGTCCGCTGCCGGTGTGACGTTCCCGGGCTTTGAGGCGCTGGCCTCCAGCAGGCAGGCGAGCTGCGCCGCGGCGGTCACCTCCTCCGGGCGGAGGGCAGCCGTCACGGGCGCGCCAAGCGCTCGAGTAGGTGCTCGACGATCGCTGCCGCGACGTCGACCGAAGTGGCTTCCTGCAGGCCGCGCCATCCCGGTATCCCGTTCACCTCGAGTACGTAGACCGTGCGGTCCCGCGCGGGGAGTAGATCGACGCCCGCGTACTCGGCGCCGACCGCCGCGGCCGCGCGGAGCGCGAGCGTCGACCACTCGGCGTCGAGCGTCACCGCCTGCGCCCGGCCGCCACGCGCCAGGTTGGTGCGCCAGCCGGAAGCGCGGCGTTCGATCGCGCCGATTACCCGCCCCCCAACGACGAACGCGCGCACGTCGCGGCCGTCGTGATCGATCGTGCGTTGAATGTAATACACGCCGCGGATCGCCTCTAGCGCGCGGAACACGCGGAACGCCACGTCCTCGTCGCTCACCCGCACCATCCCGAGGCCCATCGAGCCGAACAGCGGCTTGACGATCACATCACCAAGCGCGCGAAACGCCGTGATCGCCTCTTCCACGCTCTCGCACACGACGGTCTCGGGGACCGCGAGCCCGGCCCGCTCGAGGATCGCGGTCGTCCACAGCTTGTCCACCGTGCGCTCGATGGCGCGGGGCGAGTTCATGACGGGCACCCCGCGCTCCTCGAGCGCATGCAGCATGTCCATCCGGAAGATGATCTGCTCCAGCGAGCCGGCGGGCACGATGCGGGAAAGCACGGCATCGCAGGCACCGAGGTCTTCTCCCGCCGCGGCGAAAACCGGCGCCCCCGCCGCCCCCTTCCCCCCCGTGCCGAAGCGCGCCACCAGCGCCTCGTAGGGGAGGACGGAGCCCGCGTGTCCCCGGGCGGCGAGCGCGCGGCAGAGCTCATCGGTGTGCCAGCCTTGCCGCGCGGCGAGAATCGCGATGCGCACAGCGCTTAGTTCGTCTTCTCGCCAATCAGGACGGTCACGCCGCCGGTGGCGAAATTCCCGAGGTCCGCAGCCACCGCTTTGAACCCCGACGTTGCGATCCCGCGCTCGAGCGCGGCTCGGGACTCCCAGCGGAGATCGGCCATGCGATACAGTGTCGACCGCTGCCCGTCGATGGTCGCCGCGAACTTCACCAGCTCCGCTCGCGTGACCCCGATCTCCTGCGCATGGGAGGCGAACAGCGGCACGTGCTTCTCGGCGTAGTACCGTTCGAACGCAGCCGTGTCCTTCGGCTGGTTGTATAGCACGATCACCGCCCACTGCACTCCCGGGGCGGCGGCGGCCTGCGGTTGTTGTGACGCTGGTTTGGAGCAGGCTGCCAAGAAGACGAGGGCGGCGAAGCCGAGCAACGGAGGCTCCATGCGATCGCTCCTTCCGGTGGTGAGTGGTGAGGACGGCGTCTCAGCCCGCACGCAGCGACGCGCGCAGCACGTCGGGATTCTGGCGCCCGGCGTGATACGTCTTGCCGCTCGAGGCGCTCGTAATCCACACCTCCGCGGGGCTGAACAACAGGGGGTCGATTTTGTA
>WNGB01008301.1_pt1 | contig 14796 bp, 10 predicted proteins | sample 5400681 | NCBI WGS metagenome assembly WNGB01 (sample SAMN13153367, study PRJNA577476) | soil metagenome | isolation source: 115 cm soil or saprolite under grassland replicate 2 | place: USA:California | collected 2016-06-15
TGTTGCGCCGTGGGGTCGTCCGCAAGTACATGGACTAGACGATTTCACATCTACCCAGGCAGATCAACCTCTTCTTGGCTAAGCGTGTATCTATGCCGGTTCGGGATTCTCACCAGGCCGCAGGCCGCCTACCTGCGGCATCAGACCCATCCGTAGCCCAGAACCCCGATTAGCTGCGGAACGCGGGTCATAGGGGTCAGACCCAGGCCGCGACCGTACCAGCTGGTCGCGCGGCCCCGGCTTGGGCCGACGGATCGTTCAGCGGGCACCAGCCGGTGGGAACCAGGGTCAGGCCGTCACCAAGACCGCACGACCACCAGCATGGCGGCCGCGGCGTGGGTCGACGGGTCAGGAACAGGGCACGGAGCCGGCGGAATCAAGGGTCAGGCCCTCACCACGACCACCACCGGAATCATCGCAGCGGAATAAGCCGACGACCTGCTCGCGGTCGGCGGTTAGAAGACGACGGTGCAGGTGATGTTCAGTTCGAGCAGCTCGGGGTCATCGCCTTCCAAGATGTCGTGCTGTGCGCCCTTGACCCAACGGATCGGTCCTCCCCGGCACAGGCTCAGCTCCTTGTCGGCCCGAGCCCGCAGCTTGCGGCTCTGTTGCACCTCATCGGTCAGCCCGACCCGGCACTCGGTCCGGAGCTGCCGGTCCGACACGACGCCCCGGAACCATCCGGTCGTGGCGGTGACGAGGTTGGTCGCGCCCTCGGGGTACTTGTCCTTGGCGAACGTCACTAGGAACCGCCCGCCGCCGCGCTCCGCATCGTGGGTGGCCCAGTCGATATCCAGGCGCAGCAGGGCCCGCGCCCGCCGATCCCGCTCGACGCCCAAGATGCCAATCGCCGCCAGCCAGCGGGTCTCAAGCCCGTGGGTCATCTGCGGCAGCCACCACTCCTGGTTGGTGGTGTGGCGCAGCACGAACTCGATCTGCAGCGCCAGCGCGCGCAGCCGGGTCTGCTCAACGACAACGGCACGCCCCTCAGGGGCCGTCAGGGTCGTCATGCTGCTCCTTTCGACCACACGCTCAAGTGATCCTGTATGGCCGCGCGACGTCGGTGGCTAGCCGGTCCCAGCGCTGGCCGGTCATGGTGGCCGATGAGCCTAACATGCTGAACCAGTCGAATCGCTTGAGAGCCTCGAACCGCCTTGGGCATGCCTCGCAAAGAGGGCCCGATCTGCAGCTACCGTTCGGCGTCGTGTCACGGCCATATCCCACCGACGCGGCACGCTACGCCTCCGACGTTGCTGGATAGCAGGAGTGGGCTTGACCTGGTTGCTGGACCCCTCAAGCTAGGGCGTGCCCGTCCATCCTGCCGGCGGTCTGCGGCAGTGAAGACCCTGGCTTCTTGTTCCGCTGTGAACCATCGAGGGGGATTGGTATGGATCGTGCCCAGGTCGATCGGGTTCGCCGTGCGCTGCGGCGGCGGCCCAGGCCACCCTGGAGAGTGCTGTGGCGGGTTGGGCCACCCGAGCGGTGGGCCGCCGCCCGTACCACGCGGCCACGGTGGCGAGTGCGGTTGATGCAGCTGCAGAAGGGTTGGGATCTGCTGTGGACGCAGCGGCTACGCCGCGACCTTGCCCCGATCTACCGGCTCGTCGGCTGCCGGCGTGGCCGCCACCGCGACGCCCACCTGCTCGCCGACGACCTCGTCGGCAGCCCGCTCGGCGATGACTACCCCGAGCTGGCCGTCTGCGAGGTCTGCGGTCGGGCCGTCGAGTGGCCCAACGGCATGCCCGCCCTAGTGCGCCGCGAGCAGGAATAAGAGGCTGCCACCACCTCGTAGCCCTCTGCCCACGCGGGGCGCCAAGGGCGGCGCCGCGCCCCGTCTTCTGGGGTCGCCGGATGGTGCTGCCTGGTGATGCTCGGACGCTGCGAGTGCGTCGCCTGCGTTGACGGTGCCAGCGCTGGATCGAGTTCTACGGCCAGGTGTTCGGGGCGACCGAGCGGATGCGCATGCCCGAGCCCGAACACGGCGGGCAGCGCCACTACGGCCTCACTGCCTTGCGCTGTGAACAGGTTCGGTTCGCTGTCATATCCGCTCCGTACGATTCCGTTCAGAGCGATCTAGGATCACGGGAGGGTAGGGTCAGTGACCGAGGCCAACCTTGGGCGTTGGTTGTCACTGGGCGTGCGACGCGCCCGGCTATCGTGTCCAAATTACATCGGTGTACTTTAAGTCCTTGGCGCGAGGGTGGTAGCTTCCCCCCATGATTGACCGTCTTGAGCTGGGGATTTATCTCGACCACAACGCGACCACGCCCCTTGACGAGCGCGTGCTGGACGCGATGGAGCCCTTCCTGCGGGGCGGTTTCGGCAATGCCGCCAGTACTCAGCATGCCTACGGCCGGTTCGCGGCGGACGCCATCGGGCGGGCGCGGGCTGAGGTCGCCGAGCTGGTTGGGGCATCGCGGCAGGACATCACCTTTACCAGCGGTTCCACCGAGGCGAACAACCTGGCCATCAAGGGGATCGCCCTCGCCAGCGAGGGGCGCCGCCACCTTGTCGGCTGTACCACCGAGCATCCTGCGGTCCTCGAGCCACTCGCGTGGCTTGCCGCGCGCCACTTCAGGGTGACGTTGGTCGGGGTCGACCCTGATGGCGTGATCGACCTTGACGCCCTCGAACAGGCCATCGGTCCGGAGACGTTACTGGTCAGCGTGATGGCGGCCAACAACGAGACGGGCACCTTGGCGCCGCTGCGCCAAATCGCCCGAATTGCCCACCAGGCGGGCGCGCTTTGCCACACCGACGCCACCCAGCTTGTGGGCCAGCTGCCGCTGGCCGTAGATGAGGCCGAGGTGGACCTACTGTCACTCTCGGCCCACAAGCTCTACGGGCCGAAGGGCGTCGGCGCCCTCTACGTGCGTCCTCGCCTGCCGGTGGCGATTGAGCCGCTGCTGCATGGCGGCGGGCACGAGCGCGGGCTACGCAGCGGGACCATCAACGTGGCGGGCTGTGTCGGGCTCGGCGCCGCTGCTCGTCTCGTCACCAGCCAAGGCCAGGAAGATGCACGTCGGATGGGGCGGCTGCGCGACGAGCTGCACCGCCGCCTTGCCGCAGCGGTGGACGGCGTGCGGCTCAATGGCCACCCGTCACGTCGTCTGCCCAGCACGGTGAATCTCTGCTTTCTTGACGCCGATGCCGACGCCGTCATGGCCAACATGCCAGGCCTTGCGGTCTCATCCGGCAGTGCGTGCAGCTCTGCCACGCCAGGCCCGTCTCACGTACTTGAGGCCATGGGCCTGTCTCCCGCCGATGCGATGGCTTCCATCCGCTTCGGAGTTGGCCGCCACACGACCGCCGATGAGATTGACCGGGCGGTTCCCCAGGTCGTCCAAGCCGTCACCCGGGTGCGGGCGCTTTCTGATCCCGATCTGGGCCATGCGAGGTCGGCGTGAGCAGCAGGCTGCTCGCCGCCGCCGCGTCCCCTACGTTCGCTCGGCACGAGACCTTTCACCCCCGGTACGGATGGCTGCACAAGGGATTCGCTGCGGCGCACAACGACCACGGGGTTTTCACGGCGCCCAACGCGACCGTGACGCTGGGCGTCGGCAAGAACATGGTCAACGCCATTCGGTACTGGGCGCAGGCGTTCAAGGTCCTTGAGGACATCCCGGACCCCACCCGGCCGCGGGTTTCCCTGCTGAGGCCATCGCCGTTCGGTGAGGCCTTGCTGAGCGAGGATGGCTGGGACCCCTACCTGGAGGACGCCGGCAGCCTGTGGCTCCTGCACTGGCAGCTGCTTCGACCCCCGTCGCTCGGCCCGGCCTGGTGGGTCGCCTTCAACGCCCTCGCGCCTCACCAGTTCACCGAGGCACAGCTGGTCGCGCAGGTGATCGAGCTCGCTTCGGCCGCCGGCTGGCCAGCTGTGGTGGAGGGCTCGGTCAAGAAGGACGTCGACTGCGTGCTGCGCATGTACGCTGCCCGCCAGCGGGGCCGCCAGGGTCTTGACGACGTGCTGGACTGCCCCTTCCGGGAGCTGGGGCTGGTTGAGGCCGTAGCAGGCGAGGCCAACGGCTGGCAGTTTGTCTTCGGAGAGAAGCAGAACCTCCCCGACTCGATCCTGGCCTACGCCTGCCTCGACTACGCCGGGCAGGTCGCGCCGGAGGCGGCGTCGATCAGCATCGCCCGTCTTGCAGCCGATCCCGGAAGCCCAGGTTGTGCCTTCAAGCTCCCTGAGGCCGCGCTCTACGACGCCCTCCGACGAGCCGCAGCCGCGACCGATGAGCTTGCGGTGGTCGAGACAAGCGGCCTTCGCCAGCTGCTGTTCCACGGCGCTCCGGCACGGCTGGCCGCCAAGGTGCTCGAGACCCACTACCGTCAGACGACCGGCTCGACTCGCAGATGGGCCGCCGCACACGACAAGCTCGACCTGCAGGGTGCGGGAGAGCAGATCTCCGAGCAGTCCGCCCACCCGCCTCCAGGCCGCGCGGCTGGCCCCCACCGGGAGATGGAAGCCGAGGCTGCCTCGACCGAGAGGCCTCAGAGGCCAGGACCTCCCGAAGTCACCGCAGAACCGCCTGGGGCGCAAGGCAAGCGTCGACGGCCCGGTCGTAGGCAGCCGAGCCGGCCATTGGCGGAAGCACTCCGGGTCCGTCGACAGTTCCTGCGCTCGGCCAACGTCGAGCGCGACGGAGGAACACCGGACGCCGCCGACTACGTCCCAACCGATCGGGCGCTTGAGGTGCTGCGCCGCATTGTCCGAGCCATCAGCGAGCCATCCTCAAGCCGAGCGTGGTCACTCACCGGACCCTACGGGGCAGGCAAGTCGTCCTTCGCCCTGTTCCTCGACGCCCTGACCGGCCCTCGCCATGACGTGGCACGGCTACACGCCGAGGCTGCGCTCGCGCTCGCCAATCCGGAGCTGCTTGGGGCACTCGAGGCGGGGCGGCACGCGGTGGGCGCTGACGAGCGCGGGTTTATCAGGGCTGTCGCGACAGCGCAGCGCGAACCGGCGAGCGCCACCGTCGCTCGCGCGCTGCGCATTGGGGCCCAGCGCTACTGGCCGACACGCCTTCCCGCCGACGTGGCGCAAACGATCCGACGCCTTGAGGAGTCACCCGCCGACGCTCGCCTGATAGGGGCCCTGCTCACATGCCTGGCAGGCCACGCGCCCGTCTTGCTCGTCGTCGACGAGTTCGGCAAGAACCTGGAGCACTTCGCCGACGTAGGGGCCGAGGCCGACCTGTTCGTGCTCCAAGAGCTCGCCGAGCGAGCCTCCGGAATCCACGGCCATCCCGCCTTCATCGTGACGCTGCAGCACCTCGCGCTTGAGGACTACGTCTCGAGAGCCTCTGGCGTGCAGCGTCGAGAGTGGAGCAAGGTCCAAGGGCGCTTCGAGGACGTCCCCTTCATCGAAAGCGGCGCGAGCACGCCACGACTTGTAGCAGCCGCGATCGACAGCACCAATGCACCGGTCGAACTCCGTGAGCGCATCAACGCCTGGGCCGAAGCGACCCAGATCACCTGCGAGGAACTCGGTCTTCGGCCGGTGCTGCCCGGGGGCAGCGAGGCTCTGCGGGCCTGCTACCCCTTGCACCCCGTGACCCTGGCAGCGCTTCCTGAGCTGTGCGCCCGCTACGGGCAGCACGGGCGCACGCTGTTCACCTTTCTGTCCAGCGGCGAACCACACTCGCTCGCCACATTCCTCGAGGAGGCGAATGCAGCTGGCCCGTGCCTGCCCGTCGTCGCCCTGGATCGGCTGTACGACTACTTCCTCGAGTCGGTCGGCGCCATGGTGGCCGCCGCTAACGATGGAACGCGGCTGCTGGAGGTCGCAACGCGCATCCGCGAGGCCCAAGGGTTGGACCCGGAGGATGCACGCTGCCTGAAGGCTGTCGGGCTGCTCAACCTGGTCAGCCAGGGCGGCGCCTTGCGGGCATCCGCGGCGATGGTGGCGTTCGCGCTCGGCCCAGCCGATGCTGAGGGCGACGATGGCGCCGAGATTCGGGGACGACTGCGGGACCTGGAGCGCCGCGGCTTCCTGACCTACCGGGCCTTCGCCGACGAGTACCGGATCTGGGAGGGCACGGACTTCGATCTCAAGGCGGCGGTCAGTGCGGCGAGAGAGCGGCTCCGAAGCCAGCCGCCAGCAGGGCTGCTGCAACGCCTGAACCCGGTGGGCCCGATCGTGGCTGGCCGCCACACCCAGCGGGTCGGCATGCTGCGGTGCTTCGACGCGGCCTTCGCCGACGCCGGCACGGGCGCGGTCGCGCCGCCTGGCCCGAAGGACTCGGCGGACGGGCTCGTTGTTCACTTCATCGGCGACGAGGCCGAAGCGGCGCAGCTGCAGGTGTCGAGCAGGGCCAAGCCGGTCGTGATCGCCACAACCCCGGCCTTCCCGCGCATCACCGAAGCCGCCGTCGACGTGGCTGCCGTGCTGGATGTACTGACGCAGCGAGAGGTCCAGGAGGACCGGGTCGCGCGCCGCGAGCTGCAGGAGCGAGCAAGCCTGGGCCGTCGTCGCCTCGCCCAGTACCTGGCCGAGGGCTTCGGACCGAGCCAAGCAGGAACACGCTGGTACCTGGCCGGCACTGGCGAGGAACTCGACGGCCGCCAGGGGCTGTCCCGGATGCTGTCGGCGCTTTGCGACCGGATCTACTGCGACAGCCCCCAGATCCGCAACGAGATGCTGGGACGGCGTGAGCTGACGTCACAAGGGGCAAAGGCCCGCCGCGACCTGCTAGAGGCCATGATCCGTCACGGCGCCAAGGAACGGCTGGGCCTGGAGGGCTTCGGGCCTGAGCGGGCGATGTACCAGGCGACGTTGCTGCACGACGAGCTTCACCGGCGAAGCAGTGACGGCAGCTGGCTGTTTGGGAAGCCCGGCTCCAAGAGCACCCTTCGCCCGGCCTGGCGGGCGGTGAACGCACTCATCAACGAGGCAGTCGAAGCACAACTCAGCGTCGACCGGCTCTACAGCGCGCTGATGGCGGCCCCGATCGGGATGAAGGAAGGTCCAATCCCGGTGCTGGTGACCACTGTGCTCCTGCACCGTTCCGACGATGTGGCCCTCTATCAGGAAGGGACCTACCAGCCCCGCCTGACCCCTGAGATCGTCGAGCGGTTGGTGAAGACGCCAGAGCGCTTCTTCGTACGGCGTTTTGACACCGGCGGCAGTCGGCGCACGGTCCTGGAGGCGCTCGCCGAGGTGGCAGGTACCACCCGTCCCGTCCGCGGGCGCAATGCCTCCGTGCTCGCCGTGGCCGCGCCATTGCTCGTGCTCGTGCGCTCGTTGCCCGAGTACTCCAAGCACACCAAGTCGCTTTCGGCGCAGGCCCAAGCCGTCCGGGCCGCATTGGTCACCGCCCGCGAGCCCGACGAGCTCATCTTCTCCGCCCTCCCGGCGGCATGCGGCGTCCCGCCGTTTGCCCCGGGTCGCCAGGTCGCGCCCGCCCGAGTGGCTAGGTACGCAGCGCGACTTGGCGCCGCGGCCGATGAGCTCCGAGACGCCTACGGTGCCCTGCTGCAGACCATCGCCGCCGCCCTGGCCGCCGAGCTCGGCTTGCCGGAGGGCCTTGCTGCGCTACGAGCCGACCTCCGCGGCCGGGCTCGCCGGCTCGCCGGGCAGGTCATCGACCCTCGGCTCCGAGCGTTCCTCGTCCGGGCTGCCGACGAGCAGCTTGACGACGACGACTGGCTTGAAGCGATCGCCCTCAACATCGCCGATGGGCCACCGGGGTCCTGGCGGGGCGACGACCTGGAGCGCTTCCGGATCCAGCTGCACGATCTCGCCGGCCTGCTGCGGCGCGTGGAGGCGCTGCACTTCGATGCCATGGCCGCGCAGGGGGAGGGCTTCGAGGCCCGCCGGGTGACCGTGACGGCGCCTGACGGAGCTGAGACGAGCACGGTCGTCTGGGTCGACCGCAGCCGGCTTGAGTCGCTGTCGTCCATCGCCGACGAGATGGCGGTCAAGGCCCAGCACGTCGCTGGACCGCAAGGGGCCGAAGCGCTGCTCGCCGTGCTCGCCGAGCGCACGCGAAGCCCCAACGCCAGTTCCGCAGGACAGACCATGCTTCTCGACAAGCGGGGTCGAGCCTCCGGCCAACCCTCAAAGGAGCGCGCCCATGGCTGAATCAGCTCAGCCGGTTCGCCACGTCCTTGGCATCTCCGGTGGCAAGGACAGCGCGGCCTTGGCCATCTACCTGCGGGACAAGGTCCCGAGTATGGAGTACTTCTTCTGCGACACGGGCTCCGAGCTCCCCGAGACCTACGAGTACCTGCAGCGGCTCGAAGCGGTGCTCGGCCAGCCGATCGTGCGGCTCAACGCCGAGCGAGGCTTCGACCACTGGAACTGGGTCTTTGGCGGAGCGCTCCCCTCCCCGCAAATGCGCTGGTGCACCAAGAACATGAAGCTCAAGCCGCTCGAGGCCTGGATCGGCGACGTGGAGACCTACACCTACATCGCCATCCGAGCCGACGAGCACCGGGAGGGCTACATCTCCCGCAAGCCCAACATCCACCCCGTTCTCCCGTTCAAGGAGGCCGGGATCGTCAAGGATGACGTCCTGCGGATCCTCGATGACGCGGGCGTCGGCCTGCCGTCCTACTACGAGTGGCGCACCCGGTCGGGCTGCTACTTCTGCTTCTTCCAGCGCAAGGCCGAGTGGGTGGGGCTCGCCGAGCACCACCCTGAACTCTTCCAGCAAGCGGTCGCCTACGAAGAGAAGCAAAGCTTCGAGGACCGGGCCATGAAGGGGCGGCAGTACACGTGGTCGCAAGGGGAGACGCTCCGCGAGCTGCTCGCCCGCAAGGACGAGATCATGGTCAAGCACAAGGCGGCGGTGAAGCGGGAACGGCGCCAGCGCACCAATCTCCCGCTGGTCGAGGTCTTGAGTGACGTGCTCGACGACGAGGACGACACCCTGCCCTGCCAGATCTGCCACCTCTAACGCCCGATGCTCTAGCCTCTTGCCGTGGCCCTTCGCGACCTTCATGGCATCCGGCCGCTGTACATCGTGCCCCGCGACGACCTCGTCTCGGAGGTCCTCGTCCCATGCCTGCAGTCGACCACCAGCCTGTCGTGCATGTTCGGCTACTTCGGCAGTGCGGCCCTGCGCGACATCGCCCCCGGGCTGGCGGTCTTCCTCGGGCGCTCAACCGAGCGCATGCGCCTGCTCGTCAGCCCAAACCTCAGCGCCGACGACCTCGAAGCAATGCGCACCGGGGTGACGACCCCGGCCGAGGTGCTCGAACGGCGTCTGGCTGAGCTGCTCGGCGAGGCGGCGGTGAGCGAGAGCGCGCTGGTCCGCCATACCCTGGAGTGCCTGGCCTACCTGCTTGCTGCTGGGCGTCTTGAGGTGAAGGTGACCTACCTTCCGGACGGGCTGTTCCACGACAAGGTCTGGTTCTTCGCCGACGCAAGCGGCGCCGTCGTCGTCCACGGGTCAAGCAACCTCACGGTGGCTGGGCTGACGAGAAACCACGAGCAGATCCGTGTCGAGAAGTCCTGGAGCGGCCAAGACCAGGCGACCGTCATCACCGAGCTGGCTGAGGAGTACGAGGCGCTGTGGGATGGTCGCCGCGAATACGCCGTCGTCCTGGATCTGCCGCTGGCCATCGAGCAGAACCTCATCAAGCAATACGAGCCCGACACCGCCCCGACCCACGCCGACTTCGAGGCGGCCTGGAAGCACGACTACCTGCGCGGCTTGGCCCCGCTGCCGGCGGCGGCGAACCAGTCACCCATCTCCACGCCGGCGCCGCAGTTCATGATTCCTCCCCACCTGGAGTGGGAGACCGGCGACTTCGCCCACCAAGGTGTTGCGGTGCGCGCCTGGGAGGAGGCCGGCCGCCGCACCATCCTGGAAATGGCGACAGGGTCCGGCAAGACGGTCACTGCCCTGGTGGGCGCCCATCGGCTCTACGCCGAGCAGACCCCGCTCCTCGTGGTGATCGCCGTGCCCATCCTTCCCCTAGTGCGCCAGTGGGCCGATGAGGCCCGGGCGTTCGAGCTGGGTCCGGTCATCCCCGGCGACCAGGCGACTCGACGCGCCAAGCTTGCCGCCGTCGAGTCGGCGCTGCGCCGGCTGCGCCTGCACGCGGCCACCGTCGAGTGCCTCATCGTCACCCACGACCTGCTGTGCGACCGCGAGTTCCAGCAGCTCGTCGCCCAGCACCGCGGGCCGTCGTTGCTGATCGCCGACGAGGTGCACAACCTCGGCAGCCCCTCCTTCCGGTCAAGGCCGCCCGAATGCTTCTCGGCCCGGCTGGGCCTGTCGGCAACCCCCGTCCGCCAGTACGACGACGAGGGCACCGCCGCCCTCGTCGACTTCTTCGGAGACATCGCCTTCTCGTTCACCCTCCAAGACGCGATCGGCACCTGCCTTGTTCCCTATGACTACTATGTGCATCCCGTCGCGTTGACCCACGACGAGCTCTCCACCTGGTTCGAGCTGACCACCCAGCTCAACCGGCTGATCCGGAGGGCCGACGAGGGCGACCATATGACCGAACGCCGCATCCAGCTCCTGCGCAACAAGCGCCGCCTGGTCCTCGAGGACGCCACCGGCAAGCTCGATGCGCTCGAAGAGGCCCTGGCCCGGGCGGGGCCGCGCTCCCTCCGGCATGCCCTCGTCTATGCGACCGACAAGCGCCCTGAACAGCTCCGAGCGATCAATCGGATGCTGCGCCAGCTTGGGGTTCGGTTCCACCAGCTGACCGATGCCGAAACGTCACGACCCCGCCTGGCCGGTGAGGTCCTGGCCGCCTTCCGACAGGGCGACCTGCAGGTCCTGACGGCCAAGCGCGTGCTCGACGAGGGCGTCGACGTGCCCGAGGTGGCGACCGCGTTCATCGTGGCCAGCACCACCGTCGAGCGCCAGTGGGTGCAGCGACGCGGCCGAGTGCTTCGCAAATGCGATGCCATCAACAAGCACCACGCCGAGCTGCACGACTTCTTGGTGGTGCCGCCAGCCGACGAACTCGGCAGCGACGACGACGTCCGGAACCTGCTGCGGGGCGAGCTTGACCGCATCAGCGAGTTCGGTCGGCTCGCCCGCAACGCCGCGGCGGCCGATGGGGTGCTTGCGGTGATTCACCCAATCGTGATCGAGTACTTCGGCTAACACCGGTCGCAGGGGAGAATCGGGATGGCGGTGAACCAGGCGCAGCTCGTCGCCACGTTGCGCGAGCAGATCGCGGCCATCGACGAGGCCGAGCGCTGCACTGGCTACCGCCAGGAGCTGCTCGAGACCCTGGCAGGCATCCTCGAGATCGAGCGCACCAGCAAGCTGCAGCGCATGTCGGCTCCGCAAGCCGTGACCGGCCAGTGCGAGAACCTCGGGTTGATCCTGCTTGAGAGCGGGTGGCGAGGATGACGGGACCGGCGGCCGTCAGCTCGTTCAGGGCCGCAGGGAGCTGAGGCGGTGCTGCTCCTACGCCGGGCTCATTTCGCGAACTTCCGCCTTCTCAGGGACGTCGAGCTCAGCTTCTCGACCGACTTTGCCAAGCCCCTGACGGTCATCCGGGCCGCGAACGATTCCGGCAAGACCACCATCCTCACAGCGTTGCAGTGGGCGTTCTTCGGCGACGGCGTTTTGCCGCAGCTACCTGGCCGACCCTATCGGCTGCACCCGATCGACTGGGACGCGACCGCGGCGCCGCGAGTGCCGATCAGCGTGGAGGTGGAGTTCGAGGTCACCTCCGAGACCGTCTTGCGGGAGGGCGCGACGGTCGAGGAGCGGGAGGACTTCCTGCTTCGCCGCAGCTGCACCGAGCAGCTCAGCGAGGACGGAACCAGCGGCCGCGGCCCGTCGACCCTCGTCCTGTACCGGCTACTGCCGGCAGGTGACGAACCGGTCGCCAACCCGAACCTGGTGCTCGAGGACAAGCTCCCATCCAAGCTTCGGGAGGTGTTCTTCACCGACGGCGACCGCGCGCTCGCCTTCATCGAGGCCGGCACCACCCAAGGCAGCAAGCGGACCAGGGTGCAGCACGCCATACGAGCCTTGCTGGGCTTGGACCTCATCGAGGACGCGCAAAAGCACGCCAAGGCGACGCTTGCGGAGATGAACCGGGCCGTCAAAACCATGAGCCCAAACACCGAGGCTGGCAAGCTCGGGGAGCGGCTCGCGGAGATCGAGAGCGAGCTGTCCGAAGCTGAGGACGCCAAGAGGAACGCCAAAGAAGCACTCAGCCGGCTGGAGCTCCAGATTCGAGAACTCGACACCCATATCGCCGAAGCGTTGCGGCAGGGCAACCGGGATCAGCTCGAAGCCCAACTGCGCAGCGCCGAAGAGGAGCTCAAGGCCGCGGAGCGGACCGAACGCGAGCTCATCCGGCGCCACAGCGACCTGTTCAAGGACACTTTCCTGGTCGTCGACCTCATGGCGCCGCAGCTGCGGAAGGCGAAGGACCTCCTCGTCGGGCTCAGGGAGCGCGGAACGATCCCCAAGAAGTTCCTACCCGTCCTTGAGGAGGCGCTGGAGCACGGCACCTGTGTATGCGGAACGTCGCTCGCCGAGAACACCCCCGCGCGCACACACGTCTGCGACCTGATCGAAGAGCACCGCAGGGCGGACGATATTGCCGACCGCCTCACGGACCTCAACACCCTCGCGGCCGCCAAGTACGTGTCACTGCTTGAAACTGACGCCGAGAGCTGGGCGGCACGAGCCCGAAGCTCCTTCCAGCTCGTGTCGGATGCTCGGCGCGCCCTAGACTTGGCGCGAGAGCGAGCCAAGGAACTCGACGAGCAGCTCAAGGCGCTCCCCGATACCGCGATCGCTGACCTAGTCAAGCTCAAGACCGAAGCCGAGGAGCAGAAACGAGTACAGACCCGGGCCGAGCGAGACGCCGAGATCAAGATCTCCAGCCTCGGCCGAGAAAAGACTGAGCTGACCGCCAAGCAAGACAAGCTGCTCCGGGCGGAGCAGAAGTACAACCGGCTGCGAGCCAACCTCCAGGCGACCAACGACGTCCACCGCATCCTGAACGCCACCTACACCGCGATCCAGCACGGCAAGATGCGGGAGGTGAGCGAGCAGATGAACCGCTTCTTCCTCGAAATGATCGTGGCAGACACCGCCCAGCACGCGATCATCCAGAAAGCGGAGATCACCCCCGACTACGACATCGTCGTCACCGGCCCCCAGAACCGCACACTCGACCCCGACCGTGACCTCAACGGCGCGTCCAGACGGGCGCTCACGCTGGCGTTCATCCTCGCCCTCACCAAGGTCAGCGGCGTCCGCGCACCCAATCTCATCGACACCCCCCTGGGCATGACCAGCGGAGACGTTAAGGAGTCGATCCTGCGCACCGCCGCGACCCACTCCACGCAGCTCATCTTGTTTTTGACCCGCTCCGAAATCAGGGATGTCGAACACCTCATCGACGCCTTCGCCGGCAAGGTCTGGACGCTGAGCAACAGCGCCCACTTCCCAACCATGCTGGTCCACGACCCTGGCAGCGTCCTGCAGGGGCTGGTCTGCTCCTGCAACCACCGACAACTCTGCGATATCTGCGAGCGACACCGCGATGCCAGCAGTGACCTCACCCGGCGGTCCGCATGAGCTACAACCCCTTCGCCCAGTACGACTTGCGCGTCCCCACGCCCTTCCACGACGACATCAGTCGCTTCTCCAGAACGTTCAAGACCGCTGGGGAGAAAGCCAACCCGCTCGACAGCCCGTTCGAGCGCTACGTCGACGTGTGGATGCTCGCCGTGTGCATCGGAGCGAGCGAGGGACGCACCGTCGACCTAAAAGGCCCGGCCGCCCACCCGTTCATCACCGGGGTGGTCCTTGCCTCCGACCCCGATCGGATTGAGCTCCTCGAGCTGCTGGCCATCGGGCACACCGGTAACCCGTATGTGATCACCGAGCCGAAGCGAGTCATCGACCTCGCCAATGGCTTCGCGGCCGCTGGCATGCCGACCGTGATCGACACGCTGCGCGGCGGGCACAGCCGGCCCCTGTGGAGCATCACCACGCAGCTCATCAATCGGCTGGAGGGTCCGGTCGCGGCAGCAGCCGACTCGGACGAAGCTGGCTGAGTGCCAGATGGGTGCGGCGCCACCGCGCCGCGAGCAAGCGCTACCGGGACACCAGCGTCGCCGCTCGGCGACAATCACAGCCCATGAGCACCTTCTCCGCCGCTATCGAACGGCAACGCACAGCGCTGAGCCGCACCTCCTTGTCGAAACCGGTCGCCGTGGCCTTGGCTGATGGGCTTCTGGCGCCGCACACGTCGGTGTTCGATTACGGTAGCGGGCGGGGGGGCGACATCGAGCGCCTTTGGCGGCTCGGCTACGAAGCGGCCGGGTGGGACCCGGCCTTCTCACCCTCGGCTCCCAAGCGACCCGCCCACGTCGTCAACCTCGGCTACGTGGTCAACGTGATCGAGGACGCTGGCGAGCGCGCAGACACCCTGCTGGCGGCCTGGGACCTCACCCGCTCGGTGCTCATCGTAGCCGCCCGGCTGGCAGAGCAGACCCAGATCCGGCACGCCGCCGAGCACCTCGACGGGCTCGTCACCTCCCGGCGCACCTTCCAGAAGCTGTTTACGCAGGAGGAGCTACGCGCCTGGATCGACGCCACACTCGGCGTGCGGAGCATCGCGGCTGCGCCCGGCATCTTCTACATCTTCCGAGCTAATGAGGCCGCCCAGCGGTACCTCGCCTCCCGTTTCCGCCATCGGGTCGGGGCGCCGCGGGTACGGGTCAGCGAACAGACGTTTGAGGCCGCCCGAAGCCTGCTTGAACCTCTCATGGGGTTCGTCGCCGCTCGTGGCCGCCTTCCCCGGTCCCACGAACTCGAGGGTAGCGAGTCGATCACTGAACGCTTC
>WNGB01009670.1_pt1 | contig 14794 bp, 14 predicted proteins | sample 5400681 | NCBI WGS metagenome assembly WNGB01 (sample SAMN13153367, study PRJNA577476) | soil metagenome | isolation source: 115 cm soil or saprolite under grassland replicate 2 | place: USA:California | collected 2016-06-15
GGCCTGAGCCTGTGTCGGCCCGAAGGGTCGCGCGCAACGCGCAGAGATACTCCGTGTACGCGGCCGAGGGAGTGTCGTGAGGGCTGCCAACGCGTCTACGGATGCATCGCAGCTCGAGAGCACGGATCTCATCCAGGCGGACCTCGCGTCGCCGCAGGGCGTGACCCACCGTGAGCGACTGGCCGGTCCAGGAAATCCGGGTGCGCTGGGCCAGCGATGAGAGGGCGACGGCGGCGGCGATGGCGCTGATGAGCAGGCCGACGAGCGTGGTCACCACCAGCATCGTGACCACCGTGCTCGCCGTGTCGCGGAACATGAACCACACGGCGGGACCGAGCAGCAGGCCGCCGGCGGCGACGAACAGGCATCCGAAGGCAGAACCCTGCAGGGGCCGATCGAACTGCACCTCGTCTCCCGGCGCCCACCGCGTCACGCGCCAGTCCGCGGGGAACCGCGCCACGTCGAGCGCGGGGGCAACGATCGAGCGAGCGGCCTCTGCCGCGCCCCGGGCCACGCGCCCGGCGGCGTAATCGGCGGCCGCCTCTGGCACCGGAAGCGCATCGAAGCCGGGCGCCGGCACACCCGCCATCTCGACCTCGAATCGTCGCGGGTCGCTTCGCACCACGTGCTGGAAGCGAAGCCCCATGGCGGCGCCGAGGCGATAGGAGAGGTCGGCCACTTTCTCCACGGTGTCGATGCCCAGGACATCGAGAGGGATGGTCCGCGGCCGCGGCTCTTCGCGAAAGTGCACGATCGCTTCCACGAGGCGCGGGTTCGTGATGGAGAAAGGCTCCGCCGTGCCTGAAGAGCCCGGCGGGGCCCGCCGGCGATACACGGTCCGGACCACGAGCCGTTCGACGCTCGCGAGCGCGATCGACTCGCTGCGCTCCTCGCCACGCACGAGCTGGTACTCCCCGATCGTGAGCAGACCGGCAACGCGATCCGCGCGCAAGCGCCACGGCCGCCACAGCCGCTCCTCGCCGGTGGCCGCGCTGGCCAGGGCGCCGAGCACCTCGATTGCCCCCCCGACGAGGGCTCCCATCGCCCCGCCGAGCGGAAGCGTGGTCTTGGCGGACTCGAGCGCGAACTGCCGTCCGGGATCGTCGGCCGACACCTTCAGGAGGACGTCGGAATGCTCCATCGCGGCCGAGGGTAGCGCCGATCGTGACGGAGGCGAACTCCGATCAGTTCTTTTTCGAGAACGGGCGCGCGTCGGTGGCCCGCAGCTTCTCGACGAGGTCGCGGCCCTTCAGGTAGAGCTGTCGCGCCTCCTCCGACGAGGTCGTGATCGCGATCGTGTCGGCGGCATGGGACGACACGGCGAACGCGGTCGCGGCGAGCGCGCAAAGGGAGGCTCGCGCGGCGGGAGCAAGGTTCTTCATACGTCCTGCTGATCGAGGGAAGGAGCGTACTCCCCTCGCCGGGTCCGAGCCGTGAAATTGCGTCAATCGGCCTGAGATCGCATCCAGCCGTTTGAACATGCTCCGGCCGACGAAAAGGAGAACCTTCCGCCACCGCCGAACGTTAGGGAAGCAGGGACGAGGTCTGGAGGTGGTCATGAGAGTGCGAACGTTGGGGTTGGCCGGCGCCTTGGCCTTGGTGGTGGCGGCGCCGGTCCGTTCGGAGGCGCCCCGCGGCCGGGCCTGGGTGCACGTCCGGGTGGACGAGTCCAACCGCCAGAGCAAGGTCTCGGTCAACCTTCCCATCTCGGTGGTGGATGCCGCCCTGCAGGCCGCGCCGGAGGACATCATGTCCAACGGCCACATCCACCTCGGCCGCATGGGTAAGCACGAGCTCTCCGTGTCCGACCTGCGCAAGGCCTGGAACGAGATGAAGGCGACGGGCGACGCGGAGTTCGCGACGGTCGAAGACGAGGACCAGAAGGTCCGCATCGCCCGCGCCGGGAACCTCATGCTCATTCACGTCGAGAAGCCGAATGGCACGGAGTCCGTCCGGGTGGAGGTGCCCATCGAGGTCGTGGACGCGCTCTTCTCCGGCCAGGGCGAGGAGCTCAACCTCCGCGCAGGGATCGCCGAGCTGCAGAAGCGCCGAGGCGACATCGTGCGCGTGCACGACGACCACTCCACCGTCCGCATCTGGATCGACGAGGGGAACTAGCCATGCTCAAGATGGTCCTGATCGGAGCCGTGGCCGTACCCGCCATCGCCGCCGGCTCGGTGGCGGCGACGGGGGTCGTGGTCGTGGACGTGAAGGAGCCCCGGGGCGGACATCACTTCGTGGTGCCCGTGCCCTTGGCCCTGGCCCAGGTGGCGGCCGCCTTCGTCCCCGAGAACAAGACCCGCCTCCACCTGGGGCGCGACGCCGAGCGGTACCTGCCCGTCGCTCGGCAGGTCTTGGCCGCGCTCGCGGAAGCCGACGATGGCGAGCTGGTGCGCGTCGAGGAGCCCGGCCAGAAGGTCACCATCCGCAAGGAAGGCGACATGGTGCGCGTCTCCGTGGACGACGGCGACGAGCACGTCAAGGTGCAGGTTCCGATCTCGCTCGCGCTGGCCGTGCTGCCGAGCTCGGGCAGCCAGGTCTCCGCGTCACAGGCGGTGTTTGCGTTGCAGCACGCGCGGCTGACCGAGGTGGTCAACGTCCAGGGTAGGGACGGCGAGCAGGTGTCGGTCACCGTGTACTGACGCGACAATTTCGATTTCACTATTTCGCCGATAGGGCGGGTCTCCCGAGATTTCGGAGAGACCCTGCCTGCGTCAAATGCAGCAACCACTCGGGTTGCGGCCGCACTTGACGCGACGGCCTTCGGGGCCTAGTTTCTCCCTTGCCTAATCGGCCGCATCGCGGCCGAGCGGGGGAACCGACGGGACGCGCGAGCGTCCCAGGGGCGCATCCAGGCTGAGCCTGGTAGGGGACTTCCAACCCCGAGCCCGTCAGCTAACCTCGCCGGCAGTTGGATGTCTATGCACAGTCTCCCCACTCTCTGGAGGACGACTCACATGGTGAATTACGTCTCGGCGATCGTGTTCGTGTTCCTGCTGGGACCCGGGCTCCTCGTCACCCGGGCCCTCAGCGCCAACCCCGCGCGCGCGGTGATGGCGCTCGTGCTGTGGGTGCTGCTCGACGTGCTCGTCGCCTCCGCCATCCGGCTGGCCGCGGAGTGGGAGCGGGCGGTAGTGTTCCGGCTGGGTAAGCTCTCCAGCGTGAAGGGTCCGGGGCTGTTCGCGGTCATCCCCCTGGTCGACTGGGTGCGCATGATCGACACGCGCGTGCAGGCGCTGGAGATCTCGCGCCAGCAGGTGATCACGAAGGACAACGTGCCCGTCTCCGTCGATGGCGTGCTGTTCTTCCGCGTCGCCGAAGCCGCGCACGCCGTGGTGCGCGTGCAGGACTTCCGGTTCGCGGTGTTCCAGTACGCGCGCACCTCCCTTCGCGACGTCGTCGGCCAGATGACCCTCGACCAGCTGCTCTCCGAGCGCGAGCAGATCGAGGCCACCATCGGCTCGCACGTCGAGAAGGACACCCGTGCCTGGGGGCTCCATGTCGAGTCCATCCGCATGGAAGACATCGACATGCCCGAGGAGCTCAAGAAGATGATGTCGCGCCAGGCCTCCGCGGAGCGGGAGAAGCGCGCCACCATCACCAAAGCCGAAGGCGACCGCGATGCGGCGTTCAACCTGGCCAAGGCCGCGCAGACCATGCGCGAGAGCCCGGGCGCCATGCAGCTCCGCACGCTGCAGACGATCGACGGCCTGGGGCCGACGGCGTCCAACACGGTCGTGCTCGCCATCCCGATCGAGGTCATGGACGTGCTCAACGGGACGGCGCGGATGCTCGAGGGGCGGAGGGCGCAATAAGAATGCAACCGGCGGGGCCGGACTTCCTCGCGCTCTGGTGGTCTTGGCGGGGCGGTTGCCTCGCGAGGTAAACGACTGTACTCAGATCGCGTACAACCTCGTCCTCGTCAGGACATCGCTCCAGGACGCCCGTGCCGCCGCGGAAATCGCCCGCTGGGGCTACACAAGACACTCCTGATGGTCCCGGGGGCCGTCACGCTCTTCCAGCGCCTCGTCGCGGCCAACCATCGTACGCAAATCACGTACAATCAAACCCTGGCCCGGCCGTCCTACGGCGGCCGAGCACGACCTTCTGCCCGCCACGCCTCTCGATGTCGTGGTCAGGACACTAGCGGGCGATCGTGAAAGGCTCGCGCCGCTCGATCCGGCCGCCTCCGACTTCGTCGCGGACGTCGAGGACGAGCTCGTACGGACCTTCGGCCAAGCCGCCAAGATCGAGGCCCACGAGCCGGACCACGCGCCCTTCGCGGTCGGCAGCGATCCGGGTCGGTGGCCCCTGGCGTACGACGGTTCCGTCGGCCGCGCGCACCTCGAGGCCGGAAGAGACGCGGGGCGCGCCGTCCGCGGGATCGCGCGGCGCTCCGAACACCTCGAACTCGCAGTAGAGGCCGCCGTCGGGCGCGAAGGTGCGATGCGCGGCCACCGCGGCGCGCGGCTTGCCGTCGCGGGTCGTCGGCCGGATGACCTGATCGCTCACGATCGGCGTCGACAGGCGCAGGGTTCCTGCCGGCGGCACCTCGAACCGCTGCGCCACCGCGCCCATCGCCCCCGTCGCCGGATCGCGCACGACGAGGCGGGCCTGCGCGACCCCCGCGGGCAAATCGAACTCCCGCGCCACCGACCGCCAGCCCGGTGCCTCGCCTTCGGGGACCCGCACCTCGACGCGCTCGTCCGAGTAGAAGGTCTTACCCGTATCGCGGAGCGTCGCCGCCGCCGTGACCTCGAGCCACGCTGTGCGCGATTTTCCCGCGCCCTGGAAGGTAAGGTGCGTCGCATCGAACTCGGCCGCGATCATCACCCGCGTGGTGTCCTTGCCGCGCGGCTCCAGCGCGTAGGTTGTCGCGCGTAGCGGGATCCCCGCAACTTCGAGAGCACTATCGAGCGCGGTCTCAACCGCCGCGGGCAGGCTGCGCGTTCCCTCCTTCGCCGGAACCGGCTTGGCTGCGGGCGGCGGCATCTCCGCGCGCAACGTGTACCCCCGGCGGGCCCGGACCTTGAGCCCGTCCCGCTTGACCTCCACGCGGAGCTTCCGCCATTCGCTCGGACGCTTTCCGGCCGGGGCCTCGAACCCGAGCATGTAGAAGATGCGGGATTCGGCGGCGATGCGCTCCGCGCCGGCGGCGAGGTCGTTCGAGTTCCGGATGGAGAAGCCGCCCGTGTCTTCGGCCAGGGCCTGCGATCCCTGGGACGAGAGTACGGTCTCCTCGAACGACATCCGCCCGACGTCGGCGTCACCGGGAGCGCTGGCCATATCAGCCGAGGCGCTTCCCGGTCCGACGACGAGGCCGCGGGCGTCCACGAAGTAGACGGCCGTGTTCGCCTCGCGCGACGCCGCGATCACGTCGCGAGGCCGCAGCTCGGTGTCTTCCAGGAAGCCGGGTGAGAACAGCAGCAGCGACTTCCGCCCACGCACGGCGGCGAGGGCGTCGATCACGCGGCGAACCGTCGCCAGAACGCCCTGCGTGCGCATTCTGCGCTCCGCATCGATCTGACCTGCGCGGGCCACGACCTTGCCCGGACAGCCGGGATCGCGCTCGAGGCAGACGTGGGCGAGTGTCCATCGGCTCACCACGCGCTCGACGATCTGGGTGGAGAGGGCAGTGCCGCGGCTGATGAGATAGGCCTCGGATTCCGTCATGTATTCGAAGGCCTGCGACACACTTCCGCCGCGCGATCTCAGGCGCGCGGCAATGGCCAGGAGATCGGCCCGCCCTTCCGGGATCCTGGCGCTCCACCACGCATCGCCGCTGGTCGCGGCTAGGATCACCTCGTCCCCGTCGCGGACCGAGCGCTCGAGGAACGAGGTCACGGCGCGCCGCGCACCCACCGTGGCGCCGACGTCGAGACCCAGATCGTCCAGGACGAGGGCGTAGGCGCGGCCGATGCGCGGGCGCTCGACATCGTTGGTGACGACGACCGCGGGTTTCGTCGCGGGCGGGGTCTCCGCCGGCGCCTCCGCCACGACCGCCTCGAAGCTGACGATGGGCTGCGGCCGCCCGTCTTCTTCGATCACGAAGTCATCGCGGGTGAGACCCGGGACGGGAACGCCCTTGTCGTCGACCACGACGACGTCCACGGTGACGAGCTCGACCTTGGTCGGGAAAGTGGGTGGGGGCTGGGCGGGGGCCGCGGTAGCGGCGCCCAGGGCACAGGCCAGGGAGACCCACGACGCACGTGCCGACTTCACCCACGTACTATATAGGCGGCCCTACGATGGATTGATGGCCGACGATCTCGATCCCGTCTTTCGGACCTGCTTCATCGTCCAAAGGATCGTGCCGTCCACCGAGACACGACAACGGGTCGGGAGCAACTGAGCGCATGGCGGCTGGCCGGGCCTGGCTCCTCTTCGTGGTCCTGGCCTCGACGCCGCCCTCCCCTTCCCCGTCGCCGCGCCCCTCCCCGTCGCCCAGCCCATCACCGTCGGCATCCCCGCCCGCGCGCCCGGTGAGCGACTCCGTCGACCGCGTCGTGAACCGGATCGAAGACGCGCGCGAGGATCCCTGCAAGAAGTCCGCGCAGGAAGGCAAGCCGTGCTTCCCCGTATCGACGACGGTTCGCGGCGAGGAATACTCCGTGCGCAAGTCCCTCGGACTCCCGGACCTCGAGAAGAGCAAGCCCGCCCCGGGCGGCGCGCCCACGGTCGCGGAGATGACTCCCTACCGTCCCGGGCCCAAGACCACCCCGGTCCCCCTGGTCAAGCTCGACCCCGGCTGCCTGGTCAAGGGCCTCATGAAGAGCTTGAAGGGGAAGAACGACACGTACTACCTCTACCGGGTGCGCGACACGCACGGAGAGCGCGTCGCGCTCTACGACCGGAAGCTGGACGCCGAGAACTTCCAGGGAGAGGTGGCCTTCCTTGGGAAGTTCGAGGGAGAGTGCGACGCCCTCGCTGCCTTTCGTCACGAGGAGCTGATCCACCCGCCTTCCGGTGCCCCTACTCCGCGCCCTTGGCCGAGCCCCAGCGTGACGCCATCGCCGCGATGAAGTCGCCGCCCTGCCGGCTCTTCGTCATCCTCGCGCGCGAGGCGCCGGTGGGCGTGATCCTCCGCCGCGGGCCCGCGGCCTGGTATCACCTCATCCGGTGGCACACGGACGAAGACCGGTTCGAGCACGGGGCCTGGCTCCGGGGCCGCATCTACGAGGAGCGCTGCGATCTCTGCCCGGACGGCGAGCTCTTCCTCTATTTCGCGCTGCAAGGCTCGCGGTGGCGCACGAGCTACCAGGGCACCTGGACGGCGGTGAGCCGGCCTCCGTGGCTGCACGCGCTCGTGCTCTGGCCCCACGGCGATACCTGGGGCGGCGGAGGGCGGTTCGTGGGCCGGCGCAAGGTCGCCTTGTGGACCGGCCTTCCCCTCACGACGCATCCGGACCATCCGCTGGTCGGTCTCGAAGCCGTGAGCGGATCGAGGGCCGAGACCGGCGGCGTCTTCTTGGATGACGACCTGCCGGACAGGGAATGGTCCGGGCGCGACCGCGCCGGAGAGCACGTCTTCACGTCCGCGGGCAAGCTGCTGCGAAGGCGCGGCGGCCGCGTTGTCGAGCTCGCGGACTTCAACGGCCTGGAGCCCGACCCCCAGCCTGCACCCCTCTGGGCGACACGGCCGCTACCGCCCCTGCCCTCGCGACGCAAGAGGCGGCACGCGCGCTGAGCTAGGATCATGGCGAGATGACCGACCGGGGTGGAGAGGGCGAGCGGATCGACCTCTGGCTCGACGTCGCGTGCCTCTTCAAGACGCGGTCCGAGGCGCAGCGGGCCTGCCGCGGCGGAAAGGTCGACGTCAACGGCGACTCGGCGCGGCCGAACCGCATCGTGCGGCCGGGCGACGCGATCGTGATCACGCGCGGCGCGGGACGCCGGCAGACCGTGATCGTCCGCGGCGTGGCGAGCAAGCACGTTCCCAAGGCGGAAGCACGCGAGCTCTACGAGGACCGCACGCCCGCGCCGACGCCGGAGCAGCTCGAGGTGCGGGACTTCGAGCGTGCCTACCGGGCCACGACGCCCGCGACCGCGCCCGACCGGCGCGACCGCCGGATCCTCCGGCGGCTCAAGGGCCGGCCGGAATGAGTGCCGAGCTAGTCGACCTCGAGGTCGGCCACCACCGGCAGGTGGTCCGAGGCCGCCGCCGTCACCGGCGTGCCGTTCACGACCGCGCAGCTCTTGAGCCGGGGCGCGAAGGCGGAGGGCAGGAACACGTAGTCCAGACGCACGTGCGGGTCGCCGGCCGGGAAGGTGAGCCCGCGCTCCTCCGGATGCAGCGCGCGATAGCCGTCGACGTAGGCCGCGTCGAGCATGATCTGGATCGTCTCCCAGCGAATGGTGCGGCCGGTGAGATACACGAAAGCGCGCAGGCGCGGCGGCAGCTTCAGGATGTCGAGGGTCTCGCCGGGGGCGATGGTGTTGAAGTCGCCGGTCACGACGTGGAAGCCGTGCTGGTGCTCGGCAATGCCGGCCAGGACCGCCCGCAGCTCGCGCACGCGCCGCCGCTCCGTCCAGTTCGAGTGCACGGCGCTCAGGTGCACACCGAAGATGCGGAAGGGCGCGCCCTCGGGCACGAGCTCGAGGAAGGCGCGCCGGCTCGCGGGCGGACGGTGCCACGCGTGGCGGACCTGATGGCGGCTCATGAACCCCACGGAATGCGCGGGGTCGGCCGCCCACACGGGCATGTCCGTCGCCGCCGCGAGCTGCTGGACCACCTCCGGCCGGATGGCCTCCTGCAACACGACCACGTCGGGCGCGCACTGGTTGACCACCGCGGCCAGCGCGTCCACTCGTCCCACGCCTCCGTAACGGATGTTGTAGGTCAGCAGGCGCAGGCTCACGAGGTCTCGACCTTGCCGCACAGGGTCAGGTACGGCTGGCTCATGACGTGCTCGCGCACGTACATGATCCAGTCGCGCGTCCCCTGGATGTTGACCGGCCGGCCCACCATCTTCATCAACCGGTCGCGCAGGGGAAGGAGGCCGGGCGCGATGTCCGGGTCCTTCGCGCTCACCGGCCGCGAGTGGACCTTGGGGATGAAGAACCCGTCGAGCTTGTAGAGGGCGACCGCTTCCGCACCCACCAGGGTGAGGTCCAGGTCGCTGGTGCCCGGGCCGTCCGCGTCGAAAGGGGCGTGGTCTCCGTGGCGGACGCCGGTGACGGCGCTGCCGCGGAGCACGGCGGCAGTGCCGGGCGGTATCGCGCTGCGGATCGCCTCGCAGAACTGCTCGTACCGCCGGGGATCACCGCCGAAGGCCAATCGAATGACGTTGGCGCGCATCTCGGACTCGCTGAGGCCCGCGCGCACCTTCTCCTCCGCCGCGTCCGGCTCCGCCATCTGGCTCTCCTCCCGGCCCTGCCATCAATGTAGCAACCGCGAGAGAGGCGTGGTCCGGCCGCCGCCCAGAATGGATTTCGGCCTCTCCGGCGCTGCGGTAGAATGAGGGGCGGCCTCGTATCGGGCCGACCGCCGTCCTCTCAAGATATTGGAGTGCCATTCATGCTGATCGCGTCTTTCGCGGGCGCGGGGCTGGCCGCGCTCGTTGCCGCGGGAACGGCCCTGGCCGCGACCGCCCCCGAGGCCACCGTGCAGAACCCCTTGCTCGCACCCTGGAGCGGCCCCTACGGGGGCGTGCCGCCGTTCGACAAGGTCAAGGTCGAACAGTTCAAGCCGGCGCTGGAGACGGCGATGACGGAGGCCCTGGCGGAGATCGACAAGGTCGCGAACGACCCCGCCCCGCCGACCTTCGAGAACACCATCGTGGGCCTCGAGCGCTCCGGACGCGCCCTGGACCGCGTGAGCAACGTCTTCGGGATCTACAGCTCGACCATGAGCACGCCGGACTTCCAGAAGGTCGAGGAGGAGATGGCGCCCAAGCTGGCCGCCTTCTCCGACCAGATCACCCAGAACGAGAAGCTCTTCAAGCGCATCGCCGCCGTCTACGACGCGCGCGAGAAGGGGACGCTGACCCCGGAGCAAAGGCGCCTGGTCTGGCTCGACTACACCAACTTCGTGCGCGCAGGGGCGAAGCTCGACCCGGCGGCCAAGAAGCGCATGTCCGAGATCAACCAGCGCCTGGCCTCCCTCTACACGAAGTTCAGCCAGAACCTGCTCGCGGACGAGACCGACTACGTCCTCTTCCTCGACAAGGAGTCGGATCTGGCCGGCCTGCCCGACTCCCTGCGCTCCGCCGCCGCCGCCGCCGCCGAGCAGCGTGGGCAGAAGGGCAAGTGGGCCATCACCAACACGCGGTCGAGCATGGAGCCCTTCCTGACCTATGCAGGTCGGCGCGACCTGCGCGAGAAGGTCTGGAAGACGTACTACAGCCGCGGCGACCACGGCGACGCCAAGGACAACAAGGCGATCATCACCGAGATCCTGAAGCTGCGGGCCGAGCGCGCCAAGCTGCTCGGCTATCAGACCCATGCGCACTGGCGTCTCGAGAACACCATGGCCCGCACCCCGGAGCGCGCGATGCAGCTCATGGAGGCGGTCTGGAAGCCGGCGGTGGCGCGCGTCCGCGAAGAGGTCGCCGACATGCAGGCCATCGCGGACAAGGAGGGCGCCAAGATCAAGATCGAGCCCTGGGACTACCGCTACTACGCGGAGAAGGTTCGCAAGGCCAAGTACGACCTGGACCAGAACGAGGTCAAGCCGTACCTCCAGCTCGAGAAGCTGCGCGAAGGGATGTTCTGGGTGGCCAGCCAGCTCTTCGGCTTCCAGTTCGCGCCCGTGACGGACGTCCCCGTCTACCAGCCGGACATGCGCGTCTACAAGGTCACGGATCCGGCGGGCAAGCAGGTCGGCCTCTGGTACTTCGATCCCTACGCGCGGCCGGGCAAGCAGTCGGGAGCGTGGATGAACGCGTACCGCAGCCAGGAGCGCTTCGAGAAGGACATCACGACCATCGTCTCCAACAACACGAACTTCGTGAAGGGCAACCCGGGCGAGCCGATCCTCATTTCCTGGGACGACGCCACCGCGCTCTTCCACGAGTTCGGGCACGCGCTGCACGGGCTGAGCTCGAACGTGACGTACCCGTCGCTGTCCGGCACCGCGGTCGCGCGCGATTACGTCGAGTTCCCGTCGCAGCTCCTCGAGCACTGGCTCTCGACGCCCGAGGTCCTGAACAAGTTCGCGCTGCACTACCAGACGGGCAAGCCGATCCCGGCGGAGCTGGTCCAGAAGATCGAGAAGGCCGCGACCTTCAACCAGGGCTTCGCCACCGTCGAGTACCTGGCCAGCGCGCTCGTGGACATGAAGCTGCACCTGGCCGGCGACCAGACGATCGATCCAGACAAGTTCGAGAAGGACACCCTGGCCGCGCTGGGCATGCCGTCCGAGATCGTCATGCGCCACCGCACGCCGCAGTTCGGCCACGTCTTCTCCGGCGACGGCTATTCCGCGGGCTACTACAGCTACATCTGGTCGGACACGCTGTCCGCGGACGCCTGGGAGGCCTTCACCTCGGCGGGCGGGCCGTACGACAAGGCGGTGGCCAAGCGGCTCCGCGACGACATCTTCTCGATCGGCAACACCGTGGACCCCGCGGAGGCCTACAAGAAGTTCCGCGGACGCGAGCCGGGCATCGCCGCCCTCATGCGCAAGCGCGGCTTCCCGGTGCCGGCGGACGCGAAGGGCGAGTAGATCGCGGCGACCGTGAGTCCGGTCGCCGCGTAGCGGCGGCCGGACGATCGGGGTTTCGGGGGCGGTCGCGACACGCATCGCGGACGGTGCATGAGCGTGGCAGCCGCGACCTCCATCCAAAGGGTGGTCCAGCGCGCTTTCCGACCATGATTGCGCCCACGTGACGACGCGTCGGTACCAAAGGCGTGCACAGCCCAGTGGACCAAGAGCGTGAACAAGTGACCGCTCGCAGAGATACCCAAATGGTCAGCAGCGACCCTGCGCTCATCCTCGGGCACGCCCGGAGAGAGGCAAGCCGTTGAGGGACAGGCGTTGTACTTCAAGTTCACGTCCGTGGCCCAGCGGATCGGCACGCTCGGTTGGCGGGGATATACAATTGGCGAGTTCTGCTGACTAAGTGTTAGCCGGACTTCAGGCTGCTCATCTAGCAGCCCGTGGTGAAAGCCTCGGAGGCAGTCCGCGGGCGGCGGTGCGTGAAGCTTCGACCAAGATCCGTCAGGCTGGTCATTCGGTGACTCAGTGAGCGATGGATGACCTCCAGCAGGCTGGAGAACGCCCACAAGACGACGAGAAGAGCGTGAGCGAGACCCTGGAAGCCCCGCGGCGTCCCGGCTCCCGTCCGATCGCGGATGACGAGCCCAAGGTTGAGCCCGCTCGCGTGGATGAGCATCCGCTTCAGGATGTTGTCGTGCCCGCGCAAGTGCGTCCGCCGCATGTTGCCGGTCTCACAGAGGTGGGCAAACGGCCGCTCCGCTCGTTCCCCACGTTGGCGTCGTAAGCGCATTCCGCGCGCACCACGCATCCGACGGCGATTCGCATAAACCGCGGCCTGCGCCTCCTCCTGCTCGTCCTTCCACTTCCGGCGCGGCCGCGCCGGTTCCGAGATGTACGAACGAAGATCCATGTCCTCCAGTTCGAGCAGGGTCTCGTCGCTGTGGTAGCCCTTGTCCGCGACCACTTCGGCCAGCCCCTCCTCGGACACGTAGGGACCGGCGCAGCGGCTCACCATCAGCGTCTCTACTTGCTTCACTGCCTCGCCCAGCGTCTTCTTGATTGTCGTGGTGTCGCCCTGGTCCGCACACTGGATGGTGACGGCTACGATGGCCCCCGTCTCCGTGTCCACGGCCGTCTCGGCCTTGTGGGCCAGACGCGTCCTCTTGTCCTTCATCTTCGTCACTCGCGCGTCGGGATCCGCAGGACTCGTCCAATCCTCGTTCGACGTCTTCTTCCGCCGGCGCCGATCGAGGCGTACCAGCGCCTCCCGGCTGGGAGTCTTGATCCCAGACGCTTCGGCCAGACTGCGCAAGAACTCGTCGTAGCTGGCGCCGGTGTCCCGCCGCACGATGCTCCGCATCGCCGCGTTTGCCTCCAGCGTCGTCCCATCGACAGCCACCGTTCGGCCCTTCAGGAGCCCTTCGCAGGCCAGACGCTCTTGGACCCACGTAAACACCGCACGGTGCGTCTCCAGATCGATCAGACGGCGGTTGCGAGAAATCGTTGAATGATCCGGGCCCCCTTCGTTCAAGGCCAAGCCCAGAAAGCTACGAATCCCCAACGAGTCGGCCGCCCGCCAGGCGATGCCACGCTCCGAATCGATGCCTTCGAAGTACCCCAGCAAGAGCATTCGGAAGTACCGACCGGGCTGCAGGCTCGGCCGTCCTACACCCGCTGAATAGAACTTCCGGCATTGCCCCTCCACGAAGGCGTCGAACTTCGCCTCGTTCAGGAGCTCGTTCAATCGCTGGTAAAACGGATGCCCCGGGCTCGTCGGCAGTTCGCTCGTCGCGATCCACATCGACTCTTGCCGGATGGGATGGCCACGGAGTCGGACGTGACGAGGACGACGTGACGCAGGGCCAGTGCCGGCTGCTGCCAGCGAATTCAGGCGTCGCGACGAAAGAGCCTCGCTCTCGGTCGTTGTTGCCGCAGGCTCAAAGCGCCACCTGGCGAAAGCCTCTGGGCCGCCAGAACAACGGAAGTATCATCGACCGAGGACGCCGGCTAACAATGAGATGAAGCTGACAAGCAGCGCATCGCTCGGTGGGCGCCGCTTGCAGCTTATCTCAGTGTTCTACGTACGCTGAATGGATCGGCGATTCGTGGCCGTCGTATGCGTGATACCTTCCGGCAGCCACCAGTCGCGCCGCGCCACAGGCGTCACTGCTGTATCGGAAGGCGTATGAAGGAGCCTCGCGATCAGGTCGATTGCCTCAAGAAAGTCGCCGAGGCACATGAGGCCCTCCAACAGGCTCATCACCGTTCGTGACCGTCTGCCGCGCTTCGGCTGAACAGCTCGCACATGCAGTCGACGACGAGTTCGGCGAGGAACAGCACGCACTCAAGTGCGAGTTCGGCGAGCATGGTACCTGCCGGGAGTGACGGGAGACTACATACCCAAGTTCCCTTGAAGCGACCGGTGACAAATGTCTTACACTTGGGCGATAGTCCGAAGAGGGCGACGTAGAACAACAAGATGCAGCAGACGAAGCTGGGGCAAGCCATGGAGCTTCGCAGCTGATCTTGGTGTTGGGCGGACATCAGGAAGACCCGAGGGCGGACGACGCCGCGGGACGGCCGTACAATCCGGTGGAGGGCGCATGACCTGGGTCACCGACCTGAGCCACTTCATCGACGAAACCACTGGCGACTTTCCGCGCAATATCCCGGGCCCGGCACGGCGACTGGCGGAGCACATGGTTGCGATAGTGGTCGCTGCGACCACCTCCGAAACTCGGGATGAAGTGCAACCCCCAATCAAGTGCCGACGTCGCCCGAAACGTCGCGCGTGCCCCGGAGTCATCAAGTACCGACTGTGGCCAGACGAACGGATCACATGGGAATGTCCAACCTGCGGCGACAACGGTGTCATCTCCAACTGGCAGTCTACGCGGTGGGACCACCGAGTGACTCGACCGGTACATTGATGGCTCGACGCCCGTCGTGGAACAGTCCGGCGGATGACGGGACGAGGCGTGCCGCCCAACAACCAGATGGGTGCGGCTCTTTTGGAACGGCGGCTGCGAGAGTTCACCGTGGCTCACTTGACCCGCTTGAGGTGATGCTTACGGACGGGCACCACCTTGCCGCTGTGGTAGCGCTGGGCGTGGTTGCGCTCGTACTCGCGTTTCT
>WNGB01008304.1_pt1 | contig 14793 bp, 14 predicted proteins | sample 5400681 | NCBI WGS metagenome assembly WNGB01 (sample SAMN13153367, study PRJNA577476) | soil metagenome | isolation source: 115 cm soil or saprolite under grassland replicate 2 | place: USA:California | collected 2016-06-15
AGGCCGTCATCTTCACCACGCGCCACCGGCCGGTGGCGAGCACGCGCGGCCACTACCGCGCCAATATGCGCCACGGAGTGAGCCGTCTGCTCTCAGGGGAGCGCTACACCCTGGGCGTCATCTTTCACAACGCGCGCTAGGAAAGGGCGGTTTCCGCCTCCCACAGGTTGGGATAGCGTGTGACGAAGCCGTGGTCATTCACCTGGAGCTCGGTGGAGAACCTGCCGCGGTCGCTCTCGTATGCGTAGGTCGCTCCCCGTGTCCGGCGGTACACCTGATCGAGCGGCTCGAGAGCGAGAGCCGGAAAGCTGAGCCAGGCCGATCGCACGGGGGCCGCCTCGCCGATCGAGAGGGTGAGCCGCCGAATCGGGAGCAGATTGGTGGCGGGCGTGAAGGCGAGGTCGAGATCGACGCAATCAGCCACGGCGGGGCAGTCCGCGTCGTTGAGGCGCCAGCGCCGGTCCCCATCGGCACGGAGCTCGACACTGATGGCCCGGCTTCCCAGCCATCCCGCCACCGATCCGCTCAAGGTCCGCCACGAGGCATCGCAGACCACACGATAGTCGAGCCGGCACGGTTGCTGAGATTCCACGAACACCGCGGTGCCCGTCAGGTGCCACTGGGCGTCGTGGAAGATGAGGCGCGCGCAGTCGTGCCCGGGCTGGTCGAGCCTCCGCCAGAGCATGGTGGGCATGGTCACGCGCTCTCCACGAGGGGCCGGACATCTTCGGTGAACCGGCGCATGAGGGATAGGTGCTGCCCGAGGTCCCGCACGGGCGCCTCCAGCACGATGTGGCTCACCCCCACATCGGCGTAGCGCCGGATCTGCTCAGCGATGAAGGGGGGCGGGCCGACCAGGCTCGCGGTGGCCTGGGATGAGGGCCGTTCGCGGACGCCGTAGCCGGCGCGCACCGAGAAGGTCAGGTCGGTGCCGAGGCGGCCCACGTCGCCGCAGCATGTCCACACCTCGCGGATCTGGTCACCCATGATCTCGGGCGTGGACCACGCGGCATGGAAGCCGTCGCCGAAGCGCGCCACCCGGCGATACGCGGCGGGACCGTTCCCGCCGATCCAGAGGGTCGGATAGGGCTCCTGCACGGGCTTGGGATAGCAGCCGACGTCGTCGAAGTGGAAGAACTCGCCGTCGTGTTTGGAGCGTTCGTCGGCCCAGCAGCGCTTCATGACTCCGAGCGCCTCGTCGCTCCACGTTCCGCGGCGCTCGTAGGGCACGCCGAAGAGCTCGATCTCCTCACGGAGCCACCCCACGCCCACTCCCACGATGACGCGCCCGCCCGAGAGACGGTCGAGGGTCGCGATGATCTTCGCGGCGAGGACCGGATGACGGTGGGGCAGCACGAGCACGGTGGTGCCGAGCTTCACCCGCTCCGTCACCGCGGCGACGAGGGCGAGCGCGGTCAGGGGCTCGAGGAAGGTGTCGGTGGGAGGAACGGGAAAGGTGCCGGTGCGGCTCCCCCCGTATGGTGTCTTCGCCTGGAAAGGCAGGGCGACGTGATCGGAGACGAAGACCGATTCGAGGCCCCGGCCTTCCGCTTCCCGCGCGACGAGGATGAGGTTGTCCCGAGTGGCGAGGGGACCGTAGCAGGGAAGATGCCAGCCGAAATCCATGGAGCGGTGAAGCTAGAGGCGAGGCCTGATCTCGCGGGCGAAAGTCTCGAAGGTGCGAATCATGTGGGCGGGATCGCGGTAGCTCGCCTCCATCAGCACGTGGCTCACCCCGAGGGTCTTGAAGCGTCGAAGGTCTTCGACGATCTCGTCCGGCGTCCCCTGAAGGGCCGGGCGATCCGCGCCGCCCGGGCTCGTGCGGAGGGCGAGGCCGGCGCGGAGGGTGATGGTCAGCTCCTCGAAGCGCCGCTTCTGCGTGGCGCACTCCGCGCGCAGATCGCGCAGGCCCATCTCCAGTCCCTCCGCGGTGGGAAAGGCCGCGTGCCACCCGTCGGCCAGCGCGACGATGCGCCGCAGCGCGGGCTTGGCATGGCCGCCCATCCAGATGGGAATGTCGCCGCGCACGGGCTTGGGGAAGCAGCCGATGTCCTCGAAGTTGAAGAAGCGCCCGTGGAAGCGCGTGCGCTCGTCGCGCCAGCAGGCGCGCATGATCCGGATGGCTTCGTCCGACCAGGGGCCGCGCTCATCGAAGGGCGCGCCCAGGAGCTCGATCTCCTCGCGCATCCAGCCCACGCCCGCCCCCAGGATGACGCGGCCGTTCGACAGGTGGTCGAGGGTGGCGAGCGCCTTGGCGGCCAGCACGGGGTGACGGTGGGGCAGGACGAGCACGGTGGTGCCGAGGCGGGCCCGCTCCGTGACGCCCGCCACCATGGCGAGCGCGGTCAACGGCTCGAGGAAGGTCGAGTCGGGCGGAAGCGGGAACTCCCCCGTGGCGCGATAGGGGTAGCGGGAGGCGATGGCGTACGGGACGACCACGTGATCGCTGGCCCAGAGGCTGTCGTAGCCGAGCCGCTCCATCTCGCGGGCAAAGGCGAGGAGATTCGCGCGCGTGGCCGCGGGACCGAAGACGGGGAGGTGGCAGCCGAATTCCACCTCAGCTCCCGTGCCGGCCCGCGCCATGGACGATGCGCTCGCCCAGCTCATCGTTGGCGATCATCTGCACGAGCCTCGAGCGCTGGATCTTGCCGCTCGACGTTTTGGGAATGGTGCCGGGCTTGACGAGGAGCACCCGGGCCGGCCGGTACCCGCTCCCGCGATGGACGCGCTGGACGATCTCGCGAGCCACGCCCCTCAGCCTCTCGATCTCCTCGGTACCCTCGCGCACCTCGGCAACCACGTACAGGCGTTGGCTGCCCGTTCGCTCGCTCTCGATGCCCACGGCCGCCGAGTAGCGGACGCCCGGCACGTGGTCTACGATCTCCTCGATGTCGATGGGGACCAGATTCGCGCCGCCGAGAATGATGAGGTCCTTGAGCCGCCCGCTGACGAAGAGAAATCCCTCGCGGTCGAGAAAGCCCAGGTCGCCCGTACGTAGCCATCCGTCCGGGGAGAGGACCTGTCGCGTCGCCTCGGGATTCTTGTAGTAGCCCTGCATGACGCCGGGACTCTTCACGCAGATCTCGCCCTCCACGCCCGGGCCCACCGGCCCGGCCTCGTCCACGATCCGCACCGAGACCCCTCGGCACGGTGGTCCGACCGAGAGGAACCTGCCCGAGGTGTCGAGCCGCAGCGGCGTCTTGCGCGGCCAGATGGCCACGGCCAGGGTGGCCTCGGCGAGGCCGTAGCACGGCGTGATCAGGTTGGTGGCCTTGAACTTCTTTTCGAAGGCCTCGATGGTGCTGAGCCGGACGGGCTCGGCGCCCGAGAGCGCCTGCTTGAGGGAGGAGAGATCGATGCCCGACGTGTCGCTGATGTTTCTCACGCAGTTCCGGAAGCCGAAGTCGGGAGAGACGGTGAAGGTCGCCTTGACGCGCGTGACCAGCTCGAGCCAGGTGCGAGGGTTCTTGAGATCGGGGGGCAGGAGCCAGAGCGGCGAGCCGATGGAGGGCGGGGTGAAGGCGCAGCCGATCAGCCCCATATCGTGGTAGAGGGGCAGCCAGGAGACGACCACGTCCTCGCGCGTAAGCTGGGCCGCTTCGGCCATGAAGGCGACGGTCCGCGTGACATTGGCATGGCTCAGCACCACGCCGCGCGGGCTGCCCGTGCTGCCGGAGGTGTACTGGATGAAGGCGGTGTCACTGTCCGAGGCGGTGGGGAAGGCAGGGATGGGGTCGTCCACCTCGAGGTCCTGAGGCTCCAGCACATGGCGCATCGTGGACACGCCGGCCTGGCTCTCCTCCACGCCTTTGCGGAACCAGCCGATGGTGGCGACGACCTTGGCCTCGGAGTCACGAAAGACATTGGCCGTGGCCTCGACACCCAGGGTCGGATAGAGGGGCACCGGCACCGCCCCGAGCCGCAGGGCGCCGAAGAACGTGAAGAAGAACTCCTTGCAGGTCGGGTAGACGAGGCAGACCTTGTCGCCGCGCTCCACCCCCGCCATGCGCAGCCCCGCGGCGTAGCGCGCGCTCTCGTGCCAGAGGTGACCGTAGGTCACCGCCTCGTCGTAGAGGTGGAAGTAGGTCGTGTCCGGATCGGCCGAGACCCTCCGGCCCATCAGGTCCACCAGCGTCGTCGCCGATTCAGCCATCAGGGGGATCCTCCGCGATGAGGGTTCAAGCGCGGCCGGCGTGGGAGCGAGCTAGCGCTCGAGGACGATCCGGTCGAAGGTCTCCGCATACGGAAGGCCATGCGGCTTGCCGAGCTCGGCATTCCGGTCGCGCACGCGCTTCTCGACGGCGGGAAAGTCCTTGAACTGGCTGGCATGGCACTGCAGCGCCTTGATCTTGAGGTCGATCGTCTCGGAGATGTCCACGATGACCTCGGGCGCCTCCCACCACATCATGTGCACCTCTTTCACCTTGTGCGGCTCGAGGCCCTGCGCCATGAGCTCGGGGAAGGCCATGTGGTCGCGGGCCAGAGGATAGACGCAGTCGAGGGCGATGCCGGCCGCCGTGCGGTGGTCACGATGGGAGGCGCCGAGATTCTTCGTGCGGTGGGGATTCTGGCAGATGACGAGGTCCGGCCGGTGGCGTCGGATGGCGGCCGACACGGCCATCCGGGTCTCCCGCGTGTCTTCGAGCTCGCCGTCGGGGAAGCCGAGGAAGTCCACCGTGTCCACGCCGAGCACGCGCGCGGCATTCTTCTGCTCTTCCTCCCGTACCTTGGCCAGCCGTTCGGGGGTCACGGTGCGGTCGCTCGACCCCTTGTTGCCGTTGGTGAGGATGCAGTAGGTGACGATCTTGCCGTCCCGGGTGAGCTTCGCTATCGTGCCGCCCGCGCCGAACTCCGAATCGTCGGGGTGGGCGGTGATGACCATGACGCGCTGGATCCGCTCGGGCATGTGGTCTCCTGTGATCGAGTTGAGCGCCTCTGTCATTCTACCCCGATTTGCTATGATGCCGACGTCGTGAGACTCGCGCGCCCCGTCCTGCTCCTCGTGCTGCTCGCGGGATTTCCGTTCATCGCGCTCCTGCCGTTGGAAGTCGGCAGCATCCGCGTCGGGGGACTGTCGCTGCTCTGGTGGTATGGCGCGGTGGCCGCCCCCGTGCTCGCCTGGCTCGTGGCGGTCGTCCTCGACCGGTGATATTCGCCGCGCGCACGCTCGCGATCTGGCTCACGCCGGCCGCCTGGCTCGCCCTGCCGGCCCTCGTCCTCGAGGGCGGGCCCGACGGTCTGTGGGTCGGGCTGGTGCTCCTCGTGGCGCCGCTCCTCGCCCTGGCCGTAGCGGGCGGCGTGGCGCCGCCCGCGGAGTCCGGAGACGCTCTCTTCCCCGTTCTCGCCCTTCTCCTCGTGGTCGGGATAATGTTCTGGGCAAACCTCGTCCTCGCGGGCGACGTTGCGGCGTGGCTCGGAGCTCCCCGCTGGCAGGGGATTGCCGTCGCGGCCGGCGGCGCCTGGATCCTTCTCGTGTGGCGCCGGTCGGGACGGCTGGTGCCGGTGCTGCTCCTCGTCGCGGGCTGCGGGCTCATCGTGCCGATGCTCGCCATGGCGCTCGGGGCCGGCATGGGTCCGCTGGGTGCCTGGGAGCGAGTCGCCTCGCTGCCCGCCTTCAGGCTCCCAGCGTCGAGCCCATGGGCCAATCCGGGGCGCGAGCTTCGAGCCGGGCGCGGCCCCGTCACGCTCGTGTTCGAAGAAGAGCACCGGGTGACAGCGACCGGCCCTGCCCAGCTTCACGTCCGAGCCGTCGACGGCACCCGTGTGACGGAAAGCGATTGGGACTTGCGACCGGGTGAGTCGGTCACGCTCCGCCCGGGTGACGAGCTGCGTTGGCCCCCGGGGGCGAGGCTTCGCCTCGAGGTCGGCAAGACCGTGCCCGGTGCTCCCTCGTCGGGCATTTCGTGGGCCGACGGCCGGCGAGGGGACTCGTCGCGGCGCTGGGGGCTACTCCTCACCGTGAGCGGGGGCGCTCTGGCGCTCCTCGGCTTTGGGGCCGCCGGCCGGATCACCCGGCGGGAGATGGCCGCCACCGGGGGCGCGCTGATTGCCGTCTTCGCCTGGGGTGTGGTGTGGGCCGTGTACTGTGCGCTTGGCTCTCCCGACCTGTTCCTCGGCGGTGTCGCGGTCGAGCGTCTGGCGCGGCCGCCAACTCTCAGCGGATTGGCTGGCGTCGGAAGCTTGGTGCCGGCTCTGCTGCCTTTGGCCGCGCTGGCGAGTTTTCTCGCCTCGAGCATGGTGCTGCGCGCGCGCATCGGAGCGCTGGACGTGACCGGCGGCGGCGAGATTGGCCACGACTTGGGTCTCTGGTCGGCCATCTTGGGCGGCGCGGCGCTGGCCAGCCTCTGGCCGGCCGAGCCCTGGCTGCTCGTCGTGATGGCACTCGGTCTGGCCACCTCCACCCTCGCGCCCGCCGTACTCTGGCCGCCGGGGGCCGGCCGTGGGCAGTGGGGGACAGGGGCGGGGCTGGTGGGACTCGTCACCTTCGGCGCCCTCGCGGTGGCCGGCCAGTGGACGAGCGTTTCGGAGAGCTGGGCCGGGCTGCCGCTCGCGTATCCGGCCGTAGTGGCGGCGCCGGCGGCCGCGCTCGTGCTCGGGCTCGCCCGCCGCCCGCGCAAAGGCTAGAATGGACTCCGATGGCCAATGACCGGATCGTCATCCGCGGCGCGCGCGAGCACAACCTCAAGTCCATAGACCTCGAGATCCCGCGGGACCAGCTGGTGGTCCTCACGGGTCTCTCCGGCTCCGGCAAGTCGTCGCTCGCCTTCGACACCATCTACGCCGAAGGTCAGCGGCGCTACGTCGAGTCGCTGTCCGCCTATGCCCGGCAATTCCTCGAGCAGATGGAGAAGCCCGATGTCGACTCCATCGAGGGGCTGTCGCCGGCCATCTCGATCGAGCAGAAGACCACGTCGAAGAACCCGCGCTCGACCGTGGGCACGGTGACCGAGATCTACGACTATCTGCGCGTGCTCTTCGCGCGGATCGGCGTGCCCCATTGCCCGAGCTGCGGCGCGGTCATCTCCGCGCAGACCGTGCAGCAGATGGTGGACCGCATCATGGCCCTGCCCGCGGGCAGCCGGCTCATCGTCCTCGCTCCCGTGGTGCGCGGCCGCAAGGGAGAGTATCGCAAGCTCTTCTTCGATCTTCGCCGCCAGGGCTATGTGCGGGTGCGCGTGAACGGCGAGTTCAGGGAGCTGGCCGAGGAGATCGAGCTCGCCAAAACCAAGAAGCACACCATCGAGGTGGTGGTGGACCGGCTCGTCGTCCGCGACACGCTGGGCTCGCGCCTCAACGACTCCCTGGAGACGGCGCTGCGTCTGGCCGAGGGCGTGGTCCAGGTCGAAGTGGCGGACGGACCGTCCTATGTCTTCTCGGAGCGTCTCGCCTGCGCCGCCTGCGGCATCTCCTTTCCCGAGGTGTCGCCGCGCATGTTCTCCTTCAACAACCCCTACGGCGCCTGCCCGGAGTGCGGCGGTATCGGGACGCGCTACGAGATCGATCCGGCCCTGGTGGCGCCGAATCCGGCGCGGTCGCTCAAGGACGGCGCGCTCGCCCCCTGGGCAGGCACGGGCGGAGCGACCTTCAAGCAGACCCTGGGCGTGCTGGCGCGGCGGTACAAGTTCGATCTCGCCACGGCGTGGGGGCAGCTCTCGAGGAAGACGCGCGATATCATCATGCACGGAGAGCCGGGGGACGGCTTCGAGGGCGCGGTCACGATCCTCGAGCGGCGCTACAAGGAGACCCTCTCGCCCGAGGTGAGGCTGGAGCTCGAGCATTTCATGGCGCTCCGCGACTGCCCCGCCTGTCAGGGCTCCCGGCTCCGGCCGGAGACGCTGGCCGTGAAGATCGCGGGCCGCTCCATCTCCGATGTGGTCCGCTTCTCGATCAAGTCGGCGCGGCAGTTCTTCGACACTCTGACCCTCTCGGAGCGGGACGCCCAGATCGCGCGCCGCGTGCTCAAGGAGATCCGCGAGCGCCTGGGCTTTCTCGCTCACGTGGGGCTCGAGTACCTGACGCTCGATCGGGCCGCGGCCACCCTCTCGGGCGGCGAGGGGCAGCGGATACGCCTGGCCACCCAGATCGGGTCGAGCCTCGTGGGCGTGCTCTACATCCTCGACGAGCCCAGCATCGGCCTCCATCAGCGGGACAACAGCCGCCTCCTCGACACCCTCAAACGCCTGCGTGACCTCGGCAATACGGTGCTCGTCGTGGAGCACGACGAGGAGACCATCCGCGCCGCCGATTTCGTGGTGGATCTGGGTCCGGGGGCGGGGGAGCTGGGCGGCCACCTGGTGGCGGTGGGCACGCCGGAAGAGATCGCGGCCCATCCCGCATCGCTCACGGGCCGGTTTCTTTCCGGGGTCGAGCAGATCGCCGTTCCGAAGCAGCGCCGCTCGCCCAACGGCAAGCACGTCATCATTCACAATCCGCGCGAGCACAATCTCAAGGGCATGCCGGCGAGGATCCCCCTCGGCACCTTCACGGCGGTGACCGGCGTGTCGGGCTCGGGCAAGTCCACGCTCGTCAACGACATCCTGTATCGCGCGCTCGCCCAGATGCTCCATCGAGCGCAGGAGCGTCCCGGGGCGCACGATCGCATCGAAGGCGCCCAGCACCTCGACAAGGTCATCGACATCGATCAGTCGCCCATCGGCCGGACGCCGCGCTCGAACCCCGCCACCTATACCGGTGTCTTCACCCTGATCCGGACGCTCCTCGCGCGGACGTCCGACGCGCGTATGCGCGGCTATCAGCCGGGACGCTTCTCGTTCAACGTCAAGGGGGGGCGCTGCGAGGCGTGCCAGGGCGACGGCCTCGTCAAGATCGAGATGCACTTCCTCCCCGACGTCTATGTCACGTGCGAGGTCTGCAAGGGCAAACGCTACAATCGCGAGACCCTCGAGGTGCGCTACAAAGGCCGGAACATCGCGGAGGTCCTCGACATGACGGTGGCGGAGGCGCTCGGCTTCTTCGAGCCCGTGCCCGCCATCAAGCAGAAGCTGCAGACCCTGCACGACGTGGGACTCGACTACATCCGCCTCGGCCAGTCGGCGACCACGCTGTCCGGAGGCGAGGCCCAGCGCGTGAAGCTCGCCACCGAGCTCTCGCGCCGGGCCACGGGCCGGACGCTCTATATTCTCGACGAGCCCACGACCGGGCTGCACTTCGCGGACATTCGGAGGCTTCTCGAGGTGCTGAACCAGCTCGTGGACCAGGGGAATACGGTGGTGATCATCGAGCACAACGTGGATGTCATCAAGACGGCGGACTGGATCATCGACCTCGGGCCCGAAGGGGGCAACGACGGCGGGCGGGTGGTCGCCGCGGGCAGCCCGGAGGAGGTGGTCCGGCAGGCCTCCAGATCCTATACGGGGCAGATTCTCGCCAGGGTGCTCACATGAGACGGACCAGGATCGTCTGCACCATCGGGCCGGCCAGCCGCGACCTCGGCACCCTGCGGAAGCTGGTGCACGCGGGCATGGACGTGGCGCGGCTGAACTTCTCCCACGGTACGCACGAGGAGCACGCCGCGGTCATCCGCACCATTCGCGAGGGCGAGAGTGAATGGGGCCATCCCGTGACCATCATCCAGGACCTGCAGGGCCCCAAGATCAGGCTCGGCAACTTCGTGGGCGGGCGGGCCATGCTCATGGCGGGCGATCCCTTCGTGCTGACGGCCGCGCCCGTGGAGGGCACGGCGGCCGGCGCCTCCCTCGATCACCCGGAGTTGCTCGCCGCCCTCAAGGCCGGGGACCAGATCTGGATGGACGACGGGACCATCCAGCTCGCCGTCGAGAAGGTGGGGGCGGGCGAAGCGCGCTGTCGCGTGACGGCGGGAGGCGTGGTCTCCGACCACAAGGGCGTGGCTCTCCCCGGTCTGCCCCTGCCCCTGTCCTGTCTCACCGCCAAGGACAAGGTGGATCTCCGTTTCGGCATCGAGCATGGCGTGGACTACGTCGCGGTGTCCTTCGTGCGGTCGGCCTCCGACATCCAGGAAGTGCGCAAGTTCCTCCTCGATCAGCGGGCGAGCCTGCCCATCATCGCCAAGCTCGAGCGGGCGGAGATCGTGGCCAATCTGCCGGGCATCCTCGCCCTCGTGGACGCGGTGATGGTGGCGCGAGGCGATCTGGGTGTCGAGGTGCCGATCGAGGAAGTGCCCATCATCCAGCGCGACGTGATTCGGCAGGCCCGGGTGGCCAAGGTGCCGGTCATCGTGGCCACCCAGATGCTGGAGTCGATGGTGACGTATTTGCGGCCCACGCGCGCGGAGGTGAGCGACGTCGCCACCGCCATCTTCGAGGGCGCGGATGCCCTCATGCTCTCCGCCGAAACCGCCTCGGGCCAGCACCCGGTGGAGGCGGTCGAGGTCATGTCGCGGGTGGCGCTGCGCGCCGAACGGGGAACGCTGCGGGCCTCCACTCTGACCTCGCGACCGGAGGCCTACGGCTTCCCCGAGGCGGTGGCGGAGGCGGCCTGCCGGGCCGCCCAGGTGCTGCACGCCAAGGCGATCGTGGCCTTCACCCAGTCGGGCTTCAGCGCGCGCCTCATCTCCTCCGAGCGCCCGGACGTGCCCGTGATGGCCCTCACGCCGTTTTCTGAAGTGCAGCGTCGGCTCGGGCTCTACTGGGGCGTGAGCTCCCGCCTCATCCGAAAAGTAGAGACCACGGACGAGATGGTGCACGAGGTCGAGGCCACCCTGCTCGGCGACGGTACCGTGCGCAACGGCGACGTGATCGTGATCATCTCGGGGGCGCCGATGTGGGTCACGGGCACCACGAACCTGCTCAAGCTGCACCGCATCGGCGACCGGCGCTAGGCCGCCCGGCCGGCGCCGCCTCAGTTGGCCTCGCCAACACTTTCAAAGGAGACATGTATGGGCTACCAGACGATCCGGTACGAGGTCAAGGACGGCGTGGCCACGATCACGCTCAACCGCCCGGAGTCCTACAACGCGCTCAATCTGGCCCTGGGGAGCGATCTCTTCCACGCCACCCTCGAGGCCGACGAGGACCGCGCCGTGCGCTGCATCGTCGTCACGGGCGCCGGGAAGGCTTTCTGCGCGGGCGGCGACGTCAAGGACTTCAACGACCATGCCGACCGCATCGGGGTGGTGATCAAGGAGCTGACGACGTATCTCCATGGCGCGGTGTCGCGTCTCGCGCGGTCGGCCAAGCCCGTGATCATGGCCGTCAATGGCGTGGCGGCGGGCGGGGGCATGAGCCTCGCCCTCTCGGGTGACCTCGTGGTCGCCACCGAATCTGCGAGGTTCACCATGGCGTATTCGAGGATCGCCGCGTCGCCGGATGGCTCCTCGTCCTATTTCCTGCCGCGAATGATCGGATTGCGCCGGGCTCTCGAGCTGCACTACACCAATCGCGTGCTCTCGGCCCGCGAGGCCATGGAATGGGGACTGGTCAACCGGGTGCACCCCGATGCCGAGTTCTCCCCGGCCGTGGCCGCCCTGGCCAGGGAGCTGGCCCAGGGACCGACGCTGGCCTTCGGCCGCGCCAAGCTCCTCTTCCACCAGTCGACGCAGGAGAGCCTCGAGACCCAGATGGAGCTCGAGGCGCAGGCCATCGCGGCCAGCGGCCACACCGAGGACTTCAAGAACGGGGTGGCGGCCTTCGCCAAGAAGCAGCCGGTGGTCTTCCACGGCCGCTAGGAGCGCGATCGCGCGGCTCTGCTCCGCGGCGCTCGCCGCCGTGATTCTCGGCGGCCCCGCCTCGGCCGGGCCGCTGACCTATGGGGGGGCCGGCGCCAACCGTGTCGTGGGCGGTCAGGGAAGTTTCCCGCGACTGGTTGTCCTCAGGGCTCCTGCCGAGGTGCCGTTCAGATGGATCGTCTCGCTGCCCCCGAGAAGGCTGGCGGCCATCGACGCCAGCGGGACTCTCTGGATCTTCGAGATTTCCCACACCGAGCTCCACGTCCTCGGACGCTACGGCGAGGTCGCGAGTGCGGATGGACCCCCCGCGGTGGCCGCGCTCGGCGAGGGACGGAGGGCAGTGATTGCCGTCTCGCCCGATGGTCGTCTCCTCGTCTGGAGCGACGGTGTCCTTCGCACCTACGACGTGGGTAGCCCGCTCTCCCGGCTGACCTTTCCCGTCCCCGTGAACCTCGAGGGAAAGTCCTGGGATGACCTCCTCGCCATCGCGGCCGACGGCGCCGTGGTCCTGATCGCCGGCTTGCCCTCCGCCCCCCGCGTGGTAGCGCGCGTGGACGCGCAGGCGCTGCCCGAGGGGCGCATCACCGTGGGCAATCTCGATGGCTCGGGGGGACTCCATGCGATGGTTCTCTCCGACCGCACGGAGCGCTACCAGCGCGGGGCCCTCGGCGACAAGATCGAGGCGGGGGCGATCACCGTGGTCGACGTCGCCCCCAACGCCCTCGCGATCCGCTTCCGCTACGTCGTGAAGGGACCGGCGGTCATCGAGGACCTGATTCCCATGGTGGCGCCCATCGGCGAGGGCCGCCGCCCGGCGCTGGTCGTGGTCAAGAGCGCAGCCCGCCAGGGCTCGTCCGTGCTCGTGCTCAGCTGGCGCGAGGCGGGCCTCGAGCCGCTGGCCGAGACGCCGGCCTTCGGGCTGAGCCATCGGTGGGTTCACGTGATCGGGGCCGCCGACGTCACGGGCGACGGCATTCCCGAGCTTCTCGCCGTGAACACGCCGCATGTCTCGGGCGTGCTCGTCGCCTACGAGCGGCGGGCGGGGTCGCTCATCCCCCTGTCGAAGGCCCTCGGCTACTCCTCGCACGCGCTCGGCTCGCGCAACCAGGATCAGGCCGTCATCGCGGACCTGAGCGGCAACGGCCGGCTCGAAGTGGTTCTGCCGCGCCAGAGCCGCGACGTGCTGGCCGCCCTCGAGCTGACGAACGGTCGATGGGAGGAACGATGGGCCGTCCAGCTCGGGGGCACCGTGCAGTCGAATCTCCTCGTGGACGATCTCGATGGTGACGGGCTGCTCGACCTCGCCGTCGCCGATCGCCGCGCCCTCCACGTGTTCCTGAGCGTCCGGTAGTTCGCGCATGCCTCATCCCGACCGGCCCGCGCTCCCTCCCCGCGAGCTCGGGGCCCGCCTCGACCGGATCCTCGCCTGCGCCGAGAAGCTCGTCGCCTCGCTGTCCGTGGGAGCGCTCGACCAGCGGGTGCCGCGGGGTGACGGGACTGTGCGGGATCTCGCGTTCCAGGTGTTCAGACGGGCACTGGCCTATGTGGACGGAATGGATATGGGTGTGCTGCCCGCGGGGTGGCTCGAGGAGAAGGCGCCCGCCGACCTCATCGATGGTCCCGCCGTCGCGCGGTACGGTGCGCTGGTGCGCGGCCGAGTGTCGGGATGGTTCGAGGGCGCGGCCGCCTCGGAGTACGCGCGCACGATCGAGGTCTTTGACGGGCCGCAGAATGGTCATGATCTGCTCGAGCGAATGGCGGTGACGGTGGCTCAGCATCTCCGCCGCCTCCGCGCCCTGGCGGGGGAGTTCGACCCGCTGCCGGCCGATCCGCTGCCCCCGTCGGTTTTCGAAGGACTGCCGCTCCCGGCCAGCCCCTGGCAATAGAGGAGAACTTCATGCCGAGGAAATTCGTGGTTCGCACCGACAAGGCGCCCGCCCCCCTCCAGGGCGCGCCCTATTCGCAGGCCATCAAGGTGGACAACCTCGTCTTCGTCTCCGGTCAGATCGCCCTCAAGCCGGGCGAGACCACGCTCGCCGGCGCCACCGTGGGAGAACAAACGGAGCAGGTCTTCGTGAACCTCAAGGCCATCCTCGAGGCGGCGGGTAGCCGGCTCGACCGGCTGGTCAAGACCACGGTGTTCCTCGCGCGCATGGAGGACTTCGCGGAGATGAACGAGGTCTACAAGCGCCACGCCGGAACCGAGCCTCCCGCGCGCTCGACGGTGCAGGCGGCGAAGCTGCCCGCGGGCGCCCTCGTCGAGATCGAGGCCGTCGGCCATCTGTGACCAGGCGGAAGACGACCTGAAGGCCGCCCGCCCCTCAGGCGCGCACGATTCTGAAGCCGTAGTCGGAATAGCGCAGATCAGGCGGCAGAGAGGACCGGTGGGCCACGGGGCTCCACGGATCCTGGTGCCGCCATGCGCCGCCGCGAGACACACGTCGCGAGCCGTGCGACGGGCCTCGAGGGCTTCGCTCGGGTGAAACGGCGTAGTAGCCCGGGTCCTCCCAGTCGAGGCACCATTCATGGCAGACTCCCGAGAGCGCGACCAGCCCCCACGCGTTCGCGGGCGTTTCCATGACGCGGGGCGGCCGATCGAAGCGTGCAGTCTCGGGCCGCCCGCTACCCCACGGAAAGCGTGCGAGGTCGAGTCCGCCGCGCGCCGCCTTCTCCCACTCGGCCTCGGTGGGCAGGCGGTGACACCTCCCGCCGTCGCTGGACAGCCAGTCGCAGTAGAGGACCGCTTCGAACCAGTTGACGCCAACCACGGGTTGCGTCGGCTCGCTGAAGCGTGGGTCGTCCCACCAGGGCGGGGGAGGCGCGCCCGTCGCCTCGAGGAATTTGGAGTACTCGGCATTGGTGACGGGCTCCCGGCCGATGGCGAAGCTGTCGAGCCAGACCCGATGCCGCGGCCGCTCGCCCGGATGTCCCTCCTCCCAGCCCATCCAGAACCAGCCTCCGGCGACTTCCACCAGCTCCATGCCGTCGAGTATAATCGGCGCCACTATGAACTTCGCCGAACGGATGTCACGGTTGGGGACCGAATCCGCATTCGAAGTGTTGGCTCGCGCCAAGGCCCTCGAGCGCCAGGGCCGGGAGATCATCCACCTCGAGATCGGCGAGCCCGA
>WNGB01008305.1_pt1 | contig 14792 bp, 10 predicted proteins | sample 5400681 | NCBI WGS metagenome assembly WNGB01 (sample SAMN13153367, study PRJNA577476) | soil metagenome | isolation source: 115 cm soil or saprolite under grassland replicate 2 | place: USA:California | collected 2016-06-15
ATCTCGAGGCCGCGCTTCAGCGAGCCTTCCATCAGTTCGCGGCTCACCTTGTCGGGGTTGCGCAATCGCTCGTCGGCGTAGTTGCGCGTGCCCTCCCAGGCCGAGATGGCGCCGTGATCATCAAGGATGTTGGCGAAGGTCGGCGCGAAGGCGCTGTCGACGACCGACGCGCCCTTGTCGGCGAGCGTCGTGGCCTTGGCTTCGAGCAATGCCTTGGTGTCGGTCGAGGCCTCGTCCCAGATCGGCGTGCGGCAGAAGCCGATGCGCGGGCGGGCGATTCCGCGGTCGATCGCGACGGGCGGCAGCTTGAGCACGGCGCCGCGGAACAGCGCGATGTCGTCCAGGGTGCGCGCCATCAGGCCCAGCGTATCGAGCGAATGGCACTGCATCTTGATGCCGACGCGCGAGAAGTCGCCGAAGGTCGGCTTGTAGCCGATCACGCCGCAATAGGCGGCGGGCCGGATCACCGAGCCGCCGGTCTGGGTGCCGAAGGCGAGCGGCACATGACCGTCGGCCACCGCCGCGGCCGAGCCCGACGACGAGCCGCCGGGCGTGTGGCCGGGATTGTGCGGATTGGTGGTCGGGCCGGGATGGCGGTTGGCGAATTCCGTCGTCACCGTCTTGCCCAGGATTACGGCGTTGGCGGTTCGGCACAGCGCCACGCAGGCGGCATCGCCGAACGGCACCTTGCCCTCGAAGATCGGCGAGTTGTGGCCGGTCGGCATGTCGTAGGTGTCGATGATGTCCTTGACGCCGATCGGCACGCCGCGCAGCACGCCTTCCCGGATGACGTCGGCCGCCCTGGCCTGGGCGATCGCCAGGTCGGGGTTGAGGAAGGCCCAGGCCTTCACGACGGGCTCGCGCTCGGCGATGCGTTCCAGGCAGTCGCGCACCAGCCTCTCCGAGGTGAGCGTGCCCGCCTCGATGGCGGCGACGGCCTCAGTGGCGCTGAGCGGCTTCACAGCGCCCCCCTTACCCAGCCGGCGATGTCGAGCAGGATGGCGTCCTCGTGGCAACGGCCGACGAGCTGGATGCCGACCGGCAGGCCGGTCGGGCCCTTGGTGAACGGCAGGGTCACGCACGGCATCCAGAGATAGGTCCACAGGAGATTGAAGGTCGCCTTGCCGGTGGTCTCCAGCCCGACCGGTGCTTCGCCCGGCGCCGGCGCGGTGAGAATGACGTCGACATCTTCGAACAGCGCGTCGACCGCGGCACGGCCCTTTTCGCCGAGCTTGCGGGCGGCGACCCACGTCGCGTAGTCGATCTTGGCGCCGGCGGCGAGCTTGTCCTTCTTCAGGCTCTCGCTCAGCAGCTCGGGAAAGCGGCGCGCCTCGTCGGCATGGGCGCGCGGACCGTCGAAGGCACTCAGCGTCTTCTGGCCCTCCGTCATGTCGCGCACCGGCGCGGGCAGTTCGATTTCGGAAACTTTCGCCCCGGCCTTGGCGAGCTGTGCGGCTGCATCGTTTACGGCCGCGGTGCCCTCGGCCGACAGCTCTGACTTGTGGTGCGTGAAGCACACGGCGATGCGCGGCGGCCGGTCGAGCTTGGCGATCGGCCTGAAAGGCATCGCCATCAGGGCGGCACGGAACAGGGCGATATCCTCGACGGTGCGCGCATAGGCGCCGATCGTGTCGAGCCACTCGGTGTTGGCCTTCATGCCGGCGGTGGCGAAGTGGCCGTAGCTCGGCTTGTAGCCGACGACGCCGCAGAAGGCGGCCGGCCGGATCACCGAGCCACCGGTCTGCGTGCCGGTCGCCAGCACGACCTGGAAGTCGGCGACGGCGGCGGCAGAACCGGACGAGGAACCGCCCGGCGTGTGCGCAGGATTGTGCGGGTTCTTCGTCGGCCCGGGATGGCGGTTGGCGAATTCGGTGGTGACGGTCTTGCCGAGCAGGATCGCGCCCTCGGCCCTCGCCATGGCGACGGTCGCGGCGTCGGCGAGCGGCTGGTGCGTCTTGTAGATCGGCGAGCCGTAGCTCGTCGGCTGGTCCGCCGAATCGATGATGTCCTTCACGCCCATCGGGATGCCGTGCAGCAGGCCCTGGCGTGGTCCGCGATCGAGCAGTCTGGCGCGTTCCAGTGCAGCATCGCGCGCCAGATGCGACCACGCCAGCACCTGGGCATCGCGCTGGTCGATGCGCTCGAGATGAGCGCGCACGATCGCCTCGGCGGTCACCATCCCGGCATCGATCCGCTGCGCGAGCTCGGTGGCGCTCTCAGTATTCGGTGAGGTCATGTTCGACCATGGAACAGCAAGATATGTGCCGCGTCCATGCTGGCGCGCTTCATGCTTCGTGTAACGGAACGCCGGAGGTTCCGCATGCTGTCACGCCGTGCCGCTCTCCTCTCGACCGCCGCGCTGCCGTTCGTCGGCAGCGCCCAGGCCCAGCAGCAGCAGACGCTGCGCATCGCCATGACGGTGGCCGACATTCCCGCGACCGACGGCGCGCCCGACCAGGGCACCGAGGGCATCCGCTTCATGGGCTACACGCTCTACGATCCCTTGATCATGTGGGACCTGTCGACGGCCAGCGCGGCGGCGCGGCTGGTGCCGGGACTGGCGACCAAGTGGTATCCTGATCCGGCCGATCCGACGAAATGGATTTTCGAGCTGCGCCAGGGCGTGAAATTTCACGACGGCTCGACCTTCAATGCCGATGCCGTGATCTTCACCCTCGACCGCGCGCTTGACGAGAAGTCGACGTCGTTCGACCGCGTCGGCCGCAATTCGATGATCGCCTCGCTGTGGCCGATCGCGGCCTACCGGAAGATTGACGACTACAAGGTCGAGCTCACCACCAAGGGCGTCGACACGCTGATGCCCTCGCTCTTGAACCGCATCATGATCGCGAGCCCGGCCCAGTTCGAGAAGGTCGGCAAGGACTGGCAGGCCTATCGCAAGGCGCCGTCGGGCACCGGGCCGTGGAAGATGAAGGCCTGGACGCCGCGCGAACGCGCCGAGCTCGAGCGCAACACCGACTACTGGAACAAGGACCGCATCCCCAAGACCGAGCGCCTGGTGGTGCTGCCGATCCCCGACGTCTCGACGCGCACCGCGGCGCTGCTGGCCGGCCGCGTCGACTGGATCGAATCGCCGGCGCCCGATTCGCTCGACAAGCTCAAGGCCGGCGGCTGCAAGATCGAGACCAACGCCATCCCGCACATGTGGCCCTATACGCTCAGCATGGTGCCGGGCGCACCGACGGCCGACATCCGCGTGCGCAAGGCGTTGAACCTCGCGATCGACCGCGACGCCATGGTCAAGCTTCTGGGCGGGCTCGCCGTGCCGGCGGTGGGCTGCGTGCCGCCCGACCATCCGTGGTTCGGCACGCCCAGCTTCAAGATCAAGTACGACCCGGCCGAAGCCAAGAAGCTGATGGTTGAGGCAGGCTACGGCCCGGCCAAGCGGCTCAAGATCAAGGTCGCCATTTCGACGGCGGGCTCGGGCCAGATGTACCCGCTGATCATGAACGAGTTCATCCAGCAGCAATATGCCGAGATCGGCGTCGACCTCGAGTTCCAGGTGATGGACTGGAACGCGCTGATCAACCTCACGCGGCTTGGCGCCAAGTCGCCCGAGGGCCTGCAGCTCGCGGCCATCAACTCGAGCTGGAACACGATGGACCCGCACAACGCCTTCATGCGCTTCGTCGACAGCCAGATGATCCCGCCGAAGGGTTCGAACTGGGGCTACATCAACGATGCCGAGCTCGACGCGCTGGCGGCCGAGGCGCGGCGCACCTCCGATGTCGAGGCGCTCGACAAGGTGCTGGCCCGGATCAACACGCGCATGGTCGACCAGGCGCTGTTCGTCTGGGTCGTCCACGACGTGTGGCCCAATGCCCTCTCGGGCAAGGTCAAGGGCTACGTGCACCCGAAAAGCTGGTACGTCGACTTCTCGCCGGTGACGGTGGGCTAGCCGGGCTTGCGCTGCGACCAGCCGATATAGAGGCCGGCCGCGATGATGATGGCGGCGCCGACCCAGCCTAGAAGGTCGGGGAAGTCGCCGAAGAACAGGTAGCCCACCGCCACCGAACCGAGGAGCTGCATGTACTGAAACGGCGAGACGACATTGGCCGGGGCGTAGTGAATGGCGCGGGCGACGCAGTAGTGCCCCAGCGCGCCCAGCACGCCGAGGCTGCAGAAATAGAGGATGTCGCGCAGGCTGTGCGGCGTCTGACAGACGAAGGGCAGGACCACGATCAGGCCGAAGGCACCGATGATCGAGCTGTAGATCGCCGACGTCTCGGGCGAGTCGGTGCCGGCGATGCGCCGCGTCAGGATCTGATAGAGCGCGTAGCAGGTGGCGCTCGCCACCACGAACAGCGAGGCCCACTGGAAGACCTCGGTGCCGGGTCGGATCACGATCACGACGCCCAAGAAGCCGACGCCGAGCGCGACCAGCCGGCCGACGGTCGTGCGCTCACCCAGCATCGGCCAGGCGAGCAACGCCACGACCAATGGCGCGGTCAGGCTGATCGAGGCAGCCTTGGCGATCGGGATCGAGACGATGGCGAAGAAGAAGGAAAGGTTGGAGGTCATCAGCAGCACCGAACGCAGGATTTGCGTACCCGGCCGGCGCGTGCGCAGCATGCCGATGCCGAAGCGCGGCACGAACGCCGCCAGCATGAACAGGATGTGGCCGAAGGCGCGCGCCCACGAGACCTGCAGGGAATCATAGCCGCTTTCGCCTAAAAACTTGGCAAAGCCGTTCATCACCGGGAACAGCACGCCGGCGCCGCACATGAACAGGATGCCGGCCAAAATACGCTGGCCGTCCGCCGTCTTCTCGGTCAACGCCGCGCGGCCTCATTCAGTGCGCGCCAGACGCGTTCCGGCGTCGCCGGCATGTCGATGGCCTCGACGCCGGCGGGCCGCAGCGCATCGAGGATGGCGGCCATCACGGTCTGCGGTGCCGCGATACAGCCCGCCTGCCCCGAGCCCTTCACGCCCAGCGGATTGGCCGCCGTCGGCCGCTCGATCAGCTCGATGTCGAATGCCGGCAGATCGTCGGCGCGCGGCAGGGCGTAGTCCATCAGCGAGCCGCTCAGCAGCTGGCCCGACGAAGCGTCGTAGACAGTGTGCTCCACCATCGCCTGGCCGATGCCCTGCGCCACGCCGCCCTGTACCTGGCCTTCGGTCAGCAATGGATTGATCAGGCGGCCGTAGTCGTCGACCGCGGTGTAGCGCACCAGCGCCACCGCGCCGGTCTCGGGATCGACTTCGACCTCGGCGACATGGCAGCCGCTCGGGAAGGTGAAGACGTCGGTCATGTTCATCACGTGCACGCCCAGGCCCTTCGCCATGCCATCCGGCAGATTGGCCGGATCCTCTGCGCTCTGCGCCAGCGCCGGCAGGGCGATGGCGCGCCCATGGTCATTGGCACTGCCCTGCACCGCGAAACGTCCGTCGGCGAAGACCAGCTCGCCTTCCGACGCCTGCAAGAGATGGGCCGCCAGCGTGCGCGCCTTTGCAAGCGTGGCATCGATCGCCTTCACGACAGCGGCGCCGCCCATGTGCATGGAGCGCGCGCCGCCATGGCCGGCGCCGCTCTTCACCTGGCCGGTGTCGGCCTGGACGTAGCGGACGCTCTCGATCGGCACGCCGAGCCGGTCGGCGGCGATCTGGGCAAAGGCGGTCTCGTGGCCCTGGCCGTTGGACTCTGTGCCGACAGCGACCATGACCCTCCCGTCGCTCTCGAAACGCACCTCGGCGCCCTCATTGGGCGCGCCGCGCGAGGTTTCGAGAAAGCAGGCGACACCAATGCCGAGCAGGCGCCCGCGCGCCTTGGCGGCCGTGCGCCGCGCGGCAAACCCTTTGGCGTCGGCGCGCGCCACCGCGGCATCGAGATTGGCGACGAAGTCGCCCGAGTCGAGCGCCATGCCGAGCGCCGTCCGGTGCGGGAACGAGGCGATCAGGTTCTGCCGGCGCAGCTCGGCAGGGTCGCGGCCGAGCTTGCGCGCCGCCGCCTCGATGGCGCGCTCGACGATGTAGTTGGCCTCGGGCTTGCCGGCGCCGCGATAGGCGTCGACCGGCACGGTGTTGCTGAGCGCCCCGCGGATGTCGACGGCGATCGCCGGGATGTCGTAGACGCCGCCCTGCGCCGTCGAGGCGGCGATCACCGAGGCGCCCGGCCCGTTGCCCGAGAGGTAGGCGCCGAGGTTGGCGACCATCTTCACGTCAAGCGCCAGCAGGCGGCCGTCGGCTGCGAGCCCGAGCTTCGCCGTCGCGGCGATGTCGCGGCCCTGGGCGCCCATGACGAACTCCTCGGCCCGATCTGCGAGCCAGCGCACCGGCCGGCCGAGCTTGCGGGCCGCGAACAGCAGCAGGATCCATTCGGGATAGAGGAAGTTCTTCATGCCGAAGCCGCCGCCGACGTCGGGGGCGTGGACGCGGACGCGATCGAGCGGCAGCTTGAAGATGAACTCGGCGAGCTGGCGGCGGATGCCGTGCACGCCCTGCCCGGTCAGCTCGAGGTCCATCGTGCCGCTCGCGGCGTCGTAGCGCGCGATGCCGGCGCGCGGCTCGATCGGCGTGACGATGACGCGGTTGTTCATCACCTCGACCGCGACGACATGCGTGGCCCGTTTCATGGCCTCGGCCACGGCGTCCGCATCGCCGCGCTGGACGTGGTAGGCGAGATTGCCCGGCGCCTCGGGCCAGATCGCGGGCGCATCGGCCGCAAGTGCCGCGATGCCGTCGACCACGGCGTCGAGCGCCTCGTAGTCGACCTCGATCAATTCGGCCGCCTCACGCGCTGCCTCCGCGCTGTCGGCGACGACGAAGGCCACCGGATCGCCGACATGGCGCACGCGGCCATCGGCCAGCGCCGGCCGCGGCGGCACGATCATCGGCTTCACCGCGGCCAGGCACGGCATGTGGCCCAGCCCCTCGGCCGCAAGGTCGGCATGGGTATAGATCGCGCGCACGCCGGCCAGCGCCGCCGCCGGCGAAACGTCGAGCCGCTTGATGACGGCATGGGCATGTGGCGAGCGCAGGACATGGCCGTGCAGGCAATCTGCAACCGCGATGTCATCGACATAGCGGCCCTGGCCCGTCAGGAACCGCGCATCCTCGAGCCGGCGCAGCGAGCGGCCGATCATCTTTTGTTGACTGCTATTGCCCATGTCGCTCCGCCCGATAAGCTCCCGCCCAACCATAGGAGGGATCATCCATGATCGACCTGCATTACTGGCCCACGCCCAACGGCAAGAAGGTCACCATCCTGCTCGAGGAATGCGGCCTGCCCTACAAGATCGTACCCGTCAACATCGGCCGCGGCGATCAGTTCAGCAAAGAGTTCCTGGAAATGAACCCGAACCATCGCATGCCGGTGATGGTCGACCATGAGCCGAAGGGCGGCGGCAAGCCGATCGTGATCTTCGAGTCGGGCGCCATCATGATGTACATCGCCGAGAAGGCCGGGAAGTTCTATCCGCAGGACCTGCGCGCGCGTCACGACGTGAACCAGTGGGTGATCTGGCAGATGGCCAACCAGGGGCCCAAGAGCGGCGAGTGCGGCCACTTCCGCCGCGTCGACCAGGCCAAGGAAGGCGACCAGAAATACGCCATCACGCGCTTCACCGACGAGGTCAACCGGCTGTACGGCGTGCTGAACAACCAGCTCTACAAGCACAAGTACGTCGCGGGCGATCAGTACACGATCGCCGACATGATCTGCTATCCGTGGACCATCAACTGGAAGTTCCAGGGCCAGGACATCGAGGAGTTCAAGCACTTCAAGCGCTGGTTCGAAGAGATGGGCGCCCGGCCCGCGGTCCAGAAGGGCATGGCGGTCGGCGCCGACCTCTCGGTCGACAACACCAAGCTGCCGCCCGAGGAACAGGCCCGCATCCGCAAGATGCTCTACAACCAGCGCGCCCGGCCGGTGCCAGCCTAGGGAGCACGGAGTCTTCCGGACCGCCGGCGCCTGTCCTTCGGCTTCGCTCAGGACAGGCGCCGGCGGTCCGGAAGAGACCTAGACCAGCGTCACCTTGCCCGTCGCGAGGTCGTACACGCCGCCGACGACGCTCAGCTTCTTGGCCGTCACCATGTCAGCCAGGATCGGTTTGGCTTCGATCAGGCGCTGGACGTTCCAGCGCACGTTGGCGAGAACCGCGCGCTGGGCGAGGTCGTCGCCCGGCTGCTTCAGGACGGGCTCCACGCCCGGCTTCATCGCGCGCACCAGATCGCCGATGTGGCCCGGCAGGTCGTTGCCCTTCTGCAGGGCGGCCACCGTGGAGTTGATAGCGCCGCAATTCGTGTGGCCCAGCACCATGATCACCTTGGTGCCGAGCACGGCTGCGCCGTATTCCAGGCTCGCCAGTCCGTCGGGCGTCATGAAGTTGCCGGCCACGCGCACCACGAACAGATCGCCCGGCGCCTGGTCGAAGGCCAGCTCCGGCGCGACCCGGGCATCGGCGCAGCCAAGGATCGCGGCGAACGGCGCCTGGCCGCGCACGCGAGCCGCCCGTCCGGCCGAGAAGTCACGCTCGTTCATCTGGTTCGAGACGTAGCGGGCATTGCCATCGACCAGGAGTTTCAGCGCCGCATCCGGCGTGTCGGCGGCTCTTGCCGGCTGAGCCTGCGCAACACCGGCAAACGGTGCGGCAGCCGCTGCGGCCAGGCCCGCTCCCAGCATGACGCGGCGAGACAATCCGGCGGCAAGACAAGCGTTACACATACACACTCCCTTGAGATGAACCGACGCACCCTATGCTGGCGCTCATGGTTCAAGCAATGACGGCAAATGCATAACCAACCTTCTGGGCACAACGGCGAACCGACGCCATCGCCAGCGGCGAAGCGCTCGGGCTCAGCCCCCCAGGCTGTCCGGTTGGCGGGCGGTAACGTCCTCGACGACTAGGCGGGCTTCTCCCGCACCTCGATCTGCCGTCGAAGCCAGAGGCTGTCCTTTTCGCGACCGCGTGCATTGAGGCCCTGGGCGATCCAGCGCAGATCGCCTGGGCCCAAGGCGGCGCGCTGCATCTCGGGCCAGGCCGCCTCGACTCCGTCGGCCACCGCCGCGCGAAACAACCGACGCACCGGCCCGTCGTGGTGCCCATAGTCGAGCCAGCTCAACGATGGCCGATCGCCGGGCACGACCTTCGCAACCAGCGCCGGCATGATCGAATGGCCCGACGCGCTGTTGGTGAAGGCGACGAAGGCAGAGCGATGGCGCACCGAGCCGATCGTGAACGAGGTGAAAGGTCCATTGTCGCCCCAGTGGAAGAAGGTGCCGGCCCGGGATTCCAGGCCCCATCCCAGTCCCCAGGCGACATCAGTGACGACATCTTCGGTGAGAGGCTCGAGCCACTGAATGCCTCGGTGCCGAATGTCGATGCGCGGCCTTAGCCAGAGCCTGGCCGTTTCACGCTTCAATCGGACGCCGTCCAGGACCGCAACAAGAAAACGGGCGAAATCGGCAGCGGTGGTCTGCAGCGACCACGCGACGTTGGCCTCTCCCGGCTTGTTGCCGAGGGCGGGTGCGCCGAAGGCATCATGTGGCCAGGCTCTGTTGTCGTCGAAGCGCGGCTGCCAGACGAAGCTCGAGCGGGTCATCGCCAGCGGTTCGAACACCAGGCGCTGCGCCAGAACCGGAAGCTTCTCACCCGTGACGGCTTCGACGGCCCTCTGAAGGTAGAGGTAGCCCTCGCCCGAATAGCTGAAGCGCTCACCCGGCGCAAAGTAGGTCCTGAGCGGGTAGTCGGCATTGCGCCAGTTCGGCAGGCCCGAGCTATGGCTGAGGACATGGCCGACCGTCACCGTTCGCGCGCGCGGGTCGCCGGCAAGGTAGCCCGCGACGTAGTCATCGAGCGGTGCCTCCAGCGCCAGCTCGCCGCGATCGACGAGTTGCAGGACGAGGTGGGCGAAGACCGGCTTGCTGAGCGATGCCGCGTCGAAGACCGTATCCTGATCGAGCGCGACGGGTTTTTGCGCACCGCGCACGCCCAGGTTCACATACCGATCGAGCCGGCCGTCCCTGATGAGCGCGACGGCGATGCCTGGCACGGCCGCCTCGCGCATGAGGCGAAGGATATCGTTTCTCCAAGACACCATCGTCGACCCTGCACCGCCGCAAATGCAACCCGGCGGCGCGTGGCCGCTTTAGATACCATGCAGACGATTTGGGAGATGCTGTTCACCGGCATCAGCGTCGTCATGGTCACGGCGAGCGTCGCCGTGATCGTCGGAATGTGCGTTCTCTTCTGGTCGACCTGCAAGATCGATTGACCATCGCCGGGCCGCGAGGCCGTTCCGCTTATCCGCCCAGGCTGTCCGGCTCGGGTACCCTTCTGCCGGAGTCCTCGCCGTCGGTGGTGCGCGGATGCCGGCGATGAAGGAAGACGGCGAGCTCTTCGCGCGCGCCCCTGCCGGCCGATCGTACTGCCGCCTCGAACAGATCGTGTTGCACGTACGTCGGCAACCGGCCCCAAACCGAGGCGGCCGCCTGCCCAAGAGCTGTCGCGAGTTCGTCTGACGTCATTCCATCACCTCGTCGGCGGGAGGACGGAAGGCGAAGGATTATCGCCGCTTTTCCGGGGGATCGGCAAGCTCGACGCGCATCGACAAGGGCGGCGCCACCTCCTCCAGCGGCCGGCATTCGGCCTTGACGCCCAGCCGCAAGGTCACCAGGGCGGCCACGATCATCAGGAAGGCCCCCAGCATATAGCCCGATACGATCTCGGTCGGGCTTTCGCTGGCGATCAGCACGCCGAACAGCCACGGCCCGCCGACGCCGCCCAACAGGGTGCCGAAGGCGTAGAACAGGGCGATGGTGAGCGCGCGGATCTCCAGCGGGAAGCATTCGCCCACCGTCAGATAGGCAGCGCTCGCCGCCGCCGAGGCGAAGAAGAACACCACGCTCCACATCGCCGTCTGCGTCGTGGCGTTCAGCACCCCCTCGGCAAACAGCCATCCGGTGAAGGCCAGCAGCAGGCCCGACAGGCCATAGGTCGCGAAGATCATCGCCTTGCGACCCACCGAATCGAACAATGGGCCGAGCAGCAACGGCCCCAGGAAATTGCCGACCGCGAACGGCAGGATGTAGAGCCCGACCTTGTCGGCCTCGACGCCGTAGAAGCGCGTCAGCACCAGGGCGTAGGTGAAGAAGATGGCGTTGTAGACGAAGGCCTGCGCCGCCATCAGCACGAGGCCGAGCGTGGTGCGGCCAGGATAGTCGCGCAGCAGCGTGCGCGCCACCGACAGCATGGTCGTGCGATGCGTGTCGCCCAGCGCCAGCCGCGCCGTCACCGGCGGCGGCGACAGCGTGACGCCTTCGCTGGCGATGACGCGCGCTTCGATCTCGCCGACCACGCGCGCCGCCTCGCCCGGCCGGCCGTGCAGCATCAGCCAGCGCGGGCTCTCGGGCAGGAAGCGGCGCAGATAGAGGATCACCAGGCCGAGCACAGCGCCGCTGCCGAAGGCGAGCCGCCAGCCCAAGTCGGGGCCGAGCAGCGCCGGATCGAGCAGCCACACCGAGAGCAGCGCGCCGCCCGCCGCGCCGAGCCAGAAGCTGCCGTTGATGGTGAGATCGACGCGACCGCGCAAACGCGCCGGGATCAGCTCCTGGATCGCCGAGTTGATGGCCGAGTACTCGCCGCCGATGCCCGCACCGGTGAGAAAGCGAAAAAAGAGGAAGCTCCAGAAGTCCCACGAGAAGGCGGTGAGCGCGGTGGCCACCAGATAGACACCGAGCGTGACGTTGAACAGCTTCTTGCGGCCCAGCCGATCAGTGAGATGACCGAAGAACAGAGAACCCAGCACGGCGCCGGCGAGATAGGCGCTGCCGGTCAGCCCGACCTGCTCTGCGGTGAGCTGCAGGCGCGGGCTGGTCTGCAGCGCCGCCGCCACCGACCCGGCCAGCGTGACTTCGAGGCCGTCGAGGATCCAGGTGATGCCGAGCGCCACGACCACCAGCCGATGGAAGCGGCTCCACGGCAGCCGGTCGAGCCGAGCTGGCACATCAGTATATGTTTCGCGGATGGGTTGGTCTGGAGCCATCGGATGGGACCATAACACGGCGACTGCACCGAAGGTTCCCGTTGGCGAGCCGCTGCAACGCTGGCTTGCCGGAGCGGCGGTAGTGCCGGAAACCTCATCTGTTATTGTATAAACATGAGCGATAGTACTTTATCGGCGGGGACGGCTCGCCCCGCGGCGCCTGCCGTTTCCCCCGTATCGACGGCCTCGGCCAACAGCACGACCTTCGCGGTCATTCTCTCGCTGAGCTTCTGCCACCTGCTCAACGACATGATGCAGTCGCTGGTGCCGGCGCTCTATCCCATCCTGAAGGAGTCCTACGCGCTGAGTTTCGGCCAGATCGGCCTGATCACGCTCGCCTTCCAGTGCACCGCCTCGATGCTGCAGCCGCTGGTCGGACTCTACACCGACAAGAAGCCCCAGCCCTATTCCCTCATGGTCGGCATGGGCTTCACCCTGGTCGGCTTGCTGATGATGTCGCGTGCGGATTCCTATCCCATGATCCTGTTCGCCGCGGCGCTGATCGGCATGGGCTCGTCGGTGTTCCATCCCGAGGCCTCGCGCGTGGCGCGCATGGCGGCCGGTGGACGCTATGGCCTCGCACAGTCCCTGTTCCAGGTCGGCGGCAACATGGGCTCGGCGGCCGGGCCGCTGCTCGCGGCGTTCATCGTCGTGCCGCGCGGCCAGCATAGCATCGTGTGGTTCTCCGCGGCTGCTCTGGTCGCGATGTTCGTGCTGTTCCAGGTCGGCGGCTGGTACGCGCGGCGCCGCGCCGAGCAGAGGCCCGCCGCGCGCGGCAAGGCTGCTTCGGCCGCCGGCGCGCCGCCCCTGTCGCGCGCCAAGGTCGGCGGCGCCGTCGCGATCCTGGTAGCGCTCCTCTTCTCCAAGAACGTCTATAGCGCGAGTCTCGGCTCCTACTTCACGCTCTACCTGATAGCCAAGTTCGGCATCGACGTGCAGACGGCGCAATTCTACCTGTTCGCCTTCCTGGTCGGCATCGTCGGCGGCACCATCGCCGGCGGCGCCGTGGGCGACAGGGTCGGCCGCATCCCGGTGATGTGGTTCTCCATCCTGGGCGCGCTTCCGTTCGCGCTGATGTTGCCCTACGCTAACCTGTTCTGGACCGGCGTGCTCGCGGTCGCGGTGGCGATGATCATGGCGTCGGCATTCTCGGCCATCCTGGTCTACGCCCAGGAGCTGATGCCGGGTCGGGTCGGCCTGGTAGCCGGCATGTTCTTCGGCTTCTCTTTCGGCTTGGGTGGCCTCGGTGCCGCCGCGCTGGGCGAACTCGCCGACTGGACCAGCATCGAGACCGTCTACAAGGTCACGCCCTTCCTTCTGTTGCTGGGAATCTTGACGGCATTCCTGCCGCGCCAGCCGGGTGAGCCAAAGAACACCCATTGAAGGCGCATCGATAGTCTCTACGGATTGCAGACGATGCGCTAAGGTGGCGGCCACATGGCGCGCTCGCCTACACCTGCGCTGCAACCGACCGCCGCACCGGCCTCGACGGCCCCGTCGAGTGCGGCCGTGCGAGGCCGCACCGGATCACGCCTGGGCACGACGCTGCGCCACGGCCTGCCGGTACTGGGCGTGGTGGTGGTGGTCGTGCTGGTCGCGGCCATCGCCTATGTCGTCTACGATGCCAACCGCAAGGGCGCGCGCAGCCTCAGCAACGACCTGATCACGGCCATCGACCGGCGCGTCGGGGCCCAGCTGCGAAATTACCTCACACCGCCGCAGCAGTTCCTGGTGCTGGCCGATGCCGCAGCCGCCGGGCGCAACGTCATCGACGCGGCGCCCGAAATGGAACGGTTCGCGCGCCATGCCATCGTCAACATCCCGTCAGTCTCGGGCTTCAGCTATGCCGATGCCCAGGGCAACTATCTTTTCGTCGTGCGTAACGACAAGGGCGGTTTCGACACCAAGACGATCGACCGTCGCGAGGGCCGGCGAGTCACCTGGGAGAGGCGCGACGGCGCGAACAAGACGATCTTCATCGAGGAAGACCCCGGCGACACGTTCGATCCGCGCACGCGACCCTGGTACCAGGGTGCGGAAAGCACGCGGAAGATGTTCTGGACCGACACCTACCTCTTCTACACGCTGAAGAAGCCTGGCCTCACGGTGGCGCTGCCGCATTTCGACAGCGACGGCAAGCTGCAGACCGTCATCTCAGTCGATATCGAGATCGCCACGCTCTGCGCCTACCTCGAACAGCTCCACATCGGCAGCCGGGGCCGGGCGCTGATCGTCGATGCCGCAGGCCGCATCATTGCCTATCCCGACGACAAGTGGGTGCCGGCCAACGATCCGGATGCGAAGTCGCCGCGGCTCGACGAGGTCGACGATCCGGTGCTGACGCGCGCCTACGATCTGCTGCGGGTCGAAGGCTATGGCCGCAAGATCCTGGACTTCGGGCAGGAGCGCATCATCGTCTCGTCCGAGCCGGTGCGGCGGCTGACCAGCCGCGACTGGGTCGTGCTGATCGTCGTGCCCGAGACCGACTTCGTGGGCTTCGTCGCCGACAGCGGCATCACCGCCCTCGTCATGTCGATCGCCGTCGTGCTGATCGTCGCCGCTCTCACCGGCCTGCTGGCCTGGCGCAACGTCCAGGCCGAACGGCGCGCGGCCGCCGCGACCACACGCCAACAGGCGTTGGAGGCTCGCACCCAGACCTTCATCGACCTGGCGCACGATGCGGTGGCCGCCGACGCCGAGGAGGTCGGTCTCGCGCGGGCGACGGAGAGCGCTGCCGCAGCCTGCGCCGCCAAGCGCGTGGCGATCTGGCGGCTGAGCCGCGATGGCCA
>WNGB01015966.1_pt1 | contig 14788 bp, 18 predicted proteins | sample 5400681 | NCBI WGS metagenome assembly WNGB01 (sample SAMN13153367, study PRJNA577476) | soil metagenome | isolation source: 115 cm soil or saprolite under grassland replicate 2 | place: USA:California | collected 2016-06-15
GAGGCCGATCGGTATGGCGAAGGCAGCGTCATCACTGAATTCGAGCGCCACGTCGCGAGTGTGCTGGACAAGGACGTGGCGCTCTTCCTGCCCAGCGGAACCATGGCGCAGCAAATCGCGCTCCGCATCTGGGCCGATCGCAGCCACACCTCCGCCGTGGCGTTCCACCCGACCTGTCATCTCGAGATCCACGAGCAGAAGGGGTATGCGCTGCTACACGGCCTCCACGGACGGTTGGTCGGCGAGCGCACGCGACTGCTGACCCTCGAGGATCTGCAGGCCACACCGGGTCCGCTCGCGGCGCTCTTGCTCGAGCTGCCGCAGCGAGAGATCGGCGGCGAGCTGCCGCCCTGGTCAGCCCTCGAGGCGCAAATCGCCTGGGCTCACGAGCGCGGCATCAAAGTACATATGGATGGCGCGCGGCTGTGGGAATCGGCGCCGTTCTATTCGCGCTCCTACGCGGAGATTGCCAGGCTGTTCGACAGCGTGTATGTCTCGTTCTACAAAGGCATCGGCGCCCTTGCGGGCGCAGCACTGGCGGGGTCGAGCGACTTCATCGCCGAAGCGCGGGTATGGCAGCGCCGTCACGGCGGCAACCTGGTGCAGATGTATCCGCTGGTGCTGTCGGCACGGCGCAATCTTCGTCGCCGTCTGGAGTGCTTCCCGGCCTACCAGCGTCGCGCGCAGTCGGTGGCGCGCGTGCTGACCAGCATTCCAGGCATCGCTGTCAGACCCGACCCGCCGCACACGAACATGATGCACGTCTATCTCCAGGCGTCGCCTGATGCACTGCTGGAGGCGCGGGACGAGATCGCGCGGACCGAACGCGTGGCACTGTTCCGCCGATTGCAGCCCACTGGCATTCCCGACGTGTCCGCGTTCGAGCTCAGTATCGGCGACGCGATCGCGGCGCTGTCCGATGAGGAGATCAGGACGTACTTCGACCGCGTCATGACGGCTGCCCGAAGTTCGCGGCCCTAAGCAGACAGCACACCGCCGCACCGCGGTCGCTTGTGACGCCTGTGATCCGGCCGTGTTGCGCTCATGGGACACTCGGCGGGCAATGGCCGTCGAGGGAGGCGGGGTGTCGGGTGAACACACTCGTGTTCGACGCGCGGTCCGATCGACGCCGACGCCTGCGGACGCGCGGGCGGTCGATCGCGCTGAGCAATTAGGCCCAGACGTTGGGATCGTCTCGCCCGCGACCGTAGCGCAACTGGTTGGCCAGCAGCCGGCGGGTACGTCACGCAGCATCGTGAGTCGGCTGCAGCGCGCGTCCGGCAATCAGGCGCTGCAGGGTCTGCTGCAGCGGGTGGCGTCCGCGGCGATTCAGCGCGACAAGGTGGCGCACACTACCGGCAAGCAGGTCGACACGTACCTGAACGCCAGTCCGTTCATCAAGTCGTACGTCGCGGACAAGGTCAAGAACGGCACGAAGGCGGAGGGCCACGTCCACATCGAGGACGCCGCGACCTTCGCCAAGTCGTGGGAGACGTACGCGCTCCAGCGCGCCAATCCCAACACAGGCGCGGTGTTCACCAAAACGGAAGCGGCTGCCTGGGAACCGAACGTCAATGCATTTCGCGACGGTTCAGAGATTCACATCCACGAAGAGCGCGGTGAGACCGGCACGGCAATCCACGAATCGATTCACCTGTTTGCCGACGGCAACTTCCGCGACAACATGGGTTTCAACGTCAACGAAGGCGCCACCGAGTTCCTTGCGCGCGCAATTTGCGCCGAGCAGAAGATCACCCGCGGCTCTTTCTATGTGGATGAGCTGCGCTCGGTCGAGAAGCTCGTCGCCCTCACCAGCAAGGAAGAGCTCGCCGCCGCGTACTTCAACGGCAAGATCGCCGAGCTCAAAGCAGCGGTCAATGCCAAGAAGAAGGACGCGTTCGACAAGTGGCTCGGATTCATGAAGACCAAGAAGTACGCAGACGCGGACAAGCTGCTGTAGGTCGGCTCGTATGGCAGAGGCACACGCGACCATCGGTGATCTTGCCCAGCAGGCGCTGGCGCTGGCCATCGCGCGCTACTTGCACGATCACCCCGAAGCCGCGGGTACCGCCGCGACCTGGATGAGCAGCGACGTTGACGCATGGCGCAAGCGATCGACCGCGGACATCGCGCAGCGGGCCAGTGATCGACTCGAAGACCTGGAGAACTGGCGGGCCAGCGTTCAGTCGGACAGCGATGCGTGGAACGCCGACCGGGTCAACTACGTCCACGCCAAGCTGACGCTGCAGTCGGCCCGCAGCGGCTCATTCCAGACCGCCGCGGGCAGCCTGTTCGACTTCCTACGCGAGGTCGGCGCGCCCGCGGAGGAGCTGGACATCCACTAAGACGCCCGGCCTGAGCTGATCTCCGTTCAGCTTGCCGAGGCGAGGTAGGCCTGCAGCTCGTCGGCGATGGTGCGGACGCGTTTGCGGGCATGGTGCCGCTGGCGGTTGAGGTGTATTGTGCGTGGGCTCGGGCGCCGGGAGGGAACTTGGGCGGCCGGGCGGAGAGGGGTCAGTGATGTTCGCCCGAATTACGTGGGGGCAAGTGGCGGTCGACAGGCTAGACGATGTGGCGACGACGCTTCGACCAGCCATCGACTCGCTCACTCACCTGGATGGATACCTCGGTATCGCGGTGCTGGCCAATCGGACAACAGGCGCCGCCGCCGTGATCGCCTACTGGGACTCCCTCGAGGCTATGCAGGCCAGCGAGTCGGCCGCGAGCACCGCGCGCGCGATGGTTCAGGGCGGTCCAGTGCTAGAGGTCAAGGAAGTCGACCGCTTCGAGTTCGTGCTCCAGGACCGTGTCGCGCCGCCGATGGCCAACACCTTTGTGCGGGTCACCGACGCACGTGCCGCGCCCGAGAAGCTGGACGACATGGTTACTTTCGTGCGTGGTCGGGTGATGCCAGTGATGAAGGCTCAAAGCGGATTTCGCGCCGCGAGCGTCGTGGTCAATCGCGAAACTGGCCGCTTCCTCGCCGCGACGGTCTGGAATACCGCCGCTGACCGGGAGGCAAGTGAAGCGGCGGTCGCACCGCTACGCGAAGAGGGCCGCGAGATCGGAGCCGCGCCGAGCACGAGCGTGGAGCGCTACGAGGCCATACTCGTGGAGATCAAGCAGGCGGCAACAGTCTGAGAGATGGGTGACAGCACGGTAGTGGGAGGCTGCTACCTGCTGCACTTCGCGACGCCCGTGCTCGGGAAGCAGCACTACCTGGGCTGGACGGTCGATCTGAAGCGCCGCATGCGGGTGCACCTGGCCGGTCGTGGGGCGCGACTGGTCAAGCAAGCGCTGCGGGCGGGTGTGGGTGTGGAGCTAGTACGGGTGTGGTCGGCGGCCGACCGCAAGCAGGAGCGAGCGCTCAAGAAGCACCGCGCGCCGAAGAGCTACTGCCCGCGCTGTAACGCGGCGAAGCGAAAGAGCGCCTAGCGGACGCGAGCGGCGGCTTCGGCACGGTTGCGCGCGTGCATCTTGCGCAGGATGTTCTGCACGTGCCGTGCTCTCGGTCACGACGAGCCGCTCGGCGATCTCGCGGTCGCGGGCGCCGCGGGCAATCAGCGAGAGTACTTCCTTCTCGCGACTGGTCAGGTTTGGTGGGGGTGGCTCAGGACTCGGCTGCGCCACGCGGGCGCGATAGCCGTCGAGGATCTTCTGCGCGTTGGCCCGCGACATCGGAATGCTTTCGCCACGTAGGAACCCGCACAGGGCGCGAATGAGCGCGTCGGGCGCGAGGCTCTTGTTCAGGTAGCCAACGGCACCCGCGCGGATCGCGTCAAAGAGGTCGGAGATCAATGAGCTCGAGCGCAAGCGCGACGTGCTGAGCGTGCTGCCAACGCCGGGCCTCACACAGGCGCACACGCCGGCCTTCACGGCCGCCCTCACCCCGGCACTGTCCCAAACGCCGGCCCTCAGCCCCGCCCTCACCCCGGCCCTCTCCCAGAGGGAGAGGGAGCAGCCGAAACAGCGGTTTTCGCTGTCGATCCCAGGCATGCGGCACTGGATCCCGGTGCTGCTGGGCACGATCCTGTTCGGTCTGGCGCTGCTGGTCACGCCAATCAGTCAGGTCGTCGGAGGCTTGCAGCTGCTGGCGGTTATGAGCGGCAGCATGGAGCCGAGCATTCACGTCGGCGGCATCGTGGGCGTGCGTCCGGTGCCGGCGAGCGAGCTGCAGGTCGGCGACGTGATCACGTTCGTCAACACCAGCAGTCCCGATATCCCGATCACCCACCGAATCGTGAACCTCGAAAACCGCGGGGGCCAGACCGTCATCACCACCAAGGGTGATGCCAACGACACGATCGATGCGGTAACCACGACGCCAAATCGCGCCGTGGGACGCGTCGAGTTCACCGCTCCGTGGCTGGGGTACCTGATGGTCTGGCTGGCATCGCCGCTGGCCAAGGGCGCCATCCTGGCGATCTCGGTGATCGGTTTTGCACTGCCATCCATCCGCTTGCCAACGCGCAAGCGGGCGCAGCCTGTCTCGGACAGCGACAGGTCGTACAACGCGCTCGCGAACGAGATTCAGGCGCTGCTGCCGAACACGAGTTAGCCGCCGGGCCGGCGGCGCTAGCTGAGCCGCTAGTGGCCGGGAGTGGCTGTTGGCGCGGGCGTGTTCGTCGGCGGCACCGGAGTCGGCGAGGCTGTCGGCACGGGTGTCGGCGTCCTGGTCGCGGTCGGCACAGGTCGCGGGCACGGCGGTCGCGGTGGCGGTCGCCGTCGGCGAAGGAACGACCGTTGGCGTGCTCGTGGGCACGGGCGTGCTGGTGGCGGTCGGTGGCACAGGCGTGCTGGTGGCCGTGGGCAGCACGGGCGTACTGGTCGCGGATGGCGGCAGCGGTGTGCTGGTCGAGGTCGGGAGCGGTGTAGTCGTGGCGGGCACCGGCGTGTTGGTGGCCGTGGCGACGCTGGTCGGAGTCATGGTGGCGGGCGGCAGGGTCGGCGTGCTGGTCGGAACCGCGGTCTCGGTGGGCAGCGGCGTCTCGGTGGGCAGCGGCGTCTCGGTCGGCTTCGCCGAGGGGACCAGGGTCGCGGTGGCGGTGGGCTCGGCCGTGCTCGTGGCCGTGGCGGTTGGCTCGACGGTCGGCGTGGCGGTGGCGGTGGCAGTAGCCGTCGCAGTCGCAGTGGCCGTAGCCGTCGGCGTCGGTGTCTGGGCCGTACTGGTCCAGGACAGCCGCGTGCACCACGCCAGGCTCGGCGCCCGCGGCGAGCGTCAGGCGGCTAGCTACGAGCTCGGGCGTGACCACGCGCAGCTCGGGCGTCGGATCGCTCACGGCGCCGTGCGCATCGACCGCCCGCACCACCACAAAGTAGGACTGGCCGGCGGAGACGTCAGGCTCGACGTAGCTGGTCGCGGAGCCGACATCGACCTTGCGTGCATAGCTGCCGCTCGCCGTGCCGATCGAGACCTCGTAGCTGGCTACGCCAGCGCTGGGCGAAGCGGTCCACGACACCTCGAGGCGGTCGGACGCGCGCACGTGCAGCCCCGTCGGAGGGAGCGGGGCGGGGTCGATGATCGTGATCGTGTTGCTGGCGGAGCCGGCAGTGGCCGTGATCGTGATCGGGGCGAAGCTGGCGCCGCTCGAGCGATGCCGGTGGCGCTGTATCGGCCGCGTGCGCGGCGCCGAACGTGTACGTCACCCAGGTATTTCCCGCCGCAGGTGCCGGTACGCAGCAGCAGCTAGCGGGCGGCTTGAGCCGCGCCGCGATCGCGGGCGTCGCGGCTGGCGCCGACTACTCGATCGAGATTGCCGGCAGGTCATTCACGGGTGGTCCGCTGGTCATCGGCCCCGCGTTTGGCATGGGCGGGCCGGACGCTGTGCCTGGCGCCGATGGACAGACCGCGGGTCTGGAGGCTGGTCGCACCGGTCACCTGGCCAGCGTGGTCTACCTGCCAACCCAGGCTGGCCCGGACTTGGCCGATCAGACCAGCGTCCTCACGTTCAGCTGGACGGCCACCCAGCGGCTCGGCGGCACTCGCTAAGACAGCCCGCCCCGCGGGGGAGCGGCTACGATGGGGCCGGCTGCATGGCTCGCATCAAGTGGATTGAGGACGCAGAGGCGACAGGCGCTGTCGCGGATGCGTTCGCGGAAATTCGGGCGCGCTCGCAGAACGGCGGCGTGGCGGACATTCTGCGGACGATGAGCCTGCGGCCGGAGTTCATGCGGGCCATCAATGACGCGTCGCGGCTGCACTTCAGCGACGGTGCGCTCACCCGAGCGCAGCACGAGATGATCGCCTCGTACGTCGCGGCGTTGAACCGCTGTCACTATTGACTGAGCACCCACGCGTGGTTCCTGCAGTTGCAGGGTGACGAGTATTCGGCGGCAGCGCAGGCGATCCGTGACGGCGCGCCACTCGACCAGGTGCCGGTCACGGCGGCTGAACGGCAGTTGCTGGAGTTTGTCGGCACGCTGACCAGGCACGCGTACCGCATCACCGATGCAGAGGTGGACGGCCTGCGGCAGGCCGGCTGGAGCGATGAGCAGGTCGCCGAGGCGGTGTACGACGGTGCGCTCTTCAACCTGTTCGTGCGCCTTGCCGACGCCTTCGATATCCACCCGCCGCCGCACGTCGAGCCCACGAGCGTACCGGCAGTCCTCAGCCAGCCATAGGCAGGCTCTGACACCACGCCAGCACGTCAGCGAAACGGTACGTCTGGAGGTGGCCGAACAGACGGTGTCGGGTGAGCCGCGCCTGAACAGTGGCGGGGCTGCTCAGGCCACACAGGAAGCGCGCCTGCTGGCGGGTATCCGACAGGACGTTCGCGTGGTCCTGGCAGAGCGCCAGGAAGTCTGCGGCATCGACCTGCTGTGCCACAGGCGGTAAGGCTGGTAGTGGCGGAAGGGCCTGGGGTGTGGCCGTTTCGCAGAACGCGCAGTGGCCGCACGGCGACTCGAGCTGTTCGCCGAAGTAGCCGACTAGCGCTTGCGTCTGGCAGCCGCCGTGCTCGACCAGGTCGAGTACCTGCTGCACACGTGCAATTTCTTGCTGCTCGCGGCGCTGAAAGCGCTCGGCCAGGGTGTCGACCAGCGCAGTCGTGTCCGCGGCGCCATCGTCGACGCGGCGGAAGCGCAGCCGCGGCTCGTTGGCTCGCAGCTCGATCAACGCCTGGTCTTCGAGGTGCTGGAGGGCGCGCAGCACGCGCTCGCGCTCCGCGCCGAGCTGGGCGGCGACCGCGGCAGGATCGAGCGCGTACCAGATGCGGCCCTTTCTGGACACCTCGAAGATGCGACTGACGAAGCGGCGCGGCTCGCCGGTGAAGCGGGCGAGGATCTGGTCCAGGTCGATCAGGGGCTTGGCCTCGTAGCCGGCGTAGAAAGGCGTGCCCTGGCGCAGGATCCCGAGCAGCTCCAGGTACGTCAGGATGGTGCGTGCGACCAGCTGGCGAATGTCGTGCCGGCTCGACAGGTCGGCCACGCTCACATCGAACGCGGACCCGAGGTCCAGCAGCTCGCGCACAAGCGCACCCAGAGCGGCGCGGGTGGGTGTGTCGCCATAGGCGAAGTTTTCCAGGGTTGGCACATCAGTCGGACAGGCGAACAGCTGGACGATGGACCGCTGGCCATCACGTCCCGCGCGGCCGATCTCCTGGCTATAGCTTTCCAGGCTCTTGGGCAGGTTGTAGTGATAGACGTAGCGGACCGCCGCCTTGTCGATACCCATGCCGAAGGCGATGGTGGCAACGACGATTCCGCGATCGGAGGCCATCCACCACTCCTGCACGTCGGTACGCGGCGCGGTGTCCATGCCCGCGTGGTAGGCGCGGGCAGGGAAACCCGCCTGAGCGAGCCGCTCGGCGACCTCTTCGGCCGTCTTCTGCAGGGTGACGTAGACGATCGTCGGCCCGGGTGGCCGTTCGCGCAGCCGTTCGACGAGCAGCGCATCTCTTTCCGCCTGGCGTACGGCCGTCGGGTACAGCACCAGGTTGGGTCGATGGAAGCCCGTCACCACGGCGCACTCGCGCGGGATGTCGAAGCCGCCGCAGATGTCTTCGACGACCGCGGGTGTGGCGGTGGCGGTGAGCGCCAGAACGCGTTCGGCGCCCATCTCGCGCGCGGCCTGGGCGAGCTTCAGGTAGTCGGGCCGAAAGTTGTGGCCCCACTCGGAGATGCAGTGCGCTTCGTCCACCGCGAACAGGGCGATGCGCGCGGACTGCAGATCGCCGAGGAAGCGCTCGTTGTTGAAGCGCTCGGGTGCGACGTAGAGCAGCTTGAGCGAGCCGGAGCGCAAGCGATCCGCCACGTCGCGGACCTCGGCGGCGGTGAGGGAGGAGTCCATGCGCGCCGCGGCGATGCCGACGCGCCGCAGATAGTCGATCTGGTCCTTCATCAGCGCGATGAGCGGTGAGACCACCAGGGTGACGCCCTCGAACAGCAGCGCGGGCAGCTGGTAGCACAGCGACTTGCCGCCACCGGTCGGAAACACGGCCAGCGCCGCGCCACGCGTGCGCAGCGCGTCGATGACCTGCTGCTGGCCGGGTCGGAACGACGCCAGTCCGAAGGTGGCCAGCAGTGATTCAGGCGCAGGCACGGTGGCGGAGGTCATCAGAACACGTGTTCGAGAATGCTACGGCATCGCCGCGTCGGTGCCGCGGGACTTCGTGTTACGAAATCTCGTAACAAATCGGCGATCAGGCGTAACCGAGACGTTCCCCAAAAGCTATTGTTCGTAACACGGCAAGTGCCTAGCGTAGAGGCTCTGGAGGCGGGAAGGTCTCTGCCGCGGGGTCGCTTTTTGGCCACCCGCGGCAGGACTCCCCAGCGGCGTCGGCGTAGGATTTCGGGCATGGCCACAGTCCAGGTGCGATACATCGTCAACGACGTCGATGCAGCGATCGCGTTTTATTGCCAGCACCTCGGTTTTACCGAGGTTATGCACCCCGCACCGATGTTCGCGATGCTCACGCGCGGCGATTTGCGGCTGGTCCTGAGCGCGCCAGGTGGACCCGGCACGCCCGGTGGCGGCTCGCAGCCGATGCCTGACGGTCGGCGACCTGAGCCGGGTGGCTGGAATCGATTCTCGATTGAGGTCGCCGACCTTGGGACGCTGGTCGAGCAGCTGCGCCAGGCGGGCGCCCACTTCCGCAACGACATCGTCACGGGTGTCGGTGGCAAGCAGATCCTGCTCGAGGATCCGTCGGGCAACCCGATCGAGCTGTTCGAGCCGATCGTGGCCGAGGCGCGGCTCAACGGCGGCCAACGTTAACGGTCGGCTACGGCTATGTCCCTGCTGCGTACTGTTGGCCGACTGTGGCCAGCCCGTAGACTAGGCGACGGGGCACACATGCCGCAGGCACACCTCTATGCGCAATGGCGGAACAGTGAACCGCCGCTGGAGCGCAATCTGAAGGAAGCGCCAGTCGCCAACGGGATCGTCCGCGTGGGTGATTGGGTGCGGGAGCTGCCTGCGTCGCACCATATTCAGCCGTGCGCGTGTTGTTTGTGTCGCGAGGTGCCGGACGCCGAGCGGGATGTGCAGGTACAGGCGATCGGCCAGCGGGACGGGACCGTCTACGTGTTGCTGCCCGACGGCTACGAGTGTCCAGCGGCTGAGGTCGAGCTCGCGCCCCGAGCTCGAGAATTCAAGGGCTAAACCCCCTAGACCCCCCGCGGGTGGGGCGTTCTCACGGCCGGGCGGCGCACCACCGCACGTGTGTACACGCATCCTGCCCGCGCCGCGCTCCGTGGGGCGGCTCTTGACAAATATCAATCCGTGCCTTAATTTTCTCAACATGTCGATGACTGATTTCAATGGGCGGGCTGGAGGGCGGGAGGCAGCGGCCCATCAGGTGCTCACTCGCTGCCCCGTCTGCGGCGACGATCTCCGCATCGTGCGGCTGGAATGTCCCGCGTGTGGCTCGGCCCTGCAGGGCAACTTCACGCTCGGTCGATTGGCGCGTCTGACCCGCGAGCAGCTGCAGTTCGTGGAAGTCTTCATCCGCTGCCGCGGCAAGATCAAAGACGTCGAAGAGGAGCTCGGCATCTCCTACCCGACCGTGGTCGCCCGCTTGAACGAGGTCGTGCAGGCGATGGGCTTCGAGGTGCGACAGGAAGACGCCGACCTGGCCGGCCGCCGACAGCAGATCCTGGATGAGCTGGCCGCGGGCAAGCTCAGCGCGGCGGACGCCGCCAGCCGCCTGCGTGCGCTGTGAACGAGGGCCGTGTGATGAACCCTGACAACATCTGGGATCTCCCGTTCGGGACCCCCGCCGAGCTGGAGCTGCATGCGGACTGGGGCACGTTGACGATCGTGCCAGTCGAGCCTGGTGGTCAACCTCGATTGCAGCTGCATCGCGGGAGCGAGCACATCGTGCCCGAGATCGAAAAGCATGGCGGGCTGGTGCGCGTTCGACTCGAGCCGCGGCGCGACTTCAGTTGGTTCGGCGCTTGGGACTGCAAGGCGACGCTGCACGTGCCCGCGGATGTCCGAGCGCACATTCAGACCAACGCGGGCAGTGTGCACGCGCGCGACCTGGAGGGCTGCGAGCTCGGCATCAAAGCCAACGCTGGCAAAATCGAGCTGGCCAACGTCCACGGGCTGCTCCACCTGGCGGCGGACGCGGGCAGCGTGAGTGGTCGGGATGTGGGCGGCTACCTGAACGTCGAGACGCAGGCTGGTCAGGTACGGCTGGAGGTCACCGAGCTCCTGCCGGGCGAGCACCGTGTGCGGGCGACGATGGGCGAAGTGCGCCTACAGCTCGCGCCTGGGCTGGATGTGTGCATCGAAGCCCACACTAGCCTCGGGTCGATTCGGAATGACTACCCCTCGCGGCAGTCCGCGCCGACCAAGCTGCAGCTGTCGACCGAGATGGGCTCGGTGCGGATCGAACAGGGCGGTTTCAACATGTCGTCGCGGCCCAGGGCGCCGCGGCAGCCGGAGCGGCCCGCGGCACCGGTCGAACGGGCGACCGATCCTGAGCTCGAACGCATCTTGAAGATGGTCGAAGCGGGCGAGCTGTCGGCACAGGAAGCCGACGACCTGCTGCAGGCCATGGGCAAGGCTTGAGGCCAGCGGCAGATGGGCGAGTCCTCAGAGCCACAACCAACCGAGAACGAGCGGCTGCGGATTCTGCAGCTGCTCGAGCAAAAGCGGATCACCGCTGCCGAAGCGGCCGACTTACTGGCGGCGCTGGATGATCGTGGGCGGGATAGCGAGCGGCGCGTGGAGCGCGGCCGCTGGGTACGGCACGAGCGCGGGCGCTGGATCCGCGAGGAGATAGGCCCGCCGCCGTCGCGCGCGCGCTGGTTTCGCGTCCGGGTAACCGACCAGCGCACGGGCCGCGTGCGATCCAACGTTTCCGTGCCGATTGGCATGGTCGGCTTCGGCCTGGGCTTCGCGCGGCGCTTTCGCCGCATGCCTGGGGTGGAGCACGTCGACGATCTGTTCGAAGCGCTCCGCTCGGGCCGCCGTGGGGTGATCTTCGATGTGGCCAACGAAAACGCCGAGCGCGTGGAGATCTTTATCGACTAAGGCATGTCGATGTCGGCGGCGCCGAGCTGGGTCGCCAGCGATTCGAGAGCGGTCTCGGCTTCGCCGGGTTCGGCGCCGTCTAGCCACAGACCGCGGACCCGCAGCGTGCGTGCGGGGCGGTCGAGCTTCAAGTCGGCTCGGCCTACGAGATTGCCGCGGGCTAGCAGCGGCAGCACGTAGTAGCCGAACTGGCGCTTGAGTTCCGGCACGTAGATCTCCACGCGGTAGCGGAAGCCAAACATGCGCTCGACGCGGTCGCGCTGCCACATCAGGTTGTCGAATGGCGCCAGATAGGTTGGCGCGTGGTCCGGCACGTCGAGGGCTCCGTCCAGCCAGGCGCGGGTCGAAAAGGCGGGCTCCTTCCAGCCCTCGACCTCGACCTGAGCGATCTCGCCGTCCTGGACCAGGCTTCTCAGCACGGGCTGGCTCTGCGGTGGCCGCAGACGGTAGTAGTCGAAGATCTCACGTGCGGTCGCGACCCCGAGGCCCCGCAGACCGCGCACGATGAAGTACCGCCGCGCCTCAGCTTCGCCGGGGTTCGAGGTGTCCAGGCCAGCCGGCAGGACCCGCTCGGGGATGTCGTACAGGCGCGCGAAGCCCGCGGTGCGCCCCGAGCACATCAGCTCGCCCCTGTCCAGCAGGTCTTCGAGCACCAGCTTGGCGGGCTTCCAGTCCCACCAGCTGCCGCGCTTTCCGAGCGGATCGTCGAACGCCGCGGCGCCCAGCGGACCCTCGGCGCGGACGCGCTCGAGGATCAGCGGATACAGCGCGGCGTTCTCTTCACGGATCTTTTTCCACCAGTCGCGGACGTCACCGCCGCGCATGCGCTCCATCTGCGGCAGGAAATAGCGGTACTCGTACATCGGCAGCCACGACGCCATGTGGCCCCAGTACTCGAAGCCGCGTCGCTGGGTGTAGATCGCGTCGTGCAGGTCAGCCACCGAGTACTGACCGAGCCGCGCAAACGGCACCAGCAGGTGATTTCGCGCCAGGATGTTGACCGAGTCGAGCTGGATGGCGCCGAGGCGGTCCAGCAGGTCAATCGGCTGGAGCGCAGGCGCACCGAACAACTGGGCACGCAGCGCCAGCCCGCGAGCCTCGGCCGCTGACAGGCTGGCGCGCATCGGTGTCCACCTTAACAGTCTGCTACGGTGCTCGGTTGCATGCGGCTGTACTGGGAGGTTGCGCGCCGCGCGCTGCAGCGCCAGGTCACCTACCGCACCGAAAACCTGGCCGGGCTGTTCACCAACGCCTTCTTCGGCTACCTGCGGGCGGCGCTGTTGCTGGCGGTGTACCAGACCACCAGCAGCGTGGGCGGCTACGACGCCACCGACGCGGTCACCTACGCCTGGATCACCCAGGCGATGATCATGATCGTCGCGTTGTGGGGCTGGTGGGACGTCGAGGAGACGATTCGCACCGGTAACGTGGTCTCGGATCTCAGCAAGCCATTCTCGTATCTCGGCTTCTGGCTCGCGCGCGACCTGGGCCGTGCCGCGTATTTCGTGGTATTCCGCGCAGCGCCCATCCTGGTGTGCGGCCAGATCCTCTTCGGGCTCCACTGGCCGTCATCGGTCGGCGCATGGCTGGCATTCGCGCTGAGCATGTGCCTGGCGGTCCTGGTCAGCTTCGGCTGGCGCTTCCTGCTCAATCTGTCGGCGTTCTGGACGACCGATGCCCGCGGACTGGGAGGCCTGACCGGCGCGGCGGTGATGTTCCTGGGCGGATTTGTCGTGCCGGTGCGCTTCTTCCCGGACTGGCTGCAGCCAATCGCGCTGGCGCTCCCGTTCGCGTCGATCGTGCAGCTGCCGGCCGACCTGTTCCTTGAACGGCTGCAGGGCTGGCAGGCAGTGGCAGCGCTGGTCCAGCAGGCGGGGTGGGCGGCGGCGATGCTGCTGGCGGCGCAAGTGGTGACAAACCTGGCCACGCGGCGCGTGATCGTCCAGGGCGGCTGATGGAACCGTTCTCACTGTACGTCCGACTGATCGGAGCGCAGCTGCGCGGGCAGATGCAATACAAGGTGTCCTTCCTGCTGTCGCTGCTCGGCTCGTTCCTGATCAACCTGATCGAGTTCGGCGTGATTCTGGTGATCTTCACGCGCATTCCGCTGCTTGTCGGCTGGTCGCTGCCCGAAACAGCTTTGCTGTACGGGTTGGCGGGGACGAGCTTCGCTATGGCCGAGCTGGTGGCCTCCGCGCTCGACAACTTCCAAGTGCATATCGTCCAGGGCACTTTCGATCGGGTCCTGGTGCGGCCGCGCGGTGCGCTCTTCCTGGCGATCTCGGAGGATTTCGCGCTGCGCCGGATCGGGCGGGTTGGCCAGGGTGTCCTCGTGTTGGTGTTTGCGTTGCAGGCGCTGCCGATTTCCTGGACCCTGGACCGCGTGGTGGTGCTCGCGATCGCGCTGGCGTCAGGCACGGCGATCTTCTTCTCGATCTTCGTGCTCGGCGCGGCCTTCTGCTTCTGGACGGTGCAGGGCAAGGAAGCGACGCACGTGCTCACCTACGGTGGCGACGCGCTCGCGCAGTACCCGCTAGACATCTACCAGGGCGTGGTGCGGCGCTTCTTCACCTTCGTGATCCCGATCGCGTTCGTGAGCTACGAGCCCGCGTTGTACCTGCTGGATCGCAGCGATCCGTTCGGCCTGCCCGAGTTCACGCGGCTGCTGTCTCCGCTGGCGGCGTTGGTCATGAGCGTAGTTGCCTACCTGGGCTGGCAGCAGGGCGTGCGGCACTACCAGAGCGCGGGCTCGTGATCGACGTCGAGCGGCTCGAAAAGACGTTTCGTGTTGCCCGCGGCCGGTCGGGGCTGTTTGGGTCCATCGCCTCGCTATTCGTGCGCGACTACCACCTGGTGCACGCGGTCAGGGACATCTCGTTTCGTATCGAGCGCGGCGAGATGGTCGGCTGTGTCGGACCCAATGGCGCGGGCAAGTCGACCACGATCAAGATGCTCACCGGCATCCTGGTGCCGAGTGGCGGCAAGGTCGAGGTGCTCGGGCAGGTGCCGTCCCGACGCCGCAAGCAGATCGCGCAGCACATCGGCGTGGTCTTCGGGCAGCGCACGCAGTTGTGGTGGGACCTGCCGCTGGCCGACTCGCTCGAGCTCTTGCGGTACGTGTACCGCGTGCCCGCCGACCGCTATGCGTGGAACATGCGGCGGCTGCGCGATCTGCTCGAGCTCGACCCGTTTCTACGGACTCCCGTGCGTCAGCTGTCGCTTGGACAGCGGATGCGCGGCGACCTCGCGGCGGCGCTCCTGCACGATCCACAGATCCTGTATCTGGACGAGCCGACGATTGGCCTCGAC
>WNGB01008308.1_pt1 | contig 14787 bp, 13 predicted proteins | sample 5400681 | NCBI WGS metagenome assembly WNGB01 (sample SAMN13153367, study PRJNA577476) | soil metagenome | isolation source: 115 cm soil or saprolite under grassland replicate 2 | place: USA:California | collected 2016-06-15
ACAGCCGCGTTCCCTGCCGGAGGGGCTACTGCTCTCCCATCATCGTCATGGTGCCGGTGTCCATCATCGAACCCATGATGAGGTAGCCGTCGTTGGTGACGTTGTCGGTCACCGTTGCAAGGGCCATCATCGCCCCCTGCATCTGATCGTCCATCTTGATGCGAAGCTGCAGGCCCATGTCGTCGGAGAACCGGCTGTGCACGCCGGAGAGCACGTTGTTGAACTGGTGACCCGAGTAGGGCTGGATGGAGAACCGCAGCGCCACAGGTCCGGTCGCCGGCGCCGAGCCATCGGCGTCGAGCACCTCGACTGTGCCCTGGATCGGTTGAGATCCGGTGTTCATGACCATCACGTTCACGCGCGCCTGCGGTTGCGGGAGAAGGCCCTGGATGTACATGCGGTGGGCGTCGTCCCCTCCCATCATCGACGAAGACCCCATGCTCATCGAGGCCGGCATGCCCATGAAGGCAAAGCCGTAGCTCCCTCCTCCGCCCGGCGAATAGAGACGAAGTGTTGCAGTCGCCGGCTGGGTGCTCCGGATCCGGATGTTGCCGAAACCGGAATCCATTCCGAACGCGGTCTTGATGACGTCCGCGAGGTAGACGACGGGCTGATTCATGTGCACGGTCGCCGTGGCCAGCGGAGCCGCCGAAGGGCTGTCGAGGCTATGGAACTCGAGCGTGGCGTCCCCGCCCCCCGGGCAGCGAATCCACAGATCCGTCACCCAGAAGGAGCCGGCCGCTCCCGGGCCGCGGCCGGCGGCCGGGACCATGATGTCGGTCGAGATCATGTTGACGGGACCGCCGACCGGGCCCGCGGCGAGAGAGACCCGCGCGGCGAGAAGCAGACTCGTGGCAAACACGAAACGTCGGAACATTGGTTGATCTCCTTGCAGCCCTACCGGGGGCCACGCGCAACTCTCTCTTTCTCAAGGGCGGGTGTCGTGATGCAGATGCATCAGATTCGCAAGGGGACGCCTTCCACGGCGGCCTGACGCGCCTCGTGCCGCTGCGCAAGTACCGTACGGTCGAGGTGGGTGTGTTGCCGGCATGCATGGAAGAAGTTCCGGGGATTGCGGTCTGAACGAAGGCTTCTAACGAGGGGCGTGCTCCTCTCGCCCGCGCTGGGAGCCGTGCTCATGTCGGTCTCGACGGTCATCGTGGCAATCAACGCTCAGCTCCTCCGCGGAGGCGCGGGGTAAGCGGTCGGCGCGAAATGGAGGAGCCGAAGGTTCCCTGAAGAGAGCGATAGAATGACCGCGATGTGGCGGCGTGGACTCGCCTTGCTCGGGTGTTTCGGCCTTCTGGCGGCGACGGGCGTGGCGTCGGGAACGCCTTGCTGCACGCTGACCCATCTGGCGGACCGCGCGTCGATGGTTTCACCGGACTGTTGCGACAACTCGGACTGCTGCCGGGGCGAGAAGCGCGAGTCCGCCGAGGTCACGCTCTCCGTCAAAACCTCCGACATGTCGCCTCGGGCGCACTCTGTCCCTGCCTCCCCGCTGCTGCCCGGCAGGATCTCCGGCATGGTCCTCGCTGCTTTCGGTGACCGCGCCGTCGTCAACGAGCATTCTCCGCCGCTCGATCGGAGCCGGACGCGCCTCCTGATCTCCCTCTTCCGGATCTAAGACCGTCGGCGCGGCGCCGCCGCGCTCCTTTCTCGATTCCTGTCTCAAAGGAGATGTGTATGAAGACGAGGCCCGTCCTCGGTGTCCTTTTCCTCGCGGCCGCCCTACCGGCCGCGGCGCGGAACGCGCGAGCCGCTTTGCCGGATTGGCGCAAGCGCCTTCGTGAGGCGATCGTGCACGCGACGGCAAAGAACCCGGAGCTCTCCGCCATGGAATCCCGCGTCGAGGCGGCGCGAAAGCGGGCGCTGCAGGCGGACACCCTGCCGGACCCGGAGATCGAAGTTGGAATCAAGGATCTCCCCGTCGCGAACCCCTCGCTCTCTCGGGACGACTTCACTATGGAGATGGTGGCGGCGCGGCAGATGTTTCCGGGCCCGGGCAAGCGCGCTACGCGGAAGGCTTCCGCGCAAGCCGCCGCCGACGGCGCCGCCGCTTCCTATGCCGTCCGCGCCGTGACGCTCGCCGCCGAGGTCGCGGACTCCTTCTTCATGCTTGCCGAGCTCGACTTACGCCTGGGAATCCTCCAACAGTCCCGCGAGCGGCTCAAGCAGGCGTCCGCCTCGGCCACGGAGCGCTACAAAGTCGGAAAAGGGGCGCAGGCGGACGTGCTTCGCGCAAACCTCGAGACCACCGCTCTGGAGGACCGCTTGCTCTCTTTGAAGGGAGAGCGGCGCGCGACTGCGGCGCGCTTCAACGCGCTGCAGAACCTTCCCGCGTCCAATCCGGTGCCGCCGATCGGGCCGGTGGACCCTGTTCCTCCAGGAAAGAGCGCACCCGAGATCCTCCGGGAAGCCGAGGAGAGGAGTCCCGCCGTCGGCGCGGCTCGGGCGAGCCTGCGGCGCGCCGAGGAGGAATTGAAGCTTGCGCGTCTGGAGCGGAGGCCCGACTGGACGGCGATGACGTACTACGGGCGCCGCGAGAAGTTCGAGGACCTGGCCGGCGCCTCACTCTCCTTCAATCTCCCCTTCGCCCATCCACGCAGGCTCGACGAGAGACGGGCGGAAATGGAGTCGGAGCTTTCCTCGGCACGCGCGGACCTGGAGTCCGTTCGCAATCAACTGCGGCGCGACGTCGAGGAAGCGGCGGCGGAGCTGGACCGGAACGTCGAGCAGGAGAAGCTTTATCGCAGCTCGATCCTGCCGCAGGCGCAGATCAACTTCCGCGCGGCCCAGGAGGCCTATTCCGTCGGCCAGATCGACTTTCTCACATTCGAGAGAGCGGCTCTCGACCTCGACATGTATGAGGGAGAGGTCGCCGGCCGCGTGTCCGGAGTCGGCCGCGGGCTCGCCGCTCTTCAAAAGGCGTCCGGATTGCCGCTCATCGAAGGCACGCCGAAACCGGGAGGACAACATGTGGAGAACTAAGGCTCTGGCGCTCTTGGCGGCGGCGCTTCTCATGGCGGGCGCGCCGCTCGCGTGCAAGAAGAAAGGAGAGGCGCCGCCTTCCGCCTCCCGCCTTAGGCCTTCCGCCCGGAAGGTTCTCTACTGGTACGACCCGATGAAGCCGGAGGTGCATTTCAACAAGCCCGGCAAGTCTCCCTTCATGGACATGCAGCTCGTGCCCAAGTACGCCGAAGAAGCGCCGGCTCCGGCGGCGGCGCAGAAGAAGGTTCTCTACTGGTACGACCCGATGAAGCCGGAAGTCCACTTCGACCATCCGGGCAAGTCCCCCTTCATGGACATGCAGCTCGAGCCCAAGTACGCCGAGGAGGTGCCGGCGGCAGGCGCCGGCGCGCCGCCTCCCGGCTTCTCGGTCGTCAAGATTCCTCTCGAGCGCCGCCAGGAGATCGGCGTGACCACCGCGAAAGTCGAGAAGCGGGAGATCGGCGGGGCGATCGAGACCAACGGGGTCGTCGCGGAAGACGAGGGACGGTTGAACGCGGTCAACGCCAAGTTCGGCGGTTACATCGAGAAACTGTACGTCGACCGGACGGGCCAACCGGTGCGCCGCGGCCAGCCGCTGCTGTCGGTCTATAGCCCGGATCTCGTGGCGACCGAGCGGGAGCTGCTTCTCGCCGTGGAGAATGCCCGGCGTCTCTCCTCCGCGAGCCCGCAGGCTGCCTCGGATGCCTCCTCGCTTCTCTCCGCGACGCGGCAGCGCCTGCGGCTTTGGGACATCCCCGATTCCGAGATCGAACGGATCGAGAAGAGCGGCCAGGTCTCCAAGACGCTGACGCTCTCCTCCCCGGTCTCCGGCGTCGTGCTGAAGAAGGACGCGGTCGCCGGTCTCGCCATCATGCCCGGCATGCCGCTTTACACCATCGCGGATCTCTCGACCGTCTGGGTCTTGGCTGACGTCTACCAGTCTGAGATGGCCATGGTCGCGCCCGGCTACGCGGCCGTGGTCTCGGCCTCGTTCCTCCCGGGCGAGACCTTTCGGGGGCGAATTGATTTCGTCTATCCGACTCTGACCGAAGAGACCCGGACGGTCAAAGTACGCCTTGTAATCCCCAATCCGAAAGGGTTGTTGAAGCCCGGCATGTTCGTCCGTGTCTCCGTCTCCGGCAAAGCGCGGGAGGCGCTGGCGATCCCGCGCTCCGCTCTCATCCAGACCGGGGAGCGGCAGATCGCCTTCGTCGAGCAGTCCGCCGGCGTCTTTGCGCCGCGGGAGATGAAGACGGGTGTGCAGGGGAAAGACTTCGTCGAGGTGCTTTCCGGCCTTTCGCAAGGCGAGACGGTGGTGACCTCTGCCAATTTCCTGATCGATTCGGAATCGCGTATTGGCGCGATCGGCGCGGCGCCGGCCGGCTCGGCGGGGCAACCGACGCAGTCGCTCGGGAGCAAGCCCACGCCGGGAGGGCCGCCGCAATGATCGAGAAGCTGATCGCCCTCTGCGTCCGCAACAAGTTCCTGACCGTCGTCATCGTGGTTGGTCTGTTCGTGGCGGGACTCTTGTCACTCCGGCGCATCCCGCTCGATGCCCTACCGGATCTCTCGGACGTGCAGGTCATCGTCTACACGAACTGGGAGGGGCAGAACCCCAACTTGATCGAGGATCAGGTCACCTATCCGATCGTCTCGGCTCTCATCTCCGCCCCCAAGGTCAAGACCGTTCGCGGCTACTCCTTCTTCGGGTTCTCCTACGTCTACGTGATCTTCCAGGACGGCACGGACCTCTACTGGGCGCGCAGCCGCGTGCTGGAGTACTTAAACGGCTTGAAGGGGCAGCTTCCGGGAGGTGTCAACCCCAACCTCGGCCCCGACGCGACCGGCGTGGGTTGGGGCTTCGAGTACGTTCTCGTGGACAAGACAGGCCAACATTCGTTGGCGGACCTGCGGACGTTTCAGGACTGGGATCTCTCCTACTGGCTCCGTGCCGTGCCGGGGGTCGCGGAAGTCTCCTCGGTCGGTGGGTTCCAGAAGCAGTATCAGGTCGAGGTCGATCCGACCAAGCTCGCCTCGTATCGAATCGGACTCCAGGATGTGCTGACCGCCGTGCAGGAGTCCAACGGTGACGTTGGTGGGCGGGTGGTCGAGTGGACCGGCCGCGAATACATGGTGCGCGGCCGGGGCTACATTCAGAACCTGGACGACCTGCGGCGAGTCCCGATCCGTTCGCGTGTCTCGACAGGCACGCCCATCTATCTCTCCGACGTCGCGGTGATTCATTTCGGGCCGGAGATGCGCCGCGGCGTCGTCGATTGGAACGGCGAGGGAGAGGCCGTCGGCGGCGTCGTGGTCGTCCGAGCGGGCGAGAACGTTCTCTCCGTCGTCGAGGCGGCGAAGTCGAAGATCGCGGAGCTTGCCGCATCCTTTCCTCCGGGCGTGGAGCTCAAGATCGCTTACGACCGCTCCGAGCTGATTCACCGAGCGATCGATACCTTGAAGCACACGCTGATCGAGGAAATGATGGTGGTCGCCTTCGTCATCCTCATCTTCCTCTACCACTTCCGTTCGGCCCTCGTGCCGCTCACGGTCCTGCCGGTCGCGATCGTCATCTCGTTCTTGCCGATGGCGCTCCTGCGCGTCTCCTCCAACATCATGTCGCTCGGAGGCCTCGCTCTGGCGATCGGTGTTCTGGTGGATGCCTCGATCGTGATGGTCGAGAACGCGCACCGGCACCTGGCGGCCGCCGCGAGCCGAGGCAGCGCCGGGCGCGAGGCGGCGATCCTGACGGCTTCCCAGCAGGTTGGACGCGCGATTTTCTTCTCGCTCGTCATCATCGTCGTCTCCTTCCTGCCGGTCTTTCTCCTGACCGGCGAGGAGGGGCGGCTCTTCCACCCGCTCGCCTTCACGAAGACCTTCGCGATTGCGGCGGCGTCGATCCTGTCCGTGACCTTGGTGCCGATCCTGATGGGGGCGTGGATGCGGGGGAGGATCCGCCCCGAGGAAGAAAACCCCGTCGCGATGTTCTTCCGCAGACTTTACGCGCCGATTCTCAACCGGGCTCTGAGCTTTCCGAAGACCACGCTTCTCATCAACTTCTTGCTGATCCCCGCGGTCATTCCTCTCGCGATGTCACTCGGCTCCGAGTTCATGCCCCAGCTTCGAGAGGGTTCCCTCATGTACATGCCGACGGGGCTTCCGATGATGGCGGTCGAGCAGGCGCGCGACGTTCTGGTCAAGACCGACGGAATCATCATGAAGTTCCCCGAGGTCCAGTCCGTCCTCGGCAAGTCGGGCAAGTTCGAGAGCTCGACAGATCCGGCGCCGGTCGAGATGTTCGAGACGACGATCGTGTTGAAGCCGCGCGAAAACTGGCCCAAGACCCTCCATCGGCGTTGGTACTCGGGCTGGCCCGATTGGATCAAACCGCTCTTCCGTCCGATCTGGCCCGAGATGCGCGTCTCGACACAGGAAGAGCTGATCGCGACGATGAACGAAAAGCTGCAGATCCCCGGCATGCCCGTTGCCTGGACGCAGCCCATTCGCAACCGCCTGGACATGCTGGCGACCGGAGTGCGGACGAAAGTCGGGGTCAAGGTCTATGGCGCCGACTATCCGACGATCGAAAAGGTCAGTCTCGACGTCGAGAACGCCTTGAAGGACCTGCCGGGGGCGCGCAGCGTCTACGCCGAGCGGACGACCGGGGGCTCCTATCTCGATTTCACCGTCGACCGCGACGCCGCGGCGCGCTACGGACTCTCGGTCATGCAGGTTCAGAACACGCTCGAGGCGGCGACGGGAGGAAAGATGGTTGCGACGACGGTCGAGGGGCGCCGCCGCTTCACGGTCCTCGTGCGCTATCCGCGCGACTACCGCAGCGACCTGGAGCAACTGCGCCGCATCCTGGTCATGGCGCCTTCCGGCGCCCAGGTTCCCGTCGGGCAGCTCGCCCAAATCCGCGTCACGACCGGTCCTCCGATGTACCGCGACGAGAACGGCCGGCTATCCGGCATTGTCTACGTCGACACGGACACCTCGGACTTGGTCGGCTTCGTCCGCGCGGCCCAAGGGCGTGTCACCTCCCGCGTGAAGCTTCCTGCCGGCATCACGCTCGACTGGACGGGCCAATACGAGTTTCAGGTCCACGCGCGCAAGACCCTCCAGATCGTTCTCCCGATCGTCTTCGCCGCGATCTTCTTTCTCTTGACGATGACCTTCCGTTCCGCCTCCGAGGCCACAATCGTGATGCTCTCCGTCATCTACGCGATGACCGGCGGCGTCATCCTCCAATGGCTGCTCGGCTACAACTTCTCCGTCGCGGTCTGGATTGGTTACATCGCTTTGTACGGCGTCGCGGTCGAAACGGGCGTCATCATGGTGATCTACCTGCACGAGGCACTCGACCGTCACCTCGCGAAGGGCACGCTCACGCGCGAGGACATTCTCGAGGCGACACGAGAAGGTTCCGTCCTTCGGCTGCGGCCCAAGCTGATGACCGTGGCCGCCGCCACCCTGTCGCTCGTCCCGATTTTCTGGTCCACGGGAACCGGCTCGGAAGTCATGCGTCCGATCGCCACGCCGATCATTGGAGGCATGGTCACTTCGACCATCCATGTCCTGCTCGTGACCCCGGTGATCTTCCTCCTCATGAAGGAGCGGGCCCGCAAGAAGGGGAAGCTGCGCGCCTCGGGGATGTCCCTCGAAAACCGGCCTCGAGGCAGGGAATCCGAAGGGGCGAGCGTCGCTGCCGCCGCAGGAGAAGTTCCCGTCAAAGTCGGAGGAGAGATCCCATGAACGAGATCCAAGCGTACGTACGCCGGTCCCAGGTCAATCGAGTCGTGGCCAGCCTGGAGCGCGCGGGGGCTCCGGCGCCCTCGTCGAGGTCCACCCGGTCGGATACGGGTATGAGCCGAACTACTTCGAGGCGCAGTTCGAGGATGCCTGGAAACGCTATCGCCTCTGGCAGGTCGTCAAACTTGAAGTCGTCTGCGCGGATGAAGACACGGATCGGCTCGTCCGGACCATCCTCGAAGCGGCGCGCACGGGACAGCCCGGCGACGGCATGGTCTTCGTCTCCGAAGTCTCTCGAGCCGTGCGCGTCCGAGACGGCGCCTCGGGCGAGGACTTTCTGACTGGCGCGAGCCAGATGGAGTCGGAGAGGCCAGTGACAGCCTGAAGGCGTGATGATGGTTGTGCCGAACAGGGATTGGAACCGCCTGTTTGCTTTTCACCCTCGTCGCCCTGCGCGGCGCGGCCCAGAAACACGCCCCCTCGCCAGAGGCGAGCTCTTTGCAGGAAGCCAGTCCTGAAGTCCTTCCCTGGCCGGCTCCGGAGGGAGACGTGCTCGTCAACTTGCCAACCGACCAGGCACTCCGGAAGAACTTTCTCGAGTTCCTCGTCACCCACCGCGGTCACTCATCTGTCAAGGGGTCGAACGCGCGTTCCCTTTATTCGCTCTCCTCGCAGACCGTGGATTTCGGGTTCGCTTATTCCCCGATCGAGCACGCCCAGGTGTCCATCTTTCGATCTGAGAACCAGGACGATTACGAGCTTTCCGTCAAGTACGCCTTCCGCCCGGGAGGAAAGGCGTCTGTGTTCGGAGCCGCGCTCGCTTGGGCGGTGACGACCGCCGCGATTCCTTCGTCGTCCTAGAGGATGGCGGGATCGAGCGTGACGTCAAGGCGCGTGTCGCTTTCTTTGCCCAGATTGTGCTCTCGGCGCATCTGCTCTCGAACCGTCTGGAGATCTCCGCAATCCCTTCCTACATCTCGCACACGGTGACCGAGGCGCGCGTCTTCAACGTGCCCGTGCACGCGGCCTTTGCCGTCTCTCGGAGCCTGAACCTCCAGGTGGAGTACGAACTGCCACGGCGGGCGCTTCGTGGCTCCGTCGCCCAGTGGGCGATGGGTATCGAAAAGTTCTTTCGGGCGCCCGTCACCGCTTCACGTTCGTAGTCGCAAACTCAACTGAGCGCGCGACCGACCTCTATCTCTCGGGGGACTTTCAAGCTTCCGTCAAACGGTTACAGGCCCGCTTCCCCTTCATCGCTGCCCGCAACAACGACCCCTATCTTGGCTTCAACCTCATCCGGCAGTTCAACTTGGGGAAATGAGCATGACGTTCAAGGAACGTAGATTGCACGGCCTGGGCCGGCGGCGAGGAGTATGCGAAGGCGCTTACCACCGCCGGCCACGGCAGGGAGGTTTGACGACCCTCGTGCTCCTGCGCAAGTGCTGCAGCGTCGGTCCGGGGATTCTACCGGTGGCGATGGAGGAAGTTCCCCCTACGATGATTTGATCCCGAAACGCGTTGACCGGCCACCTTCATGAGTCCGACACACGAAGCCACGAGGAGACCCTCAAGTTTCGACCCTGGCGGGCTTGCCTCTTAATCCCTTCCTCATCGGTACGCGGGACTGGCGAACGCTCTGAGCACGCGATCGTTAGCGCGGCAGTTCTTCTGCGGCGCATCGCGCGCCACGCTCGACAGAAGTGCGTGGCATGTTCTCTGCTTCGCTCGGGGTCGGTGTTTGATCGTAAGTTACTAGTTCTTAAGGACTTATTAATGTTATTGCCAGCAACGAAGACGGGTGGACGATCGAAAGGGAAGGAGCAATTCGGACCTCGTTTGCGCCATTTTCGCTTCTTCTTTCTGCTCGGTGTCGCGGGGCTCTCTGCTGCGATCACCGCGCAACTGGGCGACCTAACCACCAACGCACACGAAAAGAGGGAGCCGCGATCATGGGTGGCCGCTCGGCTCGCGGTGGCCGCCGATGCCGACCCCCTCGCCGTGGGGAAGTTGCTCTACGCGAAACACTGCGAGTCCTGCCACGGGAAATCCGGCAAGGGAGATGGTCCCGCGGCCCAAGGCCTCGAGAAGGAGCCGGGGAACCTTGTGGATCCTCTGAACGCGAAGAAGAGCGACCAGGCTCTTTTCGGGCAGATCTCGAAGGGCAAAAAGCCGATGCCCTCCTTCGAGTCGAAACTCACCGAGCAGGAGCGCTGGGCCCTGGTCCATTACATTCGAACTCTGGCCCAGAGTAAGTAGGAGACGTGCCATGAGGCCAGCTTCCGTTCTGCCCCTGGCGGCTCTCCTGCTCTCCGTCGGCTCTTTCTCCCTTGGGCAGGAACAACTGTCCCCCCTGCAACCCGCATCCAGATCCGAAAGGAACAAGCAGGCAGCCTCGGGAACGACTCGCTTTCTCATCACGGGTTGGGCTTTCGGGGGCTTCGAGTCGTCTCAAGGAGAGAACTCAACGTTCTCCGCGAGGTTCAGCCCGATTCTCCTGTGGAAGCTCGGCGACCGCATCTTCTTCGAGAGCGAGGTCGAGATCGGCTTGGAAGGCGGGGAAACGAGCGTGGATCTGGAGTACGCGCACCTCGCCTATTTTCTGAATGACCACGCGACGCTGGGCGTGGGGTTCTTTCTGACACCGTTCGGCAGCTTTCGCGAGCGGTTGCACCCCGCGTGGATCAACAAGCTTCCCGACATGCCGCTCGCTTTGGACGAGGAAAGCGGGATCGCTCCAACCTCGTCGCTGGGGCTTCAGGCACGCGGATCGGTTCCGGTCGGAGCCGTAGGTATCAACTACGCCCTCTATGTCTCCAACGGACCCGCGCTGAAAACGGAAGGCGAGAAAGCAGGGATGCTCGATTTTGCGAGTCTCCGCGACAGCAACAAGGGCAAGGCCGTCGGCGGCCGCGTGGGGTTCCTGCCCTTTCCGGAGCTCGAAGTCGGCTATTCGTTTCTGGAGGGAAAGGTGGGAGCGCAGGAAGGCGAGTTCCGGGATCTAAATGCTTTCCTCCAGGCTGTGGATCTAAATTATGTCAAGACGATCGCCGCCGTGAAGGGGCGCCTTGACGTCCGGGTGGAATGGGTCTGGTCTCGAGTGGACGACGCGACTTACGGTTTTATCGCGTTTCACAACGTCCGCAGTGGAGGCTACGCGCAGCTGGCCTACCGACCCGCCCAGGCCGGCCCCAAGGCCGTTCGGGACCTCGAGTGTGTGGTCCGCTACGATGCTCTGCGGCTGCCTGAAGGCGCTCCTGTCTCGACCGACCAGAAGAGATGGGCAGGAGGGCTGAATTACTGGCTGGGTCCGAGCACCGTTGTGAAAGCCGCCTACGAGAGTCTGCGAACGACGGATCGCGCGACCGGAGAAACGACGAGAACTCGATCCGTCCTCCTTCAGGCGGCCATCGGTTTCTAAGGAGGTCACGCATGAAAATGGTCCGCGTCCTGGCGCTCCCCGCGTTGCTTCTTCCGATAGCCGCCACGGTACCCTCCGCATGCTCGTCAGGGAGAGCGCAGGTGACTCCACCCGCCAGTGCCTCCGGAGCGCAGGAGAAACCGGCGATAACGGCGGTCAAGAAAGAAGGCAAGGCCGGCAGCCAGCTCTGGGGGGAGACCTGCGGGCGATGCCACAATTTCCGCTCCCCCTCCTCCTACAACGCGAAGGAATGGGATGTGGCCATGCGCCACATGCGCCTACGCGCCTATCTCACCGCGGAGGAGGAGAAGGCCATCGCCGAGTTCATCGAGTCCGCGAGTGACGGGGAGCCCAAAGTCGCCGCGCCACGCACGCAACGCAGGTAGTGCCCCCATTTCCCGGGCCGTCGCGGGGCCGTCTTCCAGTACCTTCTTCGCCGGCAAGTTTCTTCCTCCGGAGGTCGCGCCGCTGGAGCTTCCACGGTTGTCTGACGACTCTCGTGCAAGCTGCGCGCTTCGGGGATGTCCCCTCGGAAAGCAGGAAACCGGGATCGAAGAGCCCCATCAATAACTGCGGGCACGATTGGAGCGAATCGGCCCGGCTCTTGCTTCGGTTGTTGACGCCCGGGGAGTCGAGATGGGTCCTGCGCGATCCGCGCGGCGCGAACCCCGGCGGGCCTCCCCCCCTTGACAACTAATCAAGTATTTGCTTGAGTACGTAAATATGGGCGAGATGAAATCGCGCTTGTACGAGCAGCTGGCCCGTCTGGCGAAGGCTCTTGCGGCACCCAAACGCATCGAGCTTCTGGACGTTCTGAGTCAGGGACCGCGGACCGTCGAGCGTCTTGCCCGGGAGACAGGTCAAACGATCGCCAACGCCTCACAACACTTGAAGGTGCTTCGTGTTGCCCGCCTCGTCGAAACGGAAAAGCATGGGTTGTTCGTCACGTACCGACTCTCCGGCGACGAGGTCGCGCGATTTCTCGTGAAGCTCCGAGAACTTGGTGAAGGACAGCTCGCCGAGCTGCGAGCAGTGCGGGAAGAGCTCTTGCGCGCAGCGCCGAACGTAGAGCCGATCGGTCGCAAGACGCTCATCCGCCGCGTTGCGAAAGGCGAGGCGATCTTGATCGACGTCCGGCCGCGCGAGGAGTACCTGGCCGGCCATCTTCCCGGCGCCGTCTCCATTCCGCTTGCAGAACTGAAGGCGCACTTGAAGGAGTTGCCAAAGGGGCAGGAGGTCGTCGCGTACTGCCGGGGCCCATACTGCATGCTCGCCATCGAAGCCATCGGTCTGCTGGCGCGTTACGGCCGCCGCGCCCGGCGACTCGAGGACGGCGTTTCCGAATGGCGGGCCGCAGGCCTTCGGGTCGAACAGGGCGAACAGGCGTCATGACATGATCGAACAACTCATCCGATACGAACCAGCCGTCCGCCTCATCTCTTTCCTCTTGGTGTTCGGGACGATGGCGGCGCTCGAGCTTTTCGTCTCTGCCCGCGCTCTTCGCGTTCCGAGAGGCCACCGCTGGCCGCGGAATCTCGGCCTGACGGTAATCAACACGGCGATCCTCCGGGTGATCTTCCCCGCCGGCGCCACGGCCACGGCGTTGTGGGCCTCGGCGCACGACTTCGGCCTGCTCCGACACCTCGCGTTGCCGCAGCCCGTCCGGATCGTCCTGGCGGTCATTCTGCTCGATCTCATCCTCTATACGCAGCACGTCGCCTTCCACGCCGTGCCGTTGCTCTTCCGTTTCCACCAGGTGCATCACGCGGATATCGATTTCGATGTGACGCTCGGTGCGCGCTTCCATCCGGTCGAGATGGTCCTTTCGATGCTCGTCAAGCTCGCGGCAGTCGCCGCTCTGGGCGCCCCGCCCGCGGCCGTCGTGCTGTTCGAAGTGATTTTGAGCGTCACGTCGCTGTTCAGCCACGCAAATGTGCGAGTACAGGGCGGGTCCGACCGGGTGCTTCGCTGGATCCTGGTCACGCCGGCGATGCATGTCATTCATCACTCCGCCGCCGTGGATGAATCCAATTCGAATTTCGGCTTCAACCTCCCGTGGTGGGACCGCCTCTTCGGAACTTACAGCGCCGAACCGAAGGGGCCGCTGCAGGTCGGCCTTCCGGCCTACCAGGGGCTGGAGGAGCAATCCCTCGACTGGATGCTCGCGCTTCCGTTTCACTCCGGGCCGGAACCTGACAACGCGCCGCCGCGCGTGGCGGCGAGAGAGGACAGCGCATGAAGGCGCTCATCATCCTGAACGATCCTCCCTACGGAACCGAGCGCAGCTACAACGGGGCGCGCCTCGCGCACGCGCTGGCCAAGCGCGACGGCGAACAGGTACGCCTCTTCCTCATCGGCGATGCCGTCTCGTGCGCCAAGCGGGGGCAGAAAACCCCCAACGGCTACTACAACCTCGAAACGATGCTGAAGGCGGTTTCGCGTCGTGGCGGCGAGGTCGGTGTCTGCGGGACCTGTATCGACGCGCGCGGCATCTCCGACGCCGAGCTGCTCGAAGGAGCGCACCGCAGCAGTATGGACGAGCTCTCTGCGTGGACGGTCGAAGCGGACAAGGTCGTCGTCTTCTGACCGACCAAGGCATGGGAAAGACCGTCTTGATCCTCGGTGGAGGAATCGGCGGGCTTGTCGCCGCCAACCGGCTCCGCCAGCGGCTCCCACGAGAGCACCGGGTCATCCTGGTCGACCGGGAGTCTTCGTTCGTCTTTGCCCCCTCTTTCCTCTGGCTCATGACGGGAGATCGAACGGCCGAGAAGATCTCGCGCCCCCTCGCACGGCTCGAAAGGAAAGGCATCGAGATCGTGCGGGGCGAGATCGAGCGCATTGATCCGGAGAATCGGAGCGCTGTCGTCGCGGGCCGGCCGCTGGCAGGGGACTTCCTGATCGTCGCCCTCGGCGCGGAACTCGACCCAGGAGCGGTTCCCGGCCTCGCCGAGGCCGGTCATGACTTCTACACGCTCGCCGGCGCCGAGGCATTCCGCGACGCCTTCTCGACCTTCGCGGCCGGACGGATCGCCATTCTCACCGCGGCTGCCAGCTACAAGTGCCCGGCCGCGCCATATGAAGCCGCCATGCTCGTCGAGGCCGCCTGCCGACAGAGAAAGACCCGCGATCGGACGCAGATCGACCTGTGGGCCGCCGAGCCCTCGCCGATGGGAGTGGCGGGCCCGCAGGTCTCGAAAGGGGTGCAGCAGATGATTGAGGCCAAGGGGATCGCTTATCACCCCGAGCATCAGATCGTTCGAGCGGATCCCGTCTCTCGCCGGTTGAGCTTTGGCAACGGCGTCGAAGCGAGTTTTGACCTGCTCGCCTATGTTCCGCCGCACCGCGCTCCGCGCGTCGTGAGGGAAACAGCCCTGGTCTCCGAGAGCGGTTGGATTGCCGTCGACCGCCATAGGCTGGAGACGAAGTTTGAGAACGTCTACGCTCTGGGAGACGTCGCCGCGATTCCCCTCAAACTCGGCAAACCTCTGCCGAAGGCGGGAGTCTTCGCGCACGGGCAGGCCGAAGTCGTCGCCAGAAACGTCGCGCTCGTCGTCACCGGGCGGGGCAAGTCCGCGACGTTTGAGGGCGATGGAGAATGTTTTCTCGAAACCGGCGACGGCAAGGCG
>WNGB01009556.1_pt1 | contig 14786 bp, 14 predicted proteins | sample 5400681 | NCBI WGS metagenome assembly WNGB01 (sample SAMN13153367, study PRJNA577476) | soil metagenome | isolation source: 115 cm soil or saprolite under grassland replicate 2 | place: USA:California | collected 2016-06-15
CCGCATACCAGGCGGCGATACCGCCGATGAGCCCGCCGCCGCCCACCGCAACGAGGAGCGTATCGAGCCCGGGCACCTGCTCCTCGAGCTCCAGGCCGACGGTCCCCTGGCCGAGCAGCGTCTCGGTCTGATCGAAGGCATGGACGTCCAGAGCGCCCGATGCGGCCACCCAGGCTTGGCTGGCAGCGAGCGCGTCGGCGTAGCGTTCGCCGCCGATCACGAGATCGGCGCCATAGTCGCGGATGCGCTGGATCTTTGCCGCAGACGAGATGCTCGGCACGAAGATCCGCGCGGGCACGCCGAGCTTCCTTGCCGCATAAGCGACCGCCGCCCCATGGTTGCCGCCCGACGCGGCGGCAACTCCGGCCGGCGGAATCGTCCGCATGAGGAGATTGGCAAACGCGCCGCGCGCCTTGAACGAGCCCGCGTGCTGCAGCTGTTCGAGCTTGAAGTGCAGCGGGATCGACGGAAGGCCGAAGTCGGCGCCGCCGGCTTCGACGACCGGCGTGCGGCGAATGTGGGATCGGATGATCCGGTCGGTAGCCTCGATGCGACTGCGGTCTATGGCGCTCGATGACATCTTCGCTGTCGAATGACGCAAAGCCGCGCTCGCGAGCGAGCGCGACCTCGCCGAAAAGGCTGGGCCGCGGCTCGCTTCAGCTCGCCGGTTCCAGGCCCTTTGCCTTGATCACCCGCGCCGCGTCGGGCGAGGTGAGGAACTTGATCAGCGCCTTGGCGGCATCCGGCGCGCTGCCGTTTGCTCCGGTGCCGGCCGAAAACACCGTGTAGAGCTGGATGTCCGGCGGCAGCGGGCCGACGAGCTCGGCCCCCGCATAGGGCAGGATTTCGCTGATCTGCGTCATCCCGATTTCGGCCTCGCCGTTGGCGACTGCGAGCGCCGCGGGGTTGGTGCTCGGCAGGAGCTTGGTCTTGGCTTTGAGCTCCTCGGCGATCCCGAGGCGCTCGAGCAGGCCTTTGAGATAGATGCCGGTCCCGCCCTGCTCGACATAGGCGATCGATTTCGCATTGATGAGCGTGCGCTTGAACGCCTCGGTCGTGCTGATGTCGGGCTTCGGCGCGCCCTTGCGCACCGCCATGCCGGCACCCGAGCGCGCGAGGTCGGTGCGGGCGGCAACAACCTTGCCTTGCTTGATGAGATCGTCGATCGCGGACGCGGTGAGAATTGCAACGTCGAACGCCGCGCCTTTTTCGATACCGACCGCCGTGCCGAGGGTGAACGCGAGCTTGTGCTCGGTCGCCTTTTCGAATTGCGGACCCAATTCTTCCAACACCGTTTTCAAGGCGTTGGAGCTCAGGACCTTCACCTCGGCCGCCTGCGATCCCGGCGCTGACAGGATGGCGAATCCGATCGCGGCCAATACTGACGGTATCTTCATGTTCTTTCCTCCCCCGTTGCATGCGTATCGTCGGCCGGCGGCAGGATATCACCGCCACCCGTGAGTGTCCGGCGAAAGTGACGCCCCGCGCAGCCTTACAGTGCCGGCACTGATCCGGCGCTTGATCAGGAACCGCAGACACGCGCGCAGGACCTCGGTGCGCAGACTCAATCGATTCACCTCATGCATTCACGATGCATTCACGGCGCCGCTCCGCAGCATGACGATGCGGCGCCGGCCGAGGCGTCGCAGCAAGTCGGACTCCGGATCGGACTGGTCGCGATGACCGCCGAAGCGGTCGTAAAGATGCCTGGCGATCAGCAGGCCTTGGTCGGGCCGCGGCCGGCCGCCGAGCGCGGCGCGCAGCAGCGACAACGCCTCGACGAGAACCGGACGCGCAACCGACACCGCCGGCGCCGGGCGAAACACCGCGGCACGCGAATGGTTCAAGTCCCGGCGCTCATCGTCCTCGATGAAGCGCGTGGTCTCGTCGATCCAGGTCGCGTCGAGCACCGTACCGGCCCTCAGGAACATGAACCACGACGCCCGCGCGCCCGCCGCTGCGTCCTTGAGCCGCGCTCCCAGCGGCGCGCGCGACACCAGCACCTGACAGCCGGCGATGTCGGCGACCTCGGCTGTCGCATCGCTCGATCCGGCATCGGCCACGATGACTTCGCGCACGGCGCCCGCGGCGGCGCCCGCCACCAGGACGGCGAGGGTGCGCACCAGCGCGCGCTCCGATTCGTGCGTGGCGATGATGACGCTCAGCATGGGAACAGGCTCCCAACCTGCCCGTTGATCCATATCATGTGGCTGTCATGAGAATCGTAACTAGATGATGGAGCGACGGGCAAGGCTGGACAAATGTTCTTGTTTTGTTCCAAGAATGCCGCTAGGATTCAATCATGGCTCGCTCATCCGCCGCCCTCAAGCGCTCGCCGGTGCCGGTGCCCTCCCCGGCGCCGGCGGGCGACTTTGTCGGAACCCTCGTAGACCGCGAGCGCCGGCGCGGGCGCGGTGCGCATTCGAACGCGTCCGGCCGCTACGAGCCGGTCGCCCGCATCGCCTTCGACGACGGCTGGAAGAGCCTCGAAGACCTCCCGCCTTTCGAAACGAAGGTCACCGAGGAGCGGGCGCGCAAGATCATCACCCGCAACGAGTCGCCCGACATCTCCTTCGACCGCTCGATCAATCCCTATCGCGGCTGCGAGCACGGCTGCGTCTACTGCTTCGCGCGGCCAACCCACGCCTATATGGGCCTCTCGCCCGGCCTCGACTTCGAATCAAAGCTGTTCGTCAAGCCGGACGCGCCGGAGCTGCTCGAGCGCGAACTGTCCGCCCCCGGCTACGAGCCGCGCGTGATCGCGATCGGCACCAACACCGATCCGTACCAGCCGATCGAGCGCCGCTATGAAGTGATGCGGCGCATCCTCGAAGTGCTGGAACGCGCCGGCCATCCGGTTGGCATCGTGACCAAGTCGACGCTGGTGCAGCGCGACATCGACATCCTCTCCCGCATGGCCAGGCGCAACCTGGTCAAGGTGGCGCTGTCGGTGACGACGCTCGACGCCAGGATCGCGCGCACCATGGAGCCGCGGGCGGCGACGCCGCTGCGGCGGCTGGAGACGTTGCGGCGCCTGTCCGACGCCGGCGTGCCGACCTCGGTGATGGTGGCGCCGGTCATCCCGGCGCTCAACGACGCCGAGATCGAGCGCATCCTCGACGCCGCCTCGGTCGCGGGCGTCAAGGAAGCGGGCTACGTGCTGCTGCGGCTGCCGCTCGAGGTGCGCGACCTGTTCCGCGAATGGCTGATGGCGAATTTCCCCGACCGCTACCGCCACGTCTTCGCGCTGATCCGCGAGATGCGAGGCGGCAAGGACTACGACTCGACTTGGGGGCGGCGCATGAAGGGCTCCGGGCCGCATGCCTGGATGATCGGCCGCCGCTTCGAGATCGCCTGCGAGCGCCTCGGCCTCAACCAGAACAAGGTGAAGCTCACCACGGAGCACTTCACGCCGCCGCGCCCGCAGGCGCAGCAGCTGACCTTGTTCTGACGGCACGGCCTCGGTTCACCCGTGCCGCAGGGGTGACGAAAGCTCTAATCCGACTCCTTTGTCAGAGGAGACACGGTCGACGTGCTGACCATTGCGGCGCAAGCCGCGCGCAGGCGCTCCGCCCGGAGAAGCTCCACCACGCGGTTTCGTTTCTTCGCCCGTTGATCGCGTGCGACCGACAGCGCCACGACCTGAGCCGGTTGCTCCCGCGGCGCGCGCCTGTCGCCCATTCGCCCGTCAACGGGGAAATGGATGATCACAGCCATGCTGCCATAACGCGCAACTCTCGGCTTGGTTCGACGTGGTCGCGTGCAAAGGGCGCTGAACATCGCGGTCCATCAAGCCTCTTTGATCGCTTCGCCGTCCAAGATGTCGCGCAAATACGCGACGTGCCGGGCGAAGGCGCGGCGTCCATCGCGGGTCATGGTGATTCGCGTGCGCGGCTTCTTGCCGACGAAATCCTTGGCGATGGCCACGTAGGCCGCATCTTCGAGCGTCGTAAGATGGGCCCCGAGATTCCCGTCAGTGGCGCCGACGATCGCCCGCAGCCGAGTGAATTCGATCGCTTCTCCGCCGGGAAGCGCATTCAAAGCGGCCATGATCTTCAGTCGGACCGACTGGTGGATGATCTCGTCCGGCTGGTGCGTCACGTCCGCCTCAACCAGACGCCGGCAAGCAGCAAGGCCCCGCTGCCGACGACCGCCATCCACAGGAGAAAGTGCTTGGGCAGCAGGAAAAAGCCGCCCAGCGTCAACACCGCCAAGACAATTCCGGCGACGACGAAGCGCTTCCCCCACCAAATACCGCCCAAGACGTAGCCGGTGGCGACCACGAGGGGGACGAACGCCGCGGTTTGTCGACCATTGACGGGTGCCATGAGCGCGAAGGCCGCGATGACGAAGATGAAGAGGGTCGCCATCGCAGCGCCGTAGCGCCAGACGGAATCGCCGTCACGCGTGCGAAACAGCACGACCACGCTGGCGATTGTTCCGATGCCGACGATGACGGCCCAGATCCAATTGGCTTGGGCCGGCGCGAAATAAGTCGATCCGTAGCCGATCAGCCAGAGCACGCCCCAAAGTATCAGATGCGGTGCACCCTTCCGGTAGCCGCGCAAGGTCGCGCTCCGAGTTTGCGTGCGCTCGATGTCTCGTAACGCTTCGGCTGCTTGCTGCGACGAAATAGGCACGGCGCTTCCTCCATTGATACAGAGTACTCTATTATGCAGAGTAACGCAACGCAAGCTCTATTTCAATTCGGCCATTCGGCGCTCGGCGCGGGGGACGGTCCATGGGCGGACCCTTGCCTCGCGACGCCATGCTGCGCACCATGGCGCCATGAGTCGCGCCGCCCGCTTGCCGCTGCCCGAGGAGGTCATTCGCCCGACCTTTCGGCGCGAGCGTGCCGCGATGAAGCGCGGCCTCATGCCGGTCGCCGGCTGCGACGAGGCCGGGCGCGGGCCGCTGGCGGGACCGGTGGTCGCCGCCGCCGTGATCCTCGACCCGACGCGCATCCCCAAGGGGCTCGACGATTCCAAGAAGCTCGCGCCGGAGCAGCGGGAAAAGCTATACGGCAAAATCTGCGCCACGGCCGAGGTCGCCATCGCGTTCGGATCGACCGCGCGGATCGACCGCGACAACATCCTCCGCGCCTCGCTGTGGGCGCTGGCGCGCGCGGTTGCGGCCCTTCCCACCAAACCGCGCCTCGTCTTCGTCGACGGCCGCGACCGCATCGATTGCGGCTGCGACTGCGAGGCGGTGATCAGCGGCGATGCGCTGGTGCTCTCGATCGCGGCCGCGTCCATCGTCGCCAAGGTGACGCGCGACCGGCTGATGATGCGGCTCGGGTTGGCCCATCCCGGGTACGGCTTCGAGCGCCACATGGGCTACAGCGTGCCCGAGCATTTCGCGGCACTGGACCGGCTCGGGCCGACCATCCACCACCGCCGCTCGTTTGCGCCGGTGGCCGCCTGTTACGGCGAGACCGGCGTCGAGCCCGAGGCCGAGGCAATCCGGTTGCCTCTGTAAACGCCAGCGTGCCGCGTTGGGATGGTCCATGCGCTTAAGCCCGCTCGTCGCGAACATCCTGTTGTTCGTCGCGAGCGCTTTCGTCTATCTCACATTCTCGTTGCCCTGGTACGTCGATGGCGTCGTCTTGGCCGCGCTGGCCGTCGTCGCCCTGAGGTCGACGTGGCGGGAATTGGCGCTGGTTCTGGCGAGCCTGATCGTCGCCGCGGGACTGGCGCAAATCGTTTTTTCGCCCAACGTGGTGAGCGCCCAGGTTTTTTATCGCGAGCATGAGAAATGGTATCGGGGCGACACGTACCGGCCGAACGTTGCGGACACGATCTCGATTCCGTTCGGCGATCTGGTCGCCGCCGATCCCGGCGCGCCCGCGTCGGTGTTCGAGCCGCGCCGGGTGGAGTTCTTCACGGACTCGCTCGGATACCGCAATCGCTCCGATTACGCCGGTCACAAGGTCGTTCTGGTCGGCGACTCGTTCGTGGCCGGCATGGGCACCGATCAGCACCGAATTCTCTCCGAGGTGCTGACGAACGAGTTCGGATTGCCGACCTATGCGCTCGGCTTTCCCTCAGGCCCGCGCGAATACGAGGCGCGCGCGAAGGCTTTCCTTCCCCGGCTGGCGCCCGGCGCGCTCTTTGCCTTCATGATTTTCGAGGGCAACGATTTCGAGCTCGACCAGCCGGTGAGGGTCGGCAACGTTTTCGATCGTGCGCGGGGGCGGTTTCTCCGCGATTATTTGCCATTCCTGACCTATCCGAGAGTCCTGTTCGGGATGTCGCGCCGGACGCAGGCCATCCTCGGCCTCGCACCCGATACCTGGATCGAGGTTTATCAAATCGGATCCAAGGCGGTTGCCTTCTCGCGGTTCTATATCGACATCGCTCTTCACCCGGCGCCGAAATACCAAGCTCCGGGCGACGAGCAGGTCCTGCGGCGCACGGGATGCGTATTCTTCATCCCGGAGAAATACCGCGTCTACAAGGAGTACATAAACGACGCCCGGACTTTGCCGCAGCCGCCGCCGAGCCTGCTGGCGCTCAAAGCCTTCTATGAGCCGCACGGCGTGCCGGTGGTCGATCTCACGCCGGCGCTCAGCGCAGCGGCGCGAACGCTGCTCCTCCAAGATCAATATGTGTTCTGGCGCGACGATACCCATTGGAACGCCAACGGCATGCGCGCGGTCGCGCCGGTCGTGCGCGACTGCCTTCAGGAGCGCCTTCAGACCGAGCGATAGGAATTCGACGGTGGCTTGCTGAATTCACGCCCTGTGCGGCGTGTGCGGCGAGGCCGGCGGCGCGTCGGAGGCGGAGGCAATCCCATTGCCTCCCTTGCGCCCGGGCGGTTATCTCTGCATCGCCCGCCCTCCCCCCGCAACCCCGCAGCGCTGATGCTCTATGTCTCCCCCATCGTCGAAGCGCTGCGCGGGCAGCCGCGGCTGGTGTTCTGGACCGCGACGCTGACGCAGGCGGCGTTGTGGGCGCTGGTGCCGTCGCTGTTCTACGCGAGCCCGCCGGGCGATGTGCCGCTGGTGCTGGCGGTGGGGCACGAATGGCCGCTCGGCTCGCCCTACGGACCGCCGCTCGCCTACTGGCTTGCCGAACTCGTGTTCCGCCTCACCTTCCGTTCGGTGGCCGGGCTTTACGTCCTGGCTCAGGCCTGCGTGATCGTGACCTTCTGGGCGGTGTTCGCCCTGGGGCGCTCGATCGTCGGCTTGAGCCATGCGGCCCTTGCGGTGCTGCTCATGGCGGGGATCTCGGTGTTCGCCGCGCCGACTCCCGAATTCGGCCCGGCGGTGCTCGCCATGCCGCTCACCGCGCTGGCGCTGCTGCATTACTGGCGCGCCGTCGGCGAACGCAGCCCCCGCCATTGGCTGACCCTCGGCCTCGTGCTCGGCCTGCTGACGCTCACCACTTATTTCGGCGCGATCCTGATCGGGCTGATGATCGTGTTCGCCGGCGCGACCGAACGCGGACGCGCGAGCCTGACCACGCTCTACCCCTACGCCGCCGCCCTGATCGTGGCGATCATGATCGCCCCGCACCTGTCCTGGCTGTCGGCCGGCCGTTTCGGCGTGCTCATGGCGTCCGGCTATGTCGGCGCCGTCGCCGGCGCGATCCAATGGGTGAAGCTGGTTGGCGGCCTTCTGGTCGACCATGCCGGCCTGTTTGTCCTGGTGATGGTAGCGGCTGCGTTCGTGGCCGGCCGCAGCGCCGCGGTGCCGGTCATCGAACGCGAGCCGATCGATCCGTTCGCCAAGGTCTTCATCTATGTTTTTGCCGTCGCACCGGCCCTGCTTGCGACCTTGATGGCAGGCTTGCGCGGACAACCCGATCCGGTCGGCGGGGAAAGCGCGCTCGTCGTGCTGTCGGGGCTTGCCGTGATCGTCGCCGCCGGCGACGGCATCCGCCTTTACCGGCAGCGGGCGGCGAGCTGGACGTGGTTTGCGCTGCTGGTCGGCCCGCCGCTCTTCGCCATCGTGACGATCGGGGCGCTGCCGTGGACCGTGGCGATGGAGCTCAAGGTCAACGAGCCGGCCGCGGCGATGGGACGCTTCTTCACCGAAAGCTTCAACCGGCGCACCGGCAAGCCGCTTGCGGTCGTCGTCGGCGACGCGCGTCTCGGCGGCCTCGTCGCGCTCGCCTCGCCGCAGCGCCCGAGCCTGTTCATCGACGCCTCGCCGCAGCGCGCCCCGTGGGTGAGCGAAGCCGACATCCGCGAAAAGGGGGCAATCGTGGTGTGGACGCTCTCCGACCCGGCCGGTACGCCGCCCGCCCACATCCGTGTCCGTTTTCCCGACCTTGTCCCCGAAGTGCCGCGCGCGTTCGAGCGTCCGGTCCAGGGCCGGCTCCCGCTGCTGCGGATCGGCTGGGCCATGATCCGGCCGCAGGCGAGCGCGCGGGCTCAATGATCAGTTCGGCCTCATGCTGAGGAGCCCCTGCGCCTGTCCTTCGAGACGCCTCGCTTCGCTCGGCTCCTCAGGATGAGGCGCAGGGGCGTCTCGAAGCAGCGGCCGAACTGATCACCCGGATTGTCAGTGATAGCCCTCGCCCTCGCGCACCTTGCCGCGGAAGATCCAATAAATGAATCCCGTATAGCCGAGGATGACCGGCAGCAGGATCAGCGTTCCGATCAGCATGAACATCTGCGAGGCCGGCGCGGCGGCCGCCTCCCAGATCGTCAGCGCCGGCGGCACGATGTACGGGAAGATCGAGATCACGAGACCGAGATAGCCGAGGCAAAAGAGCACGATCGCGGCGAAGAACGGTCGCGCATCCGGGCCCTCGTTCAACCATTTCCATGCCGCCAAGGCGGTAAGCCCCGTCACGATCGGTACCGGCCACAGGAACAGGATGTTCGGCAGCGAAAACCAGCGCGCGAAGACGCGCGGGAAGGCAAACGGCGTCCACAGGCTCACCACGCCCATGAAAACCAGGACGGCGACGAGCAGCACCTTCGCCTGGGCCCGCGCGCACGCCGCAAGCTCGCCTTCGGTCTTCAGCACCAGCCAGGTTGCGCCGAGCAGCGCATAGCCGGCGACGACGGCCACGCCGCACAGCGCCGCAAGAGGGGTCGCCCAGTCGAACGCGCCGCCGGCAAACTCGCCGTTTTCCACCCGGATGCCCTGGATCAGTCCGCCCAGGATCGCGCCCTGGCAGAATGCCGCGAGCGTCGAGCCCGCCGCGAACACGATGTCCCATCGACCCTTGCGGCGCGCGAGGCCGCGGAACTCGAACGTCACGCCGCGAAACACCAGCGCCAGCAACATCACGATCACCGGCAGGTAGAGCGCCGGCATGATGACCGCATAGGCCATGGGAAACGCGACCAGCAATCCGCCGCCGCCGAGCACCAGCCAGGTCTCGTTGCCGTCCCAGAACGGCGCGATCGAGGCGATCATCTGATCGCGCTCGCGGTCGCTTCCGGCGAGCGGGAACAGGATGCCGATGCCGAGATCGAACCCGTCGAGGATCACGTACATCGCGACCGCGATGCCGATCACGCCGGCCCAGACGAGCGGAAGGTACCATTCCATCGTCAGCCCTCCGCCTGCACCGCCCTGTGGCTACCATCATGCGCGGCGAGCGGACGGTGGCCGAAGCCTTCGCCAAGCTCGGCCGCATCCCCCTCCGGTCCGCGCGCGATCAGGCGATTGATGTAGTAGATGCCGAGCGAGAACACGACGCCGTAGACCACGACGAACATGAGCAAGGTCGCGGCGATGTGCGCCCCCGGCACCGGCGACGTCGCGTCGGCGGTGCGCAAGATTCCCTGCACGACCCAGGGCTGGCGGCCGCTTTCGGTCACCACCCATCCGGCGATGACGGCGACGAAACCGGTCCACCAGGCGTGGGCGGCGACGTGCAGGTACCAGCGTGTGGTGAACGCCGTCCCCCGCCACACCAGCCAGGCGCCGTAGAGCGCAGCAACGATCATGAACGATCCGATCGCCAGCATGATGCGGAAGGCGAAGAACACCGAAATCACCGGCGGCCGGTCCTGCGGCGGAACGCTGGTGAGGCCTGGGAACAGGCCGTTCGGATCATGGGTCAGGATGATCGAGGCGGCGTGCGGGATGGAAATCGCGAACCGGTTGCGCTCGGCCGTCTCATCCGGCCAGGCGAAGACGTGGAAGTCGCCGGGCTTCGACCCATCCCAATGCGCCTCCATCGCGGCGATCTTGACCGGCTGGTGCTCGAGCGTGTTGAGCCCGTGCAGGTCGCCGAGCAGGAGCTGCAGCGGCGCCAGCACCGCGAGAAGCCCGATCGCCATGCGCACCATGGTGCGGGCTTCCTCGAGATGCCGGTGCGCCAGCAGGTGACGCGCGCCGACCGCGAGCACGACGAAGCCGGCGGTGAGGAATGCCGCGTTCAGCATGTGGGCGAAGCGGTAGACGAAGCTCGGATTGAAGACGATCGCAAACCAGTCGATCGGATAGGCGACGCCGCCGCGCATCGCATGGCCCGCCGGCGTATGCATCCAGCTGTTCGCGGACAAAATCCAGAACGCGGAGATGCAGGTGCCGACCGCCACCGCGACGGCCGAAAACACGTGCAGCCAGCGCGGCACGCGGGTCCCGCCGAACAGCAGAACGCTGAGGAAGGTCGCCTCGAGAAAGAACGCGGCCAGCACCTCGTAGCCGGCGAGCGGTCCGACGATGTTGCCGGCGACCGCCGAGAAGCGGCTCCAGTTGGTGCCGAGCTCGTAGGAGAGCACGATGCCGGAGACCACGCCCATGCCGAACGAGACGGCGAAGATCTTGGTCCAGAAGGCGGCGAGCCGCTTGTAGCGGTCTGCGCCGGTCGCCGCCCACAAGATCTCGAGCGTCGCGATGTAGGCCGAGAGTCCAATGGTGAAGCTCGGGAAAATGATGTGAAAGGCGATCGTGAAGCCGAACTGCACCCGGGCGAGAAGGACGGGATCGAGGTCCATGCCACGCTGCTCCCGTTACGCCCGGCTATCCGCCAGGAAAGCCGTCCACCGCCCTCCGATTGAATGCGCAAGCTCCCCCGGGGTTCCCGGTCAACCGCGGGCCCGTTCACGGTGGACAACCCGGATTAGCGCGCGAACACCGGCTTGCGGCGCGCTATTCTGGTCCCTGCACGTCGCCCAGGGGGCTCAAAGCGATGACCGATACGACCGCGCCGGCCGACCGGCCGTTTCTCGACCGCTATTTCCGCCTCTCCGAGAACGGCACCGACGTCCGCACCGAGATCGTGGCCGGCCTCACCACGTTCCTGACAATGGTCTACATCGTGTTCGTCAACCCGCAGATCCTCGGCAACGCCGGAATGGACAAGGGCGCGGTGTTCGTGGCGACCTGCATCGCGTCGGCGGCGAGCACGCTGGTGATGGCGCTCTACGCCAATTATCCGATCGCGCTCGCGCCCGGCATGGGGCTCAATGCCTTCTTCGCCTTCACCGTCGTCTTGTCCTACAAGTACACGTGGCAGCAGGCGCTCGCCGCGGTGTTCTGCTCGGGCGTGCTGTTCTTCCTGATTTCGATCTTCCCGATCCGGCAGTACATCATCAACTCGATCCCGAAGAACATGAAGCTCGCGATCTCCGCCGGGGTCGGCCTGTTCCTCGGCATCATCGCGCTCGAGGAGGCCAAGGTCGTGGTCGCGCACCCGGTCACGCTGGTCACGCTCGGCGATCTCAAGAACCCGGCCGCCATCCTGTGCCTTCTCGGTTTCGTGCTGATCGCGGCGCTCAACCATCGCCGCATCGTCGGCGGCACGCTGATCGGAATCCTCGTCGTGACGATCATCGGCATTCCGCTCGGGCTCGCCCAGTACGGCGGCGTCGTGTCGATGCCGCCGTCGCTCGCCCCCACGTTTCTCCAACTCGATTTCTCGCGCGCGTTCGAGCTCACCTTCATCATCGTCGTGTTCAGCTTCCTGTTCGTCGACGTGTTCGACAATGCCGGCACCCTGATCGGCGTCGCCCACCGTGCCGGGCTCCTCGACAAGGACGGCAATCTGCCGCGCATGAAGGAAGCGCTGATCTCCGACAGCTTCGCCGCGATGTTCGGGTCCCTGATCGGGACCTCGACCACGACCAGCTACATCGAGAGCGCGGCGGGCGTGTCGGCCGGAGGCCGTACCGGGCTGACCGCCGCGACGGTCGCCGTCTTGTTTCTGCTCGCCCTTTTCTTCTCCCCGCTGGCGGGCATGATTCCAGCCTATGCGTCGGCCGCAGCGCTCCTGTTCGTCGCCTGCGTCATGGCGCGCGGCTTGGCCGAGATCGACTGGGAGGACCTGACCGAATACGCCCCGGCCGTAGTCGCCGCCGTGACGATGCCGCTCACCTATTCGATCGCCACCGGCATCGGGCTGGGCTTCATCACCTACGCGCTCGCCAAGATCATCGCCGGCAAGTTCTCGCAAGCCTCGCCCGCGGTCCTCGTTCTGGCGGTGCTGTTTGCCGTCAAATTCGCAGTGTCCGGTTGAAACCGCGGAGGCGTCCTCGGAAAAGTCACGTTTTGGATGCCTTCTCGCCAACAACGCGCGCCGGGGCGGCCCGCGGTTTCGTGGAGGGACGGCATGCCGATCGTGTCCGGCTTCAGCGCGTTTGCGTCGATTCCCGAAGAGCGCATCACCGACAAGGTCTCGCGCCGGATCGTGTCAGGCGAGAAGGGCATGATCGTGTGGTGGAGCATCGCGGCGGGAGTCCACGTCGAGACCCATCAGCACGAAAACGAGCAGATCGTGTGGATGCTCAAGGGCAGGATGGAGTTCCGCGTCGGCGACGAGCAGCGCATGTGCTCACCCGGCGACATCGTGGTCATTCCGGGCGGCGTCGAGCACGAGGGCTGGTTCCACGAGGACACCGAGGTGATCGATGTCTTCGCGCCGCCGCGCGAGGACTTCCTGGCCGGCGGCAGGCCGCCCTACATGAGCGAAGGCTGACGCGAGCGGCGCCGTCTCCTCCCGGCAGCTGTGGGGTCGGCGTTACTTCGTCGGCGCGGACAGGGAGAGGCCGAGGAACGGCGTGCCCGTGCGGCGCTGGGCGGCAAGCGCGGGATCGGGGGGAATAGGATCATTCGCTTCAGGCGAGCGCAGGCTCCCGGACGCGCCGCCGTCATGACCGCGTCCGGTCTCGAGTCCAAGCGAAACGCCTCCAAGATCGAAGTGTGGGGTCGAGTCCACCTGTGGCTGCGCACCGCGGAACCAAGCCCCCGTTCCGCTGTCGAACGAGCTGCCGAGTCGATCGAAGGTGCTCCTGGACCAATCGACCTGCGGTGCCGGCGCCACGGCCGGCGTGGGATCGCGCGCTGCGGCGGCCGGGCGCGCGTCGGGGACGGGAACGGAATCGGGCTGTGGCGAGATGGCGCCGTCGGGTAAGAGCCACGCGGGGGCGCCGAGCGGCGAGGGAGCGAACAGCAGCCGGTGATCCAACGTTTCCTGTGCACGCAAGTCCGCCGCCGCGAACGCCCCGAGGAGAGCAGCGGCAAGGACGCGTCCACTAATTCCGTATAACCGGCCCACGGCCATTCCCGAGGAAGAGGCCTCCTTGTTAGCAGCGCCTTGGCAAACGGCCAAGTCCGTTCCGGTCAATTTCTCAGGAGGCCGGTGCGGCTGTTGCGAGCGCCTTCTTGATGGCGAGAAAATCCCGCCAGGATTGGCGCTTGGCCAACGGTTGGCGCAGCAGATAGGCCGGGTGAAGCGTCGGCATGGCGCGGATTTCGCGCGTGCCCGTATGGTAGGGGAACCAGCGCCCGCGGTTCTTCATGATGCCTTGCACGTTGAGGAGCGCGGCGGTCGAGGGCTGGCCGACGCATACGAGAATGTCGGGATCGGCGAGCTCGATCTGGCGCTGAATGAACGGCAGACAGATTTGCGTCTCCACCGGCGTCGGCGTGCGGTTGCCGGGCGGGCGCCACGGCACGATGTTGGCGATGTAGGCGAAGCTGCGGTCGAGGCCGATCGCCGCCATCATGCGGTCGAGCAGTTTCCCCGAGCGGCCGACGAAGGGAAGCCCTTCCAGGTCCTCCTCGCGCCCCGGCGCTTCGCCCACGAACATCAGGCGCGCCTGCGGGTTGCCGTCGGCGAACACGAGCCGCGTCGCTGTGACCTTCAGCGCGCAGCCCTCGAACCGTTCGAGGATCGCGCGCAATTCCTCGAGGCTGGCCGCGCTCTTCGCCGCCGTCCGCGCCGCCATCACCGCGGCGTCGGGGGAGGCAGGTGCAATGACTGCGCGCCCTTTGGGCTCCTGATCGCGCGGGAAGGCGGTTGGCGACGGGCCGCGGCTGCCGCTGACGCTTTCTCGAGCCGCCATCGACCGGTCGGCCTCCGCCGCAACGTGCGACGTGATGGCCTGATTGGATGGCGCTGCTTGATCGGCGAACCGATTGACCGGCTGCTCACCCACGGCCGCATCGACGCCCGCCTCCCGATAGAAGGCGATAAGGTCGCGGGCGGCTTTGGCGCGGTCGGGCATCATCGGGCCGGAGAATGACGCACCAGGCGCGTGAGGTCGAGCGTCTCCGCCAGACCGGCGCGCTCACCTGAGCGCCGTTATCACGTGAGCTTGTATCTTGCCGTCCACCGGGCCGGTCCCGAAGCGGGCAGCGATGGCGCTCGCAGCAGCTTCGGTCGCGGCTCCGAGGCGATCCTTGTCCCGCGCTTCGATTTCGTTCCGCAGCGGCGTCCCCTGGCAGAAGCCGATGGCCGGATCACGATGCGAAGGCGCTCGGCTGCGCCGTTCGATGGTGTCGACCTCGACATGGGCAAAGCCGGCTGCCTGGAGATCGTCCCGAATCCGCGCGATATCGTTATAGCCGTGCGGCGTTCGCGCCAGGAAGCGCGGCA
>WNGB01008811.1_pt1 | contig 14783 bp, 8 predicted proteins | sample 5400681 | NCBI WGS metagenome assembly WNGB01 (sample SAMN13153367, study PRJNA577476) | soil metagenome | isolation source: 115 cm soil or saprolite under grassland replicate 2 | place: USA:California | collected 2016-06-15
CGCGACATTCTCGTTTTCGGCGAACAGAACGGCCTGGGGCAACTCGACAACAGCGCCATCATCCGCGCGATTGAACTCCTGAAGAATTTGCGGCCGTACTGAGCAGTCTCTTGGATATGCTACACCTGGTGGCTGTCGAACCGTCATTTCCCCTCACCCTGACCCTCTCCCTCGGGGAGAGGGAACAGTCTCCGCCAGGCGCCTGTCTTGTGCACGCTTGCTTGGCACACGCCCTCGCGGGTATGGCCCAGAGACGGAGGAGGATTCTCCCTCGCCCCAGGGGAGAGGGCTGGGGTGAGGGGAAACAAACTGTAGCCCAGGCAACGGTTCCATCACTCAGACGCGCGACGAACATGGAGTGCGGAAACATGCCTTCGACTCTTACCATGTGCGCGGCCCGTCATTCTTCAATCCCGTTGGGAGTGTCGGAAGGGTTCCTTGGATCATGAACCGGTCTGCCCATTACTGCTCATGAACTCGGCGCCAACTCTGACGCTCGCCGTCCCGGTCACCACTTCATCACTCCCACGCTCCGCACGGCTGCTTGTCATCGCGGCTGCGTTCGGCGCGCTCCTGTTCGATGGCGTGGAACTGGGCTTGATGCCGGTCGGCTCGCTTTCGGTTGCGAAGAACCTGCTCGGGGAACAGTTCACCGTGAAACTGGGCGGCGACTGGTTTGCCTGGCTCACGCATTGCGTTGGGCGCGTTGGGCGATCGCATCGGGCGAAGGCGGGCGCTTGGCGTGAGCGTGTTGTTCTATTCCGTGTTCGCCGGTCTCGGCGCCTTCGTGACGAGCCTCGAACAGATGCTCGTGTTGCGTTTCCTGGTCGGGCTGGGTGTCGGCGGCGTGTGGCCGAACGGCGTGGCGCTCGTCTCGGAATGCTGGCCCAACGTTTCGCGTCCGGTCGTAGCCGGCATAGTCGGCGCGGGCATCAACGTCGGAATTCTTTTGCTCTCCCAGGTCGCGCGCATTTGGCACGTCACGCCGGATTCGTGGCGCTGGCTTTTTGGCTGGAGCGCGCTGCCTGCCGTCCTTGGCGTGTTCGTGCTTTGGACGGTTTCGGAATCGCCGCACTGGCTCGCCATGCGTGGCGCGAAGAGGGATCCCGCCACGCCGCTCGCCGAATTGCTGCGGCCGCCGCTCCGGCGCACGTTGATGATTGGCATTATGCTCGGCGCGATTCCCATGATCGGCGCCTGGGCCGCGAGCAAGTGGATGATTCCGTGGGCGGACCAGATCGGCGGCACGGCGCAGCCGGGCTACAAAGCGTCCACGCAAGGTTATTGGGCACTCGGCGCGGTGCTCGGCAGCTTTCTGGGCGCGCAGCTTGCGAGCCGTGCGGGCCGGCGGCTGTCCTATTTTCTGATCAGCGTCGGATCCGCCGCGCTGACGTGCGGCATCTTCCTGTTCACCGCGCCGCTGCGCCCGGAGTTTCTGCCGCTCGTGTTCGCGCAAGGATTTGTGGCCACGCTGTTCTTTGGCTGGTTGCCGCTTTACCTGCCGGAACTTTTCCCCACGCGAGTCCGGGCGACCGGCACCGGTATCGCTTACAATGTGGGGCGGTTTGCCACGGCGCTCGGCGTGTGCGTGGCCGGCACGCTCGTCGGCTGGTTCAATGGCGACCTCGCGAAAGTCGGCGCGGCGACGGCACTGATCTACGCGCTGGGAATGGTCGTGATCTGGTGGGCGCCGGACACGCGCGGGAGGACGATGGACGAATGAAATTGAAACTCACTTCTCTGATCGCGCTCGTTTCAACTTTCGCCTCCACCGCCATCGCCCAGTATCCGCGGGTGCCCAAGGCGGTGCAGGCCGAGGCTGACGCGAGAAGGGCCGCCGCAGACAAACTCTCCGATGAAGCATTCGCGAAGGCGCTGCCGGTCATCAAAGAATGGGAAGCGAGGGGCAAACCCTATCTGCCGGGCGCGGCGGAGCCGAAAGATCTTCCGCAGGCGAAGATTCCGGCGTTTCCCGGAGCGTGGGGTGGCGGCATGTATTCGTTTGGCGGACGCGGCGGAAATGTTTTCATCGTCAAGAACTTGAACGACAGCGGGCCAGGAAGCTTTCGCGAAGCTTGCGAGTCGGGGGGGCCGCGCATCGTTCTGTTCAACGTGGCGGGAATCATCAAACTCAAGGAGCGCATTCGCATCCGCGCGCCTTACATCACGATTTCCGGCGCCACCGCGCCCGGCGACGGCGTCTGTATCGCGGGCAACACTGTGGAGTTGGAGACGCACGACGTCGTCATCCGACACATGCGTTTTCGTCGCGGCGAAACGTGGGTGGGCGAGCGCAACGATTCTATCGGCGGCAATCCGACCGGCAACATCATGATCGATCACGTCTCGGCGAGTTGGGGCCTGGACGAAAACATGTCCCTGTATCGCCACATGTTCGACCACGACGGCAACGACACCACGCCCGATCTCAAGCTGCCCACGGTGAACATCACGATTCAGAATTCGATCTTCAGTGAGGCGCTCAACACGTACCATCACTCGTTTGGCAGCACCATCGGAGGATTGAACAGCACGTTTCATCACAACCTTTGGGCCTGCAACGCCGGGCGCAATCCGAGCGTCGGGATGTATGGCGATTTCACTTTTGCCAACAACGTCCTCTTTAATTGGCACCATCGCACCGTGGACGGCGGCGATCACCGCAGCTACTTCAACATCATCAACAACTACTTGAAGCCCGGGCCGGTCACGCCCAAGGGCGAACCGATCGGTTATCGCCTGCTCAAGCCCGAGTCCGAACGCAGCAAGACGGTGGTGGACCACTTCGGGAAGGCTTACGTGGCCGGCAACGTTGTTGAGGGGAACGCGCGCGTGACCAAAGACAATTGGGAGGGTGGCGTGCAGCCCGCCTCGCGTGCGCCGGTCGAATCCGTTTTGCCGAACATCCGCACAAACGCGCCGCATCCTTATGCGCCACTCAAGCTTCAGCCAGCCGACGAAGCGTTCACATTCGTTCTGGCCAACGCTGGCGCCACGCTGCCCAGACGCGACGCTGTCGATGAACGCGTCGTGCGGATGGTTCACACCGGCAAAGTCGCCGCCACGGCCAGCCCGGATGTCGAGGCTTCTCTCACTAACGCGAACTTCAGCAAAGAACTCGTTGCGGAGCTCATTTCTGATATCCCCAAGGGCATCATCACCCATCCCGATCAGGTCGGCGGCTATCCCGAATACAAAGGCAAGCCTTACAAGGACACGGACGGCGACGGCCTGCCCGACGATTGGGAAAAGAAACACGGACTGAACTTTAGCGACGCCTCCGACGCCTCCACCGACGCAGACGGCGACGGCTACACGAACGTGGAGGAATTTCTCAACGGCACCGACCCGAAGCAGTTCGTGGATTACACCAGGCTCGAGAACAATGTGAGCGCGTCGAAGTGAATGTTCTTGTCGTCATCCTCGTCACCCTTTCATCCGGCCTGTGCGCCGCCGACAATTTCCCGATCCTCACGCCCTCCGCCTTCGCCGCTCACATCGCCCGGTTCAACTCGATGGAGGACGAGAACATCACCAACTTCATCTCCAACGCGCAGTCGTTCGACTGGCTCACCGCGAACATCCCGCGCTTTGAATGTCCTGACCGCGAGGTGGAGGAGATTTACTACTTCCGCTGGTGGTCGTTCCGAAAGCATCTCCAGCAGACGACCAACGGGTTTGTGTTTACCGAATTCCTCGTCCCCATGAAGCACGCGGGCGCGCACAACACCATCAGTTGCGCCGCCGGCCATCACCTCGCAGAAGGCCGCTGGCTGCACGATTCACGCTACGTCGATGACTACGCACGTTTCTGGCTGCGCGGGGATGCCAGCAAACCCGAAAGAAAATTCCACAACTTCAGCAGTTGGTTCGCCGCTGCCGTTTGGGACCGCTACCTCGTCGAAGTTAACCGCGCGTTCGTCACGAATCTCCTCGATGATCTCGTCGCCGATTACCACGTTTGGGAAGCCGAGCGCCGCCTGCCTGACGGCCTCTTCTGGCAGCACGATGTGAAGGACGGCATGGAGGAATCCATCAGCGGCTCGCGCACGGCGAAGCAAGCGCGGCCAACGATCAACAGCTACATGTTCGCGAACGCCCGGGCTATCTCAGGCATTGCTCAACTCGCGGGCCGCGCCGGGTTGGCGAAGGATTTCGAGTCAAAAGCCGCGGACCTGAAACGGCTCACGCAGGAAAAACTTTGGGACAGCAAAGCGAGGTTCTTCAAAGTGCGGCGCGAGGACGGCACACTCAGCGACGTGCGCGAGGCCATCGGTTTCATCCCGTGGTCGTTTGCTTTGCCGGACGCGAACAAAGGTTATGAAGCTGCCTGGGTGCAACTCACCGACCCGCAAGGTTTCCGCGCGCCCTTCGGTATCACCACGGCGGAGAGACGGCATCCGCAGTTCCGCTCGCACGGATGCTGCGAGTGCGAATGGGATGGCGCCGTCTGGCCGTTCGCCACTTCGCAAACGCTGGGCGCGCTCGCGAATGTCCTGCGTGATTATCCGCAGAACGTCGTCACGTCGCGCGACTATTTCGACGCCTTCCTCGCCTACACCCGCTCGCATCGCTTCGATGGCAAGCCCTACATCGGTGAATACCTCGATGAAACGACCGGCCAGTGGCTCAAGGGCCGCCAGGAACGCAGCCGGTATTACAACCACTCGACGTTCGCCGACCTGGTCATCACCGGCGTCGTCGGCCTGCGCCCGCGGGCGGATGACGTGGTGGACATCCATCCGTTGCTGCCGGCGGGAGGATGGGACTGGTTCTGCCTCGACGAGGTGAAGTATCACGGCCACACGCTAACCATTCTCTGGGACAAGCACGGCTCGCGCTACCAACGCGGCTCGGGACTGTTCGTGTTCGCGGACGGAAAGCAGATCGCGAGAGCAGACAAACTCGAACGCGTGACCGGGAGGCTGCCGTGATCTGGTCGGCGATCAGAGTGAGCTTTCTTACGTCGGCTGCTGCGCTGTCTCTCGCCTTTGGTGAAACCCTCCTCGCCGCTGCGCGCAACCAATCCCTCATCATCTCCCTCGGCAAAGAGGGTCGCATGGCTTATGACGCGGACGAACGCGGCAATCGCGTTCCCGATTTCTCACACTGCGGCTACGCTGGGGGCGACCGCGCAATTCCCGAAGCGCTGGTCTGCGTTGTTGTCGAGCCGAAACCCGGCGATAACACGGCGCGCATCCAGCGGGCGATTGATTACGTCGCCACGCTGCCGGTGGGTAGCAACGGCGTGCGCGGCGCCGTCCTGCTGCTCAAAGGCCGTCATGAAGTTCTTGGAGGACTGCACCTCACAAACTCCGGCGTGGTGCTGCGTGGTCAGGGCATGAGCGAGACGGGCACCGTGCTGGTCGCCGCCGGACTGGACCGCCGCACGCTCATTCGAGTTGCTGGACGCAAGGACCGCGCTACGCGCACACAGGTGGACTGGGACGTCAGCGACGATTACGTGCCCGTCGGCGCAACGAGCTTCCGGTTGAAAAGCGCGAACGGACTAAAGCCCGGCGATTCAATTCTCCTCACCCGCCCCAGCACACAGGCGTGGATCGAGAAGCTCGGCGCGACCGAATTCGGCGGCGGCGTGGGCGGAGGCTGGAAACCCGGCAGCCGCGACATCGTCTGGGACCGCGTTGTCACTGCCATTGAAGACAACCAGGTGACCGTGGACGCGCCGATCACGACGGCCATCGAAGCGGAGTTCGCCGGCGGTCGTGTCGAACGTTACGGCTGGGCAGGGCGCATCCACAACGTCGGCATCGAGAATCTCAGGCTCGAATCCGCCTTCGATGCGAGTAATCCAACGGACGAGAATCATTCCTGGTGCGCCATCACGATGGAGCACGCGCGCGACGCGTGGGTTCGGCAGGTCACATTCAAACACTTCGCCGGCTCGGCGGTAGCCATTTACGAAAGCTGCTCTCGGGTGACGGTGGAGGACTGCCTCTCGCTCGCGCCTGTCTCGGAAGAAGGCGGCGCGCGGCGGAATACTTTCTTTACGATGGGGCAGCAGACGCTCTTCCTCCGCTGCTACTCGGAACACGGTCGGCACGATTTCTCCGTCGGACACTGCGCGGCTGGCCCCAACGCCTTCGTGCAGTGCGAGGCCAGTTTACCGTCGCACGACAGCGGGTCGCTCGAAAGCTGGGCGTCCGGCGTGCTCTACGACAACGTGCGCATCGATGGCCGCGCGCTCATCCTCGCCAATCGAGGACCGAATCTCGGCGGCGCGGGTTGGGCGGCGGCAAACTCCGTTCTCTGGAATTGCAGCGGGGCGCGCATTGTCTGCGCAAGCCCGCCCACCGCGCGCAACTGGTCGTTTGGTTCGTGCGCCGAGTTCGAGGGCGACGGCATCTGGCGCAGCTCGAACGATTTTATCACGCCGGAGAGTTTGTATGTCGCGCAGCTTCGCGACCGGCTTGGCAACGAAGCGGCCAAGGGCATCCAACTCATGCCGCGGCCCAGAGAGCAATCCAGCAACCCGCCGTCGGAGAAAGCGCAGGAGTTGGCAGCCGCTTCGCGCCGGCCTGCGCCGCAGTTGAAGGATTACATCGCGGATGCGGCACACCGCGCATGGATTCCCAGCGCGCCGGGAAACGCGAAACACATCGAGGAAGCCGTCTTTTCCCGTAGCAGCCGAGGTAACGCGGCTCAAACTGAAAAGGATCAGAGCCTTCATACGTCCGCTGCTACGAACATCATTCTGATCACCAACGGCTGGCTCACCATCGGCGGCAAACTTTTCTCTGGCGGCAACGCAGGCGTCGCGTGGTGGCGGGGAAACACGCGTCCCTCCGAGCAAACGAACTTCGGAATCGCCATCACGCGATTTGTTCCCGGGCGCGCGGGGCGCGGCTTCACGGATGATTTGAACGAAGTCGCCGACTGGATGGTCGCCAGCAACCGCGTCGCGCTCGATCACAACTACGGTCTCTGGTACGACCGCCGCCGCGACGATCATGAGCGCGTGCGCCGCATGGATGGCGACGTGTGGCCGCCGTTCTACGAGCAACCGTTCGCGCGCAGCGGCACAGGCACGGCGTGGGACGGACTGAGCAAATACGATCTCACGAAGTTCAATCCCTGGTATTGGCGCCGGCTGAAGGAATTCGCTGATTTGTGCGACCAACGCGGGCTGGTGTTGTTCCACCAGAATTATTTTCAGCACAACATTCTCGAGGCGGGCGCACACTGGGCCGACTCGCCGTGGCGTCCAGCGAACAATATCAACGAGACGGATTTCCCCGAGCCACCGCCGTATGCCGGCGACAAGCGCATCTTCATGGCGGAACAGTTCTACGACGTGGCGCATCCGGCGCGGCGGGCGCTGCATCGCAGCTACATCCGGCAAGGCCTCGATAACTTCACGAACAACGCGAACGTCATCCAGTTCACCAGCGCGGAGTTCACCGGGCCAAAAACCTTTGTGGAATTCTGGCTCGACACAATCGCCGAGTGGAAACGGGAGCATCACGCATCGCCGCTCGTCGCTCTCAGCACGACAAAGGATGTGCAGGACGCCATTCTCGCGGAGGCGAATCGCAGCGCCGTGGTGGACGTGATCGATTTTCGCTATTGGTGGCGCACAGACAAAAGCGAGTTCGCGCCACCCGGCGGGAAGAATCTCACGCCGCGTCAGTTTGAGCGGGAGTGGCGTGGCGGTCGTCCGCACGACGAAGATCTCGCCGGCATGGCCGCCGAGTATCGCGCGAGATTTCCCGGCAAGCCGCTCATTTGCGATTTCGACTCCGCCAGTTGGGCGTGGCTGTGCGCGGGCGGCTCCCTGCCGCGCTTGCCGAAGACAACCGACGCGAAGCTGCTCGCGGCGATTTCGCGCATGCAACCCTGGAAGTCGGACGGCAAGGCAAAGCAGTGGTCGTTGCGTGAGACCGGGAAGCAAATCCTCGTGTTCTGTGGCGAAAGGGCCGAGATGGATTTGTCGGAAGAAAGCGGCGTGTTCAGCGTTTTCATGGTGGATCGAAAGACGGGAGAGTTGAAACCGCAGCGGGAGAGCGTGCGTTCCGGCGGGTTGGTGAAGCTGCCCAGGGGCGGCGATGGAACGAGCGTCGTGTGGTTGAGGAGGAAATGATATGGCTGGAAGCAGTGAACAGACTCTTAACCGGGCGCAGGGCTTCAATCGCCGTCAGTTCCTGGGAGCCACGGCCGCGATGATCGCAGGCGGGTTGACGGGAGATCGCTCGTGGGCTGCGGACTCAAAAGCTGCCGCGCGGCTTCCGCGTTACCGCATCGCGGTGTGCGACTGGATGATTCTCAAGCGTCAAAAGCTCGGCGCGTTTCAACTGACGAAGGACATCGGCGCGGACGGTTTGGAGGTGGATATGGGCGGACTCGGCGACCGGGAGACGTTCGACAACCAACTCGCGAAGCCGGACGTGCGCGAGCAGTTCCTCGCGAAGTCGCGCGAACTCGGGGTGGAGATTTGCTCGCTCGCGATGTCAGGATTCTACGCGCAGTCTTTCGCCGAGCGGCAGACCGTGCCGCGGATGCTGGACGATTGCATCGCGACGATGAAGGCGACGAGCGTGAAGGTCGCGTTCCTGCCGCTCGGTGTACGCGGTGATTTGGTCAAGCATTCTGAGTTGCGCCCCGCGATGGTTGAGCGCCTCAAGGCTGCGGGCGGGCAAGCAGAGAAAGCGGGCGTCATCATCGGTGTGGAGACAGCGCTCGCCGCGAAGGACGAAGTGAAACTGCTGGAGGACATCGGCTCGCCTGCGATCCGCAGCTACTTCAACTTTGCCAATGCGCTGCAAGGCGGGCGCGATCTGCTCGCGGAGTTGCGCACGCTCGGGCGCGAACGCATCTGCCAGATTCATTGCACGGACGAAGACGGCGTGTGGCTGGAGAACAACAAGCGTCTGGACCTCCCCGCGGTGAAGAAGGTGCTCGATGAAATGGGTTGGAGCGGCTGGCTGGTCATCGAGCGCTCGCGCGATGCGAAAAACCCGCGCGATGTGAAGGGGAACTTCGGCGCGAATGCGCGGTATTTGAAGAAGGTGTTTCAACAGGGATGAAAAGATATTCTTTACCATTCGCCAAACGCCTTACTCAGACGATGGAATCCCTTCGGGATTCTGCCGTGTCCGTGTTCGCGGCAATTGGCTTGTGGCTCGCTGTGGTGCCGGTCGCCGCCGCCCAAACCACCGTCGAACAATGGGACGTGTTTGAACTCACTCTCCGGGGTCCGACGAATGGCAATCCGTTTCTCGACATTCGCTTCGCTGCGCGATTCGGGCAGGACTATGACTCCGTCGAAGCGCCCGGGTTCTACGATGGCGAGGGTATTTATCGCGTGCGCTTCATGCCGCCGCAGCAGGGCATTTGGAAATACATCACGGTCAGCACGGCGCCGGAGCTGAACGAGAAGAAAGGCGAGTTCACGGTCACGAAACCTTCGGCCCACAACCACGGCCCGGTGCGCGTCGTGAACACGTTCCACTTCGCGTACGCCGACGGCAAGCCGTTCAAGCCGTTGGGCACTACTTGTTACGTATGGACCTTGCAGGGCGACGAATTGGAAGCACAGACGCTCAAGACGCTTGCCTCCTCGCCGTTCAACAAAGTTCGTTTCTGTGTTTTCCCGAAGCGTTACAACTGGAACTCGAACGAGCCGCCGATGTATCCGTTCGAGGGCAAGCCGCGGAATTTCGACACGACGCGGTTCAACCCGAAATATTTTCAGCACCTCGAACGGCGCGTGCTCGACCTGCAACGGCTCGGCATCGAGGCTGACATCATTCTGCTGCATCCCTACGACCAAGGCGCGTGGGGCTTCGACCGCATGACGGCGCTGGAGGACGACCGTTATCTGCGCTACGTGGTCGCGCGGCTCGCGGCGTTGCGCAATGTCTGGTGGTCGCTCGCCAACGAATACGATTTCCTGGAGCACAAGACCGAGGATGATTGGGAACGTATGGGAGAACTCGTTTCACGCGCCGAGCCGCACCGTCACCTGCTCTCAATCCACAACGGCAAACGACTTTTCAACCAGACGCGATCATGGCTGACGCACGCGAGCATCCAGAACGGCTCCGCGGTCGAGGACGCCGCTCGCGCGGTGCTGTATCGCGACGCGTATCGCAAGCCCATCGTGTTCGACGAGGTCAAGTATGAGGGCGACGTGCCGAAGCGCTGGGGCAATCTCAGCGCCGAGGAAATGGTGTTCCGTTTCTGGCAGGGCACAGTCGCCGGCACCTACGTCGGCCACGGCGAAACGTATCTCAGTCCCGACGACGTTCTCTGGTGGTCGAAGGGCGGCGTGCTCAAGGGGCAAAGTCCCGCGCGACTTGCGTTCCTGCGCCAGGTGCTCGAAGACTCGCCTGCCCAGGGCATCGACCCCATCGACAAATGGCAGAACCCGGAATACGGCGGCCAGCCGTCGAAGTATTATCTCGTCTATTTTGGCAAGCAGACGCCGGCCTCGTGGGAATTCAAACTGCCCAAACCACCACAGGACAAAGGCGCGCCCCCCGCGGACGGCATGAAATTCACGGCCGAAGTGCTTGACACGTGGAACATGACCGTGACGCCCGTCGAAGGTGTGTTCACGATTGTGAAAAAGACGGATTACTTCCACGCGGACAAGGATGGGAGGAGCATCAAGCTGCCGGGGCGGCCTTACATGGCGATTCGGATTAAGAGGGTGAAATGAAGTCCGAATTCCGAAGTTCGAGGTCCGAAAGAAATCCGAAACCCGAAGCACAAAGTCGGATGCGCGGATCTTCGCTTCGGGTTTCGTCATTCGGGCTTCTTTCGGAAATCGGATTTCGGTCTTCGGGTTTCATTGTCTTACTGCTCACCTTGACTTTGCCAACCCACTCGGCCGCCCCTCTGGCCGACAATTCCTCCAGCCCGCACGCCATCGTCCGCACGGTTGGCCTCGACGAAGCGCGCTGGACAGACGGTTTCTGGTTCGAGCGGTTTGAGAATCTCCGCACGAACATGTTGCCGAGCATGGTGCGCCTCATGGAGGGCACGAACGACTCGCAGTATTTCGAGAACTTCCGCATCGCGGCCGGCCTGACGGAGGGACGCCCGCGCGGCGCGCCGTTCAACGACGGCGATTTCTACAAACTGCTCGAAGCGGCCAGCGCGACACTGGCGGTGACGAATGACGCGGTTCTCGAGCGGCATCTTGAGCGCACAATCGACGTCATCGCGAAGGCGCAGCGGGCGGATGGCTACATTCACACGCCGGTGCTCATTCGCCAGCGCAACGGTGACACCAACGCGCGGCCGTTTCGCGACCGAAACAATTTCGAGATGTACAACATGGGGCACCTGCTCACGGCGGCGTGTCTGCATCATCGCGTGACGGGGCGCACGAACTTCCTTTCCGTGGCCCGCAAAGCTGCGGACTTTCTCGATGCCACCTTCCGCGATGCCTCGCCGGAGTCGGCGCGCAGTTCAGTGTGCCCGTCGCATTACATGGGAATGGTGGAGTTGTACCGCACGACGCGCGAGCCGCGCTATCTCGCGCTGGCGAAAAAATTGTTCGAACTGCGCGGGCAGATCGCCGACGGTGGTGATGACAACCAGGATCGAATCCCGTTCGAACGCCAGACAAACGCGATGGGCCACGCGGTGCGCGCGAACTACCTCTACGCTGGCGCCGCGGACCTGTTCATGGAAACGGGTGATGAATCTCTCTGGAAACCGCTCGGGCCGATCTGGACGAATGTCGTGCAGCGGAAGATGCACATCACCGGCGGCTGCGGCGCGCTTTACGATGGCGCGTCGCCGGACGGCTCGCGCGACCAAGAGACCATCACGCGCACGCATCAGGCGTACGGCCGCAACTATCAGTTGCCGAACACGACGGCACATAACGAAACCTGCGCGAGCATCGGCAGCGTGCTCTGGAACTGGCGCATGTTCCTCACCACGGGCGAAGCGCGCTTTGTGGATGTGCTGGAACTCGCGCTTTACAACAGCGCGCTCTCCGGTGTGAGCCTCGACGGGACGAATTTCTTCTACACAAATCCGCTGCGCGTCACCGACCCGATGCCGGTGGAGTTGCGCTGGTCGCGCACGCGCGTGCCGTTCGTCAGCTCGTTCTGCTGTCCGCCGAACATCCTGCGCACCATCGCCGAATCTGCGAGCTACGCCTACGCGAAGTCGTCGGACGCGATTTGGGTGAACCTTTACGGCGCAAACACGCTTACGACCAAGGTCCGCGGCCGGACGGTGAAGCTGGCCCAGGAAACGGAGTCTCCATGGAACGGTCGCGTGCGCATCACGGTAAAGGAATGTGGCGCGGAGGTGTTTGGATTGAAGCTGCGGGTTCCTGGCTGGGCGAAGGGCGTTTTGCTGCGAGTGAACGGTGCTCTTCAGCAAGTTTCCGCGATGCCGGCCAGCTACATCGAACTCCAGCGCGCCTGGAAACCAGGCGACGTGGTGGAAATGGTTCTGCCGATGCCAGTTCGTTTGATGGAGGCGAATCCGCTCGTGGAGGAGACGCTCAATCAAATTGCCGTGCAACGCGGGCCGATCGTGTATTGCCTGGAGTCCGCCGATCTTCCGGCTGGAACGCGGATCAGCGATGTCCTGATACCCGCCGGAATCGATCTCGTCGCGCGTTATGATCGGCGATTGCTGGGCGGCGTAGTGATCCTGGAAGGAATGGCTCAGGCGCGGCCGGCTGCGAAATGGAACGATGAGCTTTACCGGGAGGTGCAACACGCGACGACAGCGCCGTTGAAAATCGTCCTCGTTCCTTATTCGGTGTGGGCCAATCGCGGCGGCGGCGAGATGAGCGTGTGGCTGCCAAGAGCGGCGGCCACCGCACCCCGATAACCCAGACCTCCAAGTCTGTCAGTATCTGCCGAAATTGTTGCGGGCAGCGCAGGTTTATCGTCGTCGTCGTCCTCGTTCTCGAAAGCGCGGGAATCGAGGATGAGGACGAGAACGAGGAGGATCTGGTTGCGGCTCCGCCGCGTTACGCTGTATCGCAGGTTTCTCAATCTGCGCGTTTCCCGTTTTGCACACCATGGCAATTTGGAGATCGGCGATAAAAATCCTGACTGGCAAGCCAGCCGCGCCAATGGCAACATCTTCGCGTTCACCATGAATCAAAGCGCAGGCAACTCACGCCCAAACGTGTGGCGCCCGGCGCAGAATTGCGCTCTTTATGGCTAATTCATTTGCCAGGCTTTATCACGTCGATCCTTCGCCGCGCGCGCAGCGGTTGTTCTGGCATCTGCTCTCCATCGGTCCCGTGACGCTGGATCGCCCCGACCATCACGAGGCCATGGACAAGCCCGGCGCTCACCTCTTCTGGGTGCGCTCCGGGGAGGGCGCGCTGGAGGTGCCGGGTAATTCTTACGCACTCAGTCGAGGGCCGCGCTGCTGGCTGGTGGACATGAAGAAGCCGCGCACCTGTTCGCCACTCCCGGGCGTCCGCATCGTCAACACGGGTTTCCGATTTGGCGGACCGGAACTTGAGGCATGGCGCGAGGAACTTGGTGGCAACAACGAATTCCCGATGGACCCGCCCGATGCGCAATTCATCCACAGCCAGACTCGCGAACTGGCCCGGCTGGCGCGACGAAAACCCGCGGCTTTCGAATGGACTATTCACGTCATCATCACCGAAATCCTGGGCCGGCTGCTCAAGTCGCGCAGCCTCCTGCACCGCCGCGAGCCGGAGGTGCCAAAACCGCTGGCGCGCGCGATTGACCGCGTCATGTCGGACCCGTATCGCGATTGGAAAGTAACCGAAGTGGCGCGCGCCGCCGGGACCAGCCGCGCCGGGCTGCAGTCGATGTTTCGTGAGTGCCGGCACGAGAGCATTCACGAATTCCTTCTGCGCATGCGGATGGATCAGGCCCGCCAACTTCTGTGCGATGAGAGGCTGGCCATCAAAGAGGTGGCGGCTCGGCTCAACTTCTCGAACGAGTTTTATTTCAGCCGCTTTTTCCGCAAGCGCGCCGGCATGAGCCCGCGCGACTACCGCCGGAGCATTCGCGTATCGAGGCCCTCGAACGGAACGGATTCGCGATAGCGGGAGTCTCTCCGATGGATCTCCTTCAGCACGGCGTTGATCGTTCGGTGATCGCGATGTGGCTCGGACACGAATCGATGGACACTACGCAAATCTATCTCCACGCCAATATTGAACTGAAGGAAAAGACGCTCACCGTCTTGACTTCAATCAAGGTTGTCGGCCAGCCTTCGGTGAGACTCTGTCATTCCCAAAATTGCTTTATGAAAACAACGCGCGCCTTGTTCACTACTCTCGCCCTTGTCGTCGCCTTCGCCGCCGCTCGCGCGGCGGAAAACTGGCGATCGCTGTGGAATGGCAAGACCCTCCAGGGTTGGCATGTCATCGGCAAAGGCGAATGGAAAATCGTCGATGGCGCCATTCGTGGGACGCACGCGAAGGAGGAGAAGGACTTCGGCCATCTCGTCAGCGACATGATTTACCAGGACTTCACCGTGCGCTTGAAATACAGGGCGGTGAAGGGCAACAGCGGTCTCTACTTCCGCATCGAAGAAAAAGGATTCAGCGGGGTGTCGGGCTTCCAGGCCGAAATCGATCCGGACAAGGACGCCGGCGGCCTTTACGAAACCAACGGGCGCTCGTGGGTAAGCCAACCGAAACCGGAAGACGTGAAACGCTGGTTCAAGCCGGGGCAATGGAACGAGATGACCGTGAGCGCGCGCGGCGGTCACATCGTCGTTCACGTGAACGGCATCAAGAGCGCGGAGTTGAAGGACGACCCAGGCCGTCGGGAAGGCAAGTTCGCCCTCCA
>WNGB01008312.1_pt1 | contig 14779 bp, 16 predicted proteins | sample 5400681 | NCBI WGS metagenome assembly WNGB01 (sample SAMN13153367, study PRJNA577476) | soil metagenome | isolation source: 115 cm soil or saprolite under grassland replicate 2 | place: USA:California | collected 2016-06-15
GGTGGATCGAGAGGGCGATCACCGCCGCCAGCGCGAGCAGGGCGACGCCGATGAGCCAATCCGGCATCCAGGTCACGTAATCGCGCAATTGGGAGAGGAAATCTCGGATGGCCTCGAACATGGGGGCACCTTTGTGACGTGGTCCCATCAAACTAATTTAGTGTCCCGATTCCGAAGTTCGTAAACCCTCGCGGCACGGTCTCATGCGAACTTCGGAATCAAAGGGACACTAGCAGCTATGATTCCAGTGCCCCTTTGAACCCGAAGTTCGCAATCGAACTCGCGGCTTAGGCGTGCGAACTTCGGGTTCGGGGCACTGGTATCAATATAGCTCCATCGGTAGAACGCTTGGCGCCGCAAACATTTCCAAGAGCCGGCTCACCAACGCACAAGGGTGCTCCGCCATGAACGACGCCGTTTCCCCGACCGAGCAACTGGTTTTACGCGTTGAACGGATCGAGCGCCAGAACCGGCGGCTGCGCCGTGCGCTCGCGGGCGTCGCCGCATTTTGCACGTTCGCGGTGATCGCGCTGCCGGCCTGGGAGGTCCTCTCGCAGGCGCGCGGCCGCGCATCCATCGATGGCGACCGCTTCGTCCTGCGCAACAGTGCCGGCAAGCTCGTTGGCGCCTTCGGCGTCAACAGCTACGGCACCGCCAATCTCGTCCTGCTCGACAAGGACGAGCGCATGCGCGCTACCATCGGCGTCAACGACAACGGCGATCCCGCGTTCGTGCTGGCGAGCCCCAGCGGCGCGCAGCGCCTGACCAGGATCCATACCGCCGACGGCCCCGGCATGATCATGCTCGACCAGAACGACAAGCCGCGCCTGCTCGTCTCGGTCGAGTCCGACGGGCGCGGCCTGTTCCAGCTCATCGATCCGGACGGCAAGGCGACCTGGTCGCAGCAATAGCGCTCATTCGGTCGGCTTGATGCCGATCTGTTGCATGAGCTTGACGATCGAGCTCGTGTCCTCCTTGAAGAAGGCCTCGAACTCCTCGACGCTCATCGGCATTGGCTCATTGCCGGTCTTGGCGATCCGTTCCTGCACTGCCGGGACCAGAAGGGCTTTGCGCGATTCATCGTGCAGCTTATTGACGATGTCGCGCGGCGTCTTGGCCGGCAGGAAAACGCCGGTCCAGAACAGGAAGATGGAATCCTTGAAGCCGAGCTCCGTCGTCGTCGGCACTTGAGGCAGCGCGGCCGCGCGTTTCGCGCTGCTCACCGCGAGCGCCGTGAGCTGGCCCTGCTGGACCAGCGGCAGCGCCGGCGCGAGCGGCAGGAAATAGAAATCGATCCGCCCCGCCATCACTTCGGTGAAGGCTTCGTTTGGGCCGCGGAACGGAACATGCTGCGCCTCGATGCCGGCGCTGAGCCGGAAGCGCTCGGCGGCGAGATGCGAGGTGCTGCCGACGCCGGCGGAGGCGAAGTTCATCGCGCCCGGCTTGGCTTTGGCGGCGGCGATCAGGTCGGCGGCGGTCTTGAAGCCCTTCGAGGGCGCGGTCACCAGCACGGTCGGGCTGTTGCCGAGCGGGACGACGGGCGCGAAGTCGTTGAGCGTGTCGTAGGGCAGGGCCTTGTGGAGCACGATCGAGGAGGCAAAGGAGGACGAATGCACCAGGATGGTGTAGCCGTTGGGGGCCGCCTTCGCGACTGCGTTCGCGCCGATCGTGCCGCCCGCACCCGGCCGGTTCTCCACCACGATTGGCTGGTTGACCTGCTTCGACACCTGTTCGTACACGATCCGCCCCACGATATCGTTGGCGGCGCCGGCGGCGAACGGAACGATCGCCGTGATCGCGCGGTCGGGCCAGCCTTGCGCGCCCGCGCTCTGGGTCATGGCGAAGAGCAGAGCGCCGGCGATGCCGAACGCGCGAATTGGCGTCATGTCCATCCTCCCTGGATGAGTGATCACTTTGTTCTTGTTGTTTCCGGTGCAGCATAGACGCGTCGGACGGCGCCCGGCAATCTCAACACAACCGCGACGCATCGTCCGCCCCTGGACATCGCGGGCCCTTGGTGCCATGAACCGAGCGCCATGAAGACATTTCTTCTGCGCTTCTTCACGTGGTGGAACGGCCAGACCTTCGGTACGCAGCTCTGGACCTCGCTCTATGGTGAATTCGTCGGCGAGGACGAGTTCGGCAACCGCTACTACCGGACCCGCGGCGGCAAGATCGACAAGACCCTCGGTTTCGAACGGCGCTGGGTGACCTACAACGGGCTGGCGGAGGCCTCGACCATTCCGCCGTCGTGGCACGGCTGGCTGCATCACACCGTTGACGTGCCGCCGACGCAGGAGAAGGTGGAACCGCGTCCGTGGTGGAAGCCGCACCGTGCGAACCTCACCGGAACTCCGGGCGCCCACCGGCCGACTGGTTCGACGCTCGCGCAGGGGCGGCGGCCGAAAGCGACCGGCGACTACAAGGCCTGGACGCCCGGTCGCTGAACCCCACGAAGAGCCTTTATTCTTAACCCTTTCGCTGCAGCAATTGGTCCTCCCTTGCAGCACCGGATCGCCCTTTCGCCGCCGTATTCCCCGTGTTAACCAGCCGGACGAGGTCGCGGCATAGATTGCCGGCGACTGATTCTCCGGACTCCTTCGTGATGGGACGACGAACGCCGGTTGCCGCTTCCGCCATCGTTCTGGTGGCGACCCTCGTAGCGCCCGCGGCGGCGCAACTCGGCTCGATCTTCGGCGAGCCGCCGCGTCCGCCGTCGAGCATTCCGGGCGGTCGTCAGGGCGCGCCGACCCCGCCGCAATATCCGTCGCAAAACTACCCGCCGCCGCAAAACACCTATCCGCCGCAGAGCGCCTATCCGCCACCCGGCAACTATCCGCCGCCGGGCCCGCAAGGCGGTGTCCAGTCGCGGCCGCTGCCGCCGCCACAAGGCGGCGCGGCAGTCGGCGATCCGGCGCCGCGCGCGCCGGCGCCGCGCCAGCGCGGCCCGCAGCCCGCCGACACCTCGCCGCAGCCCGGCGACGAGGTCATTACCGAGCCGCCGTCGCAGCGCATCGCCAACAACGCGGCGCTGTTCTCCGGCCTCGACAAGATCACTGGACGCATTATCAACTTCGACGTGGCGATCGGCGAGACTGTGCAGTTCGGCGCGCTCCAGCTTACGCCGCGCGCTTGCTACACGAGGCCCGCGACCGAGACCGCCAACACCGATTCCTTCGTCGAAGTCGACGAGGTGACGCTGCAGGGCGAGGTCCGCCGCATCTTCACCGGCTGGGTCTTTGCCGCGAGCCCGGGGCTGCATGCGGTCGAGCACCCGATCTACGACATCTGGCTCACCGACTGTAAGGACCCGGCGGTCACCGCCGAGCAGCCCGCGGCAACTCCGCCGCCAGCCGCCGCGCCGCCGCCGCGCACGACCCAGCAGCGCCCGCCCCAGCAGAAGCAGGCGCGCCCGCCCGTGCAGCAACAGCCGCAGGCGTATCCGCCGTTCCGCTAGCGCATGTCCCGGCGAAGTGGATACCGGTTCGCCGACAAGGACATGCGCCACTCAAGAATCTGAGTTTCGTTACGGTGCCGTCGCGTTCGCCGCGAGCTGCGCCAGCGCCAGGTCGCCGCTCACCGGCTGCTTGACGCCGAGCGTGGCGAAATCGCCGTCGCCGCCGAGCGCCGCTTCCAACAGCTTGTGATACTGCCGCCGCGGCACTTCGACCGCGCCGAACGTCTTGAGATGGTCGGTGACGAACTGCGTGTCGAGCAGCTTGAAGCCGCCGGCCCTGAGTCGTGCAACGAGGTGCACCAGCGCCACCTTGGAGGCGTCGCGCGCGCGGTGGAACATGCTCTCGCCGAAGAAGGCGCGGCCGAGCGACACGCCGTAGAGCCCGCCGACCAGCGTCTCGCCGTCGTAGACCTCCAGGCTGTGGCAATGGCGGCGCTCGTAGAGCTTGCGATAGAGCATGCGGATGCGCGCATTGATCCAGGTGCGCGGGCGCCCTGGCATCGGCTCCGCGCAGCCCTCGAGCACGCCGTCGAAGTCGCGGTTGACCGTGACGGTATAGCGGTCAGACCGCACCGTTCGCGCAAGCCTTGCCGGCACGTGGAAGCGGTCGAGTGGAATGATGCCGCGCTTCTCGGGCTCGATCCAGTAGAGCGCGGGATCCTCCGCGCTCTCGGCCATCGGAAAGATGCCGCAGGCATAGGCCTTGAGCAGCACTTCCGGCGTGATCTCGATGAAGGTGGATTCGCGGTTGGCCATCTTCGGTGCGTCGCTTGCTTGTGCCGCGCCCGTTGCCGGCCGCGGTGCCCCGATGCGAAGCCTCAATACACTATGCTAGGATGCCGCACGAGAGGCTTTCGTGTCGACAGGTTTCCTCGATCTCCTGCGCCAATGCCGGCGTCCGTTCATCGCGGTCGCGACTGCGCTTGTGCTGGTGCAGACCGTCGTCGCCGGGCTTGGCGCCGCGCAGGCGGCCTCGTTCTTGGAACCGTTCGAAGCTGGCGCGATCTGCCACGGGGCAGGGGGCGCCGGCTCGGATCCCGCGCCGCCTGATTCGGGTAAACCCTGGGATCGCTGCTGCGCCTTCTGCGCGGCCACGCCACCGGCCCTGCTGCCGGTCACGCCGCCGCTCGCCGGACGGATCGAACGCGCGGGAGACCGCGTCCTTTCGCAGGCTTCCCGCGACATCGTCCTGATCGCACGGCGCGCGGTGCGGGCCGGACCGTCGCAAGCGCCTCCGAGCCTCGGCTGAACCTGCTGTGCCGTCACGGGCCTCTTGGCCCGGGTTCATGCTCGATTCTCGGAGATCACCCATGCTTCGTAGCCTTCTGTCCGGCGCCGCCCTCGTCGTCGCCACATCCGCATTTGCGCACGTCACTCTCGAAACCCAACAGGCGCCGGTCGGCGCCTCCTACAAGGCAGTCATGCGCGTGCCCCATGGCTGCGACGGCAGCGCCACCACCGCGGTCCGCATCCGCCTTCCCGACGGCGTCATCGGCGTGAAGCCGATGCCCAAGCCGGGCTGGCAGCTCTCGACCGTCACCGGCAAGTACGCCAAGCCCTACACCCTGCGCGGCGCCAAGGTCACCGAAGGCGTGACCGAGATCGCGTGGAGCGGCGGCAAGCTCGCCGACGCCCACTACGACGAGTTCGTGTTCATGAGCGCGCTCGCCGAAGAGCTCGAGGCGGGCAAGACGATCTACTTCCCGGTCGTGCAGGAATGCGAGAAGGGCGTGCATCGCTGGATCGAGATCCCGAAGGAGGGCGAGCATGGCGGCCACGGCGACGCCAGCCCGGCGCCGGGACTGACGCTGTTGCCCAAGCGGTAACGGCGGGTGCGCCGCCTCGCATTCCTATTCGTGCTGCTCGCCGGATTGGCGCACGCCTCCGGCGCGCTCGCGCATGCCTCGCTGGTGCGGGCGGAGCCGGCGGACGGCGCCATGCTGGCGGAGCCGCCCGCCGTCCTCAAGCTCGTGTTCAACGAGCCGGTCTCCCCGCTGGTGATGCGCCTGATCGGTCCGAGCGGGGAAGTGATCGCGCCTGCGGCCGGGGCCGAGAACAGCATTGTCACGCTGACGCCGCCGCGGCTGCGGCAGGGCACCCACGTGCTGAGCTGGCGGGTGGTGTCGGCCGACGGCCACCCGGTTGGCGGCTCGCTCATCTTCTCGGTCGGGACGGCAACGCAACCGGTCACCGGCCCGGACAACGCCGGCAATCTGGTGGTGCGGGCGGCGCTTTGGGCCGTGAAGGTCGTGATCTATGCCGGGCTCTTCCTCGGCATCGGCGGCGCGTTCTTCCGCTCCTGGTTCGGCGCGGGTGGCGCGTCGCCGTCCGTCCTCGTCGTAGTGCTGGCAGGCGGCCTCGCGGCGACCCCGATCTCGGTCGGCCTGCAGGGGCTCGATGCGCTCGATCTGCCGCTGTCGGGGCTGGCACAGCCGGTCACGTGGCGGGCGGGGCTCGCGACCGCCTACGGCCTCACCGCCATCGCCGCCGCCTTCGCACTATTCGCCGGCATCTTCTCGCTCGCTGCGGCATCGCAGCGCATCGCGCGCGCCCTTTCACTTCTGGGCCTCATCGGAACCGGTCTGGCGCTGTCGCTCAGCGGGCACGCCGGCACTGTCGAGCCGCGCTGGCTCACGCGCTCGGCGGTGTTCTTGCACGCCGTTTGCGTCGCGTTCTGGATCGGCGCGCTCGCCCCGCTCATCGTCGCGCTGCGGACCGACGCCGGGCGCGGCCCGCTGCTTCGCTTTTCCCGCCTGATCCCTTACCCGCTCGCCATCCTGGCCGTGACCGGCGTCGGGCTGGCGGTCGTCCAGCTCGACCGCGTCGACGCCCTGTGGACCACCCGTTATGGCGTAGTGCTCGCCTGCAAGCTTGCCGCCGTCGCGGCGCTGCTGGCGCTGGCCTGGGCAAACCGTTACGCGTTCACCCCGCGCCTCGCGGCGCAGGGCGCCGCTGCGGCGCGGCCGTTGGCGCGCTCCATGAAGTTCGAAATCACGATCGCGCTCGCGATCCTGGCGCTGGTCGCGCTCTGGCGCTTCACGCCGCCGCCGCGCGCGCTCGCCGCCGCCGCCGCCGCCGTCTCGGTCCATATCCACGGCGACAAAGCGATGGCGCAAGTCGAGATCGAGCCGGTGCGCGCGCGCGGCGCCAGCGTGAGCGTGCTGTTGCTTGACGCCGAGCTGCGCCCGCTCGCCGCCAAGGAGCTCGCGCTGGTCTTCTCCAATCCGGCCGCCGGTATCGAACCGGTGCGGCGCAACGCCGCCAGCGAAGGCGACGCCAATTGGCGGATTGCCGATCTGCGCATTCCGGTCGCCGGCCGCTGGCGGCTGCGCGTCGAAATCCTGATCAGCGACTTCGAAAGGATCACGCTCGAGGATCAGGTCGAGCTGCCGCGCGCGCCATGACGGGCGAAAGCTTACGTATCGGTAATGAAGGGCGCCGCGCGATTAACCAGTTGCTAATCAAGACAACCTCAAATTTTCGCAATGTTACAACTAACCTTTCTGCTCGCGCGTTCTTCTGGCGAGAACGGCCGCGCCGAAGGCCGGTGCGGCACCGGAGGCTGGCAATGGCCATGGCAACCCAGAAGCGCGCGAGCATCCTGCTGGTCGAGGACGAGCCGGCGATCAGCGACGTCGCGGCAGAAGCGCTGGTAGAGCAGGGCTTCGAGGTGCGCGCGGTTGCGAACGCCAGCGAAGCGTTGCGCTGCCTGAGCGCGGGCGAGCCGATCGACGTCCTGTTCACCGACATCAACCTGCCCGGCGGCATGGACGGCGCGGTGCTGGCGCGGCGAGCGCGTGAGCTGCGGCCGGGCCTGCCGGTCATGTACACCTCCGGTCGGCAATCTGTGATCGAGCACCTCGATCCGATCGAAGGCTCGATGTTCGTACCCAAGCCGTACAATCCGTTCGACCTCGGCCGGCTGCTCGACTACCTGATGGCCGCGAAGCTGATCACGGAGCCGTTCAAGAGTACGGTCAAAGCCTGAGGCCGCTGCGGCCTCGGGCGCTCAGGACCCGCGCAGCTTCTGCATAAAGTCGGCCGGAATCGGAAACACGATGGTTGAGCTGCGCTCGCCGGCGATGTTCTGCAGCGCCGTGAAATAGCGCAGCTGCATCGCTTCCGGGCGCCTCGAGAGAATATCGCCCGCCTGCACCAGCTTCTCCGCCGCCTGGAACTCGCCCTCGGCATCAATCACCTTGGCGCGCCGGTTGCGCTCGGCTTCCGCCTGCCGGGCGATCGCCCGCACCATGGTCTCGTTGAGGTCGACATGCTTGAGCTCGACGATCGACACCTTGATGCCCCAGGCGTCGGTCTGCTCGTCGAGGATCCGCCGGATGTCGGCATTGAGCTTGTCACGTTCCCCCAGCATCTGGTCGAGGTCGTGCTGACCCAGCACGGACCGCAGCGTGGTCTGCGCCAGCTGGCTGGTCGCTTCGCCGAAGTGCTCGACCTGGACGATCGCCTTCTCGGGGTCCAAGACGCGGTAGTAGACGACCGCATTGACGCGCACCGACACGTTGTCACGCGAGATCACGTCCTGCGGCGGGACGTCGAGCACGCGCGTGCGCAGATCGACCCGCACCATCTGCTGGACGATCGGCACGAGGATCACGAGGCCAGGCCCCTTCACCTTCCACAGGCGGCCCAGCTGAAAGACGACGGCGCGCTCGTATTCCCGCATGACGCGGAACGAATAGAACAGGATGGCGATGACGACGATGATGGGCAGCAACAGCCAGATCATGAAACGTCTCCTCTTCGGGGTTCGACGATCAGCGCCATCCCCTCTCGTCTGACGACGCGCACGATGTCCGCGGCCTTCAGCGGCGATTGCGCGCGCGCGGTCCAGATTTCGCCGTGCACGCGCACGCTGCCGTGCGTGCCGCTCCAGTCGACCACCTGGCCGCTCATGCCGATCATTTCCTCGGCGCCGGTCGCGGGCTTGCGCCGCCGCGCCGCCGTGGCGGCGCCGATCACGCCGAAGATGAATCCGGCGGTGGTGATCGCCGTGCCGGCGATCAGCCACCGCGACACCACGATCGCGACGTCGGTGCCGCCGCCCTCGAACAGGAACAGCGCGCCGACCACGAAGGCCAGGAGGCCACCGATGCCCAATGCCCCGGACCCGGGCGTGAACACCTCGCCGATCATCAGCGCGATGCCGAGCACGACGAGGCCGAGCGACCCGTAGTTGACCGGCAGCGCGGTCAATGCTGTGAGCGCCACGATCAGGCTGATCGCGCCAACCACCCCGGGCAGGTACGTGCCCGGATTCCAGAATTCCAGGATGAGCCCGTAGAAGCCGATCAGCAGCAGCAGGAACGCGACATTGGGATCGGCGACCGCCGACAGCGCCTTGGTCCGCCAGTCCGGGGCGATCTCGACGATCGTCGCGTTTCGGGTTGCCAATGTCATCCCGGCGCCCACGACCTTGCGGCCGTCGGCCTGCGCGAGAAGGTCGTTCAGATCGGTCGCCACGAGCTCGACCACGCCTTCCTTCTGAGCCTCGGTGGCGGTCAGCGTGGCGGCGTCGCGCACCGCCTTCTCGGCCCACTCGGCATTGCGGCCGCGCAGCTGGGCGAGGCTGCGCAACATGGCGACCGCATCATTGATCGCCTTGTTTTGCGAGGCGGTCGGCGGGGACGAGCCTTTGTCCTTCGGCTGCGAATCCGGCAGACCCGGGATGTTGCCGATCTCGATCGGGGTCGCCGCGCCGATATTGGTTCCCGGCGCCATGGCGTCGAGATGGGACGCGTAGGCGATGTACGTTCCGGCCGACGCGGCGCGCGCGCCGCTCGGCGCCACGTAGACGATGACCGGTACCGGCGAGGCGATCATCTCCTTGATGATCTCGCGCGTTGACGAGACGAGCCCGCCCGGCGTGTCGAGCCGGATGACCAGCGCGGCGCCGCCTTCCTCTTTGGTTTTGTGAATCGCCTGTGCGATCTGGCGCGTCGTTGCGACGCCAATGATGCCGTTCACGTCGGTGACGAAGACGCGGTTCGAGGACTGCGCGCTCGCCGGCCACGGCGCCGCCGCGGCCATGCCGATGAGCAGCATCCGCGCGAGATATCCCCGCCATGCCCGCCCGGACGCGATCGAGGGATGAGACATGTGACAGCACCGCTTGCGCGTTCGCGCCCGGTCCCGATCCCTCATATATAGCTATGGTGCCGTGGCGGCGGCAAGGGAGCGTCCGTTCGACGCCTCTCAGGTTTCCATCCCGCCCTTGGCGAGGAATTCCTCGAGCCAGTGGATGTGGTATTCGCCGTCGATGATTTCCTTCTCGCGCACCAGCGCGCGGAACAGCGGCAACGTGGTCTCGATGCCGTCGACCACGAACTCGTCGAGCGCGCGCTTGAGCCGCATCAGGCATTCGCCGCGGGTCTTGCCGTGGACGATGAGCTTGCCGACCAGCGAGTCGTAATAGGGCGGGATCGTGTAGCCGTGGTACACGGCGGAATCGACCCGCACGCCGAGTCCGCCGGGCGGATGGTAGTGCACGATCTTGCCGGGCGAGGGCCGGAACGATACCGGGTTCTCGGCATTGACGCGACACTCGATCGCGTGGCCGTGGAATTTGATGTCGTGCTGGGTCAATTCGAGATCGCCGCCGGCGGCGACCCGGATCTGCTCCAAGATCAGGTCGATGTCGGTGATCGCCTCGGTCACCGGGTGCTCGACCTGAATGCGCGTGTTCATCTCGATGAAATAGAACTTGCCGTCCTCGTACAGGAACTCGACGGTGCCGACGCCGAGATATTCGAGCTCGCGCATCGCCCGCGCCACCGTCTCGCCGATCACATTGCGGCCGGTCACGTTGAGGGCGGGCGAGGGGCTCTCCTCCCAGACCTTCTGGTGGCGGCGTTGCAGCGAGCAGTCGCGCTCGCCGAGATGGATGGCATGGCCCTGGCCGTCGCCGAGCACCTGGATCTCGATATGGCGCGGCCGCTCGAGGTATTTTTCGAGATAGACCGCGTCGTCGCCGAACGCGGCCTTGGCCTCGGCGCGCGCGGTCGCGAGCGCGCCCGACAGGTCCTCCGGAGTGTGCGCAACCTTCATGCCGCGCCCGCCGCCGCCGGCGGAGGCCTTGACCAGCACCGGAAAGCCGATCGAGCGCGCGATCGTGAGCGCCTCCTGGTCCGACCCCACGCCGCCCTCCGAGCCCGGCACGACCGGGATGCCGAGCCGCTTGGCGGTGCGCTTGGCCTCGATCTTGTCGCCCATGATCCGGATATGGGCGGGCTTGGGCCCGATGAAATGGACGTTGTGCTCTTCGAGGATTTCGGCGAAGCGCGCATTCTCGGAGAGGAAGCCGTAACCCGGGTGCACCGCATCGGCGCCGGTAATCTCGCAGGCCGCGAGCAGCGCCGGGATGTTGAGATAGCTGTCGCGCGCGGTCGGCGGGCCGATGCACACGCTCTCGTCGGCGAGCCGCACGTGCATGGCGTCGGCGTCGGCGGTCGAGTGCACTGCCACGGTGGCGATGCCAAGCTCCTTGCATGCCCGCAGCACGCGTAGCGCGATCTCACCGCGATTGGCGATCAGGATCTTTTCGAACATGGCGAACCATTCGGCCCTCTCAACGTCATTGCCGGGCTTGACCCGGCAATCCATCTCCTTGCGCAGAAGATGGATCCCCGGGTCAAGCCCGGGGGTGACGAGCGGAGCATGCCGCTGCGGACGAGCGTTTCCGTTCGAGTCATTCGATGATCATCAGCGGTTCGCCGAACTCGACCGGCTGGCCGTCCTCGATCAGAATCTGGATGATCGTGCCCGCGCGCGGCGCCGGGATCTGGTTCATCGTCTTCATCGCCTCGACGATCAGCAGCGGCTCGCCGGCGTGCACGCGGGTGCCGACTTCGACATAGGGACGGGCGCCGGGCTCGGGACCGCGATAGGCGGTGCCGACCATCGGCGAAGTCACGACGCCCGGGTGATTGGCCGGATCGTGTCCCGGCGCAGCGACCGCCGGCGCGGGTACGGCGTCCGCCGGTGCTGCACGCGCCGGCCCCGGGTTGACGATTGTCTGCGGTCGGCGCGCGACGCGCAAGCGTAAGCCCCCGCGCTCATACTCGATCTCGGTCAGGCCGGTTTCGTCGAGCAGCGCCGCAAGCTCGCGGATCAGGTCGTGGTCGACCTCGGACTTTGCCTCCGAGTCCGTCGCGGGGTGAGCGCTGTCGCTCTTGCTCTTGGGTTCGCGCGCCACCGGTCAGCCCTTGGCGTCGAGCATGTCGGCGAGCGCGCTGATCGCGAGCGCATAGCCGTTGATGCCGAACCCGCACAGCGTGCCCTTGGCCACCGGCGCGATGTGGGAGAAATGGCGGAAGTCCTCACGGGCGAAGACGTTGCTGATGTGCACCTCGACGACCGGCACCTTCACTGCTGCGACCGCGTCGCGGATCGCGACCGAGGAGTGCGTGTAGCCGCCGGCGTTGAGCACGATGCCGGCGGCCTTGTTGGCGCCGGCCTCGTGAATCCAGTCGACCAGCTCGCCTTCGTGGTTCGATTGCCGAAACTCGACAGCGAACTTGTGGCGCTTGGCGGCGCCGCGCGAGAGCTTCTCCACGTCCTTCAGGGTGGACCGCCCGTAGGTCTGCGGCTCGCGGGTGCCGAGCAGATTGAGATTGGGGCCGTTGAGCACGTAAACGGTCTTCGCCATGGGTTCCGCCGAGGGTGTCCCGCTTTATAGGGACCTCATGCGCAAAGGGGAAGCGGTTAGGGCGGGCTGGGCCGCGGTCCAGGCGGCTGTCGACGAAAGCACTGATCAACGACCGTCATCCTGAGGCGCGAGCGAAGCGAGCCTCGAAGGATGCGGCCCCGGTCGGCGGTGAGGTGCGGGCCGTCGCCCCTTCGAGGCTCGATCGCTTCGCGACCTCGCACCTCAGGGTGACGGTGATAGAGTTGAACCCTCGGCGGGATACTCTAGAAGCTCAGGAGAGCTCAGCACGTCGCCTTGCCGCAGCGGGCGAGGTTGACCTTTTCCTTGAGCGCGGGAAGACCGACGGCGCCGATCACCACCTCGTTCCCGATCACGTAGCTCGGCGTCCCGTTGAGGCCGACCGCCTCGGCGATCTGGAAGCTTTCGGCGAGCGTAGTCTTGATCTCCTCGCTCGCCATGTCCTTCTCGAGCCGCGACATGTCGAGCCCGACCTCCTTGGCGACCGCGAGCGCCCGCGCCTTGTCGGCCGGCCCGCGGCCGTTGAGCAGCTTCTGGTGGAACTCGAGATATTTCTTGCCGCCGGTCTTGTCCTGCATCCGCACCGCCACCGCGACGTTGGCGGCCTGTATCGAGCCTTCGCCGAGCACGGGGAATTCCTTGAGCACGATCCGGAGATTCGGATCGTTCTTCAGCAGATCCATCATGTCCGACATGGCGCGCTTGCAGTAGCCGCAGTTGTAATCGAACAGCTCGACCATGGTGACGTCGCCCTTCGGGTTGCCGAGCGTGACCTGGCGCGGCGAGTCGAAGATCAGCGGCCCGTGCTCCTTGACCGCCTTGCGGTGCTTCTCGGCGTCCGCCAGGGCCTGGCGCTTCTCGAGCTCGCTCATCACCTCCTGCAGAATCTGCGGATTGTTGAGCAGATACTCGCGGACGATCTTCTCGATCTCGCCGCGCTGGTCGGGCGAGAAGGACTGCGCCGGCGCCGTCGTCGGCAGCGCGATGAGGGCGAGCGCGAACGTCGCTGCGGCGAGCGGGCGGAGGGTAAACGTCATTGTCGGGGATCCTTGTCCGGGTGCGTGTCTGGGTTCATTTGGGTGAGCCGGCGCTGCGCTGCGGCGGCTTGTAGGTGGCGATATCGTCGGCCTTGACCCAGCCGGGCGATCCGACCGGGAAGCGGGTCTTGGCGCGGGCCGCGAGCTGGCGCGCGGTCTGCAACTCGCCGCGCATGAAGGCGGCCTGCGCGGAAGCAAGGTCGGCGCGCGCGAGGTCGCCCTTGCGGCCGTAGGCCATCGCGATCTGGGTATAGGCTTCCGACGATTCCGGCTCTCGCCGCAACGCCGCCTCGAGCAGAGTGACCGCCTCCTCGCTGTGCGCGCGATCATTGGAGGCGAGCAGCGCCTGTCCCAGCATGATCTGGATCAGCGCCGGATTGGGCGCGAGCTGCACCGCGCGCCGCAACGGCGCGATCGCTTCGGCGCCCTTGCCGGCTTCCAAGAGCGCCTGCCCCTTGAGCTCGTGGAAATAGGGATTCTGTGGATGCTCTTTGATCAAGGCGTCGACCTGCGCAATGGCGCCCGCGGTCGGAGAGAAGCGGTAGGAGGCGATGGCGCGGGCATAGCGCGCCGCCAGGCTGTTGTCGCTCATCGGGTAGCGGCGCAGCACCGCGTCCGGGCGGTCGATGAAGCCGAACAGCTTGGCGCGCATCAGGTCGTGCCGCTGCTGCAGGGCGGGCGAGTCCTTCTTGTCCCAATAGGGGCTCGACCGCGCCAGCTCCTCCAGCGCCCGCACCCGTTCGGCTGGCATCGGGTGGGTCTGCATGTAGGGATCGATGAAGCGGGTCTGGTAGAGCAGCTGGTCGGCGAGCCGCTTGAAGCTGTCGTGCATCCCCTTCGCGGACTGCTGGGTCGCGGTGAGGAATTTCACGCCGGCCCGATCGGCGGCGTCCTCTTGCGTGCGCACATAGGCCAGGAGCGAGCTTTGGATGATGGCCTGCGGGGCCTGCAGCGCGGCCATGCCCGCTTGGCTCCCGCTGGCGCTGCCGCTGCGCGAGGCCGCAACCAGCGCACCCACGCCGAGCAGCAGCGCAATGATCGATTGCGTCGACGCCTGCGCCACCTGCTCGCGCAACCGCGACAGGTGACCGCCCGCGATGTGGCCGGTCTCGTGGGCGAGCACGCCGATCACTTCGTTCGGGGTCTGCGCATCCATCAGCGTGCCGGCATTGATGAAGATGCGGCGGCCGTCGGCCACGAACGCGTTGAACGCGCGCTCGTTGATGATCACGACCTGAATGTTCTGCTTGGACAGGCCGGCCGCCTGCAGAATCGGCTGAGTGTAGTCGCGCAGCAGCTGCTCGATCTCGGCGTCGCGTACGACCGGCGGGCCGCCCTTGGACTTGCCGGGCTGGGTGGCGGCCGGCCCCGCGGCCGCCACCAGGGCGACCGAGGTCACGAGCGCCAGGAGGCGCTGGAACGGACGGCGGAACCGGGTTGGCTGGTCGGCTGGAATCATCTGAGCCTGGAATCTCGATCCGCCCCGGGGCGGGCCTGGGTTGCCGTCGCTATCGATACCACGTCAATGTGCCGTGCGCACCCGTTGCGGCTCTACCCGTTGCGCCGATCCCGGCAAGTTGATACCGGCCCTTGTCTGCGCCC
>WNGB01017129.1_pt1 | contig 14778 bp, 15 predicted proteins | sample 5400681 | NCBI WGS metagenome assembly WNGB01 (sample SAMN13153367, study PRJNA577476) | soil metagenome | isolation source: 115 cm soil or saprolite under grassland replicate 2 | place: USA:California | collected 2016-06-15
GCGCTCAGCGCCGAGCGGGCCGCGCGGGCGACCACCCACCCGAAATCGCTGATGGGTCCTCCAAACCGATGCCGCGTACCGTGCCCGGTCACCGCGACGACCACGGCGTCCGTTGATGTACCGCTCGCCACCTGACCATCGTCGCACCGGACTTCGGCGGCGGCCAGCAGCGCTGTCTTGACCTCGGTGACCGTCATCACGGCGTTGACCAGCGCCGCCGGCTCGGGCGCGCCGTCGACGACGACGATCGCGTTGATCGTGGACGGTGCCCACGCCGCGATCGGGGTCGCTCCGGCCGCTACTCGGTTCGAAAGCCCGACGGTCACGACCGCGAGAGCCTTCAGCCCGCACCCGGTCGCTGTGGCGACCTCCGCCTTCTCGGTCCACGCCGACGTCAGGAGTCCGACCCACGGCCCGGGAATCCCGCGCCGTACCGTAAAGCTCGGCAGCAGGCCCTCGGTCTGCTCTTCCCGGAGATCCTTCGGGACGTGGAGGTTCACGATGGCGCGCGCCGCGGTGAACCCGCCCCTCACGAGTGCCGAGGAGAGGACCGTCAGCGGCTCGCGCGCCGTGACGACAACGGCTTCAGGATCCACCGCGACCTCGATCCCGTCGATCACGTGAGCCTTTTGCCCTCCCGACCGGACTCTAGAACGCGGCGCGGAGACCGGCAAGACCCCCGATGCGGGACGCATCCTCGTGGGGCCGCCGTGTCCCTCACACCCGCCACGTCGGGCGCACGATCGGCCGTCGCGTCGCCTCGCTCTTGTCGACGATCAGCTCACAACCGAAGACCGAGGCGAGGAGCGATTCGTCCAGCACCACCTCGGGCGCGCCGGTGGCGGCTGTCTGGCCGCCGGCCAGCAGCAGCAGCCGATCGCACAGTTCGGCGGCCAGATTGAGATCGTGGGAGACGAGCAGGATCGCCATACCGCGCTCTCGGTTCAGGCGTCGCAGAAGCGCCGCGACCTCGACCTGATAGCGCAGATCGAGGTAGGCCGTCGGCTCGTCGAGGACGAGCAGACGCGGCTCCTGGGCGAGGGCGCGCGCGATGACGGCACGCTGGCGCTCTCCGCCACTCAGACGGTCGAGCGGCAGATCGGCCAGATCGAGAACGCCGGTGGCCTCCATCGCCGCGCGCGCGGACGTCCGATCACGGGGACTCTCGAAGTAGCGACCGGGACCGTGCGGGTAGCGACCCATCAGCACCAGATCGCCGACGTTGAAGGGAACCTGCGCCAGGGTTCCCTGGGGCACGACGCCCACGCGCCGGGCCAGATCCGTGCGAGTGAGCTGGCGAATGGGAGCGCCCTCGAGACGGATCTCACCGGCCGCCGGCTCGAGCATGCGTGTCAGGAGCCGGATCAGGGTCGTCTTGCCCGAGCTGTTCGGCCCGATCACGCCGACAATCTCGCCCGGAGCGATCTCGAACGAGAGCTCCGACAACGCGAAGGGGCGCGCGCGACGCGCGGCCGACTCCGGATAGGCGAAGCTCACGCTGCGGAACTCGACCAGCATCACTTGGTCTCGACGCTTGCGGCGCGGTCACGGGCAGCCGGGCCGGGGAAGGGGTCGCTCGACCACGCGGCACGCCTCCGCATGATCCCTTGCGGCTGGGCTCCATCACGCGCGGATGTCTCATCGACCCCTTCCCCGGCCCGACTGCCCGTGACCGCGATCATCGTCGGGACCGTCAAAGTCAGGTCGTTCGGCATCAGAGGTTGGCTCGGTAGCGCGTGCGCAGGAGGTAGACGAAGAACGGCGCGCCGCACAAGGACGTGATGACCCCGACCGACAGCTCGGCGGGCGCCACGACGTTCCGCGCGACGGTGTCGGCGAGCAGGAGGAAGATGCCGCCGCCCACGAGCGAGGCCGGGACGAGCAGCCGGTTGTCCGAGCCCAGCAGCATACGAAGGGCGTGCGGCACGATCAGCCCCACGAAGCCGATCGGTCCCGTGAAGGCCACGACGCTCGCGGTGAGGAGCGCCGCGCCGACGAAGATCGTGAGCTTGAGCCGCTCGGCGCCAACGCCGAGCAGGAGCGCGGTCTCCTCGCCGAGCGCCATCAGATTCAGCTCCCGCGCGTGGCTCACGACGAGCCAGAAGCCGACGACGGCGAATAGCGCGAACAGGCCGAGCGCCCCGGGCGGGATCGGGGTGAGGTTGCCGAGCAGCCAGTGAATGACGCCGCCAAGCCGGTTGAAGTCGAGGAGCGAGATCACGACCGTGATCGCCGACGAGAAGAAGATCCCGACGATGACGCCCGCCAGCAGCAGGGTCTGGACCGACAGCCCCCGGCCGACCGCCGCGATCAGATAGACCGCTCCGGCGGCAAGAAGCGCGCCAGCGAACGCGAAGGCAGTCAGGCCCGCGGCCTCGAGGAACGTCAGGCCGAGCCCGAAACTCTGCCCCACCACGACACCGAAGGCGGCGCCGCTCGTGACGCCGAGCACCGAGGGCTCGGCGAGCGGATTCCGCGTGAGCGCCTGGAAGGCGACTCCCGCGACGGCGAGCGCGCCGCCCGCCAGCGCGGCGACGGCGATCCGCGGCAGACGGATGGACAGCGTGACGACGCGCTCGATCGACTCCGGCGCGGCGCGTCCCGCCACAGCGTTCAGGACCGCGCGCGGCGAGATCGAGGCGCTTCCAACAAAGAGCGCCGAGGCGGCGACGAGGAGCAGCGCCGCCGAGAGGACGCCGAGCACCAGGGCCAGCCGTCTGGCCGGACTCAGGGGAACGCCTCCGGGTGGATCGCCCGCGCCAGCTGCTCGAGGCCGTCGACAACCCGCGGCCCGTAGCGGTGCAGCAGGTCGCCGTCGACCGAGCGGAGCCGCCCGGCCTTGACGGCAGGCAGCTCGGTGAGGCGACGCCACTGGTCCATCGCGATCGCGCCGGTGCCGGCGCCGTGGTTGGCCAGCAGGATGACTTCGGGGCCCTTGGCCACCGCCGCCTCCAGGCTATAACGCGGCCAGGCGTCGGCGTCATCGGCGGTGAGAGACTGCCCGCCCGCGAGCTGGATCAGCTCGGTCACGATCGCGTTCCGCCCCGGCACGATCAACGGCTCCGGCCACAGAACGTAGAGGACGCGCGGGCGCCCGAGCGAGAGGACGGCCTTTTTCACTGACTCGATCCGCCGCTCGAGTCGCGCCACGAGCGATCCGGCCGCCGCCTGGCGCCCGGACAGCTCGCCGAGCTTCACGATCAGTGCCGTCACGTCAGCGACACGGTGGGCCGCCACGAGGTACACAGGGACCTTGAGGCGCGTGACCTGCGTGACCGCGTCTTCGTACGTCCCCTCGCTCGTAGCGATGACGAGGTCGGGCCGAAGCGCCACGATGGCCTCGAGACTCGGGGCCACCATTCCCCCCACGCGAGGCTTGCGCCGAGCCTCCGGAGGGAAATCGCAGAAGTCGGTGACGCCGACGAGCACGTCCTCGGCATGGAGCGCATACAGGATCTCGGTCACGCTCGGGACGAGCGACACGATGCGCGTGGGGGGCGCCGCGAGCGTGACGTCCCGGCCGAGCATGTCACGCGTCGTGAACGCCGCGACGGGCAGTGGGACCGCGTGGAGCCACACCGCAAGGGTCGTCGCGACGGCCACGACGACCAACGCATGCTTCGTCATCGCCGCCGTTCGGGCACCGACTTTGCCGGCGCAACCTTGTTCTCGGGGGCGGCTTCCGCTCCCTCCGACTCGCTCACGCCGGCGCTCTTGAACGTCGCCATCTGGCTCCACACGAGCGCCGCGGCGCGCGCCAGATGGATGAAGAGCGCGGCGCCGGTTCCCTCGCCGAGGCGCAGCGAGAGGTCGAGGTACGGCTCGAGCCCGAGGTGGCCGAGAACGAGGGCGTGGCCGGGCTCTGCGGAGCGGTGCGAGGCGAAGAGCACGTGCCGCGCCGCGGGCGCGAGCGTGACGGCGATCAGCGCCGCCGCCCCCGCGATGAACCCGTCGAGCACCACCGGGACGCGTCGCGCAGCGCCCGCGAGGATCACGCCGACGAGGCCACCGATCTCGAAGCCGCCGACCTTCGCGAGGACGTCGAGCCCGTCACCCGCGTCGGGCCGGTTGACCTCGAGTGCCCGGCGCACGACGGCCACCTTGCGCGCCAGCGTCGCGTCGTCTACTCCGGTGCCCCGCCCGGTCACGCGCTCCGCCGCGGCGCCCGTGATGGCCGCCGCGATGGCGCTCGCCACCGTCGTGTTGCCGATCCCCATCTCGCCGGTCGCCAGCAGGTCGGCGCCCCCGTCGAGAGCCTCCTCGGCGAGCGCCGCTCCGGCTTCGATGGCCCGGATCGCTTGCTCAAGGGTCATCGCCGGGCCCGCGGCGATGTTGGCCGTGCCGGGCCCGATGGGGCGCGCGACGAGGTTCGCCGACCCGTGGAGCGGACTGGCCACACCGAGATCGGCCACCACCACGCGCGCGCCCGCCTGCCGCGCCAGAACGTTCACCGCCGCGCCCCCGCGCAGGAAGTTCTCCACCATCTGCGCCGTCACGACCTGCGGGTAGGCGCTGACGCCCTCGGCGACGACCCCGTGATCGGCGGCGAACGTGAAGATTACCGGGTGCCCGACCTCGGGCGCGCGCCCGCGCAGGAGAGCGAGCCGCAGCGCGATTTCCTCGAGCCGACCCAGGCTCCCTGGCGGCTTCGTCAGGCCGTCGAGATGGCGCTGGGCCGCCTCGGCCCCGCCAAAAGGCGGCGGTGCGACGGCGCTAAGGAGCCTGGACAGTCGTGTCATCGTTGGCTGGTGGAGTCGCCGACGGCGCCTTGACGGTGAGCGGAACGCCCGCGACCATCAGCACGACGGCATCGCACGACGCCGCGACGCGCTGATTCACGCTGCCCAGCAGGTCACGGAAGCGCAGGCCCGTCGCGGTTTCGGGGTGCACACCCTCACCGACCTCGTTCGACACCACGGTAAAGCTCGACCGGCGGCGGACGATCAGCCGCCCGAGCGCGTCCGCCTCATCGAGGATCGCGTCGTCGCGATCGCCGCGCAGCAATCGGTTCGCAACCCAGAGCGTCAGACAGTCGACGATGATGCCATCGCAGGTCCCCTCGAGCTTCTCCAGGCGCGGAACGAGATCGAGAGGCTCCTCGACCGTCGCCCAGTGCGAGGGGCGCTCGGCGCGATGGCGCGCGATGCGCTTCGCCATGTCCTCGTCGCGCGCCTCGGCGGTAGCGACGAAGACGATGCTCCCCTGAGCGGGAACCCGTTCGGCGGCGAAGCGGCTCTTCCCGCTGCGAGCGCCGCCGACTATGAAGAGCGATGAGACCACGGCCCGGATCCTCCCTCGAAGACCGGTTTCGGATTGCACGCCCGGGCAGGTCTCCTGGCTCTCGGATCGTCCTACTCCCCGCGCCTTCCCGACCCGTTGCCGGCCAGTGGCACTCGCGGGTTTCGTCCCCGATCACAGTGACGGGGTCGCGGCGGCTTCTACCGCCTTCCCTGGCCCTCGTGGGCATCCCGGGCGCGAACACGCCGGGAACGCTAACAAAATCACCGCCGGATCGCAACTGGGCCCCCGGACGAACCCGGTCGCAGGGTCGTCAAGCCCATTGACGCCTCGCGTTTCCCGGTGTCGGTGATAGGTCGAGCATCATCATCGGCTCTCGGGGGAGGCAAGCCATGGACATGCTCCGCCGCGACTTCCTGAAGCTGACGGCCGGGACGCTCAGCTTCGCACTGGCTCGGTCAGGCGGCGACGAAGATCACCACGCTCACCGCCTTTTGACCGATGCCGCCGCATCCGGTCAGGCGTTCAGCGCACTCTCGAGGTCCCGGATGCGGCGGGAGAGGTTTACGAGCATCCTCTGCGTCAGCTCTGGGACTTCCCTCAGGAGTTGCCAGAAATTGACGCGACTGATCACGAGCACGCGCAGGTCGGTCTCGGCCTTGACCGTGGCCGAGCGGGGCTCGCCGTCGAGCAAGCTCATCTCGCCGAAAAACTCGCCGGGCCGCAGCCGGTGCCGCTTGTGCATCGAAAGCGTCACCAGTGCCGTGCCGTCGATGATGATGAAGAACTCGTCGCCCGGCTCGCCCTGTCGGGTGAGGACGGTCCGCTCCGGAACCTCGACGACCTTCGCGATGTCGGCGACAGCGCGCAGCTGGCGCATGCTGCACGCCTCGAAATGGGGGACCCGCTCGAGATACTTGATCTTCTCCTCACGGGCGGTCCGAAACACTTCGAAGACGTCGCCGATCAGTCTCATTAGGCTCTCGTCTCCTTCGTCGCGTAACTGACCGCCAGGCCCGCGCCGGCGTCCGACTGGATGCCGTAGGGCGGCACCGGATAGCGCAAGCCGTTCTTGTCGAGCGCCGCCAGCCCCTCGATCACCTTGGGTAGAAAGCGCGGCGGTATCGCCATCAAAAGCTCGTCGTCTGCGACGCCGCCGTAGCGCCGTTCCGCGTAGCACGGGATCGTCAGGGCCGGCTCCCCGGTCTTGAGGGCCTTCCCCCACGAGTCGGCGCACGCCGACTCGCCGACGGAGGTGAAGCTGAGCTTGCGGTAGCCCGTCCACTGGAGCCCGTTGATGAAGAAGATCATCTGCCCCGGCGTGCCGTAGATGAGGCAGATGTCGGGCGGATCGAGCCGCCCCGACGTGAGCGGGGCGACGGCCATGGCCCGGAAGCGGCCGTGTGGCACGCAGTCCATTGCGTGCTGGTGCAAGCTGGCGTCCTCCGCGCTCTTGAACCAGACGCCCGCCATGCGCCGGCCCGAAAGCCACTCGGCATCTTGGGGATGAAGCCCGATGACGGCACCACACTGAGCGCCGATGAGGTCGGCCATCGTGATGCCGACGGTCCATCCCAGCTGCCGCGCCTGGGCGACGATCTGGTCAGTCGTGTGCTTGGCCTTCGGGCGGCGAATCTTCGGGATCGCCTCCATCGCCTCGACTGTCTCGAAGAGCTTCATACCGATCGGGATCGAGCGCAGGCGCAGATATCGGTTGAGACCGTCCACGATCGCGTTCCAGTCGTAGCGTTCCATGACACGCTCCACCGCTCAGGTTGACCAACTATAGCCCACCGATGTGGTGATCGCCTCGTGGCGCGGCGCCTCTCGGCTCGCACGGCCTCCCGATCGGCTGAACCGCTCGCCTCGTGGCGCGGCGCCTCTCGGCTCGCACTACCGTCCCCGCAGGCGCTCGATGTCGCGGCGCTCGCGCTTGGTGGGGCGGCCTGCGCCGGGCTCGCGCGAGGACGGCCGCGCCTGGCGCGCATGCGGGGACTCGGGCGGCGTCAAATCCTCGTAGAGCACGCGCGCGGCCTCGGCGGATCCACGTCGGTCGCCGACGGCGGCGACCCTCAGGATGCGACGGCGCCCTCGCGGTAGCGTGACCTTGATGAAATCGCCGGCACGGACACGCTTGGCCGGTTTCGCCGACTCGTCGTTGAGGTCCACCTTGCCGCCATCGCACGCCGTCGAGGCCAGGCTTCGCGTCTTGAACACTCGCGCAGCCCAGAGCCACTTGTCCACACGGATCGAATGGAGCGAGCCTCGCACGCGGAGACGGTATCATAGCCTCAAAGGAGTATCGGCCGATGACACGGTTCGTTGTGCTGGCGTTTCTCCTCTTATTCACGGTAGCCGCTTGGGGGGCCGACTTTGTCATCGACGACTGGAAGAGCCAGAAACTCGGGACCAAGGGTGTTCCCGAAGGCTGGCTGGGCGGCCAGACCTGGGGCTTGCCGCAGTACGACATGACCATCGAAGAGAACGAGGGCCACCGGGTGCTTCACCTCAGGAGCAAGATCGAAAGCTCGGCCGTCAGGAAGGACATCAAAGGCAAGGTCAATCTCAAGGAGACGCCGGTTCTCGAGTGGCGCTGGAAGGCGGTCGCGCTGCCCAAGAACGGCGACTGCCGGAAAAAGAGTGCCGACGACCAGGCGGCCCAGCTCTATGTGATCTGGCCGCGCTTCCCGGAGGCGGTGCGCTCGCAGATTATCGGCTACATCTGGGACACGACGGCGCCGGCCGGCAGCATCGTGAAGAGCGAGAAGACCTCGACCGTCACGTACGTCGTGATGCGCTCTGGCACCGCTGACCTCGGCAAGTGGATCACCGAGCGGCGCAACGTGGTCGAGGACTACAAGAAGATTTACGGCGGCCAGCCCGACAGTCCCGGGTTCGTCTCGATCGCCGTCGACTCGGACGACACCACCTCGTTCGCAGAGTCCATTTTCGGGTCGATCCTCTTCCGCAAGCCGTGACGACTGCCGCGAGCTCGTCACGGACCCGGGCGGAGAGAGCATGAAGCGTTGTGGCCCGGTCGCGACGTCCGCCCGACCGAACCGGGCTAGCGGAGGTCGCCGACGAGCTGAGGCACCGCGGTGACGAGCTCGGCGGCGGTCGCTTCGGCCGCCACGTCGACTGCGGTCAGGAGCGTGCTATTCATCACGCTCATGTACCACTGGCCCGCTTCGGACTCCACGAACTGCACATACTGCTCCAGCTCCTGTTCCGAGAGGCTGCGATAGGCGGAAAGCATGCCCACGAGGCACGCGTGCTTGATCTGTTCCAGAGTTCGATTCCGGGCCCGCGCGAACTCCTCCTCGAGCTGACCGCGGCTGGGCCGGGCCACGGCGGGCATGGCGGGCTGGAAGGCGCGCGTCAAGCTCCGCAGAATGGCCATCGTGACGTCCACCGTTGTTTCCGACGCGCCGCCCCCGGTATCGAGGCGCTCGATGAGTCCGAGGCGCCGAGGTGCCAAGCGATCATGGCCGAGGTCCGCGACCGCGTCCAGCCCGCCATCGGACACCGGAGCCGCGAGTTCCAGCCCGGTGATCCGCCTCCCGAGCGGCGAGTCGAACCATGCAAGGACCTTCGCCAGCTTCGCTGCGTCCAGATTCCGCTCGAATTCGAGCCTGATCCGCGCGTAGAGCGCCTCAGCAGCGAAGCGCTCCGACACGATCCGGTCGATCGTGACGCGGTCCTGGCCGCTGAGCGGGCTCCGACCCCGCAGGAACTGCACGCGAACGCCGGCTGACAGGCTCTCGAGCTGAGCTTGCAGACCGGAACGCTCGAGCAGGTTGTCGAGGGCCCGCGTCTCGGCCGTGGACAGATGATCGGGACGCGCGACGGTTCGGGCGCCTTCCAAACGGGAGGCGGTAGCGGCGGCAGGCGCTCCACTCGAGACAAACGCCGTACCAAGTGCTGCCAAGACTGCCAGCTCGCGAACCATCGGCCTGTACCCTCTGTGGCGCGCTGTGCGCGCTCACCAAGAGGTTGTGCATAACCGGTGCCTCGCGAACCCTGCTGTTTTCTCGCAAGTTAGCTGAGGATGCCGGTGAGCGCTCCGATCAAGAATAGACCGGCCGGAGGGCTTTCTCACCGGCGACCGGAGCTAGATCGCCAGGGCGTAACCGTCGCGGCGTGGATCGGCGCCCGCCATCAGCGCGCCGGATTCCGGGTCGCGGACGATTCCCTGTCCGCCTCCGACGATCCACGACCAGTCGTCGATGAGGTTGACGTTGTGGCCGCGTTCGGCGAGCCCCGAGCGCGTCTCGGCCGGAATGCGCGATTCCGCGTCGATCAACCGATCGCGATAAACACGCACGCGCGGTGCCTCGATCGCCTCCTGGATGCTCATGCCGAACTCGAGCACGTTGAGGAGCATCTGCGGCGTGGTCTGCAAGATCCCGTACGAGCCGGGGGTGCCTATGGAGACGTTGAAGGCCCCGTCCCGGAAGACCTGCGTGGGCGACATCATCGTGCCCGCTTTCCGCCCGGGCCGTAGGACGTTCGGTGACACCGGGTCGCGGTCCATCCACTTGAGAATGTTGTTGAGGACGATCCCCGTGCCGGGAACCGCAAAGCCCGAGCCGAACGGCACGCCGAGCGTCTGGGTGACCGAGACGACGGTGCCGGCGGCATCCGCGCAGGCGAAATGCGTGGTCTGCTCGTGCATGAAGTCCGCGGGATGGCCCTCAACGATCTGAGCCGCCAGCGTCCGGGGATCGTGGCGCTCGCCCTCGCTGACCGCGGCGCGCCTGCCGTCGATGCGCGCGCGCTGGGACGCCGCGTACTGCTTGGATAAGAGCCCGTGGATCGGGACGTCGGCGCCATATGCGTAGGCGAGCCGGTCGGCCGAGCCCAGCTTCACAGCCTCGATCAGGTGGTGAAGGTAGTCGACGGAGTTGTGACGGAAGCTCTCGAGGTCGTAGCCCTCGAGAATGTTAAGCGTCTCGAGCATCTGGAAGGCCGAGAACGGCGGCGGCACCGACAGCACCTGCCAGCCACGGTATGTGATCGCGACCGGCTCACGCCACTCGGGCGAGAAACCGGCCAGGTCGTCCTCCGTGAGCCACCCGCCGGCCTCGCGGACGGCTCGGGCGATCGCGCGGGCGATCGGCCCGCGGTAGAACGCCTCGGCACCGCCCTCGGCCACCTGGCGCAACATCGACGCCAGCTCCTTGTAGGTCGCGATCCCGCCAGCGCGAGGGCCCCCGTTGCCGAGGTAGAGACGCTGCGCCTCCTGGGAGCGGGCAAGCGTGGCTCGCGCCTTGTCGAAGAATTCCACGTTCTTGAAGGTGAGCGGCACGCCGTCTTCGGCGAGCGAGATCGCCGGTGCCAGCACTCGGGCGCGGTCCATCGAGCCGAAGCGGTCGAGCGCGGCGAGCCAGCCCCCGAGGTTGCCGGGAGTCGCGCACGACTTCGGCCCGCCGGCCAGCTCGTCGTCCGTGCAGGCGGCCGGATCCGACGCCCTGGGCGCGCGCCCGATGAAGTCGAGCACGTGCCGCTCGCCCGTGCGCCCGCGCGAGATGAGCATGAGGCCGATCCCGCCGGCGCTCGACATGAAGGGCTCGACCACGTTCAGCGTCGAGCCGACGGCGACCGCCGCGTCCACCGCGTTGCCGCCGGCCTGCAGCATCTGGATCCCTGCCATCGAGGCGAGCGGATGCGCGGAGGTCACGACGCCGCGGGCGCCCATGACGGTCGGACGGTAAGCGTGTCGGTGTGGCGGCATGTAGGTCAGCGCTCCTTCCCTCGAGTCTTCTACTTTATCGAGTCTTCTACCTTTTTATAGTACCGGCCGATCGTTGAGGCGCCGGAGGTGCCAGGTCACGTCGATCCGCTCGAGTACCGTCAGCGCGCCGTAGTCCTGACCGAGCGCCAGGAGCCGGCCGAGCGGCAGCCCGAGCGCCCGGCAGATGAGCGTGCGATTCGTTCCACCGTGCGCGACAACGGCGATCGCCCGGCCCGCGTGAGTGCCGGCGATCGACTCGAACGCCGGCCACGCCCTGGCCTCGAGATCCGGCACGCTCTCGCCGTCTGGGAACGGGAACTCGCCGACACGTGCCATCCACTCGGCGAACTTCGCCGGTTCGCGCTGCCGGATCTCGGCGGCGGTGAGCCCGTCCCACCGCCCCATCGCCATCTCGCGGAGCTCCGGCACCACCGTGGGGACCAGTCCGTGAGGCGCTCCGATGATCTCGCCGGTCCGCCGGGCTCGGACGAGATCGCTGGCGAACACCGCAGCGAGCTTCACCGAGGAGAGCCGGGCGGCTTGCGCGACGCTCTGGCGCTCGCCCAGCGGGGAGAGCGGGACGTCGAGGTGCCCGATGAAGCGACGCGTCTCGGCCTGCTCCACCTCGCCGTGGCGGAAGAGGTAGATCAACGTACCAGGTGCGCCCACGCCGACACGGTGAGGAGACCGGCCAGCTCCGCGACCTCGATCGCGGCGCCCAGGATATCGCCGGTGATTCCGGACACGCGCGCCGCGAAGAACCGCGTGAGGGCCAACGCGCTCAGGACCGAGACCGCGAAGACCGGAACCGCGACGGCGTGGAGCGCTGCGAGGGCAACGACCAGCGCAATCGCCAGAGCGGTCGGCGCCGCCCAACCGCTGACGCTTGCAGCGAAAGCGGCTCCGAGGCCTTCCATCTTCGCCGCCGGGAACAGGCGCCCGAGGAGCGGCGGCGTGGCGCGGGCGATCACCGGCACGACGAGGAGCGCGCGACTGCGGGAGCCCGACGGAAGCTCGGCGACCGCGACGACCTCCAGGAGGAGAAAGAGGATGAGGCCGATCGTGCCGAACGCACCGATACGGCTGTCGCGCATGATGGCGAGCCGGTGCTCAGCGTCGTGCCCGGCCAGACCGTCGAGGCAATCGGCGAGCCCGTCGAGGTGGAGGCCCCCGGTCAGGAGCTTCCAGGCCGTCACGGTGAGCAACGCGGCAAGGAGCGAGGGGAAGAGCACCGCGGTCACGCGCTCCGCGCCGACGAGCACCGCGCCGATGCCCAGGCCGATTACCGGAAACCAGACCGCGGCGCGGCCGAGGGAGTCAGCTCGGCCCGGGACCACGCCGGGCAGCGGCACGATCGTCAGGTAGCGGGCGGCAACGAGGAGGCCCGTCACGCCGCGATGCTAGCATGTTCCTCTTGACGAGCCCGCGGCCACAAGGTGACAATTTCCTCCGGGCAGTGAGCTCACCCGGAACACCGAAAAGGCGTCCATGAGCGTGACCAGCGTAGCGCAGAAGTGGGTGTCGGAGGCCGCCGGCGTCACCCAACCTTCCCGTGTCGTCTGGTGCGATGGTTCCAAGGCCGAGTTCGACGGCCTGATCGAGGCGATGCTGCGGGACGGGACGCTGCTGCCGCTGAATGCCAAAACCTATCCGAGCTGCTATCTCCACCGGAGCCATCCGTCGGACGTCGCGCGCACGGAGCAGCTCACCTTCATCTCAACCCGGGAAAGGGATGCCGCGGGCCCCACCAACAACTGGATCGCGCCGATCGAGGCGAAGGCGACGGCCGGCGCCTTGTTCCGCGGAAGCATGCGGGGTCGGACGATGTACGTGATCCCGTACCTCATGGGTCCCGCCGGCTCGCCCATGAGTCGGGTCGGCCTGATGGTCACCGACAGCGCCTATGTGACCGCGAGCATGCACATCATGACGCGCGTGGGTCCGGTGGCGGTCCAGCACATGCGGCGCGACGACGACTTCATCGCCGGGCTGCACTCACTCGGTGACCTCTCGCCCGATCGTCGTCTGATCCTCCACTTCCCCGAGGAGAACCTGATCTGGAGCGTGGGATCCGGCTACGGCGGCAACGCGCTCCTCGGCAAGAAATGCCATGCGCTCCGCATCGCGTCGTGGCAGGCGCGCCAGGAGGGCTGGCTCGCGGAGCACATGCTGATCATCGGCGTGGAGGACCCCGAGGGTCGCGTCACCTATCTCGCGGGCGCCATGCCCAGCGCCTCGGGCAAGACGAACCTCGCGATGGCGGTGTCGCAGCTGCCCGGTTGGCGCATCTGGACGGTCGGCGATGACATCGCGTGGATGTGGGTGGACGCGAGCGGTCAGCTTCGCGCGGTGAATCCGGAGCGCGGCTTTTTCGGTGTCGCGCCCAACACGAGCCCCAAGACGAACCCCAACGCGACGTCGATGGTGCGCTCGAACACGATTTTCACCAACGTGGCGCTGACCCCGTCTGGAGAGCCGTGGTGGGAAGGGCTCAGCGCTTCCCCGCCCGCGGGGCTCACCGACTGGCAAGGTCGGCCGTGGAGGCCGGGTGACGGCCCCGCCTCCCATCCCAACTCACGCTTCACCGTGCTCGCTCAGCAGTGTCCGTCCATCGCTCCGAACTGGGAGGAGCCACAGGGGGTGCCGATCTCCGGCGTGATCTTCGGCTCGCGGCGCACGGGAGTGGTCCCGCTCGTCTTCGAGGCCTTCGACTGGTCGCACGGAGTCTTCCTCGGCTCGGCCATGAGCACCGAGACGACGGCGGCGATCACGGGCAAGGTCGGGGTGGTGCGCCGTGATCCTATGGCCATGATCCCGTTCTGCGGCTACAACATGGCCGACTATTTCGACCACTGGCTCGCCACCGGGCCCCGTCTGGCCAAGCCGCCCCGCATCTTCCGCGTCAACTGGTTCCGCCGCGACGCGGACGGCCGCTTCCTCTGGCCGGGTTATGGCGAAAACGTGCGCGTGCTCAAGTGGATGGTCGAGCGGATTCGCGGGGCGGCGCGGGCTGAGGAGACACCGATCGGGTGGGTCCCGGCAGCCGGCGCGCTCGACACCGATGGACTCGATGTCACGCCGGCCCAGCTGCGCGAGGCGCTCCGATGCGACGCCGGAGAGTGGCTCCCGGCACTCGACGAGCTGGGCGAATTCTACAAGCAGTTCGGCTCGCGGCTTCCGGCGCCGATCGCCGAGGCGCTCGCCCGGACCCGGCGCCGCTTCGGCAGCTGAGCGAGCCGCCGGCCCGAGCTCATCCCTATCGCTCCGCCCCCGCGACGCGCTGAATGACCCGACGAACCTCGCTGCGATCGAAGGGCTTGCTCAGCCCGGGGACGCCCGTCTGCTCGAGGAACGTCTGGATCTCCGCGCTCAGCACGTCTCCGGTCATGAGGACGAAGCGGCGACAGAGATCCGGGAGCCGGCGCTCCAGCGCGCGGTAGAGCCCCGGCCCGTCGAGGTACGGCATACGCACGTCGCTCAGAATCAGATCGTAGGAGGTCCGGCGGAGCCGCTCGAGCGCTTGCGTCCCGTCGCCAACGGTGTCGACCGTATGGTGGTCCGCCCCGAGCATCTCACCGAGCAGTTGGAGCACGAGCCGCTCGTCGTCGACGACGAGGATTCGCATGCCCGTGACGACGGGCGCCGCCTCGGCCGCGCGCTTCCCCGCCGTCGCCGGGGGCGTGACCACGGGGAGCTCCACGCGAAAGATCGCGCCGTGACCGGGCTCGCTGACCAGGGACAGCGTCCCCCCGTGCCCCTCGACGATCCCGTGGCAGAGCGAGAGGCCGAGCCCCGTTCCCTGACCG